>Ga0181612_152280_pt1 | contig 183500 bp, 149 predicted proteins | sample HoacroProtozoa21_FD_119630 | JGI IMG/M metagenome (GOLD analysis project Ga0181612, IMG submission 119630) | Hoatzin crop microbial communities from Cojedes, Venezuel. Combined Assembly of Gp0051906, Gp0051904, Gp0051908
GTCTCCCCTCCCCCGCCCCCCCGCTTCTTATTACATTCCCATGACCGCTTTGACGATAAAGATGCAAAGCGGGATGGTGATGAGAAGGATGCCGATGAAGTCGATATACACACCCGACTTGATCATCTTCGTAATGGGGATATAACCGCTGGCGTAGACGATGGCGTTGGGCGGGGTGCTCACGGGCAGCATGAAACCGAGGGAGGACGACAGGGCACAGGCCACGGAGACGGGGATGGGGTTGAAACCCATGGAGGCGGCGGCACCGATGGCCAACGGGCCTATCATACTGATGGCTGCCGTATGACTGGTGAGTTCGGCGAGCAGCAGTGACATGATACTGAAGACGGCAATGAACATGATTTCGGAGGGGTGTCCGCCGAGTCCGGCCGTGATGGCTTCGCCTATCCACTTGGAGAGACCGCTGGAATACATCATTCCGCCGAGGGCGAGTCCGCCGCCGAAGAGCAGCAGGGTGCCCCACTCTATGCCGGCAAGGCCTTCTTTCCAACTGAGGGTCATCTTGCTGAACGACTTGTCGGTGGGGATGAAGAAGAGCAGCAGGGCGCCGATCATGGCGGCGATGCTCTCAGGGAACATGGCGTTGTATTGCTTCAGGATTTCACTGTCGCTGCCGTAGATGACGCTGAGCACGCCGGGGGTCACCCAGAGGATGACGGCCACGAGGAAGCAGAAGAGGGTGTTCTTCTGTGCGCGGGTCCATCGGCCCAGTCCGCGCTTGCGCTCGGCGATGAATTCCTGTGCGCCCTCGATGTGCTTGACATCGGCGGGGAACATCAGGGGGAGCACGATATAGGCGATGATGAAGTAGCATACCATGGCGATGAAGCCCCATACCATCCACTGGAAGAAGGAGATATGATAGTTTTGCTCACCCAGGAATCCCATCATCATGATGTTGGGAGGGGTACCGATGGGCGTGAGTACGCCACCGATGGAACAGGCGTAGGCCGTCATGAGCATCAGGCCGGTGGCGTATTTGTAGCCTTTCAGACTGATGACTTTGCCCTTGGCGGCCATCATCTCGCGGATACTCTCCAACAGACCGATGGCGATGGGGAACATCATGGCGGCGGTAGCCGTATTGGAAATCCAGCCTGAGCAGAGGGCGCAGGCCAGGCCGATGGCCAGGATGATGCGCTTGGGATTGTCGCCCACCCACTTCATGGAGATGATGCCGTAGGCGATGCGCTTGTCAAGACCGTTGACCATCAGGGCCTTGGCGATGATGAATCCGCCCATGAAGAGGAAAATGGTGGGGTTGGCAAAGGCGGCGAAGGCTTCCTTGACCTTGGCCACGCCGAGGATGACGCAGAGCGTAGGACCTAAAAGGGAGGTCACGGGAATAGGTACGGGCTCGCAAATCCACCAGATGGCGATGAGCGACATGATGGCTAGCAACTTGTGGGCCTCGGGGGTCAGGCCGGATATCGGCAGGAACCATACGATGAGGGCCAGGACGGGTCCGAGAATGGCACCGACGAGGTGTCGTTTCTTGTCGAACGAGGACACCTGTGGCGCCTCTTCCACTTCAGTCGCTACCGACTGTTCTACTTTTTTTTCTTCCATAATGTTAAGGTCAATTGATTATTTGGTTGTCTTATTGTGCTTGCGGTATTCGAGAGCGGCGCCGATGGCCGTGCAGAACTCGGCGTATTCGGGGATATAGAACTTCACGCCGTAGAGTTCTTCCGTGGCAGGCAGGACGAGACGGCACTGCGGCAACAGGGTGAGATTGCCTATCATCACGAAGTCTTTGATGCCGCTGCCCAGACTGGAGAGGATGGAGGCGGAACAGATGCTTTGGAGCACCATCCATATCAGACCCAGGGCGATGTCCTCGCGCGAGGCGTCGGAATGGGCGTTGCCGAAGAGCGAGGCGATGGCCGTCACGGGCAGTCCGGGAAGCGGATTGGCGCTGATGTCGCCGATGAGCACGTTGATGCGGGAGATGTCGCCTTCCTGGGCCAACTGGGCCACGGTCTTGATGTCGTCGGTCTTGAGCAACAGGCGGGAAAGGCCCTGGAGCGTGCCGCCGCCGATGCCGATGCCGCCGATGTGGTCGATGTGGTCGCCGTCGCACTTGACGAGCGACGTGCCCGTGCCCATGCTGACCACGATCATCCGCTGGCGTCCCGTCTCGTAGCGGGCGCCGAGACCGTCGGCCTGAAACTCGTCAGCCTTGTCGGTGGGACGGCCGTAGATGGGCGCGTTGATGTAGGCGCTGCCCACGCCGGTGAGCATCACTTTCTCCACGTCCTGCAACTGGATATGATTGTCGTAAAGATACTTGCCGAATGCCCCGTAAAGCGACGTCACGGGGTCTGTGGCCTTGATGCGGATGGGTGAAATCACTTGTCCGCCGTCATCAATGCCGACTATCTTGGTGGTACTGATACCCACGTCTATTCCTATGACTATTCCCATATTCCAAATAGATTCAAATAGATTAAGGTGATACGTAAAAGCATGTCTTTTAAATAAAAAAAGACCTGCCCTCACGGGTGGGTCTTCCTTGTACATACTTACTAAAACTAAATTAACCACTAAAAAAACAGTGCAAATATAATGGATTTCGGAATACCCTCCAAGAAAAATCACGATTTTTTTCCATTTTCGATTAAAAAAATTGAAAAAAGGGACTTGAAGACGAATTATGACCGCCAGGACGACGGCTTTTCATTTCTTTTTCCTACATTTGCAGAAACATCAACCTGAACATGAGAAAACCCGTTATCAAAGTGGCCGGTGCCGTGATCAAGGACGGCGACAAGTATCTCTGCATGCAGCGCTGCCGCAGCAAGTATGATTACATCTCAGAGCATTGGGAGTTTCCGGGCGGCAAACCCGAAAAGGGGGAAAGCGACCATGAGGCGCTCGTGCGCGAGATTAAGGAGGAAATGGACTGGGACGTCTATGTGGGCCGGCAGTTGGGTCAGGTAAAATATGCCTATCCCGACTTCACCGTGCGCATCAACCTGTACCTGTGCAAGGGCGGCGAGGGCGAGTTCAAACTGCTGGAGCACCTGGATTACCGGTGGCTGACGGCGGAGGAACTGCAGGATCTCAACTGGACGGCGGCCGACCGGGAGTTTGTGGAGACACTTATCGGAAAGAAATAAATCCTAAGACATGACAAGGGAAGAACAACTGGCGCGGATGAGCGAACTCATCGCGCGGCTTAACCGTGCCTCTGAGGCTTACTACAACGGACAGGCGGAATTGATGTCCGACCATGAGTGGGACGCGCTCTTCGACGAGTTGCACCGGCTGGAGGACGCCACGGGGGAGATTCTGCCCGACTCACCCACGCAGAAGGTGTCGGAAGACAACCTGCAGGGACAGAAGGAGCAACACGAATTCGCAGCGCTCTCGCTGGCCAAGACCAAACTGCCGCAGGACCTGGTGAAATGGGCGGAGGATCGGCCGGTATGGATATCCTGGAAACTGGACGGTCTGACGCTGGTGGTGACCTACGACGGCGGAAAGCTCCGCAAGGTGGTGACGCGCGGCAACGGGCACACGGGCACCAACATCACGCGGCTGGCGGCGTCCATTCAGGGCATTCCGCAACAGATTCCCGACAAGGGCCACATGGTCATCCGTGGCGAGGCAGTGATATCGTATGACGACTTCAACCGCTTTCTGGCGGAGTCGGGCGAGGATTACGCCAACCCGCGCAATCTGGCGTCGGGTTCGCTCACACTCAAGGACGCCGGGGAGGTAAAGCAGCGCCACATCCGTTGGATTCCCTTTACCTTAGTATATTGTGACCGTGACATTCCCTCCTGGGGCGACAGGATGGCATTCCTGGAAGAGAACGGCATGGAGACGGTGGAACACGAACTCATCCGCAGACCTGACCTGACGGCGGTGGAGAGTGTCATCGCCCGTTGGTCGGACCGCGTGACGGGCGGACACAAGACGGACGGCAAGGACATCAACCCTTACCCCGTGGACGGTCTGGTGGTGGTGTATGACGATACCCGTTTCGCAGCCACGGGCAGTGTGACGGGTCATCATGCCACAAGGGCCGGTCTGGCGTTCAAATGGCAGGACGAGGCGGCGATGACCACGCTCGACCACATCGAATGGTCGTGCGCGGCGTCGAGCATCTCGCCCGTGGCCGTGTTCGCGCCGGTAGAACTGGAGGGCACCACCGTGAAACGGGCGTCGCTCTGCAACATCAGCGAGTGTGAGCGTCTGGGCATCGGCGACAAAGGGAGTGTCATCGAGGTCATCAAGGCCAACAAGATTATTCCGAAAGTCATCAAGGTAAGGCAGAAGGCGGGTGTACTCTCGCCGCCTGTGACGTGTCCCGTATGCGGCGCGCCGACGACGGTCGTCACCAGTGAGACGGGCATTCAGACACTGCATTGCGACAATGCCGTTTGTCCGGCCAAGCAACTGCGGAAATACAGGCGTTTCGTGTCGAAGGACGGTCTGGACATCGACGGTATTTCGGGACAGACGCTGCAGCGCTTCATCAACTTGGGATGGATTCGCGAATATGCCGACATCCTCCGTCTGCCCGAACACGCGCGCGAAATCGCCGTCCTGGAAGGTTTCGGCGAGAAGTCGGCCGCCAATATCCGGCGGTCGGTGGAGAAGGCGCGCCACACGGACGCGCTCCGTCTGCTCTACGCGCTTTGCATTCCGCTGTGCGGGCAGGATGTGTGCAAACGGCTGTTGGGCGCTTATCCTGTCAAGGAGCTCACGGAGAAGGCGCGCACGGCCAAAAAGGACACCGAACTGGCTCACATCGAAGGCATCGGCAAGGAAAAGTCGGCCTCGTTTATCCGCTGGTTTAAGGATGACGCCAACTATGAGGCGTATCTTCACGTGACGCAGCTGCTCGACATGAGCGAGGCTGACACGGCGCCCAAGGGCGAGAAATGCGCCGGTCTGACGTTTGTCATCACGGGCGACGTGGAGCACTTCAAGAACCGCAGTGAACTGAAACGGTATATCGAGTCGCAGGGCGGCAAGGTGGCGGGTCAGGTCAGCGGCAGTACGTCTTACCTTATTAATAATGACGTCACGTCGACGTCGGGAAAGAACCAGAAGGCCCAGGCACTGGGCATCGCGGTGATATCGGAGAATGACTTTATCGCGCGCTTCGGCGAGGCGCCTCAAGCGCCCAAGCAGCAGGAATTGTCGTTGTTTTAGACGTTATCGCTTGTCCGTCACACCATATTTTACCCAATCTTCTTGCGGATAAGACACTTTGACAATGCGCTTGTTGGCGGCGAAGGAATCCTTGACCTGCTGCAGGACGCCGTTCATGGCGCGCACCTTTTGTGACAGTTCCGCACGCAGGCGGTCGCACTCCTCGTTGGCCGCCCGCAGACTGTCCAAATCCTTCTCCATGCCGTCGAGCGTGGCGGCATGGATTCCCTTGTCACTCAGTTCACTCAAATGTTGGCGAAGACCGGCGATTAAGGTCTCGCTCTTCCCTACTTGCAAATCGATTGTCTTTGACATAATTCTTTACATTTTGATTAAACATCCATAGCAAATTTAAGAAAAAAAGCCGATTCAAGGTTTTTTGATGATGGCGAGATTTCAATTAATTTAACGGCATAAGCCGGAGGAATTAACGGTTTTTTGTTACTTTTGTCCCTGTTATGCGCATTGACATTATTACGGTACTGCCGGAAATGATAGAGGGCTTCGTACACGAGTCGATTCTGGCACGGGCCGAAAAGAAGGGACTGGCGGAAATCCATCTGCACAATCTCCGCGATTACACCTCCGACAAATGGCGGCGGGTGGACGATTATCCCTATGGCGGATTCGCCGGAATGGTGATGAAATGCGAACCCATCGACCGTTGTATCTCGGCCCTGAAAGCGGAGCGCGACTACGACGAGGTCATCTTCACCTCACCCGACGGCAGACGGTTTGACCAGCACTTGGCCAATGACCTCTCGCTCAAGGGCAACCTGATTATCCTGGCCGGTCATTACAAGGGTATCGACCAGCGTATCCGCGACCACCTCATCACGATGGAGGTGTCGATTGGCGACTATGTGCTCACAGGCGGCGAACTGGCGGCGGCGGTGATGGCGGACGCCATCGTGCGCATCGTGCCGGGTGTCATCGGCGACGAGCAGAGCGCCCTCTCCGACTGTTTCCAGGACGACCTGTTGGCGGCGCCCATCTATACACGGCCGGCCGACTACAAGGGATGGAAGGTGCCGGATATCCTGTTGAGCGGGCATGAGGCCAACATCAAGGCCTGGGAAATGGAACAGGCCCTGGAGCGCACGCGCAAGCTCCGTCCCGACCTGTTGGGCGAGGACAAGTAGTATGTTAAGACAAACATGGAGGAATACGAACAAAAACAACATTATTCATTAAAACCACAAAATCATGAAAAATTATTATGCAAAACCGCAACTGAAATTCGGTGAGGCCGTCAAACTGGCCTGCAGCAGAATCTTTCAAGTGAAGGGCCGCAGCCGCCGCAGTGAGTTCTGGTGGACTCAACTGGCCATGTTGATCACCATCTTCGTCTTGAATTTCATCCCCTTGCTCGGCGGTATCATCGCCACCGTTCTCGGTCTGTTAATGATTCCCCTTGCCATCCGCCGTCTGCACGACACCGGCCGTAGCGGTTGGTGGTGGGGCCTGGGATTCCTCCTGGGTTTTATTTACACTTTCACTCTCTCCAATCAGACGTTCAGGATGGCGGACGGCAACATGGATGAACTCGCTGAAAGTCCGGAACTGATGTTGCAGATCATGTTTCAGGCCATGACTTCGCCCCTCATGCTGGTGCTGGGTCTTGTCTACCTGATTTTCAGCATCATACTTCTTGTGTTTTACTGCCAGGACGGTAAGCCTGAGGCGAATAAATATGGCGAGTCGCCGAAATACCTGCCCGCCGGAGAGGAATAACGTGGAGCGTTGTCGAGGGTGTGTCATAACTGCCACACCCTCTATATGATGATCTATGCCTATTTTGACACAGCCTGGTGGCTGAGTCGGGGTGGTTCGAAACTCTCAACTCTCAACCAAATGCAACGGAAGAAAAAGAAACAAGCGAAGACGAAGCGGAAGTACGGTATCGCCGCGGCCCTTGTCATCGCCTTGCTGGCGGTGGGCGGATGGCTGTATTTCCTCAGCGGCATGCCCAAGGGCGGACAGACCGCCTACCTCTATATCGACGAAGACGACACGGCCGACTCGGTCTACAACAAACTGTCGGCGATATCGAAGGGCACGGCCTTTACAGGATTCAAGACACTGGCGGGACTTTCCTCCTACGGCAGTCATGTGAAGACGGGTCGGTATGAAATCGGCGGCGGCATGGGTGCGCTGACAGTGTGGCGCCATCTGAAAAATGGTATGCAGACACCCGTGAGGCTCACCGTCCCCTCGGTACGCACGATGGAGGATCTGGCCCGGGAACTGTCGCGCAAACTGATGTTGGACTCGGCCACCATCGCTACGGCACTCAAGGACGAGAGCGTCTGCGAGAAATACGGTTACGACACGGCCACCATCACCTGCCTGTTTATCCCCAACACGTATGACGTCTACTGGAACACGTCGCTGGAGAATTTCCTCACGCGCATGCAACGGGAAAGCCAGGCGTTCTGGAAGGGCCGTCGAGAGGAGAAGGCCAAGCAACTCGGTCTGTCGCCCGTGGAGGTGATGACGCTGGCCAGTATCGTGGACGAGGAGACGGCGGCGAACGCCGAGAAACCCATGGTGGCCGGGATGTACTACAATCGCCTTACGCTGCGCGACGGGGAATACCCTGAGGGTATGCCGCTGCAGGCCGACCCTACGGTGAAGTATGCCTGGAAGCGCTTCGACTTGCGCCGCATCTGGCACAACCTGCTCACCATCGACAGTCCGTACAACACGTACAAGTATGCCGGTCTGCCTCCGGGTCCTATCCGCATTCCCTCGGTGGCGGGCATCGACGCCGTACTCGACCTCAAGCACCACGACTACCTGTATATGTGCGCCAAAGAGGATTTCAGCGGCAGGCACAACTTTGCCCGCACCTATGAGGAGCATCTGCAGAACGCGCGCAAATACAGTGAGGCGCTCAATCAGAGGGGTATCAAATAACGGATTCGGTGGTTGGATTCAGGGCAAAAAAAATGGTGTACCGCCGTACACCAACCTTGTTAACCTTAAATCTAATACTATGAAAAACACACTGCAAAAGTATGACAATTCAGTGAATCGTGCAAATATTCCTTATATTTTAAGCGATTTTATAACTTATTTTAACGATTTGTGTTCGGACACAACACTTTTTAAATATTATAAGTCGCTAAAAATAAAGTATTTAGCCCTCACTATTCCTCCCCTACATAAGTGACGCCCTGCTCGTCTTCCTCCTCTTCTTCCGCGGCCACCTCCTCAGCGGGCGGTTCGGGCGCGGGTTCCACATACAGTTCTTCGGGAACGCGCTCGCGCAAACCTTTTATCATGTGCTCCAATTGGGCCTGACGGGCCTGCAAATCCTGCGAATTGCGGTAGCGCTTGTAGTAGGCCAAAGCCGACTCGAAATAGTCGAGTGCCTCCTTTTCCTTGCCGGTCATCAGGTAACAGAATCCCAGCCGGTAGAGCGCGTCACCCTTCTCCTGCTCATAACACAGGTTGATCATCGCCTCGTAAAGCGGTACGGCCTTGCCGTACTTGCCGAGATTAAAATAACTCTCGGCGGCGGCGAAGTAATAGAAGGAGCGCTCGTGGGGAGCGAAGGCGGTCAACTGCGGGATGGCTTCCTCCAACTGCCGGACGGCCTTGTCGTACTGCCATTCATAGTAGTAGCACACGCCCATGTAGGCGTGAAAACGGGGATTGAGGCGGTATTGTTTCTCCAGGCGCTCAAACTTGAGGAGCGCCTCATGGTATTTGCCTGAATTGAAATACTCGAGGGCCATGCCCAACTGTTCACTGTCACGGTTTTGGGCCGCACATAGAAGGGTCCAAAACAGCAACGGCAGGAGAAGCAGCGCACGCCGGATATAGACGGACGTCCTCATCGCATGTTGGCGTCGACGAAGGAGAGCGGCATCAAATCCTTGACGGAATGGATATAATAAATGCCCTCCGTTCCGTAAAGCAGAATATGGACTGGTTGCTTGTAGCGGTCTTCCACCTCCAGGAGCACCTGACGGCACGAACCGCAAGGCGTGATGGGCGTCTTGACGAGACCGTTCTCATTGCGGGCGGCAATGGCCAGCGTGTGGACGGGTTGGTCGGGATGCTGCGCCTGTGCGGCGAAGACGGCGGTGCGCTCGGCACAAAGTCCTGACGGGAAGGCCGCATTCTCCTGATTGGCCCCGACCATCACCTCACCGTTGTTCAGGCGAAGGGCGGCACCCACGTTGAAATGCGAATACTTGGCATAGGAATTGGCCGTGGCCGCAATGGCCTTCTCCACCAACTGGCGGTCTTCCTCCGGCAGTTCTTCGAGTTGGCAGAATCCGATTTTGATATGGATATCAATCTCTTTCATAAGCGCCTATATCTGGTTTTTCATCTCTTGTAAGTCCGTTTCTGTCATCGGGCAGCGCCGTCAGGGGGTCGGCAGCGTCAATGGCCGACGAGACCTCGCTCAGACGGAAGTCGTAAATCAGGTTGTCGGTGTCCAACAGACTGAAATGTTTCTTGCCCGTGGTGAGGGTGTCCTCCACGTCCTCAAACGTCACGTTTTCATAATGGGAAGCATCTTCGCCCGTCACCTCCGGCGTGCGGAGGATGCAATTGGCAAACTGATAATTGAAGGCGGTGCCGTCGGTGATCTCACCCGTGAGGACGTCGTCGGCATAACCCGTAACAAGACTGTTGCGGCAGACGAACGACGTGAGGGCGGTCTCATTGGCCAGAAGCAAGGCGGGACCGCGGGAAGCGTCGAAGGGATAATACTGGGCAATGGTGCAACCGTTCATCTCGGCCTGGCCGCCGTTGAAGGCCGCACAGGCATAGAGCGTGTTGGTGAGCTGGCAGTCTTCCACCACCGTCTGACAATTGGCGGCGTAGAGACCGTATCCCTGGCAGTTGTGCACCGTGGAGTGCGACAACAAGAGTTTCTGACGGGACGTGTCGGCGGAGTCGCACACCACACCGTTGAACGTGCTGTGGATGTCGGTGTAGCGGATTTCATTGCCGTAGGACGAGGAATGGATGTGAATGCCCTCCCACTGTCCGCTCACGCGGTCGTAGGGCAGGTAGTCGAACATCCGGTCGATGCGGTCGCCGCGAAGGACAACATTGCTTTCGGCCGTACCTTCGGTCTTGAGCGTACCGTAGATGTCAATGCCCGCGTCGGCATGGAAATAGACTGTCGTGCCTTCGGCTATGGTCAGGACGGCGCCCTCAAGGACGGTGAGTCCGCCGTAGACCACTATCGGTTTGGAGGACGCGATGGTCGTGTCGGACGAGATTTGCACGTTTTGCAACAGGGTGGCGTCCCAGGCGTAGGCATTCAGATTGACCTTCTGCTCCACACCGCTTTCCAGGGTAAACACCAGATTGTCCTCCACCAGTTGGGGGTCATCCTGGTAGGTGTAGCCCGGTGTGATTTCCACAAACACGCGGATGCTGTCGTTCTTGCGGATTTCCACGTCGGTCACCTTGAATCCCTGGGACACGCCCAGATAGGTGCCGTCCACATTGACGCGAAAGCCCGACTGGTTGCCGCGCTCCAAACGGACGGACGTGCAACGGATGCCGTCGCCGGAATGATTGTACACCCAAAGCGACTGCGTGGCGGTGGACACTTTGGAGAAAGTAGTATCCAGACGGACTGTGTCCGTGGAAAATGTCAACAGGGCGGATGGTGATGCCGAGAAGGAATCATCGTCGCTGCAAGCGGCCGTAAACAGACACAGGACGACCGTGCAGAACAGGAATACTTTCTTTTTCATCATCTCTATAACGGAATTGTGCGCGTTTTATTGTGAATCAGGCCTCCTTCGGGGCGTCACTGCCCGGGCAAAGCATACTTGTCGCCGGTCTGCCGGAGCATCTCGCGGGCGTAGTTCTTGGGGAATCCGGGACGCCGGACGCGGGCGGGCAGTCCTTCGGGCGTCATCAGGAAGCGGCCGTCCTTTTCGGGACGCACGGCCATGTCGTTGTATTTCACGATGAGATAGACGGCCAACCGGCGCCAACGGTCCATCATCTGGTCTGCTTTCTCCACACTGTAGGCATTGAGGTAGCGGGCGGCCTCATCGGGACTTTGCCGGCAGAGGGCGACGGCCTTGTCCTCCACTTCCGCCTGACGGGCGAAGTAATCGTTTTCCAGACTGTCGCGGACAGCTTTCAGCGAGGGGAACATCACACTGTATCGGGGATAGACCATGTTGCTGACCCAATTGCATACCCAGAAGGCGTTCCTGTCGCTGAAGTGGACGCCGTCGGCTCCCGGTGTGTTGTAGCACTCGGGGCGCTCCGTCATACTGCAATAGACGGGCGTGTAGGCCACCATGTTGCCGTCGTCATTGCCGAACCAGAGGACGCCGCCCACCTGACGGGGCAACCAGGAACGCATCTGACTGACGTAGGTAAAACCAGTCTGTTGGGTACTCGTGGGGCGCTCGTTGAAGTATTTCTTGCCGTCCACCTCAAAGGAAAGCGGCGTGGGCCGGTAAGGCATGTTCCAGATTCCGCCGCCGATATCGGCACTGTCGAGGGCGAGCGGCGTGCCTTCGTAATGGTCGCGCATGCATTCCATCACCTCCTGCACGGAGACAAGGTGGTCGGGGACAATCCAGAGCGGCATGTCCTCGGCCTCAGGGTCCCTGCCCAAGGCCCAAGGCAGATACTTGTCAAAACCTTTGTCGAAATGGCGGAAGAAACTCCAAACGCGGGCGTCGCAATAGCGGCGGCCGGGAAAGTCGGGGAAAGCGTAGACCATCTTCCAGGAGAAGTCGGCGTCCTTGCCGCTGAACCAGCCCATGCGACGGGCGTATCCGATGACGTCCTTACTGCAAAGGACATCCTTGTCCTTGGGGTTGAACTTGCCGATACGACTCTGATTGGCGTGGGCGCAGACGGCATTGTCGGGCACGCGCATGGCCACCCACACGACACCTTTGCTGCCAGGCCCCTTACCCATCATCTCCATGATCCACGCTTCATTCGGGTCGCAGATGGTAAAAGTCTCACCTTCGGAATTGTAGCCGTATTTCTCGGCCAGGGAGGTCATCACTTTCAGGGCCTCACGCGCCGTCTTGGAACGCTGGAGGGCGATGTAAATCAGAGAACCGTAATCGAGGATGCCGGTGGAATCCACCATTTCCTCACGCCCGCCGTAGGTCGTCTCGCCGACGGTCACCTGGTATTCGTTGATGTTGCCGATGACGGAATAAGTCTCTTCGGCCTCGGGTATCTCGCCATGATACTTGTTAGTGTCCCAATCATAGATTTTGCGCATCTCGCCTTTCTGATGACGGGCGGCGGGATAATGGCACAACGACTGGAACATGCCGTAATCGTCGGCGTTGTAGGTGCAGATGACGGAACCGTCCTTGGAGGCTTTCTTGCCCACGATAAAATTGGTGCAGGCCTCACCGGCAAGCGGTGCCAGACAAAGCAGCAGGAATAATTTCTTTATCATATTGATGGTTTTGATTGCTTCTTTCTTGTGTTTCCGTTCTTCCTTTTCGGTTTTCCGTTCTCTCCTTTCTCCGTCAATAGACGAATCTCGCCGTCACTTGCCGCACGTTGTGGCGGTTGTCGGTGGCCGTGAAACGGAGTTCGCGCGTCGTGCCCGTCTTTTCCACGGGCGTGTCTTTCAACCGGCAACGGAAGGTGGGCCCCTTCCCTACCCGTTCGAAGAGGACGAACTGACCGTCGACGAACGCCTCGAAGGAGGCCAGACCGCTTTCGTTCTCGGCAATCGTGACGGTCAACACACCGCCGGAGAGCCCGGAAAGGGTGACACGGGGCGCCTCCTCGTCCATGGCGACGGTATAATGCGCCGCCAGTTCACGGACCTTTCCCGTGACCCATCCGTCCTTAAAGGTGCCGCCCATGTACTGCCCGTTGCCCCAGTCAGAAACGATGTAGAGTTTGTCGGGATGCGCCACCTCACGGTTGAGCCGGATACTGATCTGGCCGTAATCCACCAGCGGCGTACTCGTCAGGGCAAAGGAATAACTGTCGGACAGGGCCGACGGTTGTCGGCGCACTTGCGGACGGAGTGCGGTCGTGACGGGCAGCAGACCCTTCCTCAGGCGCAGTTGCATGCCCGGCAACTGATACAGACTGGTGCGGTCGGCCCGGAGCAGATTTTTCGCCGGACAGGTCTTGCCCTTGGGCAAGGCACGCCTTTCACCCGTCACCGTAAAGGAGTAGGTACGACTGTTGCCGCGGAAATCGCTGAGAACGTATTCTATCCTGTAATCGCGCTCTTCATTGAAGTCGATGATGCCTCTGCGCTGGTCGGCCGAAAGGATTTTCAGGTCATTGCCCTCGTCGATAAATGACTTCATGTACCACACGTGCGAACGGAGGTAATGCTCGTAGTCACCCCAGGAATTGACCAGCCGGTTGGCCTGGACGGGAATGTTGTTGACGTCGCTTTCGAAGACGGGAAGTCCGTCTACGAGCAACTGGGTATGGCGCACGCCGTAATTGTTGTAGGTGGTCTCGGTGTAGTCGTTGGCCCACAGGCCGAATCCCACTTTGCCCCAGGCGGTAAACTTCCGGGAAAGGGACGTGCCGGGGAATCCGTAACAACTCTTTGTGCCTGAACCATTGAAGACGCCCTCCCCTTCCTGAGGGTAGGCCATGAACCCGTGGGCTTGCGGCGGGGTGTTGTCCTGCACGATGTCGCCCAGGAATTCCAACGGGTCGAGCATGTTCCAGGTGACGTTGTCGTGGATTTCCAGGTGCAGGTGCGGAGCCTGCGACGAACCGGTATTGCCGCTGACGGCAATCAACTGGCCTGAAGAGACGGGAATCTCACCGGGACGGAAACGGAAGGATCCTTCCGACTGGTGCTGACGGTATTGCTGACGACGTACCATCGCACGGATTTGGGGCGTAAACTTCTTCAGGTGACAGTACACACTGGTGTAGCCTTCGGGGTGACGCACGTAGACGGCATTGCCGAAACCATAAAGGCCGATGGTCACTTCCGACACGTAACCGTCGCCGATGGAGAAGATGGGTTTGCCCTCCACCTGACCGGTCTTCACGTCGATGCCCCCGTGAAAATGATTGGGACGCGGCTCACCGAAGTTGCCCGCAAGGGTAACCTCATAGTTGACAGGCGACGAGTAAATCACCTGTACGGCCAGGAGCAAAGTCAGCAGAAAACTCACTTGCAGGCCTTGAATGACATGTCCAACCCTTTCACGGAATGGGTCAGCGCGCCCACGGAGATGTAGTCGACGCCCTGTTCGGCGTAATCACGGATGGTGTCGTAGGTGATGCCGCCGGAAGATTCCGTCTCGAAACGGCCGCCAATCATCTTCACGGCCTTGCCCGTGTCAGCCACGGAGAAGTTGTCGAGCATGATGCGGTCCACGCCACCATGCTGCAGGACCTGTTGCAACTCGTCGAAATTGCGTACTTCAATCTCGATTTTCAAGTCCAGGTTCTTCTCCTGGAGGTAGGTATGGCAACGGTCGATGGCCTGCGTGATGCCGCCGGCGAAATCGACGTGATTGTCCTTAAGCAGTATCATGTCGAACAGTCCGATACGGTGGTTGACGCCGCCGCCTATTTTCACAGCCTGTTTCTCCAGCATGCGCATGCCGGGTGTGGTCTTGCGCGTGTCCAGCACACGAGTGTGCGTGCCCTCCAGACGCTTCACGTACCTGGCCGTCATGGTGGCGATGCCGCTCATGCGCTGCATGATGTTGAGCATCAGGCGCTCGGTCTGCAGGAGAGAGCGTACCTTGCCCGTGACAATCATGGCCACGTCGCCCTTCCTGACCTGCGCGCCGTCGCCGATAAGCACTTCCACCTGCATGGTGGGGTCGAAACGGGCGAAGACTTTCTTGGCCACTTCCACGCCGGCCAGTACGCCGTCTTCCTTGATGAGCAACTGGGATTTGCCCATGGCATCCTCGGGGATACAGCACAAGGTGGTGTGATCGCCGTCACCGATATCCTCCGCGAAAGCGAGGTCTATCAATTTCTCTTCTAATTCATCTACTGTCAGCATATTCTTATCGGTATTAAGTGAATGTCAAATAGGATTCGGGGCAGACAATGAGCCGGCCCAATGCATCGTGCGAGGCCTGCAGCGTACCGCCGTACCACTCCGTGAAAGGCGGTTCACCTTTCAGCGGATACCAGTCGACGATGCGGTCGCCCAGAAGTTCGACCACCACCATCGGAAACCGTTCTCCGGTATCGGTGACCAGTTCGTGTACGGCTATTCTGCGTATTCTTCTCATACCATCCTCCTGTTTCGGGTCTTGGCCGGAGCCTCCTTGATTTTCTTCACCGGGGGAGAAGGCAATGTCTGTCGCTCGTCGGGCAGCAGAGGGCGCTCCTTGCCTTGCGGCCGTTCTCGGGCAGGCGCCGTCTTGGAAGTCTCCTGCCGGGAATTCTCCTGAGGTACGGCTGTCGCCTGGTCCTGTCGCCCGGCCGTATCGGTCTTCTCCGCACTGCCGTTGCCTGCCGCCGGCACGCCGATGGCGGGCGATGCCGTGGTTTTCTTCTTGTCACCGGCCCTGTCGCGATGCAGTGAAATCTGCTGGACAATCCACAGTTTCAGCGTGGTCTTCGACTCGTCTTTCCTGTGTCCGGGAGACACGTAGAAGAATCCCTTGACCTCCTTGATGCCGATACTGTCGTGGTCATTAAGCCGCACGCTATAGTCGCGGGAGGCGTTGGCATGGACTATCTGATGGGCGATGCTGTCGTTGGCATAGCGGAAGGACAACAGGGCCACACCGTCGCGGGTGCCGTCCTGATACAGGAACTGGGAATTGAATTTCAGCGTCAGGCAGTCGCCCCTCCGGAAGGAAGAGTCGGCCTTCATCTGGAAGGAATAATAACTGAAACCGGTTTCGGGAGAAAGAATGACGGTGCGCTCGCCCTTCCATATATCTGTGGTGTCCTCCTTGTTCTGCGCGTATTTGTTGAGTTCACTGACATCGGCGCCCAAATCGCGCGCCTCGTCCTCCAGGCGTTGGGCCACGTTGACATAAATGTCGTGCAGACGTTCCGTATGCCGCATGTAATACACCAGGGACGAGTCCAGTTCGGCTTCCGTGACACCATGTTTCCTGAGGACAGCCTCACGGTAGGTGTGCGACAGCAGGGCGCGGTCGCCGCCACGGTCGGTATCGGCCAGACTCTGCGCCAGATGCAGGTCGTAGATGACGCGCTCCATCTTTTTGGGTTGGAGGTACTTGCGCGGCACCGACGGTTTGCACGCCGTAACGAGGAGCAGCAGCACGAGGAGGAAGAGGCTCTTATGTCTCATTTTCCTTTTTGTCGGACATCAGTAGGGCCAATTCTTTCTTGCACCATATCAATAAGGCGAAGACACTCACCGTGATACAGGAATCGGCCAGATTGAACACAGGACTGAAAAACACGAATTCATCACCGCCGACAAGCGGCATCCAGTCGGGCCAGGTGGTGACGATGAGGGGGAAATAGAACATGTCCACCACCTTACCGTTCAGAAAACCCGCATAGCCTTCCCCGAAAGGAACAAGTACGGCCGGTGAGAACGGCGTGCTCTCCGTGAATATCATCCCGTAGAACATACAGTCGATGGCGTTGCCCATCGCTCCCGCCACGAGCAGGGACAGGAGAAAGACGTAACGCAATCGTGCACGGGCCTTGATTTGGCGGAAGATATACCAGCAAATCGCGGCGGAGGCCACCAGGCGGAACACGGTCAGCGCGGGTTTCCAGATGAAACTCAGTCCGTAGGCCATGCCGTTGTTCTCGATGAAATGAATGTAGAACCAGTCGGTCACGCGGACGGTTTCGCCAAGACACATACCGGTCTTGACCGTCATCTTTATCCATTGGTCAAGTACCAGCAGGACAACGATGGTCAACATGGCCCACAGGCCCGCATGCCTCCGCCAGAACGTGTTCATGAACGGGGATTTTTCCGGGCGTTCTTCGAGGCGACGCTCAACGTGGCATGGGGAACGGCGCGAAGACGCTCCTTGGGGATCAACTCGCCCGTGAGGCGGTCGATGCCATAGGTCTTGTTCTCTATCCGGATGAGGGCGGCCTCCAGACCCTGGATGAACTTCTGCTGGCGGGAGGCCAACTGGATGAGTTCTTCCTTGCTTTGGGTGGCGCTTCCCTCTTCGAGCACCTTGTAGGTGGGTGACGTGTCGTCCACGTCATTGCCGTCGGCGTTCATCAGGGTCTTCATCATCGCGTCATAATCGCGACGGGCCAGTTTGAGTTTCTCATTGATGATGGCCCGGAACTCTTCAAGTTCTTCATCACTGTAGCGTTTCTTGTCTGCCATAATCAGATAGTATTAGTTGTGTTTGTTATGCTTTACCGGTAAAGTCGCGGGGGACGGGAGAACCCGGAAGGCCTCCTACCCCTTGACCACCCGTATGTTCAATTTGAATTCATCGAAGTCGGTCTCCGTTCCGTCATTCTCCGCCACCGTCAGTTCATCGGCCAGCACCTGGGCCTTGATGTAATCGCCGAAAGCGGCAATGGCCTCATCCGTCCCGGCATGCGGAGCCACCGTCACGCGGATACGGTCGGTAATCTCCAGACCGGTCTCCTTGCGGATGTTCTGGATGCGGTTGATGAGTTCACGGGCCATACCCTCGTTGCGCAACTCGTCAGTAAGCGTCACTTCCAGGGCCACGGTCAGATTGCCTTCGTTGCTGACCAGCCATCCCGGGATATCCTCACTGATGATCTCCACGTCAGCGGCCTCCACCGTCACGTCCTGGCCTTCCACCTGCAGGGGCAGACTGCCTTCGGACTCCAGACGGGCGATGTTCTCCTGCGAGATGTCCGCCATGGCGGCGGCGATGCCCTTCATCAGTTTACCGAACTTCTTGCCCATCGTTCGGAAGTTGCACTTCACCTTCTTGACGAGGACGCCGCTTCCCTCGACAAAGTCAAGTTCCTTGACGTTGACCTCGCTCAAAATCAGGTCCTTGACGGCGTCGATATGACGTTTCTGCTGTTCGTCGACGGCCGGAATCATGATTTTCTGCAGCGGTTGACGCACCTTGATGTTCACCTTGCGGCGCAAGGCGAGCACCATGGACGTGATCTTCTGCGCCATACTCATCCTGGATTCCAGGTCGGCGTCAACGAGCGAGTCGTCCGCTTCGGGGAAACGCTCCAGGTGAACGCTCTCCAAATCACCGCCCAAGTCATGGTACAACTCATCGGCATAGAACGGGGCGAACGGCGCCAGCAACTTCGCCACCGTCATCAGACAGGTGTAAAGCGTCTGGTAAGCCGAACACTTGTCGGCACTCATCTCCTTGCCCCAGAAACGTTTGCGGTTGAGCCGCACGTACCAGTTGCTCAGGTCATCGTTGACAAACGTGTCAATGAGCCGGCCGGCACGGGTCGGATCATAACCGTCGAGTTCGCGCTCAACGCCCTGGACAAGCGTGTGCAGACAGGAAAGTATCCAACGGTCAATCTCCGGACGATCGCTCACGGGCACCTGTTCCGCCGACGGGTCGAATCCGTCCACGTTGGCATAGAGGGCGAAGAAACTGTAGGTATTGTATAATGTACCGAAGAATTTCCTTCTTACCTCGTCGACGCCGGCGGGGTCAAACTTCAGGTTGTCCCACGGTTCGGAGTTGGTCATCATGTAGAAGCGCACCGCGTCGGCACCGTACTTGTCGATCATGTCGAACGGATTGATGACGTTGCCCACGTGCTTGCTCATCTTGTTGCCCTTGGAGTCGAGCACAAGACCCGACGAGATGACGTTCTTGAACGCCACGGAGTCGAACACCATCGTGGCGATGGCGTGCAGCGTGAAGAACCAGCCGCGTGTCTGGTCGACACCCTCGTTGATGAAGTCGGCCGGGAAAGCCTTCCGCTCGTCTATGGCCTCACTGTTCTCAAACGGATAATGCACCTGTGCGTAGGGCATCGAACCGCTGTCGAACCACACGTCAATCAAATCGCTCTCGCGTCGCATGGGTTTGCCGCTGTCGCTCACGAGCACTATCTGGTCCACATACGGACGGTGCAGGTCGATGCGGTCGTAATTCTCCTGACTGTAATCGCCGGGGACGAACCCCTTGTCCTTGAGCGGATTGCCCGGCATCACGCCGGCCAGGACGGCCTTCTCGATTTCCTGGTAGAGTTCTTCCAGACTGCCGATGCAGATTTCCTTGCCGTCCTCGTCGCGCCAGATGGGCAACGGCGTACCCCAGAAACGCGAACGGGAAAGGTTCCAGTCGTTGAGATTGTCGAGCCAGTTGCCGAATCTTCCGGTGCCGGTCGACTCCGGTTGCCAGTTGATGGTCCTGTTGAGTTCCGACATCCGCTCCTTCTTGGCCGTACTCTTGATAAACCAGGAGTCCAAGGGATAATACAACACCGGTTTGTCGGTACGCCAGCAATGGGGATAATTGTGGACGTGCTTCTCTATCTTGAGCGCTGTACCCTCCTGTTTCATCTCCATGCAAATGACGACGTTCAGGTCTTCCGCCTTGGCGGCCGCTTGTTCGTCATACTTGCCGCCCACGTTGAACTCGGGCGCATAGGCGTTCTTCACGTAGTCGCCCGCATGCGCGGCGTAAGCGTCGCGGTCTACACACGCCTTGAGGAAGTTGTCGTCCAGTTCCTCCATGCGGTAGTATTTGCCCTCCAAATCGACCATCGGACGGGTCTCGCCCTTCTTGTTGATCAGGAAAAGCGAGGGTATGCAAGCGTCCTTGGCCACTTTGGCATCGTCGGCACCGAACGTGGGGGCGATATGGACGATACCCGTACCGTCCTCGGTGGTCACATAGTCGCCGAGGATGACGCGGAACGCCGTGTCGGCCATCTCCACGAAACGGTCTTTCCCGTTTTCGCTTTCAAATACTTTCTCAGGATGCAGCGCAGCATATTCGGTCACATAACCGGCGGCGTTGGCGTCTATCTTGGCACACGGTCTGACCCACGGCATGAGTTGCCGGTACTTCATCCCTTCCAGTTCCGTACCTTTGTAATGACCCGTCACGCGCCATTCCTCCACCTTCGGATTCCTGTAGGCTTCCTGACGGGCGTCGGCCATGATGAGCGTCACCGGTTCACCGTTGTAGGGATTGCGGGTCTCCACCGACACGTAATCAATCTTCGGACCCACACAGAGCGCCGTGTTCGAGGGCAATGTCCAAGGAGTCGTGGTCCATGCGGCGAAATAAGGCGTGCCCCACCGGGTCCATTCCTCCTTCGGATTGAGGATGCGGAACAGCGCCGTCACCGTGGTGTCCTTGACATCGCGGTAACAACCCGGTTGATTGAGTTCGTGCGAACTCAGTCCCGTACCCGCCGCGGGGGAATAAGGCTGGATGGTGTATCCCTTGTAGAGCAGGCCCTTGTCGTACAATTGACGAAGCAGCCACCACAAGGTCTCGATATACTTGTTGTCGTAAGTGATATAGGGATGGTCCAGATCGACGAAATAACCCATCTTTTCCGTCAGGGAGCGCCATTCCTGCGTATACATCATGACGTTCTCGCGGCACTTGCGGTTGTATTCCTCCACGGAGATATACTTCGCCGACTGCCTGTTGTCGATATCGGCCTTGGTGATACCCAGTTCCTTCTCGACGCTCAACTCCACCGGAAGTCCGTGCGTGTCCCATCCCGCCTTGCGATGCACCTGGTAACCGCGCATCGTCTTGTAGCGGTTGAACGTATCCTTGATGGAGCGCGCCAACACGTGATGTATACCCGGATGACCGTTGGCCGAAGGCGGACCTTCAAAGAATACGAACTGCGGGCAACCTTCCCGCTCGTCAACGGTCTTATGGAAAATGTCCTTCTTTTCCCATTCCGACAGGATGCGCTGATTGACTTCCGTCAGGTTCAGCCCCTCATGCTCGGCAAATTTCCTCGTCATTGTATGCTAAATTTTTAATCCTACTATATTAATATGGTCGGCAAAGGTAGTAAAAAAACTTATTTCTGACAAATTTTTTACCTCTCAATGCCTTACAGGGCGTCGCACTCCGTCAGCCACACACTGCTGTCGGCGTCGGAAGGCATGCGCCAGTCGCCACGGGGAGACAAACTGACGGAACCCACTTTCGGTCCGTCGGGCAGACAGGAACGCTTGAACTGCTGACTGAAAAATCGGCGGAAGAACGTCCTGAGCCATTTCTTCACCGTCTCCCTGTCGTACTCGTCGCCGAAGGCTTTTTGCGCCAACAGGAAGATCTTGGACGGGCGGAAACCGAAACGGAGGAAGTAATACAGGAAAAAGTCGTGTAGTTCGTAAGGACCGACCAGGTCTTCCGTCTTCTGCTGAATGTTTCCCTCCGCGTCGGCAGGCGTCAGTTCGGGACTGATGGGCGTGTCGATGATGTCGAGCAGCGTCGCGCGGGAGGCGTCGTCCATCTCATTGTCGGCCACATAGCGCACCAGGTAGCGGATAAGCGTCTTGGGAATGCTCACGTTGACATTGTACATCGACATGTGGTCGCCGTTGTAGGTGGCCCATCCCAAGGCCAGTTCGGAGAGGTCGCCCGTACCGATGACCATGCCGCCGTACTTGTTGCTCAGGTCCATGAGGATTTGCGTGCGCTCACGCGCCTGTCCGTTCTCGTAGGTCACGTCATGATTGGACGGGTCCTGACCGATATCCTCGAAGTGTTGCGTCACGGCTTTGGCGATACTGATCTCCAACAGCGTGATGCCCAGACTCTTCATCAGGGCAATGGCATTGTGGTAAGTGCGGTCGGTCGTACCGAATCCCGGCATCGTCACACCAATGATGCCCTTCCGGTCGTATTGCAGTTTGTCGAACGTCTTGACGGTGACCAACAGGGCCAGCGTGGAGTCCAGACCGCCGCTGATGCCTATGACGGCCTTCCGGCAACCGGCATGGACCAGGCGCTTGGCCAGACCTGAGGTCTGGATGTTGAAAATCTCCTCGCAACTGTCTTTCATCCTGTCCGTCTTAGGAATGAAAGGATGCGCGTCGAACGTTCTTTCCAGGACGAAGTCGCGAGGTTCTGCGGCCAGGCACTGCACGACGGGCACTTCCTTGCCGCGCTGGCGCAATTCGTATTTCATGTTGCGCTGGGCGTTGACGTAAGTGGAATTGGTACGCCGCTCACTGCGGAGGCGCTCTATGTCGATCTGGGCGCAAACCAACTGAGGCGAGAAGGAGAACCTGTCACCCTCGGCCGCCAGACGGCCGTTCTCATAGATCAGCGTATTGCCGCCGTAGACGACGTCTTGCGTACTCTCGCCGAAACCGCAACTGCTGTAGACGTAGCCCGTGATGGTGCGGGCGCTCTGTTGGGCCAGCAGACTCTTCAGGTAGTCGTGCTTGCCGATGAGTTCGTCGCTGGCGGAAAGATTGAATATCAGGTCGGCGCCCGCAATGGCCAGACGGTTGCTCGGGGGCGTCGGCGCCCAGACGTCCTCACAGATTTCCACGCCGAATACGGCGCCGTCGCAAGTACGGAACAGACACGGTTCGGGAGACAGCGTGACTTCCGAACCGGCATACCGGATGCGCTGTTCACGCAAGTCCTGTGCAGAGGCGAACCACCGTTTCTCATAAAACTCGCTGTAATTGGGCAGGTAAGTCTTCGGAACAAGTCCCAACAGATTGCCGTGCTGGATGACGGCGGCACAGTTGAGCAACAGGTCGCCAGCCGTCACGGGCAGACCGACAATGACGATGACGTCCATGCGGCGCGTGATTTCCAACAGTCGCATGCACGCCCGTTCCGCCGCCTCCAACAGCAGTTGCTGGCGGAACAGGTCCTGACAGGTGTATCCCGTCAGGGAAAGTTCGGGGAACACCACGATTTCCGCGTTCTCTTGTTCGGCCTGTCCGATGAGCGTTTCTATCTGCTCCGTATTGTACTTCGGGTTGGCTACTTTCACCGACGGTATGGCCGTCGCCACCTTGATAAATCCGTATTGCATATCCGTAGATTTAAATTCTTTCCGTTCAGGTTATACGCCCTACCCCGTTCATGGGATGAGCAACGAACTGTCACCGTAACTCAGGAAACGGAAACCGTGTCCGAGGGCGTAATCATAGATTTTGCGCCAGTCGCCCGAGACGAAGGCACTGACCAACAGGAGCAGTGTACTCTTGGGCTGGTGGAAATTGGTCACGAGCATCCTGACGATTCTGTAGCGGTATCCGGGAGCAATGATGATGCGCGTGGCCGAATGCAGTACGGTCATCTCATGCCTGTCCATCCACCCGGCGAGAGCCGTGACGGCTTCTTCCGCTCTCCAGGGGAAGTCGCTTTCATAGGGCTCCCACTGATTCACACACAGTTCATCCTCCCCGATTTCAGGCCGGCGGAGGATGCGGCAACCGATGAAGTAAAGACTTTCCAGCGTTCTCACGCTCGTGGTGCCCACGGCGACGGCACGGCAGTCGTGGTCCAGGAGGGCCTGAACGGTGGAACGGGCCACCGCAAACGTCTCGGTGTGCATCTCATGTCCTTCGATTTCCTCACTCTTGACGGGTTTGAAGGTACCCGCTCCCACATGCAGCGTCACTTCCTCGCGCAAGATTCCCTTGTTGTCTATATCGGCCAATACGCGCGGGGTAAAGTGAAGACCCGCCGTCGGAGCGGCCACGCTGCCCTTGATTTTGGAGTAAACGGTCTGGTAAGTGCGCTTGTCGCTTTCCTCCGTCTTCCGGTTGAGGTATGGCGGTATGGGCAATTCCCCTGCCCTGTCCAGCAATTCCGCAAAGGATATATCCGCATCCCAGGTAAAGCGGACCGTCCACGATGTACCGTGCGCCTCTCCCCTTTCGGCGGAAAGATGTACCGTACCGCCGTCGGAAGGGATGTCGCGCACGAGCGTCTCACCTTTCCACTTCTTCAGATTGCCTATCATGCAATACCACGCACATTCACCTTTGGTCTGGAACATCCGTTCGTAGTCGTGCGGGAGAACCGGTTCCAACAGGAACACTTCGATGACGGCGCCCGTCGCCTTGCGGAAATGCAGACGCGCCTGAATCACCTTCGTATTGTTGAAGACCATCAGCGCGCCTTCGGGCAACAGGTCAGGCAACTCCCGGAACACATGCTCCGACACCTCGCCGTGCCGGTAGACCAGCAGTTTGGAGGCATCCCTTTCCGCCAACGGGTATTTCGCTATCCGTCCGTCCGGCAAGGGGTAGTCGTAGTCTGTTATCTTAATCTTCTTCGTATCCATTTATATCAAAGCCCTGATGACACAATACAATAAGGTGAAAGCCCATACCGAGACCACCATCCAGATGTCCCGGATACTGTAACCGGTCACCGTGTATTGTGATGAGACATAATTGATTTTAGGCGACATCATGTAAAACAGTTTGCGGAACAACAGGTAACCTGCCGTTCCCGACAAGGCGCCCCAGAGCAGACCGGCAAGGATGTCACTCGGGAAATGGACGCCCAGGTAAAGTCTTGTCCAACAGTTGAGCAGCGACCACAGCAACAGGGCCATGGACAACAGCCCCGAACGGGTGAGCAGCATGAAAAACACGGCTACCCCCATCGTGTTGGCCGCATGGGCGGAAAAGAAACCCGGTCCGTCGCCCAGATACCCGTTGACGGTCTGCAACCATTCGGCCACATTCTCATCGTAAGTCGGACGGAGACGTCCGGCGTAGGGCTTGACCAACAAGTCGGTCACGCCCGCCGACAGGAGCAAGGTCAAGGCCACGCCCACGATAATCAACAGGATGTGCAACGAGGTCTGGTTGTTCTTGATGACCATGATCAACAGGGCCGCATAGAGCGCCGCCCACGTCCATCCGTCGGTGGCCGTCAGGGCGAATTGGTCCAGGAAGAGCGAGTCACTGCCGTTGAGCAGCGACAACAAACTGTAGTCCATGTCCGTCCAAAAACCCATCTCTTCTGTTTTATTCGTCAGATAATCTCCACTGCCCCGGCAGGCAACCATCCCTCACGGCCGTCGGCCAGACGGAAGGCATACCAGCCCTTGATACTCTTGTCGGTGATGTCGATGCGGGTACCCTCATGCAACTCAAACTGTTTTTCGGCACCTTTGGCCGGTGTTTTCACCACTTCCACCTTCGGGGCCATGACAATCGCGCCGTCACGCCGTTCCAACGTCCGTTGCTGTTGCCATGCGAACCAGTTGGCCGCCAGGAACAACAGCAGTCCGGCAAGGGCACCGAAAAATCCGATTTTGCGCCACACGATACCCGAGGCGAACAGGTAGACCAGAATCAGCGCCAGGGCCAGGACGATGGCGGTCAGCGCCGTCCATGCCCAGGCGTCCACACTCATCAGGTTGACCAGGGCACGGTAAGCGGGCACGATAAACAGTTCGTGTTCTTCCGTTATCTTGTCCACTGTCTTCTCCCGCACGAACTGCAGGTTGAAGCGAATGTCCTTGTTGCCGGGTTTCAACAGGCGCGCGCGCTCATAGTTGAGCACCGACTTGGGGATGTTGCCCAGGCGGTAATATGCGTTGCCGAGATTGTAATACACGGCGGCCGAGGGAGAGGTCTCAGCCAACCGCTCATAAGCGGCGGCCGCCTGTTGGTAATTGCCGCGAAGATAGGCCGCGTCCGCGGAGTCTTTCTGTTGGGCCGACGCCGCAAGCGGCAAGAGGCACAGCAACAGGAGCGCCGTCGCCACGGGGCGCGACTTGGATTTCTTTTTCTTCATGGTCTCCTCGATACCCATAATGGCCGTCATGGCCTTGTCGAACGTCTTGTTCATGTTGCCTGCGGCGTCACCGGGAGCGTAGCGCTCAAACTCGCATTCGTCGATGGCTTCCAGGAAATGCGCGCTGTCGGCTTCCGCCACACCGGCGGAGGTCAATTTCTCCAGGATGTTGTCGCGGGAAAGATTTTCGGCCGACATGTTCAGTTTGTCGCCCGCATAGCCCCACAATGCCCGCAACACCTCATCGTAGAACGCCTCCTGACGGCCCTGACTCTTGAGCGAGGCCGCCTTGCGCAACCGTTTGACGGCCACCTTGTTGGCCCGCTTGCCGCGCATCTTCACCACGTCGGCATTGTCCAGCGCCCGCTTGCGGAAGACAATCAACAGGGCGATGAAGGCCAACAGCGGGATGAGCAGTGCGGCCCGGTAAGCCTTACTGCCGTAGAACCGGCCTGCGGCGGCGCCCTGTCCGCCGCCCTTCATGATTTGACGGATATCCTTTTCCCTGGTCATTTGGGCGGAAGATTGCGCCTGACTGCCGTCACCCTTGGCGACATGCAGGCGGAGAGGCGCCGTCGACACCGTCTTGTAGGCATTGCTTTCCGTGTCGAAATAGATGAATTTCACCGCAGGTATCGTATAATCGCCCTGGTTGCGCGGTACGACGAGGATGTCGTAAATCATGTCTCCCTCACTGCCGTTGGCCGTCAACCGGGTCTTGTCGGTCACTTTCGCGTCATACTTGTCGAAGTCTTTGGGGAATTCCGCCACGGGTTCCTTGATGAGTTTCATGTTGCCCTTGCCGCTCACCACGACGCGCAGCGTCACCGGATCGCCCGCTTTCACCTCCTGTTTGTCCAAATCCGCCTTGACGGAGAAGTGACCCACACCGCCCGAAAAACCCTGGGGCCGCTGCGGCAGGGGCACCACTTCGAGCGTCAGACCCGGAGCGACGATGTCCTTTTTCACCTCCACGTATCCCGAACCGCCGTTGAGGAAAGCCTCCAACGGGTCCACATAGCGATTTTGCTGCACCACGATACCCTTGAACGTAATACTCGGAATCTCCAGTTTACCGGTCATCTGGGGGAACATCACGTACTGGCTCCAGGTGACGCACCGGTAATTCTTGCCGTTAATCTGTTCGGTATGAAAACTCTTCTGCTGGGGAAGCGGCACCTCCTGGGTGTGAAAACCGGTCAGGTCGGGCATCTTGCCTTCCAACTGCGTCAGTTCCACCTGCGTATACACCTTATAAGTCAACAGGACCGGTTCCTGTTCGTGTACCTTCCGCTTGCTGGCGCTCACCTTGATGAAGAGGTCATTGCCCGTAATCTTGCTGCCGGCTGCCCGCATGTTGTCCTCTTCCTCGTGCATCCTGGGAGCCGACTGGCGCGCGCTGCCCGACGATTGTCCCGAAACCGTCACTTTGGCCTGCGCCGACGTGAGTTTTTTGCCGCCTGCCGTACAGGTGGCGGAAGGAATGGTATAAGTGCCGCTCTTGCCGGCATAGACGGTATAGGTATAAGTCACGGAGGAAGAACGGCTCGTATGACCGTTCACTACATGGTAACTCGACTGCGATGACAGGTACGGGCCCGCCACCACGTCCAGACCCTCGGGGATATTGCCCGCACGGAAGTCCTCCACATCCTGCGTGTTGACCGTGTAAGACAAACGGAAATTCTCGCCCGTCGCCACATGCGACGGTGCATGGACGCTTATCTGTTGGGCCGTAGCCGTCAGGGCCACAAACAGCAATAGATATATAAACAGGTATTTCTTCATTTACCAATTCTTTTGATACTTGTTGCGACGGGGCTGGCGCATGGCGTCCTTCAACCGTTGTTGGGTGGCTTTCTCCTCCTGCATGGCCGCGTTGAGCAACTGTTCCGCATTCTCCCGACTCATCTGGTCGTCTTGAGACTGCCTTTTGTCTTGGTCTTTATTCTGGTCTTTATCTTGATTCTTGTCTTTGTCCTGATTCTGATCCTGATTCTGGTTCTTATTCTTGTTCTTGTCGTTCTGCTTGTCTTGGTTCTGCTGATTCTTTTGATTCTGCTGATTCTTTTGATTCTGCTGATTCTCCTGCTGTTTTTTCTTACACAGAGCCAGGTTGTAGCGGGTCGCGTTATCGTGCGGATTGTTGCGCAGACTCTCCTTGTAGGCCTCGATGGCCTCTCCGTACATTTGCCGCTGCTGACAAATCACGCCGATATTGTGGTAGGCCTTGGCCCGTCTTACCGGCGATGTCTCCGCCTTGCCGGCTGACGTAAAACAGGTAATGGCGGCCGAATCATTCTTCTGTTGCATGAGCGCGCAACCTAAGTTGTACATCGCCTGCGCGTTTCCTGCATTGGCTGAGAGCGCCTTGCGGTACATCACCTCCGACTTGTCAAACTTCCCCTGCCTGTACAGGCGGTTGCCCATGCGGATGCAGTCGCGGTCGTTTTGCGCGACGGCCGGCGTCGCGACGGCTGTAAGCAGCGCCGTCAGGAAAAGGATATGCAGTAACCGTCTCATTCTTTCCGTTTGAATAACTTGACACCCTTCAACCACGGGTTGCGGGCCTCCATGACACACACCTCGATGACCAGCAGCAACAGGGCCAACAGGGCGAAAGCCTGAAACTGCTCATCGTATTCACTGTAAATCACACTTTCCGTCTCCCCCTTCTGCAAACGGGAGATCTCATCGTCCAGACTTTCCTGCGCCTGACCCGTGTTGTCCACGTGAATATACTTGCCCTTGCCTGCCTGGGCGACGGCGCGGCACATGTCCTCATTGAGCGCCGTCATCACCACATTGCCGGCATTGTCCTTCAGGTAATCGCCGCCACCCGTGGGAATGGGCGCGCCCTTCGTACTGCCGATACCGAGCACGTATACGTTGACGCCCTGCTTGCGGGCCGTCTTGGCGGCGGCTTCCGCTCCGCCCTCGTGGTCCTCACCGTCGGTAATGACGACAATGGCACGGCCTACGCCGTCCTCCGGCGTAAAACTGTTGAGCGCCAGTTCTACGGCCTCACCGATATTCGTGCCCTGTGCCTGTATCAGGGCCGGCGAAATACTTTGCAGGAACATCTTGGCCGAGACGTAATCACTCGTTATCGGCAACTGCACATAAGCGTCGCCCGCAAAGACGATAAGACCGATTTTGTCGTTGGTGAAATGGTCCACCAGGTTCTCCACCATCAGTTTGCTCTTCTCCAACCGGCTCGGCGCCACGTCCTGGGCCAGCATCGAATTGCTGATGTCCAGACAGATGATGGTCTCGATGCCGTTGCGCTTCTCGCGCTGGATTTTCGAACCGGCCTGCGGACGGGCCAGGACACACGTCAGAAGGATCAAAGCCAGAAGCAGGAGAATGAATTTCCACATGTCACGCCAACGGGAGACGTCGGGCATGAGTTCCTTGATGAGCGCCTCATCGCCCAATTTCCGGATTTTCCGTTTGCGCGCGCGCCAGGCCATCCATTTCAGAACAATCAGAAACGGAATGACGAGCAACAGCCACAGGTATTGAGGTTCGGCGAATCTGAACATACTTTACACTTTATCAGGGAATCTTTCTCAACCACGTCAGGCGCAACAACACCTCCAGAAGCAGTACGATGAAGGCGGCCAAGGCGAACGGCATGTAGGCCTCGTAGCGCTTGGCGAAGCGCCGCACGTTCATCTTCGACTTCTCCAACTGGTCGATGTCCCTGTAGATTTTCTTCAACTGTTGATTGTTCGTGGCCCGATAGAAGTTGCCGTCGGTGAGCGTAGCGATTTCACTGAGCGTCTTCGTATCGATTTCCACGGGAATATTCACATACTGCACGCCACCGGCCACCGGCATCGGATAAGGCGCCACCTTGTTGGTGCCCACGCCCACCGTATAGACGCGGATGCCGTAGCTCTTCGCCATCTGCGCGGCGGTCATGGGCGAGATGTCTCCCATGTTGTTGCTGCCGTCGGTGAGCAGGATGATCACCTTGCTCTTGGCCTTGGAATCCTTCAGGCGGATCAAGGCGTTGGCCAGCCCCATACCCACGGCCGTACCGTCGGAGATAAGTCCTTTGGCCGCGATGTCGGTCCTGACGTTGCGCAACAGGTTGAGCAGCGACGCATGGTCGGTCGTCATCGGGCATTGCGTAAACGCCTCGCCGGCGAATATCGTCAGGCCGATGTTGTCGTTGGGCCGGCCGGAGATAAACTCGGTGGCCACGTCTTTGGCCGCCTCCAGACGGTTGGGACGCAAGTCTTCGGCCAGCATCGACGTGGAAACGTCCATGGCCAGCATGATGTCGATGCCTTCCACGGTGCGCTCGTCCCAGGCGTTGCGGGTCTGCGGACGGGCCAGGACGATGACGATGAGCGCATATGACAGACAGCGGAGCAGCATCGGCAGGTGCAACAGGCGCTGACGCAGACTTTTGGGAGCAAACTGATAGGCATACGTGTCGCTCAGGCGAAGGGTCGGTTCGCTCTTCTTGCGTCCCAGGAAATACCACAAGACATACGGTATCAGCAGGAGCAGCAGCAACAAATATCCTTTACTTGCAAATTCCATGTCTCTACATCATTAACATCCACACGGCGTATATCACGGAGGCCAACAGGCCCAAGGCCGCCAGGACGGCCACTGCAATGGCCGCTTTCAGCCCCCTTCTGCGCTTGCGCGTCTTCCTGTCGTCATCGGAGAGTTTCGTCTCCACGCGCTCTTCCACGGGCTGGCCCTCCACCTTGGTCTGGTTGATAAACTCCACCGCATGCACGAGGTTGCGGTCGTTCTCGTTCATCAGCGTCTCGTATTTGGCGAATTTCACCAGGTCGGCCGTGCGGAACAACTCGCCCAGTTCACCCATCATCGTCTCGTCGCCATTCTCTTGCAGGCGCTGCAGGATTTCTCCGCTCGTCATCTCGCGGGCACTGAAACCGAAACGCTCCTCGATATACTGCCTGAGCGCATCGGTCAGACGGGTGTAATATTCTTTCTGTCCCTCTTGCGTGTCGGGACGGTTTTCCTTGATGGCATTGATGGCGCCGAGCGCTTTTTGGTGGGGCAACAGCCGTTTCACCACACGGATATGCCGGATGACGGGTTTGTTGTCCCGAAGTCGGGCGATGAGATACCCGATGACCAGCAGCAACAGGATAAACAGCACACTGCGCCAGAACGCGCCGCTCCACTCGCTCCACCGGAAAGGATTGTCCTGCACGTCCTTGGGCGGGTACATCATGCCCGGATGAAGCGTGTCGATTTCCACCGGCAGCACCTTCAGGGCCAGTTCATTGCCGTGATACGCCTTGCCGCCCGACATGACGTCAAGCGGCGGAATGCGGTACAGCCCCTCGTCGAAGGAAGTCAGGACATAGTCGCGGGCGATGCGGACGCGCCCCTCTCCCGCCTGCGTCGTGTCGCGGTCTTTCCACGACACCACCTCCACGCCGCCCGTCAACGTGTCGGACGGGGCGAATTTCGGCAGGACGGCCTCGGTTCCTTCGGGCAGGGTCACGCTCAACCGGAGCACCGTCTGCTCTCCCATTATCATCTGGAGAGAGTCGATGCGCTGTTCCACGGACACCTGTGCGGATGCCGCGAGCGCCATGCACGACAGCATGACCGTCAGTCCGAATATGATTCTTTGTCTCATCTTCAACTCCTTCTGGCAAACAAGGTCATCAATGCCTTGGTGTAGTCGCCTGCCGTAGAGACGCTCACCCAGTCAACGCGCGACTTGGAAAACGTGTCCGACAAGCGTTCCTGCTGCATGCGCCACGTCTTGGCGTGGGCAGCCCGCAGACGTGTCGACGACGTGTCGATATACATTTCATGTCCCGTCTCGGCGTCCGTCACCTTCAACAGACCGATGTCAGGCAGTTCTTTCGCCCTTTCGTCATAGACCTGGAGCGCCGCCACGTCGTGTTTCCGGTTGGCGATGTCCAGGGCGTGGGAAAAATTCTCCCGGTCGCGCATATAGAAATCGCTCAGGAGAAAAGCCGTACAGCGGCGCTTCATCACCTGCGTGAGGTATTCCACGGCCTTCGCCGCATCGGTGCGCTTGCTCTCGGGCGTAAATCCCAGGATTTCGCGGATAATGAACAGGACATGCTTGCGGCCCTTCTTCGGGGGGATATACTTCTCCACCTTGTCGGAAAAGAAGATGACGCCCACCTTGTCGTTGTTCTGCATGGCACTGAACGCCAGCGTGGCCGCGATTTCGGCCACCATGTCGCGCTTCATCTGCCGCACCGTACCGAAGTCGAGCGAACCGCTCACGTCAATGAGCAGCATCACCGTCAGTTCACGCTCCTCCTCAAACACCTTCACGTAAGGCCGGTGAAAACGGGCCGTCACGTTCCAGTCGATGTCGCGCACGTCGTCGCCGAACTGATATTCGCGCACTTCGGAAAAGGCCATACCGCGACCTTTAAAGGCAGAATGATACTGCCCCGCAAAGATATTCTGACTCAGTCCCCTTGACTTTATCTCTATCCGCCTGACCTTTTTCAGCAATTCCGAAGTATCCATCTTATTTTCTATTCCACGCTATCAAGGCACCTCCACCTTATTGACGATTTTCGACACGATTTCCTCGGCCGAGACGGAAGCCGCCTCAGCCTCGTAAGACAGACCGATGCGGTGGCGCAGCACATCGTGGACCACGGCGCGCACGTCCTCGGGCACCACATATCCGCGATGACGGATAAAGGCGTAGGCCCGGGCCGCCTTGGCCAGCGAGATACTGGCACGCGGCGAACCGCCGAACGTAATCATGTCCTTGAGTTCCGCCAGGCCGTAACGGTCGGGGTAACGGGTGGCGAAAACGATGTCGGCGATATACTGTTCGATTTTCTCATCGATGTAGACCATGTTGACGATTTCGCGCGCCTTCAGGATTTCATCGGCGCTCACCACGGCGCTCACCTCAGGCAGCGACCCCTGCAGGTTTTCCCGCATGATGAGTTTTTCCTCGTCTATCGACGGATAACCGATGACGACCTTCAGCATGAAACGGTCCACCTGGGCTTCCGGCAACGGATACGTGCCTTCCTGCTCGATAGGGTTCTGCGTGGCCATCACCAGGAACGGGTCGGGCAAGGCGAAGGTCTTCTCGCCGATGGTCACCTGATGCTCCTGCATGGCCTCGAGCAAGGCGCTCTGCACCTTGGCCGGAGCACGGTTGATTTCGTCGGCCAGAACGAAATTGGCAAACACGGGACCTTTCTTCACCTGGAAGTTCTCGTCCTTCTGCGAGTAAATCATCGTACCGACGACATCGGCCGGCAAAAGGTCGGGGGTAAACTGGATTCGGCTGTAGTCGGCGTCAATCAGGCGGGCCAGCGTCTTGATGGCCAGCGTCTTGGCCAGTCCCGGCACACCCTCCAGGAGAATGTGACCGTCGCTCAACAAACCGATGAGCAGGGCGTCAGTCAAATGCTTCTGCCCCACAATCACCTGATACATGCCTGCCGTAAGCCGGTTGACAAATTGGCTCTGCTGCTCAATCCGGATGTTCAGCTCCCGGATATCAATGGATTCTGCCATGTGTAATATCTGCTTAAAATTAAATTTCACGCAAAGTTACAACATTTGGAAAAACAGGCCCCATTGCGACGCCTAAATATCAAAAAATCAAGTTAAAGTATAATAAAATGCGAAAGAGAATTAAACGAAGAGCAGAAAAAACCATCCAACTCACAAAACCTAACCAAAACAAAAGAGAAATGAAAAGGATTACAATGATTATCGTCGCGCTGATTGCCATCACGGCATCCGCAAGCGCCATGAGTTACAAGAGCGCCCGCGAACAGGCGCTGTTCCTGACCGACAAAATGGCCTATGAACTCAATCTCACGGACGACCAGTACAACGCCGCATACGAAATCAACTTGGATTACCTCATGAACATGAGCACGAGCGGCGACCTCTACGGTTCGTTCTGGACCTGGCGTAACCAGGAATTGAGCTACGTGCTCTCGTCCGCACAGTATGCGACCTATCTCGCCACGACGTATTTCTATCGTCCGTTGTCATGGGTAAGCAACCGCTTCTCCCTTTTGATTTACGGTCATTACCCCAAGGGCCGCTACTTCCGCAGCGCTCCTCCGGTGTATCACACCTACCGCGGCGGCAACCGCATCTATCAGCACAGCCCCTACAAGGGACGCACCTTCGGTGACTACAAGAACATCCAACCGCGGGTAACCAACAGACCTGCGGGCAATCAACCCAAGGGCGGTCAGCAGCCGGGCGTAGGCAACCGCCACACCACCGTCATCAACAACACGACGGTGAACAACAACCGTCCTGCCAATAACGGCCGTACCGTCAAGCAGGGCCGCAACGACAACAGCGCCTTCGGCGGCAACAGGGCAGCCGGCGGCAACTTCACCAAGAAGGAGGCCATCAAGCAGGGCCGCCAGCAAATGGAGAAGAAAGGCAAGTTCGGCAGATAATATTCCTAAAGTTTTTGAGAGAGACGTTAGGAGCGAGGGAGCGCAAATTGCGCCCCTCGTTTTTTTATCAGTATCCCCTGACGACCTCACGGTATCCCTTTATCCGAACCGATACATTTGATTACATACGCTCCATTTCATAGAAATGGCCATTTCATAGAAATGGAGCGACGATAGAGCCTTGAGAGAACATTTATGTTCTCTCTATACCTTCCCTATGATTTCACGATCTTATCAACATGTTGTCTTACTTTTGTCTGGTTGTGCTCTGCTGCGGAAGTGCGGAAACGGATGTCGCCCGTTTCTTCGGTCGCATTAGTCCCGTGATACACTACCAACGGCTCACCATTCTCATCAACAATTTTGGAAGAATTTTCGGCCGAACGCTTGATATTTTCAATTTCTTGATGTACCTTTGCAAGGTCGGAGACGTTTCGGACGTTAGGCCCCGGGGCTATATTGGCATCTAAGGCATCCGACTTGACAAACTTCCAACCGGTAATGACCGCATTGTTGTCTTTACCACGCTCCAAAGTCGCAACCACAGCCACACCATTGATGCGTTTCTTCACTGTCACAGCACGATTGCCCCCCTTGTCGTACTTCGGGGTACGTTCCATGTAGTCGCATTCATTCACAACATACGGTATCATGGCAATATCTTCTGGGGTCATATCAACTTGGACACGTTCCTGCTCGTTCGTTCCGTGGTTATCGCGGATATGCCTAACCAAATCAGCTGAAACAGACAACGTAGTAACCTTGTGTTCCAAGAACTTCTCAAAACCAGAGGCTGCTTTGTCTGAAAGAACCGTCCAAATCGTTTCCTTATAATCGGGGTCAGTCCAAGCACGGCGAGCCATATTCACCAGTGCGGCACTCTCCCAGTCGCCAAACCACTTTTTAAACCGACGCGTGCGCGATTGCAACCATGTGTTTTTATCCAGTTTACTATTTCGGCCGTTAGGCGCTAAGAAATGCTCGTTTCCATGTTTATCCACTTCTATCATCCCAGCCGTCTTCGCCCGGTCGTAGATTTCCTTCTGCTCCTTACGGATTTCTTCTAATACTTCCCGTTTCACTACGGGCACACCATGCTCGTCGGTCTTGACAGTACCGTCGGCGTTACGCTCAAAGTCATCAGACTGCGTTACGTCATCGGGCTCTTTCTGCTCTTCAACCTCCCTCTTTTCCTTTCTCCACTCTTCCGCTATGCGAGCCGCTTCCTCCAACGAGCCGCGGATTTCGGCCGGCGTCTCATGCTCGCGGTAGCGGACAGTCGACCCACCGCATAGGGAGGTGGTGTCGACTGTCTGCTTCTGTGAGCGTGAAACATAAAGGGCGGATGGTTGCGTTTTTAACAAATCTTTACTTTTTATTTTCTTAATCTATGTTAAGAAATCGGCCCTCGCGCGCCCGCGTGACTGCACTTCCAGGATGTACAAAGGGCGGAACGCCATTTTTTTAGTCACGCGCGCACGCACACAAGGAGTTTTTCGTTTTTGAGAGTGGAAAAGCCCGTATGGGAAAGTGCGTGAAACATCCCGCAAGGTGAGAGCAATGTCAAATTTATTTGAACATTGTTGAGGCGAAAACCATGTTGCGACAGTGGGCTGTCGGAACATGAGTGAGCCGAAAACAATGCAAAGCAATGCAAAGCAATGCTCTGACATTGCCGAACCGAAGCCGATGTTGCGCGAACGAAGTGAGCGAAACTCGAGCAAGCCGAGAGCAATGCGAAGTTTACTTCAGCATTGCCGAGGCGCCGCCGATGTTGCAGACGCGAAGCGGCTGAAACTCGTGCAAGGTGCCAAGTTTACTTCAGCATTGCCAAGGCGCCGCCGATGTTGCAGACGCGAAGCGGCTGAACCCTCGGACAGCGCCCCAAATAACCTCCCGACCCCAGCGGGGTCGAGTGTACCGGTGCCATAAGACCCATGAAACAGGACTGTCATTCCATATAAGAATGAGATTGTCATTTCATATGAAACAAGGACGTCATTTCATATGGAATGAGGATGCTGTTTCATATAGAATGAGAACGTCATTTCATATGAAACGACAGCGTATGGGCTATTTGGTACGCAGTTGACTATTGTTTGGTCCGCAAACGACTATTGCTTGCCGGCCAGATGACTATTGACTGCACTGCAAACAACTATTGATTGCGGAGCAAATGACTATTGATTGCGAGATCACCCCGGCTACGGCACCCCTCCTACCAGCAGGAGGGGACTCATAGTGCAACCCGTGGGGTTGAATTTTATGGGAGGCACCTTCCGAGCGTGCGCCTGCGGCAAGCACGCCGGGTTACCCGGTCCTCGCTCCGCTCGGACTGCACCTCTTGTGAGGTGACAACCCTCAGCTAAAGTATCCACGCTCACTTGTCCTATTTTTCCCCAAAAATATCAAAATTTAATTTATTAAAGGATTTGCTAATATTTTTTGCATCGCCCTACGCGTTAAAAACTGTATCTTTGCAAAAGTTTTTCATAACGGTATGAAGAAATATATCTTATTTTTCCTGTGGTTTTCCGTCATGCCGGCGGCATGGGGCCAGACATTGAGCTTGGACAGTTGCAGGGCCTTGGCGCTCCGCAACAACAAACAGATCAGTGTGGCCAAATGGAAGCAAGAGGCGGCATACAACCTGCGGAAAGCCATGCGCACGAAGTATCTTCCCAAGGTGGACGCCATGGGCGGATATGAGTATTTTAGTAAAGAAATTTCAATACTCAACAACGAGCAAAAAAGCAAATTATCCAACTTAGGCACCAATGCCGGGACGGCGGTGTCGGGCAACCTGACCTCGACCATCACGGGACTGGTGCAACAAGGACTGCTGTCGGCCGAAGCCGCCACCCAAATCAGTTCGCTGCTGAGCGGTGCCGCCACACCGGCAGTGAACCTCGGCAACGAGTTGGGCCAGGAGGTGGTGGACGCTTTCCGCACCGACACGCGCAACATCTGGGCGGGCGCCGTCATGGTGCGCCAGCCGATTTACATGGGCGGCGCCATTACCGCGGCCAACCGCATGGCGGATATCGGCGAGACGATGGCCGCCGACGAGACCGACCTGAAGACACAGACCACCCTTTACGACATCGACCAGACCTACTGGACCGTGGTGTCGCTGCGGCAGAAGCAGGACTTGGCTTACAGCTACAGGGACCTGGTCAAAAAACTGGACGACGACGTCCACAAGATGATTGACCAGGGCGTGGCGACGCGGGCCGACGGACTGAAGGTGGACGTGAAGGTCAACGAGGCCGACATGCAGGTGACGCAAGTGGAGAACGGTCTTTCACTGGCCAAGATGCTGCTCTGCCAACTCTGCGGACTGCCCATGGACGGCAGCATCACCCTGACCGACGAGGAAAGCGACAACATCCCGACGGACGTGGAAGTGCCCGCGATGACCGCCGACTCCACGATGAGCGGCCGGCCGGAAATCCGGATGCTGGAGAACAGCGTCAGTCTGAGCCAGGAGGCCGTCAGACTGGTACGGGCCGTCTACTTGCCGCACGTGGCCCTGACGGGCGGATACCTCATTTCCAACCCGAACGCGTTCAACGGATTCGAGAAGAAATTCTCCGGTGTGTGGAATGTCGGCGTACTGGTACAGGTACCGGTATGGAACTGGTTTGAGGGTACGTACAAGATAAGGGCGGCCAAAGCGGCGGCGGCGATGGCCGAGATGCAACTCTCCGACACGCGGGAGAAGATCAACCTGCAGGTGTCGCAATGCCAATTCCGCCTGAAAGAGGCACAGAAACGGCTGACGATGGCGCGCCAGAACATCAGGAGTGCCGAGGAAAATCTCCGGTGTGCCAACGTGGGATTCCGCGAGGGCGTGATGGAATCGACCGACGTGATGGCCGCGCAAACGGCCTGGCAACAGGCGCAAAGTCAGAAAATCGACGCCGAAATCGGTGTCCGCCTGGCCATCACCAGTCTGAAGAAAGCGCTGGGAAATTTGTAAAAGAATGAGAAAACGCAAATATTGTAGGATTGTAAAGAAATTTCAAATCATATATGTCAGCAAAAACGCAACATAACAACATCCTGTTGGCCATCCTGGGATTTATTTCCGTGGTGGTCCTGGTGGCCGCCATCGGTTATTTCACCTTGGGCAAGGCCGACGACACCATTCAGGGCGAAGTGGAAGTGTCGGAATACCGCGTGTCCTGCAAACTGCCGGCGCGCGTGTTGGAAATACGTGTCAAGGAAGGCGACTTCGTGCACGCGGGCGATACCCTTGTGATATTGGAGGCGGCCGAGGTGAACGCGCAGAAACAGGCGGCCGAAGCCACGCAAGGCGCTGCCGCGGCTATCAGTGAGATGACCGACAACGGTGCCCGCCAGGAACAGATTCAGGGCGCCTATCAGGTGTGGCAACAGGCCGTGGCCGCCGCGGAAATCGCCAAGAAGTCGTATGACAGGATGCAAAACCTCTACAACGAAGGGGTGATGAGTGCCCAGAAACGCGACGAGGCGCTGGCCGCCTACAAGGCGACGGAGGCCCAGGTGAAAGCCGCCAAGAGCCAGTATGACCTGGCCCGCAACGGTGCCCGCCAGGAAGAGAAGAAGGCTGCCGCCAAACAGGCGCAGGCGGCCAAGGGTGCCGTAGACGTGGTGAAGTCGCTTCTGAAAGAGACCATCCAGACGGCGACGCACGACGGTGAGGTGAGCGAGATTTATCCGAAGGTCGGCGAACTCGTGGGTATGGGGTCTCCCATCATGAGCATCTCGCTGATGGACGACATGTGGGGCACTTTCAACATCCGCGAAGACCAGTTGGAAGGCATGAAGGTGGGCGACGAGTTCACCGCCTATGCCCCCGCCTTCGGCAAAGACCTGAAAATGAAGGTCTTTTACATCAAGGACGAGGGTTCGTTCGCCGTATGGAAAGCCACGAAGGCCAACGGCAGTTATGACCTGAAAACCTTTGAGGTGAAGGCACGCCCCGCGGAGAAGTTTGACGGTCTCCGTCCGGGTATGTCGCTGATAGTCAAGCGATGAGCATCAAACGGATATATCGGACGGCAGTCAGGGAATGCGGCAATCTGAGAAGGAACCCCATTTACCTGTTTTGTATGGTCTTGTTTCCCATCCTGGTGATTGTCTTTTTCACCACGATGATGAAGGAGGGCCAACCGGAAGATATGCCCGTGGGTATCGTCGACCTGGACAACACCGCCACCACGCGGGCGCTCATCCGCAAACTGGACGCGTTTCAAACCACGAAAATCGTGCGTCATTACGCCAATGTGAGCGATGCCCGCAGGGCCATTCAGCGCAACGAAATCTACGCGTTCCTGTATTTCCCCAAGAACACCACGACCGACCTGTTGGCCTCCCGCCAACCCAAAATCTCGTTTTATTACAGCAATGCCTACATCGCCGCCGGCAGTTTTCTGTTTCGCGACCTGAAGACCATCTCCTCGCTCGGCAGTGCGGCGGTGGGCAGCGCCAAACTCTCGGCGCTGGGCAAGACGGAAAAGGAAATCAGGACGTTCCTGCAACCTGTCGTCATCGACCTGCACGCCATCAACAATCCGGAGACCAACTACAACGTGTACCTCAGTACGACGCTCATTCCGGCCTGCCTCACCCTGTTTATCTTCCTCATCACCGCCTATTCCATCGGTACCGAACTGAAATTCAACCGGGCGAAACAGTGGATGAAGACGGCAGGCGGCGACATCCGCGTGGCGCTTTTGGGCAAACTGCTGCCGCAGTTTCTGGTGTTCTTCACCATCTTCCTCGGATATATGCTTTACCTTTACCAGGGATTGCACTTCCCGCACCAGGGCGGACTGGGCTCCATCCTGCTGCTTTGCCTGCTCACGGTACTGGCCTCGCAGAGTTTCGGTGTCTTCGTCTTCGGTCTGATGCCGTCGCTCCGTATGTCGATGAGTATCTGTTCGCTGTGGGCCGCCCTGAGTTTTTCGGCCATGGGCTCCTCTTTCCCGCTCTCGGCCATGGACACGCCCATTCAGGCCATGGCCCAACTCTTCCCCATGCGGCATTATTTCATGATATACCAGACGTGCATCTTCAACGGATATCCGCTGGCCAAGGCCATCGCCAACATCGGCGCCCTGCTGCTTTTCATCCTTCTGCCCCTTCTGACGTACAAGAACATCAAGAAGGCCATGCTTCATTATGTCTATATTCCCTAACAACAGCAAGCGTATGATGGAGCAATGGATACAACGGATGAAAGAAGGCCTTCGGGACATGTACTATATCTGGTCGAAGGAGATGAAGCAAACGGTCCTGGACGAGGGCGTGCTCATCTTCTTTATCCTCGTGCCGCTGTTCTATCCCCTGCTCTATTCCTGGATATACAGCGACCAGGTGGTGAGGGAAGTGCCCGTGGCCGTGGTGGACATGAGCCACTCCAACACGTCGCGTGAAATCATCCGCATGTACGACGCCACGCCCGACGCCAAAGTGCTGTGCCACGCCGCGAGCATGACGGAGGCCAAACAACTCATGGAAGACCAGTTCGTACAAGGCATCCTGTACTTCCCGGCCGACTTCGAGAGCCGCATCGTGCGGGGCGATCAGGCCACGCTGGGCGTCTATGCCGACATGAGCATCATGCTGTATTACAAGGCCGTGTACATGCCGGCCACGTCGGTGGTGGGCGAATACAACAGCCGATTGCAGCGCGCCTCATCGGGAAGCATGACGGCCAGGGACGAGGAAATCAGCGTCAGACCGCTCGACTTCGACGAAGTGCCCATCTTCAACACCACGGGCGGCTACGGCGACTTCATCATTCCGGCCATCCTGCTGCTCATCCTGCATCAGACACTGCTCCTGGGTATCGGTCTGAGCGCGGGTACGGCGCGCGAGAACAACCGCTATCGCGACCTGGTGCCCGTGAGCCGCCACTACAACGGCATGTTCCGCATCGTCCTGGGCAAGGCCCTCTGCTACTTGATGATCTACGCCGTAATGGGCGCCTATGTCACGCTGGCGGTCCCCAAACTGTTCGGATATGTGCAACTGGTGGCCTGGCGGCCGCTGCTGGCACTGATGCTGCCGTTCCTGCTGGCCACGATTTTCTTCGGTATGATGGTCTCCTGCGTGGTGCGTTACCGGGAGAACGTGCTGCTGCTCGTGGTCTTCATCTCCGTACCCCTGCTGTTTCTCTCCGGTGTCTCCTGGCCGCTGAGCAACATGCCCGGCGCCTGGCAGGGCGTGGCCGACCTCTTCCCCTCCACTTTCGGCATCCGCGGATTCGTGCGGCTCAACACCATGGGCGCCACACTGGCCGACATCCGACCGGAATACCGGGCCTTGTGGATACAGACGGTACTTTACTTCTTCGGCACGTGCGCCGTGTACCGCTATCAGATTATCCAGGCCCGCCGCCATGCCGTGGAGCGCATGGAAGTGATCCGCCAAAAGGCCATCGAGGCGAAAAATCGCAAAAAGGACTGATTTTTTGCGCATATTGCGGAAATCTTTGTAATTTTGCAGTCAATTGCAAGATTAGTTATTCAATTTTCTTAAGATATGAAAGATTTAGATTGGTCAAATCTGTCATTCGGTTACATGAAGACCGACTACAACGTGCGGTGTTATTACCGCGACGGGAAATGGGGCGAGATTGAAGTCTGCTCCGATGAGTATTTGAACCTGCACATGGCCGCCACCTGTCTGCACTACGGTCAGGAGGCCTTTGAGGGGCTGAAGGCCTACCGTTGTCCCGACGGCAAGGTGCGCGTCTTCCGCATGGAGGAGAACGCCGCCCGTCTGCAAAGCACCTGCCGAGGCATTCTGATGCCCGAACTGCCTACGGAACTGTTTTGCGAAATGGTCAAGAAGGTGGTGCGCCTCAACCAGGAATGGATTCCGACTTACGAAAGCGGCGCCACGCTCTACATCCGTCCGTTGCTTATCGGTACGAGCGCACAGGTGGGCGTTCACCCGTCGAAGGAATACCTGTTCCTCATCTTCGTCACGCCCGTAGGTCCGTATTTCAAAGGCGGATTCTCCACCAATCCTTACGTCATCATCCGCGATTACGACCGTTCCGCTCCGCTCGGTACGGGTATCTATAAAGTGGGCGGCAACTATGCCGCGTCGCTCAAGGCCAACGACATCGCACACCAGAAGGGTTATGCCTGCGAATTCTATCTCGACGCCAAGGAGAAGAAATACATGGACGAGTGCGGCGCGGCCAACTTCTTCGGCATCAAGGACAACACCTACGTGACACCGAAGTCGAGCAGTATCCTGCCGAGCATCACCAACAAGAGTCTGATGCAACTGGCAGAGGACTTCGGCATGAAAGTGGAGCGCCGCCAGATCCCCGAGGACGAACTGGAGACCTTCGAGGAGGCCGGCGCCTGCGGTACGGCGGCCGTGATTTCACCGATTTCCTATATCGACGACCTGGACACGGGTAAGCGTTACACCTTCTCGGAAGACGGCAAGCCGGGTCCTGTGTCGACCAAGCTCTACAATCACTTGCGCGGTATCCAGTACGGCACCGAGGAAGACAAGCACGACTGGACCACCGTCGTCATCGAATAAAGCGCCTGTATGTCGAAGGGAAAACTGGCGAAATTCGCTGAAATGGAACAGTTCAGGAACGTGTTTCAATACCCGTTCTCCGTGGTGAGCGACGTGTCCTTCCCCATGAAGGGCACGTGGCACCGCGATTATTTCCATAATGAGAATCCGATTGTCCTCGAACTCGGATGCGGCAAAGGCGAATACACCGTGGACCTGGCCCGCCGCTATCCCGAAAAGAATTTCATCGGGGTGGACATCAAAGGGGCCCGCATGTGGACCGGTGCGAAACGGGCACTGGAGGAAGGATTGTCCAATGCGGCTTTCCTGCGCACCAACATCGAGATCATCGACCGCTTCTTCGCCGAGGACGAGGTGGATGAAATCTGGCTCACGTTCAGTGACCCGCAAATGAAGAATCCGCGCAAACGCCTCAGCAGCAGTTACTTTCTGGAGCGCTACCGGCGCTTCCTGAAAGACGGCGGACTGATTCACCTGAAGACCGACTCACAATTTCTCTTCACCTATACTCAAGCGCTCCTGGAGGCGTCCGCGCTGCCTGCCGCCGTCATCACTGATGACCTGTACGGCGAGGAAGGCACGGCGCTGACCTCCGACGATGTCAGACAGATACAGACGTATTACGAGAAGATGTGGATTAGTCGCGGCATTTCCATCAAGTACCTCTGTTTTGAGTTGCCCAGGAAAGCGCCGCTTACCGAACCGGACATCGAAATTCCTCTCGACGACTACCGCTCCTACCGGCGCGACAAGCGCAGCGGGAGCGAAACACATAAATAAAATGACCCTCTACCCCAAACTCATTACCGACGCCCTCCAGACCGTTATTTATCCCGGGACGAAAAAGAATCTCGTGGAAAGCGGTATGGTGGCCGACCAACCGGCCATTAACGGCCGGCAAGTGACCGTCATTCTGGAATTCCCCAGAGAGACAGACCCGTTTCTCAAGTCGACCGTCAAGGCGGCTGAAGCCGCCATCCACTATCATGTGGGCAAAGACGTGGACGTCGTCATCAAGACGGAATTCAAGCAGAAGCCGCGCCCCGAGGTGGGACACCTGTTGCCCGGCGTGAAAAACATCATCGCCGTGAGTTCCGGCAAAGGCGGCGTGGGCAAGTCGACCGTCTCGGCCAACCTGGCCATCGCTCTGGCCCGACTGGGCTATAAGGTCGGTCTGCTGGATACCGACATCTTCGGTCCGTCCATGCCCAAGATGTTCGGTGTGGAAGACGCGCGCCCGTATGCCGTGGAGGTGGACGGACGCAATCTCATTGAACCCGTGGAGAAGTATGGCGTCAAACTCCTGAGTATCGGATTTTTCGTCAAACCGGACACGGCGACGCTCTGGCGCGGCGGCATGGCGACGTCGGCGCTCAAGCAACTCATCGCCGATGCCGACTGGGGAGAGTTGGACTACTTTGTGCTCGACACGCCGCCGGGCACCAGCGACATCCACCTGACGCTCCTGCAGACGCTGGCCATCACCGGCGCCATCATCGTCAGTACGCCGCAACAGGTGGCGCTGGCCGACGCGCGCAAAGGCATTGACATGTACCGCAACGACAAGGTCAACGTTCCGATACTCGGTCTGGTGGAGAACATGTCGTGGTTTACCCCGAAAGAATTGCCCGACAACCGCTATTACATCTTCGGCAAGGAAGGCGTAAGGCAACTGGCTGCCGAGATGAATTGTCCGCTCCTGGCCCAAATCCCTGTCGTGCAGGGCATTTGCGACAGCGGTGACGCAGGCCGGCCCGTGGCGCTTCAGGAAGACACCATGAGCGGTCAGGCCTTCCTGTCGCTGGCCCAGGCCGTGGTGACGGTGGTCAACCGGCGCAACAAGGAACAGGCGCCCACGAAAATCGTCGGTGTGAAGAAACAATGAAGACCTATACCCTGCTCCAGCTCAACTGTCTCGTGCGCGACGCCGTAGAAACGGCGCTGCCGGATACCTATATGGTGCAGGCCGAACTGGCTGAAGTGAGGGAGGTGCGCGGACATTGCTACATGGAACTCGTGGAGAAAGACGAGGACTCGCGCACGCCCGTCGCCAAGGCTTCCGCCAAATGCTGGCGGTCCAGATGGACCCTGATAAAGCCTTACTTCGAGCGCACCGCCGGCAGTCCGCTCCAGGCGGGGATGAAAGTATTGCTCGAAGTATCGCCGCAATTCCACGAGAATTTCGGTTTTTCCTGGATAGTCAACGATATCGACCCCACGTTTACCATCGGTGACATGGCGCGCCGGAGGCGGGAAATCATCAACAGACTGAAGGAGGAAGGCGTCTTTGACCTGCAAAAGACACTGGAATTGCCCGCTTTTTGCCAGCGCGTGGCCGTGATTTCGGCGGCAGGCGCGGCGGGATACGGCGACTTCCAGCGCCAACTAGCCGAAAATGAATACGGACTTTACTTCTCCACGACGCTCTTCCCGGCCGTCATGCAAGGCGAGCAGACCGAACAAAGCGTCATTCAGGCGCTCAACGCCATCCATGCGAGGGAGGAAGAGTTTGACGTGGTGGTCATCATCCGCGGCGGAGGCGCCACGAGCGACCTGTCGGGATTCGACACGCTGGCGCTGGCGGAGAATGTGGCCAACTTTCCCTTACCCGTCATTACCGGCATCGGACACGACCGTGACGAGTCGGTGCTGGACCTGATAGCCTGTCAAAGTGTGAAGACGCCCACCGCGGCCGCCGCCTGGCTCATCGACCGCCTGGCGCAAGTGCTGGTGTGGCTCAACGACATCGGCAACCGTCTGCAGCGGAATGTCACCCAACGGTTGCAGAACGAACGGCTCGGCATCGACCGCATCGCCGCTGCCCTGCCCGCGGCCGCCCGTCTGCTCCTGGCCCGTTCCAGACATCGCGTCGAACTGTTGGAGGAGCGGTTCAAGAGCGCCGACCCGTCGCTGATGCTCCGGCGCGGTTACAGTATCACGACCTGCGGCGGCCGTATCGTGCGCGACGCCCGTGAGGTGAAGGCCGGTGACGTGTTGGAGACCCGCCTTTCCGGCGGCAGCGTGACGTCTGTCGTGTCCGACAAATCCCATTTGTAAACTTAAAAGAAGATGAAATACGAAGAAGCCCTGAAGAAATTGGAGGAGATTGCCCGCCAAATCGAAAACGGTGATTTGGAAATCGACGCGCTTGCCGCCCGGCTCAAGGAGGCGCGTGAACTCATCACCCTCTGCAAGTCGCGCCTCACGAAAGCGGAAGAAGAAGTGGAGAAAGCGTGTAACGTGTAAGAAATAAAAAGGCGTGTCTTCCGACACGCCTTTTTATTGTCACTTGATACTGTCCTTCTTGTTCTCATCACTCCACGGCGAATACTCCGGAAGCGTGGTGTCCTCATCATCAGCCGGTTTGGCCAGCACCTCATCATCATTGCCGCCCTTGCCGGCAGAAAAAGTCAGCATCAACGATTCCACACGAGGGGAAATCTGCTGCGTCTCGGGTTGGATATATACTGTTTTCATTCTCATTTTCTCTCCTATATTTTATTTGTTGACATACTTCTTGCCGTTCTTGATCACCACACCACGATAAGCGGCGTTGACCTTCTGGCCCATCATATTATATAATAAGGTGGCGTCTTCATTCTCAGCAGACTCCATCTGACCGATACCCGTCGTACTGCCGTTGCCTACGGCCGGCAAATAGAGTTTGGCCGGATCAATGTCAAATTCCGTTTCGTCATCACTCTTGTCACTGGCCACCGGCAGGTCGTCGGCGGAGATATAAGCCTTGCCCACGCTCACCACCTTGCCCGCATAGGTATAGAAACCGACACCGGAGGTCTTGTTGTAACCGAAATAGAAGTCGGATTCCACGGTGGTGTAGTCCTCGTCGGTGACAGCCGTCAACAGGTTGCCGCTGACCTCCTGGGCCTCGGAAACAACGGGAACGGTATAAGTGGTATTGGCCGTACCGGCAAGAATCACGCCCGTCTTGGCGGGAACTGCGGCGGTCAACTCGGTGCAGACCACCTTGCCGACATTGTTTGCAGCGTCGGTCCAAACGAAATCGGATGCATAATAAGCCTTCAGACCGTCCACCTGGGTGAAGTCGAGGGCGTAATCGGGATTGTTGTAACTGATATAGCCGCGCTGTCCGATGGTGATGTCCACGCTTTCCGTCTTAATCGGCTCCACCTTCACAAAGTAGAAGTTGACACCACCGTCAGAGGAATAGATATTGATGAGCGTCTCCTCCGTACCGGTATAGTCTACCGTCTCGGCGGCGACAGTACCGGCGGCAGCCGTAAGCGTACCGAGCGGCGTGCGGGTGGGCGTCTCGGCATCATAAGTCTCTACCGTAGCCGTTCTGCCTTCACTGCTGCTTGCGGATGTCAGACCGGCGGTAATACGGACGGGACCTTGCACCTTAATCTGAATAATGCGGTAAACCGGTGCATCATTGCTGAACGAGGCCTTACCGCCGGTCTTCATACGTTGGGTGTATTTCGTACCGTCAATGGTCTTGGAATTTGAATCAATAACAACGGTTTTGTCGGAAGTGGCCCAAATCTTCATGTTGTCAAAGACCGTCGTCGTACTATAAGTCTGGGCGGTCCAGTCGCTGAAATTCCACAATTTGTCCGTCTCGGCCGTCAATTCCACATCCGACTGGTCGGTGGAATTCACCGTAACGCTGCAAGTGGCGGTGGCTTTCTGATAGTCATCATCGCCCGCAAACGTGGCGGTAATCGTCGCCGTTCCGCCGGCAACGGCCGTCACCATGCCGTCTTCCACCGTGGCCACATTCGTATTGCTGGACGTCCACGTGATGGTCTTGCCTGTCAGCGTCTCATCGCCAGCCGTCAACGTGGCGGCTAGTGTGGCAGTGGCTTCCGGGTCGAGCGTCAGTTCCGTCTGGTCGAGCGTCAAGGTCGTCTCGGTCTTGGTGGTAGCGTCGACGGAAACCTTAAAACCGTAGAAATAGATATCACCGGACGCACAGATTTTAATGGCGTATTCTGTTCCGGAATCCAAATCGCTGATTTCGCCCGATGCGGTATTTTTGGCAGAGACTGTAACCAGACTGGTGCACTTGGAATTGTCTGTCACCGACATATCCGTGGTGTATTGTGCCGTTCTGTCGTCGTCACCGGCGTTCTTGAAGTAGCAAGTCAGGCCCGTAATACCCTTTACGTATAAGATCACATACCTGGACTTCGCTTGTTTTACCTTATAGTACGTGTCTTTTGAAAATGACGTTCCGTCATCAAAAGTCGTGGCGGAAGCACTACCCGAAGTTTCGCCTGCCACGGATACCCATCCTTCTTCCACATAAGTGGAGCAGTTTGTTTGTGTCAGCGCTACCACGTCACCGTCGGTGAAGTCGCTTTTGTACGTCGTATCCGCATAAGTGGCGGCAGTACCTGTCAACAACAGGCACAATACGGCACAGATTTGATGTAAAAAATTCCTCATTTGTCAGATTGATTAAAAGTTTAAGTTACCAGATAGTTGCCGCAAAGATAATCTTTTTCGTTTTTTCTGACAAATTTTAAAAAAAATTAACCAAATCTTGCCGTCATTCCGCGAAAATCAAAAAGCAGCAAGCGAAAAGCGGTGTGTTCCGACTTTTTTTATTACTTTTGCAGAAAGATTTGTTTTTGTTCTTATGAGTGTCAATCCGAAAACATTGGAATTGGGCACGCAACCCGTCGGAAAGTTGTTGCTGCAATATGCCACGCCCGCCATCATCGCCATGATGGCCTCTTCGCTCTACAATATGGTGGACAGTATCTTCATCGGACAAGGCGTGGGCGCGCTGGCCATCTCCGGTCTGGCGATTACTTTCCCGTTCATGAACCTCAGCGGTGCCTTCGGTGCGGCCATTGGCGTGGGCGCGAGCACTTGTCTTTCGGTCAAATTGGGACAGAAAGACTATCAGACGGCCGAGCGGATTCTGGGCAACACCGTGATGCTCAACCTGCTTATCGGCGTGGTGTTCGGTGTGTTGGCGCTGCTGTTTCTCGACCCGATACTGTATTTCTTCGGCGCGACGGAGAACACTTTGCCCTATGCGCGCGAGTACATGATTATCATTCTGCTGGGCAATGTGTTCACCCACGAGTATTTCGGACTCAATTCCGTGTTGCGCGCGGCCAGCAAACCGAAGCAGGCGATGTACGCCACCATCTTCACCGTGGTGCTCAACACCCTCCTGGACCCGCTGTTCATCTATGTGTTCAAGTGGGGCATCCAGGGCGCGGCCATCGCGACGATACTCTCCCAGTTGCTGGCGCTGTGCTGGCAACTCAAGATTTTCAGCAATCCTGATGAGATGCTGCACTTCAAGAAGGGATGCTGGCGGCTCCGTGCCGACATTGTCAAGAACATTCTGGCCATCGGTATCTCACCGTTCTCGATGAACGCGTGCGCCTGTATCGTGGTCATTTTCATCAATACGGCGCTCGTCAGGCATGGCGGCGACCTGGCCGTGGGCGCTTACGGCATCGCCAACCGCATCGGTTTTCTCTTCTTCATGATTGTCATGGGTATCAACCAGGGCATGCAACCGATTGCGGGTTACAACTACGGCGCACTGAAATTCGACCGCATGCTGCGTGTGCTCAACCTCTCGATTATCGCCGCCACGGCGGTCATGGTGGCGGGATGGCTCGTGGGAGAGCTCCTGCCCTGGTACTGCGCACGCCTGTTTACCAAGGACAGCGAACTGCTCCGACTGTCCACTGAGGGCATCCGCATCAACATGATTGCCTTCCCGCTTATCGGTTTTCAGGCCGTCGTGACCAATTTTTTCCAAAGTATCGGCAAGGCGAAAATCAGTATTTTCCTCTCGCTCTCGCGCCAGATGATTTTCCTGTTGCCGCTGCTCATCATTCTGCCGCCGATGTTCGGTGTCAACGGCGTGTGGTATTCCCTGCCGCTGTCTGATGTCATCGCCTTCCTGACGGCGGCCGCCATCATGTATCACTACATGAAGAAATTCAAAGCCCAACATAAAGCCCTGAACCATGGAGAATAAACACGTCATCATCAATGTCGGCCGACAAGTAGGCAGCGGCGGGCGCATCATCGCCCGGGCTCTGGCGGAGTCCTTTCAGGCCAAGTTTCTCGACAAGGAACTGTTGAATCTGGCCGCCAAAGAGAGCGGTTTCTCAGAGAAATTCTTTGAGCAGAACGATGAACAGAAGGGATTCCTGAAGTCGTTCTTCCACCTGCATGCGCCGCATCTGTCGGACACTTCCTTCTACGGCAGCCGACTGTCGCAGGAAAGTCTGTTTCAATTTCAGAGCGACGCCATCCTGAAAGCCGCCCGCGAGAGTTCGTGTGTCTTCGTGGGGCGCTGCGCCGACTATGTGCTGCGCAATGAAAAGGACGTGATCAACATCTTCATTACGGCCGATTTGGCCGACCGGGTGCTTCGGGTCAGGGAGCGGCACGGTTGCGACGAGGACGCCGCGCGCAAGATGATCCGCAAGAAAGAGGCGGAACGGGCGTCGTATTACAACTTCTACACGGGCAAGCGCTGGGGACACAGCGAGTCGTACGACCTGTGTGTCAACTCGTCCATCCTGGGCATTGAGGAGACGACCAGGGGCATTGAGCGGTTTGTCAAAAAGGTTTTAAACGTCTGACCTGATGAAAAAAATCGGCATCATCAGCGACACGCACTCGTTTTGGGACGACAGGTACCTGAAATACTTCGAGCCCTGCGACGAGATTTGGCATGCGGGCGACATCTGTTCCACCGAACTGGCGGAGCGGCTCGCCGCCTTCCGGCCGCTACGCGCCGTGTGCGGCAACTGTGACGGAGGGGACTTGCGACTGATGTATCCCGAAATCCTGCGGTGGAAATGCGAGGAGGTGGACGTGCTGATGAAGCACATTGGCGGTTATCCGGGCAAATATGACCCGTCGGTACGGGGAAAAATCTACGCCAATCCGCCCCGACTCTTCATCAGCGGGCACTCGCACATCCTGAAAGTACAGTATGACAAGACCCTCGGTCTGTTGCACATCAATCCCGGTGCGGCGGGCATTCAGGGATGGCAGAAGGAAAGAACGCTCGTCCGGTTGACCGTCGAGGGCAATAAATTCACGGATTGTGAAGTTATTACGTTAGGAGAATCACATTATTTATAAATATATGAGAACTATCGTCATTACCGGCGGAGCCGGATTTATCGGAAGTCATGTGGTCCGCTTGTTTGTCAACAAGTATCCCGACTACCACATCATCAACCTCGACAAGTTGACCTACGCGGGCAATTTGGCCAATCTCAAGGACATTGAAGACAAGCCCAACTATGAGTTTGTCAAGATGGACATCTGCGATTTTGACGCTTTCTACAAACTCATGCAGGAGAAAAAGGTGGACGGCATCATCCACTTGGCCGCCGAAAGTCATGTGGACCGCTCCATCAAGGACCCGTTTACCTTCGCCAAGACCAACGTGATGGGTACGCTCTCACTCCTTCAGGCCGCCAAACTCTATTGGGAATCGCTGCCGGAGCGCTACGAAGGCAAGCGTTTTTACCATATTTCCACCGACGAAGTGTACGGCGCGCTCAAACTGACTCACCCGGAAGGCATCGAATCGCCGTTCACGACGACGGCCTCCTCGGCTGAGCACCACCACGCTTACGGTGAGGATTTCTTCAAGGAGACCACCAAGTACACGCCACATTCTCCCTATTCGGCGTCGAAAGCGGCAAGCGACCACTTCGTGAGAGCCTATCATGACACTTACGGCATGCCGACCATCGTGACCAACTGTTCCAACAACTACGGTCCGTATCAATTCCCGGAGAAACTCATTCCGCTCTTCATCAACAACATCCGGCATCGCAAACCGCTGCCCGTATACGGCAAAGGCGAGAACGTCCGCGACTGGCTGTTCGTCGAAGACCATGCCCGCGCCATCGACCTTATCTTCCACAACGGCATCATTGCGGAGACTTACAACATCGGCGGATTCAACGAATGGAAGAACATCGATATCATCAAGGTGGTCATCAATACCGTAGACCGTCTGCTCGGTCGTCCGGAAGGCGCCGACATAGACCTGATTACCTATGTGACCGACCGCCTGGGACACGACGCGCGCTACGCCATCGACTCCCGCAAACTGAAAGACGAACTGGGATGGGAACCCTCATTGCAGTTTGAGGAAGGTATCGAGAAAACGGTGAAGTGGTACCTGGAGCACCAGGACTGGCTCGACAACATCACCAGCGGTGATTACGAGAAGTACTACGACGAGATGTATTCCAAACGCTAATCGTGGAAAGAGTATCTCACAGACACGGGAACAGGACAGAATGAAGAAGATATTGCTTTTGGGTTCGGGCGAATTGGGCAAGGAATTCGTCATTGCCGCCAAACGGGCAGGCCAGTATGTCATCGCTTGCGACCGTTACGACAACGCGCCCGCCATGCAAGTGGCCGACGAACGGGAAGTGTTCTCCATGCTCGACGGCGACGCCTTGGAGGCGGTGGTCAGGAAACATCAGCCCGACATCATCGTACCGGAAATCGAGGCCATCCGCACGGAACGGCTGTTCGACTTTGAGAAGGCGGGCATTCAGGTGGTTCCGTCGGCCAGGGCGGTGAATTACACGATGAACCGGCGGGCCATCCGCGACCTGGCAGCCAAGGAACTGGGCCTGAAAACGGCCAAGTATTTCTATGCCAAAACGTTTGAGGAGTTGCAAAAGGCCGCCACGGAAATCGGTTTTCCGTGTGTCATCAAACCCCTGATGTCGTCGTCCGGTCACGGACAGAGCATCGTCAGGGAGGCCGACGCGCTGGAACAAGCATTCAGCGACGCCATGGAAGGCAGTCGGGGCGACGTAAAGGAAGTCATCATTGAGGAGTTTATCCGCTTCGACAGTGAGTTTACCCTGCTCACCGTCACCCAAAAGAACGGTCCTACCCTCTTCTGTCCGCCCGTCGGACACGTGCAGATCAGCGGTGATTACCGGGAGAGTTGGCAGCCTTACGCCATATCGGAGGAGGCCTTGAATGAGGCCGAGGACATGGCCGACAAAGTGACAAAGGCCCTGACGGGCGCCGGTATCTGGGGCGTGGAATTCTTTTATTCTCGTGAGAAAGGCGTCATCTTCTCCGAATTGTCACCCCGTCCGCACGACACGGGCATGGTAACGCTGGGGCATACCACCAATCTTTCGGAGTTTGAACTCCACTTCCGCGCCGTCATGGGACTGCCCATTGCGGGCATTCACCTGGAGCATGCGGGAGCAAGCGCGGTGGTTCTGGCCAAGGAAGACGCTCCCTGTCCGCCGCAATACGACCTGACCGAAGCGCTCAGGGAGGACTATACCCGCGTGCGCATCTTCGGAAAACCCGACCAGCACGTCAACCGCCGTATGGGCGTGGTACTCTGTTACGGCGATACGGATGCCGACACCACCGCCTTGCGCGACAAGGCCAAACGGCTCGCCGCCACCATTATCAAATAAGAATTATGCCCGGAAAAATCATTTCATTGGAGAAAATCGTCGACCCGCGGGGCAATTTGACCTTCACCCAACAGGGAACGGGCGTGCCTTTCAGCATCCGTCGGGTGTATTGGGTCTATGATGTCCCCGCCGGCGAATGCCGCGGCGGTCATGCCCACAAGCAATGTCAGGAGATGATCATCGCGGTGAGCGGTTCGTTCAGCGTCACGCTCGACGACGGAAAGGCGCAAAAGACCTACTTGCTCAACCGCCCCTATCAGGGACTGCTGGTGGAAACGGGCGTCTGGCGCACCCTGGAGGAATTCGCTTCCGGGTCTGTTTGCCTGGTCTTGGCCTCAGCGCCGTATGACGAGTCTGACTACATTCGGGAATACAGTGACTTCCAACAGTATATACAAGAGCGGTAAAGGCGTATGTTGAGCATCAGGTTTTACCGTCCCGAAGACGCCGGCGCATGGAACGCACTGGTGGAAAGGTCGAAAAACGGCACGTTCCTCTTCGACCGCCGCTACATGGACTACCATGCGGACAGGTTTCAGGACGCCTCACTGATGTTCTTTGAGGACGACAGCCCCGTCGCCCTTCTGCCGGCTTGCCGCACCGGCGAGACCCTCATTTCCCACCAGGGACTGACCTACGGCGGTCTTCTGACCGGTGAGAAAGCCACGGCGGAAAGCGTCACCGCGCTGTTTCGCGCCCTCAACAGGTGGTTGCCGGCGCAAGGCATCAGCACGGTTGTCATCAGACCCGTGCCCTGGATATACCACCGGTTGCCTGCGGAAGAACAACTTTATGTCCTGACGAAGACCTGCGGGGCGGTGCTTGCCGACCGCAAAATCTCATCGGTCATCGACCTGCACAGGCCCGTCAAGTGGCGGCATGACCGCCATTATGCTGCCAACAAGGCGCGCAAGGATGGCATCACCGTGGAAAAGAATGAGGATTTCCCCGCGTTCTGGCGCATTCTGGATGATAACCTGACACACAGGTACGGGGTGCATCCGGTCCATTCCCTTGAGGAAATACTGCGGTTGCACGCCGCTTTCCCCGACAACATCCTGCTCTACGCCGCCCTCCGGGACGGAACGATGCTGGGCGGAAGCGTCCTTTACATGACGGATCGCACCGTTCACGCGCAATACATCTCCGCCACGGAGGAAGGAAAACACCTGCATGCGCTGGACGCGCTCTTCGACAACATCCTGCACGGCACGTTCCCCGACCATGATTACTTCGATTTCGGAACATCCGTCACCCCCGAGGACCGGCTTCACGAGAGTCTGATAGCCTGGAAGGAGGGGTTCGGCGCGCGGGCCGTATGCTACGACACCTACAGGTGGGACTTGAAACATCAACTTGAATGACAGCAATGAAGATACCCTATTTGCCCCTGGCACGCATCAACGCACTGCACGGAAAGGCCGTTTCCGACGCCGCGGAAGGCGTCATCGGAAGCGGCCAGTACCTGCACGGCCGGCAGACACAGACCTTTGAACAGGCGTGGGCCGACTATATCGGAACGGAATACTGCGTCGGATGCGGCAACGGACTGGACGCGCTGACGCTGATTCTGCGCGCCTACAAGGAAATGGGCGTGATGCAGGAGGGTGACGAGGTCATCGTTCCGGCCAACACGTACATTGCTTCCATCCTCGCCATCAGCGAGAACGGGCTCATTCCGGTGCCCGTCGAACCGCATGCCGACACGTTTCAAATCGATGAGGCGGCCATCAGGACGGCGATTACCGGCAAGACCAGGGCGGTCATGATTGTCCATCTCTACGGCCGTTGCGCCTATACGAGCGGCATCGCCAACCTGTGTCGGGAGCATTCGCTCAAACTTATCGAGGACAACGCACAGGCCCACGGGTGTCTCTATGCCGCCGGCAACCTGTTCGGACAAAAGGTGAGAACGGGAAGTCTGGGCGATGCGGCAGGTCACAGTTTCTACCCGGGCAAGAATCTCGGCGCAATGGGTGACGCCGGCGCCGTGACCACCAATGACAAACGTCTGGCGGACACCGTCCGTGCCTTGGGCAATTACGGTTCGAGCGAGAAATACATCTTCCCTTATAAGGGCAGGAACAGCCGGATGGACGAAATCCAGGCGGCCGTATTGCTCGCCAAACTGCCTTATCTGGATACTGAAAACGAGCGGCGGAGGGACATCGCCCGGCGTTATATCCAGGAAATCCGGCACGAGGACTTGCGCCTGCCGACCATGGATTACTGGCAAGGCAGCGTGTTCCATATCTTCCCCGTGCTGTCAAACGACCGTGACCGCCTGCAGACTTACCTGCGGGAAAACGGTATCGAGACGCTCATTCACTATCCCGTGCCGCCTCACCGGCAGGGCGCTTACGGTGAGTGGAACGCGCTTTCCTTCCCCCACACGGAGGAAATCCATGCCAAAGAACTCTCCCTGCCCTGCCATCCGGCACTCACAGACGAGGAGACCGACTATATCATCAACACCATTAACCGCTTTTAAGACACCTGTACATGATAGTTTGCATTGCGGAAAAACCCAGTGTGGCGAGGGATATCGCCCACGTTATCGGCGCCAACCAGTCGAAACAGGGATACATGGAGGGCAACGGATATCAGGTGACCTGGACGTTCGGTCATCTCTGCACGCTCAAGGAACCCGGTGATTATACGCCTACGTGGAAAGGTTGGCACCTCAGTCAACTGCCGATGATACCGTCCCGCTTCGGTATCAAACTCATTGATGACGCGGGCATCAGGAAACAGTTTGGCGTCATCGAGTCGCTGATGAGCAAGGCCGACGGGATAATCAACTGCGGTGACGCCGGACAGGAGGGTGAACTCATCCAGCGCTGGGTGATGCAAAAGGCCGGAGCGAAGTGTCCGGTGAAGCGTTTGTGGATTTCTTCCCTGACGGAAGACGCCATCCGGGAAGGATTTCAGAGTCTGAAAGACCAGGAAGCGTACCAGCCGCTCTACATGGCCGGACTCTCACGCGCCATCGGCGACTGGTTGCTCGGCATGAACGCCACGCGTCTTTATACCCTGAAATACGGTCAGAACCGGCAGGTATTGAGCGTGGGCCGCGTGCAGACGCCCACGCTGGCCATGATTGTCAACCGCCAAAAAGAAATCGACAACTTTGTTCCGGAGCCTTATTGGGTGCTTTCCACCATCTACCGGGACACCACTTTCACCGCCACCAAGGGGCGGTTTACCTCCAAGGAGGAAGGCGAGAAAGCCTTCAAGACCATCGAAGGCCGTCCGTTTACCGTGACCGACGTCACCAAGAAGAGAGGAACGGAAGCCCCGCCCCATCTCTACGACCTCACGTCGCTGCAGGTGGACTGCAACCGGAAGTTCGGACTCTCGGCGGAAACGGCCCTCAACGTGATTCAATCCCTCTATGAAAAGAAGGTGACTACCTATCCGCGCGTGGATACGCAATACCTGTCCGACGACATTTACCCCAAGTGTCCGGGCATCATGAACGGTCTTTTTCAAATCACCTGGAGCGGCGTAAAACCTTATGCCGGACTCGTCCGGCCGCTCGGCGGCAAGAAATTGCCCAAGTCGAAGAAGGTTTTCGACTCATCGAAGGTGACCGACCACCATGCCATCATCCCCACGGGCGTCGTGCCCAAGGGGCTGTCCGACCTGGAACAAAAGGTGTATGACCTCGTCGCCCGTCGCTTTATCGCCGCTTTCTGGCCTGATTGCAAATTCTCCACCACCACCGTCATGGGACAAGTGAAGAGCAACCCGCAGGAAGGACAAGGCGAAACGGTGGAATTCAAGGTCAGCGGCAAGGAGATTCTCGACCCGGGATGGCGCGCCGTCTATGCCCGCGAGGAGAAAAAGAAAGACGATGAGGGAGAGGAAGAAGAGAAAAAGGGTGATGAGGAGCGCACCTTACCGGCTTTTGTCAAAGGCGAGACAGGTCCGCACGTTCCCACACTGACCGAAAAGATGACCACGCCGCCCAAGCCTTACACGGAAGCCACACTGCTGCGCGCCATGGAAACGGCCGGCAAATTCGTGGAGGACGAGACGCTCCGGCAGGCCATGAAGGAGAACGGCATCGGCCGTCCCTCGTCGCGCGCCTCGATTATCGAGACGCTTTTCAAACGGAGATATATCCGAAGGGAACGCAAGAACCTGATGGCCACGGCCACGGGTATCGAACTCATCGACCTGATTCATGAGGAATTGCTCAAGAGTCCCGAACTGACGGGCATTTGGGAAAAGAAGTTGCGCGACATCGAACACAAGCAATACGACCCCGGGCAATTCATCCAGGAGTTGAAAGAACAGATTACCGGCATCGTCAATCAGGTGCTGGCCGACAACAGCAACCGCCGGGTGACGGTCTTGCCCGAGGAGGAAAAGAAGAAAACCGCCAGGCGGCGCACGGCTGGCACGGCTGGAAAGTCAAAGCAATAATTCCGCGTTTAGCCCGTTATTATAATCGTATGCGCAAGTATTCCCATATCATCGTGTGTCTGACGGCCGCCCTGCTGCTCGCTGGGTGCGGCGTGGACCAGAACCTGAAGAAAGGTGACAAGTACCTGGCTTTGGGCGAATACTTCGACGCGGCCAACCAATACAAACAGGCATACGCCAAGACCCCGCCCAAAGAACGGGAGAAACGGGGGAAAATCGCCTTGAAGATGGCGGGGTGTTACGAGAAAATCAACGCCTCGCAAAAGGCCTCGGCGGCCTATGCCAACGCCATCCGCTACAAGCAGGCCGACAACAGTCACAGGTTGGCCTATGCCCGTCAACTGCTCAAGAACGGGGATTACAAGGCCGCCCAGAAGCAGTTTCAGGCGCTTTTGGACTCGCTTCAGGCCGGCGGCGACGGTTGGGAAATCGAGGTGGAAGGCATGAAAGACACGCCTTCCGAAAGGAAAATGAGCGATTACGAGCGCCTGGTCCGCAACGGACTGGTCTCTGCCCAAAAGGCGCCCGAGTGGAAAAAGGAAGGTTCGCGCTACACCGTCAAACGGATGGACGTGTTCAATTCGCGCCGCGCGGAATACAGTCCGATGCTCGCCGGCGATGCTTACGACCAGTTGTACTTCACTTCCACGCGCAATGAGGCCAACGGTGACGAGGTAAGCGGTATCACGGGCGCCAAGGCCGGCGATATCTTCTATTCGCAAAAAGACGACAAAGGGAAATGGACGAAGCCCGAACCGGTGGGCGGCGGCGTGAATACCGAGTATGACGAGGGCGCCACCTGTCTGTCGCCCGACGGCCGTACCATCTATCTCACCCAATGTCTGACCGACGCCACGTCGCCCCGGTATGCCACCATCGCCACGAGCAACCGCTCCGACGCCAGTTGGTCGAAGGCCGAACCGCTCAGTATCACGCGCGATACCCTGTCGAGCTACGCCCATCCGGCCGTCTCTCCTGACGGACAATGGCTGTACTTCGTGAGTGACATGCCCGGCGGACTGGGCGGACTGGACATCTGGCGCGTCCGCATTACGGCTGCCGGACTGGGCGGTGTGGAGAATTTGGGAGAACCGGTCAATACGCCCGGTGACGAGATGTTCCCCACATTCCGGCCCAACGGTGACTTCTATTTCTCCAGCAACGGCCATCCAGGCATGGGCGGACTGGACATTTACATCGCCAAAGTGGGCGCGGACGGCAAGTATCATCTGTCGCATCCGGGCTATCCGCTGAATTCTTCCGCCGATGATTTCGGCATGACGTTCGAGGGACCGCACAATCGCGGATTCTTTTCTTCCAACCGCGGCGACGCGCGCGGCTGGGACCATATCTACAGTTTTGAGAATCCCGAAGTGGTGCAGACCGTCAAGGGATGGGTATATGAGATTGAAGCCTACGAATTGCCGGCCGCACAAGTATACATGGTGGGCAATGACGGCACCAACCAGAAACTGAGCGTCAAGGGTGACGGGTCGTTTGAACAGGTCATCAAGCCCGGTGTGGACTATCTCTTCATGGCCACTTGCAAGGGATACCTGAACCATCAGGAGATGTTGCGGGTGGAACCGGTGGAGGAATCGGAGGAATATGTGCTGCAATTTCCTCTGGCCAACATCTCCGCGCCGGTGCTGATTGACAATATTTTCTACGATTTGGACAAGGCGACGCTGCGTCCCGAGTCGGCCAAGGCGCTCGATGAACTCGTCACCATGCTCAACGAGAACCCCAACATCACCATCGAACTCAGTGCGCATTGCGACTATCGGGGCAGTGACGCCTACAACAAGTCGCTCTCACAGCGCCGCGCCGAGACCGTGGTCCGCTACCTGATACAGCACGGTATCGCCTCCGACCGCCTCACGCCGGTGGGTTACGGCGAGGAAAAACCGAAGACGGTGCGCCGCAAACTGGCATCGAAGTATAAGTTCCTGAAAGAAGGTGACGTACTGACGGAGGATTTCATCAAACAACTCAAACCGGAGGAACAGGAGATTTGCAACCAAATCAACCGCCGCACCGAGTTTACCGTACTGCGCACCACCTACCGAATGTTTGACGACAAGGGTCAACTGAAGAATCCGCCCAAACCGCGTCCGGCCGAAAAGGAACCGCTCGATGAAGACGGATTCGAATACATCATCGACTAAATCATCAACAATAAGCGGGAAATCCCGGTCGGAATTTCCCGCTTATTGTTTCATTACCCGTAAGCTTTAAGCCATTCCCGAAACTTCATGGCGACAAGACACGTGACGGCAATGGCGACATACGCCGCGTTCCGCAGCCAGAGCCAATCCCGCTTCGCCACTTCCATACTGACCCACTGCACGGTCTCAGTCACCATACTGCGAACATTGCCCGTCAACTGCTGCCAACCGTCGGTGAGGAAGAACACCGTAATGCAGGCGGCAACGCACATGACCGTCCACAACCAGTCCAATCTTCGGGTCCGTTCACCCGGCAACCGGTTCATCACGCGGCGGGAAAACCCGTCGTCCGGGATTTCCTGCCGGTATTCCCGGAAGAATTTCTCCGTCAGTTTATCTTGTTCATTCATATCCGTTGGTTTTCAAATATTCCGTCATTTTCTGTTTTCCCCGACTCAGATGCGACTTCACCGTACCCAAGGGAATGGATGTCGCCGAGGCGATTTCCTCCACCGAGAGTCCCTCCGAGAGTTGAAGCGTCAGACAAAGCCGTTCCTTTTCACTGACGACGCGCAAGGCCTGATACAAATCCAACTTCAATGCGGGACTTTTTTCTGGGGCCGTCAAGAGGGCCGCGCGGGAGACATCGGCATCCGACTCGTGCGAATTGCGGCGGACATGGTCGTAAAACACGTTGCAGGCGATGCGCATGAGCCAAGTGTGAAAGGACGATGCGCCCCGAAACGACTTCAAACTGACGTAGGCTTTGATAAAAGCGTCTTGCGCCAAGTCGTCGCTGAGCGGCGCGTCGCCGCCGGTCTGTTGCAGGAAAAACCGTCTCACGGACGACTGGTACTTGCGGACAAGCGAGTCGAACGCCTTCTTGTCGCCCAAGACAGAGGTCCTGAATACGAGCACTTGATCAGATACTTCCTTCAACTTCATCGCCGACTGCCGCTCTCCGTCCGTTTATTCCGCCGTCTTTGTAGCTGAATCTGTGTCCGAACCGGTCCTGTCGGTGTCGTGTCCGTCCTTGCCGGGCAACTCCGACCGGCGGTCTTCCAGCAGTTTCCGCTCTTCCTTCTTGCCGATATAGGCCTGTCCCGCGCCGTAGCAGGCAATCACCGCACCGATACCCATCAATGTGGTCGATGAGACCAAGGCACCGAAGATGGCCAGACCTGCACCGATGGAGGCATGCTTGATGCCCCGTTGCCAGATGTCAGAACCTTCTTGCGGGTCGTTCATCACACGGGAAACGGTTTCCCCGGGGAGCGGTTGACCGTTCTCCACGGCCTTTTCCATGATTTTCAGTTTTCTGTTCCTCGTGCGCCACCACATCCAGAAAATGAGGAAAAGGATGAGAACGGGAAATATAACGAAAACAAAGAGGACAATGGCTATGGCTATCAGGCCCGATTTCTCCAGGTCGGACCACGAAGCGCCCCTGTCGCTGCTGAACAGATTGCCTTCGTCAAACATGCTTTCATCGCTTTCCGTGGAGTCCGTCATCGCCGACGTCGTGTCGGAATAGGCGGTCAACTCGTCCTCATCGTCTGCAGAGGACACGGAAAGTCCCGGCACCGAAGGTACAGGGGGTACCGGAGGCGTTGGCGGAGCAGGTATCGCCAAGGCCGTTGTCAGTGACATCATCAAGGCAATGACCGTCATGGAGACGGTCTTGAGCAGGTATTTTCTCTGTTTCATACTTCTCGTGATTACAGTTTGTTGGAATTTTCGTACGTTATTTAGACGGATGAAAAGACGATTTAGTTGCAAAGAAACAAAAAAATTTCTATTTTTGCAATCGGCTATGCGACTTCCTGACGATTTTTTACACGAAACCAGGGCATTGCTCGGCGATGAGCGCTACCGGTTGTTCTTGGCGGGAACCGACCGGGAAGCCACGGTCAGCATCCGCCTGAACCCTCTCAAGATGAGGAAAGACTGGCGCTACACCGTCCCGGACAATGCGGGAAAGGTGCCCTGGTGCCGTGGCGGATGGTACCTGAAGGCCCGTCCCGACTTCACCTTCGACCCGCTGCTTCATGCCGGTGTGTATTATGTGCAGGACGCCGCCTCGATGTTTTTGGACACGGTGCTCCGTCAGGAAGTGACCGAGCCTGTGACCTTGCTCGACCTTTGCGCCGCGCCCGGCGGCAAGACGACCCTGACTGCCGCCGCCATTCCTGAGGGAAGTCGGATATACGCCAATGAGGCGGTCGGCAAACGGGCCCGGATTCTGGCGGAAAACTGTTGGAAAGCGGGCCTGAAAAATACGGTGGTGACCAATGCTTTCGCCCGCGATTACGCCCGCGAAGGCCTGCTTTTCGACGTGATTGTCGCCGATGTCCCCTGTTCGGGCGAAGGCATGTTCCGCAAAGACGAGGAGGCCGTACGCCAGTGGAGCCCCGAGAAGGTGCGTCAATGCGCCGCGCTGCAGCGCGAAATCATCAGTGACATCTGGCCTTGTCTGCGGCCCGGCGGTCTCTTGGTCTATTCCACCTGCACCATCAACGCCCAGGAGAACGAGGACAACTGTGCCTTCATTGTCCGGGAACTGGGTGCAGAAGGTGTCGGAATCGCCGTTGAGGACGACTGGCACATTACACCTGCCCTGAAAGGCGACCTCCCCGCCTGCCGGTTTATCCCCGGCATTACGGCTGGAGAAGGTCTGTTTGTCTGCGCCCTGCGCAAGAACAAGGACGGAGAATGCCTCCGACCCAAGAAGAACAACAAGGCGCCGACGCGCCTGACTGACCTGATGCCCCCGCCGCTACAGGAAGCGCCGCGGGTGGAACTCACCTGTCCGCAAGCTCTGGCCTACCTGCGTCATGAGTCGCTTTGCCTGGATGAAGAGGCGCCCCGCGGTATCCTGACCGTGACTTTCCAGGGGCATGCCCTCGGACAAGTGAAGAACATCGGCAACCGCGCCAACAATCTTTATCCCAAAGAATGGCGCATCCGCACCACACACACGCCGGAACGGCGGCCGGACGTGGTGCACATGGAAAAGGAACAATAAAATACATCATGTATGAAACAATATCTTGAATTGCTCGACCGCATCCTCACTGAGGGCGTAGAGAAGACCGACCGCACGGGAACGGGCACGAAAAGCGTATTCGGACACCAGATGCGCTTCCACCTGGCCGACGGTTTCCCCCTGTTGACGACCAAAAAACTGCACCTGAAATCCATTATCTACGAACTCCTGTGGTTTCTCCAGGGCGACACGAACGTGAAGTATCTGCAGGAACACGGAGTAAGAATATGGAACGAATGGGCCGACGAGAACGGTGAGCTCGGTCCGGTCTACGGTCATCAATGGCGGTCATGGCCCGACTACGAAGGCGGTACCATCGACCAAATCGCACAAGTCATCGACCTCATCAGGCATCATCCCGACTCGCGCCGCATGGTGGTGAGCGCCTGGAACGTGGCAGAAGTGAGCAAGATGGCGCTGCCGCCGTGCCACCTGCTGTTCCAGTTCTACGTCGCTGACGGCCGGTTGAGCCTCCAACTCTACCAGCGTTCCGCCGACACCTTCCTCGGCGTGCCGTTCAATATCGCCTCTTATGCCCTCCTGCTGATGATGATGGCTCAGGCCACCGGACTGGAAGCCGGCGACTTTATCCATACCACGGGCGACACGCACCTGTATCTGAACCACCTGGATCAGGCGCGTCTCCAACTCACCCGCACGCCGCGGCCCCTGCCCAAGATGCGAATCAATCCGGATGTCAAGGACCTTTTCGCCTTCCGCTATGAGGATTTTGTCCTGGAAGACTATGACCCCTGGCCGCACATCAAGGCGGAAGTATCAGTATAGTTTCATTGTTCCGTTTAAAATAAGAGAGGAATGAGAATTAATTTAATTGCCGCGGTGGCACGCAACAGGGCCATCGGATATAAGAACAAACTGTTGTACTGGTTGCCCGACGACCTGAAACGGTTTAAGGCGCTGACCACGGGTCACACCATTGTCATGGGACGCCGAACGTTTGAGTCATTGCCCAAAGGAGCGTTGCCCCACCGGCGGAACATTGTCCTGAGCAGAAGTCAGAAGCAACTGGCGGGATGCGACGTCTATCCGTCGCTCGAAGAAGCCTTGCGGCATTGCGCCGACGATGAGGATGTCTACGTCATCGGCGGCGCGTCGGTCTACCGGCAAGCCTTGCCCGTGGCCGACCGCCTGTGTCTGACGGAGATAGACGACACCCCCGAGGCGGCCGACGCCTTCTTTCCGCCCTATGACGGTTGGCGGGAAAGCATGCGGGAAGAGCATGCCGCGGACGAGCGCCACGCCGTACCCTTCGCGTTTGTGGATTATGTCAGGGGCGGAAAAACAGAAACGGAGGCGTAAACGCTCAGTCCTCGTCTTCCAGTTCCGGCACGGGCAGCGTGCGGTCAATGGCCGAATTGAATGAAATGATGGTCTCGCTGCGCGACAGTCCCAGCGGTTGGAGCTTGTCGTGAATGATGGTCAACAGGTGATGGTTGTTCTGTGCGTAGATTTTGATAAACAAGTCAAAACTGCCCGTCGTGTAATGGCATTCCACCACTTCAGGAATCTTCTTGAGTTTGTCCACCACATCGTCGAAACTTTCGGGGTCCTTGAGATACAGACCGATGTAGGCGCAGGTCTCATAACCGATTTTCTCGGGGTCGATAATGAATTGGGAACCTTTCAAAACACCCAGACTGTTGAGTTTTTGAATGCGCTGATGGATGGCCGCGCCACTGACATTGCACACACGCGCCACCTCCAGGAAGGGAATACGGGCGTCTTCCGCAATCAGACGGAGGATTTTCTTGTCTAACGAATCAAGTTGATGTTCTGCCATATTGGATTGGATTTGATTGTTTTCACTGTTTCATCCCGCGCTTTTCCGCCGTCCCGAGAGCCGATTCCGTGGCGGAATAACTCATGCGCAAGGCGCCGGCGTCGCGCAAGGCTTCCTTGATGTCCTTGATAATGCCCATCGGCGTGTCCCTGTCGGCCCTGACCGAGACCACCATTTGTTCGCGGTCTTCGGCCGGCATGCGCTGCCGCTGGTCGGCCACATAGCGCCGGATGTCGCCCACGGAGGCCAAGCGGTCGCCCAACTGCACCCGCACGCTGTCGCTTCCGGGCACGCGTCCCACACAGATATAGACCACGTTCTGCTTCTTCGCCAGTCGGGTGAGTTCTTTTCCCTCCGGAATCTGATAAGTCACCACGGGAGTCACCTTCCTCATGTGCGTCACAATCATGAAGAAAAACAACACCGTGAATATCAAATCCGGCAACGAGGCCGTATTCAATCCGGGTACCTGACGTCTTTCTCTGCGCTTGAACATGGGTCAATCCTCCGCGATTCGCATGGGTACATGGTCGGCGACGACCTGCCGTTGCGACGGCAACAGGGCGTCGTATGACGTGCCGTAGAGCCTCTTGGCCTCCTGGGCGCGCAACTGCCGGAACACTTCGGCCAGGCGGTTCTGCACCTGGAAGTAAACATCATAGGACGCCCGGCGGTCGGTGGTGAGGGTCAGCAGGTGGTCCTTTCCCTTGGCCCGGATGAAACCGGCTACCTTTCGGGGAAATTCCTCGGGCGGCGTCACCGTGTCATTGACCGTCACCGTACCGTCGGCACTGATGGCCACGGCCAGCACCTTATCCTTGTCGACATGGGTCTCGGCCACTTCCTGCTGCTGTTGGTCAGCGGGCGGCAGACGCCGGATGAGTCCTTTGTCGGCGTCCATCGACGAACACACGAGGAAGAAGATGAGCATCATGAACGAGATATCGGCCGTGGAGGTCGTATTGAGTTCGGGAATCCGGTGCCGGAACAGTCGTCTCATTCCGCCTCCTTGCGCTCCCGGCGCTTTATCCGGCCCGCCACCATACCACCGATAATGGCGACAGCGGCGGCCGACATCATGAAGAGGGCCGTGTCGATGACCGTCTCCACCCAGGAACGGCTGACAAGATAGACAACGGCGGCCACGACAAGGAGCATGACGGCCGTAAGAACGGCGATGCGGTTCACCTCACGCCGCATGTGGAATGAGGACCAGACCGTCAGTACGACGGCTATGCCCGACAGGGCCGTCATCAGGTATATCAGGAAATCCGTCACCTTGCCAAACCCTTTTTGTATTTCCGCTTCATAATGATGTCCAAAAGTGATATCGCACTTTCTTCCATCTGACACACGATATGTTCTATCTTCGACAGGATATAATTGTAGAACAACTGCAGTATCAGAGCCACGATAATACCGAAAATGGTCGTGATGAGCGCCACCTTCATACCCGAGGCCACAATGGTGGGACTGATGTCGCCGGCCATTTCAATCTGGTCGAACGCCATCACCATACCGATGACCGTACCGAGGAAACCCAGTGAGGGGGCCATCGTAATAAATAAGGTAATCCAGGAACAGCCTCTTTCCAACTTGGCCGACTGGACCGTACCGTAGGAAGCCACGCTTCTCTCGATGTCCTCGATGGGTTCCTCGATGCGCAAAAGGCCCTGATAGCAGATGGACGCCACCGGACCGCGCGTGTCGCGGCACAGCGCCTTGGCGCCTTCGATGTCGTCGTCCATGACCTTTTTCTCCACTTCGGCCATGAGTTTCTTGGCATTCACCTCGGCAAGCGTCAGGTAAATGATGCGCTCGATACAAAAGGCCAGACCCAGAATCAGGGCCAGGGCGACCAGCGACATAAAACCGGCGTTGCCCTCGATAAACTTGGTCTTGAGCGCCTGGTGAAAGGTTACCTGTTCTTCCGGGGCGCCGACAGAATCCACGCCAAACTCCATTGCGGCCTTCTCCACGTCGGAAAGCGCCGCGGTGTCGGCCTGTTCAGGGGCGGCCAGGGCGGTAAGGGAAAAGCAAAACAACAGGAGAGCCGTCATGACCCAAGCCCTGCTTGTCGGATGTTTCATAACACTTATCATTGTAAGGACACGCAAAGGTAAGAAAAAAAACGGGAGCGCACAGGCATTTAAAGTTTTTTAGACATTTCCCCTACTCCGATTTCATCGCCTGCCGGAAGACCGTCGGCACCGGTGTCTCAAACTCCATGCGCTCTCGGGTGACCGGATGATAAAAACATAGCAGGTAAGCATGCAGGCAAAGGCGGTGGACAGGGTCGTCGCCGTTGCCGTATTTCACGTCGCCGCAGACCGGATGTCCCATGTCGGCGCTATGCACGCGGATCTGGTTTTTGCGTCCCGTCTCGAGCCGGAACTCCATCAGGGAGCGCTCAGTGGTGCGCGAAAGCGTGCGGAAATGGGTCACGGCATATTTGCCGCCGTTGTCCACGGGGGATGAATAAGTAATGTAGGCACTGTTGTCGCGCAACCAGTTGGCCACCGTTCCCTCATCGTCTTTCATCTCGCCCGACAGGACGGCCACGTAACGGCGGTCGTAAACGATGTCGTGCCAGGCCTTCTCGAAGGTCTGTTCCGTCTGCATGTCCTTGGCGTATATCATCAGTCCGCTCGTATCGCGGTCCAGACGGTGGACCACATGAGCCGTGCATTTCTGGCGGGTCTGCCTGAAATATTCGTCCAGAATGCTCTTCACATTGAGCGAAGAATGTCCCGCCGCCATGGAAAGCACGCCCGGATTCTTCTCGATGACGACAAGATAGCGGTCCTCATAGACCAGTTTGACGTGCCGGCTGTGGAAGCGGTCGTTGCGCTTGGAACGGCTGACGGACACGCGCATGCCCTTTTTCAGGGGGTAGTCAAATTGTGTCACCGTCTTGCCGTCCACCTTGATGCCGCGGCCTTGCAGCGTGGCTTTCACCTTGGAACGGGAAGCGCCGGCGTGGGCAAGGAGCCAGACAAGCAGCGGAGCGTCCTCTTCCACCCGGTATTCATCGTAATCTTGTTGACGGGGATTATATTTCATGCGTGCAAAAGTAGTGGAAATCAGGAGCATAACCAAGAAAAACGGCCGTTTTTTCGCGTTAATTGGCAATTTCTTCGTACCTTTGCAGCCAAATTTTTAAAAGGTATGATAACAGTAACCAATTTAGCCATTCAATTCGGCAAACGCGTACTCTACAAAGACGTCAACATCAAATTCACTCCAGGTAATATTTACGGCGTCATCGGCGCCAACGGCGCGGGCAAGTCGACCCTGCTGAAAGCCATCAGCGGCGAACTGGAACCCAACAAGGGCAGTATTGAGATGGGTCCGGGCGAGCGCCTCTCCGTCCTGGATCAGGACCACTTCAAGTTTGACGGCCATACGGTAATGGACACCGTTCTGATGGGACATCAGCCGCTTTGGGAGAACATGAAGGCGCGCGAGGCGCTCTACGCCAAGGAGGAAATGACCGAGGAAGACGGCAATCTGGCCGCCGACCTCGAACTGAAATTCGCCGAGATGAACGGATGGGAGGCGGAAAGCGAGGCCGCCCAACTGTTGCAGAACCTGGGCGTGAAGGAAGAACTGCACGCCAAACTGATGAGCGAACTGTCCAACAACGAGAAAGTGCGCGTCATGTTGGCCAAGGCCTTGTTCGGGCATCCCGACAATCTGCTTCTCGACGAACCCACCAACGACCTCGACTTGGAGACCGTCCAGTGGTTGGAAGAGTATCTGAGCAATGTGGAACAGACGGTGCTGGTGGTCTCCCACGACCGTCACTTCCTCGATGCCGTAAGCACGCAGACCGTGGATATCGACTTCGGCAAGGTGACAGTCTTTGCCGGCAACTACTCCTTCTGGTATGAAAGTTCGCAACTGGCCCTGCGCCAGGCCCAGAACCAGCGCATGAAAGCGGAGGAGAAGCGCAAGCAGCTCGAGGAGTTCATCCGCCGTTTCTCCGCCAATGTGGCCAAGAGCAAACAGACGACGTCGCGCAAGAAGATGCTGGAGAAGCTCAACGTGGAGGAAATCCGGCCCTCTTCCCGTAAGTATCCCGGCATTATTTTCCAGATGGACCGCGAACCGGGCAACCAGATTCTGGAAGTGGAGGGACTCAAGGCGACCGACACCGACGGCACCGTCCTCTTCGACCACGTGAGTTTCAATATCGAAAAAGGTCAGAAAACGGTTTTCCTGAGTCATACCCCGAAAGCCATGACGGCCCTTTTCGAGATTATCAACGGCAACCGCCAGGCGGATGCGGGCACCTACAAGTGGGGCATCACCATCACGACGGCCTATCTGCCGCTCGACAACACCGAGTTTTTCAAGAGCGACATGAACCTGGTCGACTGGCTTTCGCAGTACGGTCCGGGCAATGAGGTGACCATGAAGGGCTATCTCGGCCGCATGCTTTTCAAGCAGGAAGAGGTGGAGAAGAAGGTCAACGTACTTTCCGGAGGCGAGCGCATGCGTATGATGATTGCGCGGATGCAACTCCAGAACGCCAATTGTCTGATTCTGGACACGCCGACCAACCACCTGGACCTGGAAAGCATCCAGGCTTTCAACAACAATCTGATCAGTTTCAAGGGCAACATTCTCTTTGCCAGCCACGACCACGAGTTTATCAACACGGTGGCCGACCGCATCATCGAACTGACGCCCAACGGGACCATCGACAAACTGATGACCTATGACGACTACATTTACGATGAGCAAATCAAGGAACAGAAGGCGCGCATGTATGCCGGATAAGCAAGTGGCACACTATTTGCATGACGTGGTATAAAACCAACAATTATGTGTACGGAAGAAAAAGAAATAAAGATTGAGGACGGCAGTCAGGAGACCGCCGGAAGTCCGGTAGATGAGACGGCGGCCGAAGGCGCCGCAGTGGAGGAAACGGCAGAGGAAACGGTTTCGGACGCCGGAGAACACGAGGAGAAAGACGCCCTGCAGCAGGCGCAGGACGAACTCGCCGCGCTCAAGGACAAGTATCTCAGGTGCGTGGCCGAATTCGACAATTACAAGAAGCGCACGCTGAAAGAGAAGACGGAACTGATTCTCAACGGCGGGGAAAAGACGCTGTCCGCCATCCTTCCCGTGCTCGACGACTTCGAACGGGCCCTGGCCGACAAGACCGGTGACACACAGACCGTCAAGGAAGGCATGGAACTGATTTACAAAAAGTTTTTGGGTATCCTGGAATCCCTCGGTGTCAGGAAGATTGAGACGGAGGACAAGGACTTCGACACCGACTTCCACGAGGCGGTCGCCATGGTTCCGGGCATGGGCGATGACAAGAAAGGCAAGGTCATCGACTGTGTACAGACCGGTTATACGCTCAACGACAAGGTCATCCGCCATGCCAAAGTAGCGGTGGGACAATAATAACGACAGTATCATCATGGCGGCAAAAAGAGATTATTACGAAGTCCTGGGAGTCAGCAAGAACGCCACCGAGGACGAAATCAAGAAAGCATACCGGCAAATCGCCATCAAATATCACCCCGACCGCAACCCGGGCAACAAGGAGGCGGAGGAGAAATTCAAGGAGGCAGCGGAGGCATACGACGTGCTTCACGACCCGCAAAAACGCCAGCAATACGACCAATTCGGGTTTGACGGACCCGGCGGCGGTTTCGGCGGTTTCTCCGGCGGCATGAACATGGACGACATTTTCTCCATGTTCGGGGATATTTTCGGCGGCCGCGGCGGTTTCGGCGGTTTCTCAGGATTCGGCGGAACCCGGTCGGCCCATGCGCAATACCGCGGCAGCGACCTTCGTCTGAAGGTCACACTCACCACCCGTGAGATCTCAACGGGCGTCACCAAGAAGTTTAAAGTCAGGAAAGACGTCACCTGTCCCCACTGCCACGGCACGGGCGCAGAGGGCGGATCGCAACCTGAGACCTGTCCGGACTGCCACGGAAGCGGCGTGACGGTCAAGACCGTGCGCACCCTTCTCGGTATGATGCAGACCCAGACCGAGTGTCCGACGTGCCACGGCGAGGGCACCGTCATCAAGAACAAGTGTCACGAATGCCACGGCGAAGGCGTGATCAAAGGCGAGGAAGTGGTGGAAATCAACATTCCCGCAGGCGTGGCGCAAGACATGGTGGTCAACGTTCCGGGTAAAGGCAACGCCGGAAGACACAACGGCGTCAACGGCGACATACAGGTGTTCATCGAAGAGGCGCCCGACAAGAACTTCGTGCGCGACGGCAACGACCTGATTTACAACCTGCTGCTCGACTTCCCCACGGCCGCCTTGGGCGGACAGAAAGAGGTGCCCACCGTCGACGGCAAGACGACGACGGTGAAGATTGAACCCGGCACCCAACCCGGAAAGACCATCCGCCTCAAGGGAAAAGGCCTGCCCGCCGTCCGTTCTTTCGGTAAAGGAACGGGCGACCTGATTGTCAACATCTCCGTATTCGTGCCGAAAACGTTGAGCCGGGAGGAGAAACAGACCTTGGAAAAGTGGAAGGACAGCGACAGTTTCAAGGGCGACGCCAAGACGGAAGAGAGTATCTTCCAGAAATTCAAGAATTATTTCAACTGACAAATTGACTTGCGCGGAAGATGACTTACGAAGAGACTGTCGACTACCTCTACCACGCCACGCCGATGTTTGAGCATTCGGGAGCCAAGGCCTACAAGGAAGGGCTCGACAACACCGAGGCGCTCGACGCTCATTTCGGTCATCCTCACCGCCGGTACAAGACCGTTCACGTGGCGGGAACCAACGGCAAGGGTTCCTGTTCGCACACCCTTGCGGCCATGTTGCAGGCGGCCGGATACAAGGTGGGACTGTACACGTCACCACACCTCGTAGATTTTCGCGAACGGATTAAGGTCAACGGACTGGTTATCAGCAAGAAAGAAGTCGTTGACTTCGTAGAGAAAGAACGCCGTTTCTTCGAGCCTTTACACCCTTCATTCTTTGAATTGGTCACCGCAATGGCCTTCCGGCACTTCGCTCTCGAACAAGTGGATTACGCGGTCATCGAAGTCGGTCTGGGCGGACGCCTCGACTGCACCAACATCATTACGCCCATACTGTCCGTCATCACCAATATCAGTTTTGACCATACCGGTTTTCTGGGCAACACACTGGCCGCCATCGCGGGTGAGAAAGCCGGCATCATCAAGGAAAACGTGCCCGCGGTCATCGGTGAGACGACACCGGAGACACGCCCGGTCTTCCTCAGAAAGGCCCGCGAGATGCACGCGCCCGTCTATTTCGCGGAAGAGATGACTGACAATTTGGCGGACATTCCCTTCGAACTGAAAGGCACTTACCAGGAGAAAAACAAACGGACGATACGCTGTGCCGCCCGTCTTTTGAACATTCCCCCCAAAGCCGTGCGCGAGGGAATGGCGCATGTGACGGAACTGACCGGTCTTCAGGGCAGGTGGCAGACCGTCCGTGAGCGGCCGCTTGTCATTTGCGACACGGGGCACAACGTCGGCGGCTGGCAGTATCTTGCCCCGCAAATCCAGGCCCAGCCCTGCCGGCGGCGCCGCATTGTCTTCGGTATGGTGGACGACAAGGACCTCGACACCGTTCTTTCGCTGTTGCCCCGCGATGCCGTTTATTATTTCACGCAGGCCGACAACCATCGCGCCATTCCCGCCGTGGAGGTGGCCCGGCAGGCCTCCGGGCACGGTCTTCAGGGCAACGCCTGCCCCACCGTAGCGGGTGCATACCGGCAAGCGCTGCAGGACGCGTCGGAAGATGATTTCATCTTCGTCGGCGGCAGCAGTTATGTGGTGGCGGATTTTCTCGCATCTCTGATTTAATTGTTTTTAACTACCCTTTTGTCGCTTTTTCGGCGTTTTCCTTTGCCGTTGTCGTTTTTTTTAAGTTACTTTGCAACAAACCATCAAGTAACTAAAAACATTCGGTATTATGAGCACAACGGAAACGGAAAACATCTGTGGTCTGAAGCGCAGTGACTTTCAGACCACCGTCAAAGGAAAAAAGACTGATTTATACATTCTTCGCAACAGTGAGGGCAACGAGGTGGCCGTGACCAACTACGGCGGTGCGGTTGTCGCCATCATGGTGCCCGACAAAGACGGCGTCCGCGCCAATGTCATTCAAGGACACGACAATATTCAGGACGTCATCTCCTCACCCGAGCCTTATCTCTCCACCCTTATCGGCCGTTACGGCAACCGCATCCGCGAGGGCAAGTTCGTCCTCAACGGCAAAGAGTATCAGCTCGCCATAAACAACGGGCCCAACGCGCTGCACGGCGGTCCGACGGGATTCCACGCCCGCGTGTGGGACGCCCTGCAAATGAACGACAGGACGCTGGTGCTCAATTATGTCAGCGCCTACGGTGAGGAAGGATTCTCAGGCGAAGTGAAAGTGACGGTGGTCTATACGTTCACCGACGAGAACGAACTGGTCATCGAATACATGGCCACCACCAACAAGAAGACCATCATCAACCTGACCCATCACGCCTTCTTCTCGCTGGCCGGCATCGCCAATCCGACGCCCACCATCGATGACCTGGAGTGCGAGGTCAATGCCGATTTCTACATTCCCATCGACAACACCTCCATTCCTACGGGCGAAATCCTGAAGGTGGAGGGCACGCCGTTCGACTTCCGCACGCCCAAACCTGTGGGACGCGACATCGACGCCGATGACGAGCAAATCAAAAACGGCGCCGGTTACGACCACTGTTTCGTGCTCAACAAGCACGAGGAGGGCGAGTTGTCATTCGCCGCCCGCATCACCGAACCGAAGAGCGGACGCACGATGGACGTCTATACCACCGAACCGGGCGTACAGATGTACACCGACAACTGGGCCGACGGCTACGCCGGACAAAACGGCGCCACCTTCCCGCGCCGCAGCGCCATCTGTTTTGAGGCGCAACACTTCCCCGACTCGCCCAACCGGCCTTATTTCCCGTCGGTCATCCTGCGCCCCGGTCAGCAGTATAAGCAGAAGACCATGTATCAGTTCGGCGTCAAGAAGTAACAATACCAAATCACATAAATTATGACACAAAACCAAAAACCGAACTACACGTTCGCTCTGATTATCGTGTTCATCGTCTGTTTCCTCATCGGATTCATCACCACGATGAACAATTCCATGATCGCCTTCTGTACCGACGCGTTCAAACTCACCGCACAGGAAGGCCAGTATGTCAACACGGCCTTCTACGGCGCTTACCTGCTCTCCATTCCCTTCGCCATGCTGATGAGCAAAATCGGCTACAAGGGAACGCTCATCCTGGGTCTGGCCGTCGCCGGTGTCGGATTTGTCATCAACTCGTTCGGCATCAATCACGCCATCGCCGCCCAAGCCAATGTCTACATTGTCTTCCTGCTTTGCATGTGTCTCGTGGCCATGGGCGTGGTGATGCTGCAGAATGTGGCCAATCCTTACGTGATGGTGCTCGGCAGTCCTGAGAAAGGCGCCTTCCGCATGACCCTGAGTCAGGCGCTCAACTCGGTGGCAACGACCGTCGCCCCGATTTTCATCACCACCTTCATCATCGCCGGAAAAGACCCGAAAGCGCCGGATGCAGGCAGTTATGTTCCCGGTCCTTTCCTCGGCCTGGGTATCTTCACGCTGCTCATCTGTCTGATTCTCGTGGTGCTCAAGCTCCCGAAGATTGACGAAGGCGAGCAGGACGTGGAGGCCGGTATCCGCCGCACCTACAAGAGTTCCGCCTTCAAGTATCCCCACGTGTGGCTCTGCGCCCTCGGCATTTTCATGTACATGGGTGTCGAAATCGGCGTTCCCTCGATGCTGCCGTACAAGTTCCGCGACATGCTGGGCGCGGAAAGCGACTACGCTTCCGTAGCCACCAAGTTCCTGGCCTTCTACTGGGGCGGTATGATGGTGGGCCGTTTCATCGGCGCCGGCATCCTGACCAAGTTCAAGCCCCGCAAACTCCTGACCGCTTGCCTGTTGCTCGGTGCCTTCTGCATCCTGCTGTCAGTCATCCTTCCGGGTTGGTACGGCATCTGGGCCATGCTCGCCGCCGGTCTGTTCCACTCCGTGATGTGGCCGCTTATCTTCAATCTCGGTCTGCAGGAACTGGGTCCCAACACCAAGACCGCCACGGGTGTCATCAACACCGGTGTCATCGGCGCCGCCATCCTCATGCCGATTTTAGGCTTCATCGTGGACAAGACGGGCGTCATCATCGCCTCCTGCTGTCTGTTTATCTTCTACGCCTACATCATCTGGTTCTGCAACTGGGGCAGCAAGATCGGTCTCGAGGGCCAGAAGGCATAGTATTTTTCAAACCCGAATATTTTAAAACCTTACGATTATGATGGATATTGAATTTGTAAGAAGTCGCTTCATCAAGCACTTCGACGGTAAGACCGGCAACATTTATACTTCTCCCGGACGTATCAACCTCATCGGCGAGCACACCGACTACAACGGCGGTTTCGTCTTCCCCGGCGCAGTGGACAAGGGCATCATGGCGGAAATGCGCCCCAACGGTACTGAAAGCACCATCCGCGCCTACTCCATCGACCTGAAGGACCGCGTCGACTTCGACTTCCACGACGGCAAGGGACCGCGCGCCTCCTGGGCCCGTTACATCTACGGCATCACCCTGGAGATGGAGAAACTCGGCGTACCCGTCAAGGGGTACAACATCGCCTTCGCCGGCGACGTGCCCCTCGGTGCCGGCATGTCCTCGTCGGCCGCCATGGAAAGTTGCTTCGCCTGCGGTCTGAACGACCTCTTCGGCGACAACAAAGTCTCCAAATGGGACATCGTCCTGGCAGGTCAGGCCACGGAACACAACTACTGTGGCGTGAACTGCGGCATCATGGACCAGTTTGCCAGCGTCTTCGGACAGGCCGGAAAACTGATGCGTCTCGACTGCCGCAGCCGTGAGTTTGAGTACTATCCTTTCGATCCGAAGGGCTACAGACTGGTGCTCATCAACTCTTGCGTGAAGCACGAACTGGCCGGTTCGCCCTACAACGACCGCCGCAACTCCTGCGAGAACGTCGTAAAGCATATCGCCGCCAAGCATCCCGAAGGCTCTTTCGAGACGTTGCGCGACTGCACCTGGGAGCAATTGGAGGAAGTGCGCCAGGAAGTCGGCGAGGAAGACTACACGCGCGCCCACTTCGTTCTCGGTGAGAAAGACCGTGTCCTGGCCGTCTGCGACGCGCTCGTGGCCGGCGATTACGAGACCGTGGGACAGAAAATGTACGAGACGCACGAGGGCCTGAGCAAGGAATACGAGGTAAGTTGCGAGGAATTGGACTTCCTCAACGACATCGCCAAGGCCAACGGCGTTACCGGCAGTCGCATCATGGGCGGCGGTTTCGGCGGTTGCACCATCAACCTGGTCAAGGACGAACTCTATGACCAGTTTGTCGAGGATGCCAAGAAGAAGTACTTTGAGAAGTACGGTAAACTTCCCAAAGTCTATGACGTGGTCATCAGCGACGGAAGCAAGAAGGTTTGCTGACAAATCATCCTGCATAAACAAAAGGCGTGTGTCTCACCGGCACACGCCTTTTTTCGTCACGTCATCTGTCCTTTTCGTATTGATTATCTGACCTGACGCGTTTATCATGTGCAAACGCAGCGTATCAGGGCAACAGACTCGCGCCTGGCAACACCTCTTTGCCGGTATCTGTCACTCTTCCTTTGATCGTGCCCGTAGGAGACGGCGGCACATTTTCGTCTGCTTTTGCGTTGACGGCATACAACATCACCGTCAGCGCGAACATGAACAACATAAAATTCTTCTTCATTTCTTTATCTGATTATAGTCGCTGCAAAATTTTCTCGCTCATATTTCAACGTTGTTACATACAGATAAAGAGAATCTGAAGTAAGTATTGCGATTCCGTTTCAACCTTCTTGTCCCGCAATATTGAAAGATACTTCAGTCGCCACGTGACATATTGTCGCTTGCACGTCAAAAACGGTCATCTGTTATAAACTGATGAAAAATCTTTACACAATTTTTCCGCAAAGTAATTTAAGTTGTTTTACTGAGTAATTTAACTTGTTTTACTGAGTAATTTAAGTTGTTTTACTCAGTAATTTAAATTAAATTACTTCGCCATTTCAATGAAACCGTTTTGCGGAAAGCATAAGTTTTCCGTATAATACTGTATTATAGAGAGTTGCATTTAACGACAAGACAAAAGGAATGTATGGGTTTTCGCTCTGAGAACCCATTTTATCGGATTTGAAAAATATTTACATATTCAAACCATCCCACCTGCGGCACCCCTCCTTGCGCAAGGAGGGGACTTGCAGGATGCCTCCGGTAGGGCCGCCCTAAAACGTTACACCGATTCCGAGCGACAAGGAATGACGGGTACTGCTCTTTTCCGAATAAGACGTTTCACCGGAATCGGGGAAATAAACAACAAGGGGAATGTCCTCAAAGCGTTTCAACTGGTAACCCACTTGGAAATTCAGACCGAAATGTCTGGCAAACATACGGGTGTAACCGATGCCGATACCGCCCATAAGACCTTTATTGTAATCACCTGCCTTGACGGCATAACCCAAGTCGGCATAGGCGTAAGCCTGCGGAAGACACGGCAGGACACTGTACCTCACGGTAGCGAAGACAGGCAACGTATTGTAATCCGGGTCTGTATAGCGGTCGAGACCGGCGCCCAAACCGGCCGACCAGCGCGGGGCGAAGTCGTAACGGACGGTCAAGCGCAGGGAATGACCGCCCATTTCGTAATCATTCGGGGAGAGTCTGGTGCCCATAAACTTCTCTGACAAGCCCAGATTGTAGTGGTAATCCACATCAACATGGTACAGACTCTGGCCCTGCAGGGTCGCAGCAAAACAAACGGCTGCCGTCACTGCAAGGGCGCGAAACGGAATCTGCTTTAATCTTTTCATCGTGCATTCTTGTTTTTTCGTCATACAAAAGTACAGAGATTCATGATACTATGCAATTTTTTTGCATAAAAAGCATATATTTCTCTTATGCCATAGGGTATCCTCGTTCCACGTTACACGTTACACGTTACACGAAAGACGAGACAGTACCACTCTCAACCCTCCACTCTCCACTCTCAACTTACTAAAACTCCTCAAACTCCGACTGGTTCTCCCTGACCGCCATGCATTCCATTTCCACAAGCCAGGAGGGACGGCAGACGGAAGCCTGAACGAAAACGGTGGGAATATCGGGGAAACGTTCCTGGTAAAGGGCACGGACAGTATGGTAATCGGCCGCGTCGCGGAGGTAAACCACCATTTCGCGCACGTCGTCGAAACCGGCATCCGCCTCCTGGAGCAGACACTCCACGTTCTCCCAAAGGCGCGCCGTCTGCCGTTTCACGTCGCCCTTGTAGAGCACGTTGCCCTTGTTGTCGATGGATGCGGTACCGGAAATGAACACGTGCCGGCGCCGGCCGTAGTCGATGTAAGTGCCGCGCTCAAAACTGACGCCGTACTCACTGGTGCGGTTGAGGTGACTCGGCGCATAGAGATAATGGACCTGTTCCTTGCGGATACCGTCCACGGCATAGGCGTCCATCTGGGCAAACACCTTGGCATCGCCCTGCCGGCCGCCGATTCCGGTAGAGGCGATGAAGTGGGTCTTGTCGGTCAGGCCCTGCGTATAGAACACTTCGTTGCGCGCCTTGACCACGCCGCCGTAGTGATTGTCGATGTCGTTGACGAAAAACCACGTGCGAAGACAGTTGGCCTCAAGGGAACAACCCTCGCGGATGAGTTGCATGATATAATTGTTGAGCAACAGGCGGGTCTGGTATTCGGAATTCTGTTCACGGTAATGGGCGCCGGCGGTAATCAACTGGCGGTAACTGCCGTGCGTCACCTCGTAGAGACCGCTCTGCGTGTGCCGCGCCTTCACGCCGGTCTGGAGCCACGCCCACAAGGCGATTTTCGTTCCGTCGAGCGGCGGTTGCTGGATGATGGACACCGCGCCGTCGTGATTGTCGAGCGCGTCGCCCATCACGAAGTCGGCCTGATTGGCGGCGTCACTCAGGAAATAGCGTTTGAATACGGGCGTGGCGCACTCCAACTCATCGCGGCGCAAGCGCTCCAGGGTATCCGTCAGGGCCTCAAACTGCCGGCGGAAATCCAGAAGCGTGTCGGTGACGTGAATCATCACGTGGTATTCTTTCACCTCGGTTGAATTGTCGAAGCGGCTCACCTGAGCCAATGTGTTGTCGAAACAGTATTCCATGTTATTTAAAACGTAAGAAGCACCGCGTTTATTATCCCTTTGGCCCTGAATTTCAGGCGTAGGAATGCATGCCGCCCAACAGGTAATTGACGCCGAAATACGTCATCAGCAGGGTCAGGAAGGCCGCGGCCATGTAGATATGATAGTATTTTTGATTTCCGCTGAGGGGGAAAAGCGACTGGTGGAGCGGCAGCGCATAGACCATAAAGGTGATGAGCGCCCACGTTTCCTTGGGGTCCCAACTCCAATAGCGGCCCCAACTCACATTGGCCCACACCGCGCCGAGGAAGATGCCGATGCCCAATGCTGCGACGGCGGGATAGAGAAAGAGCCGGGAAAGCAGGGCAAGCACCTCGTCGCGCCGCCTGACCAAAAGGGCCGACAGCGCACAGACGAACGTCAGACTCAGGAAAGCGTAGGCAATCATCACCACACTGACGTGAAGACTGAGCAAGGGCGAATTGAGCACGGGCATGAGACAGGTAATTTCGGGATTCATTTGTCCCAAATGACTCACCAGAAGGAAGCAGCCGCTGACCGTAAAACCGGCCATCAGGATGAAGGAACGCACGAAACCTTCCTGGCGGAATGAGACCGAAAGGGCGATGAGCAGGACGCACCAGGCGGTGGCCAGCATCGTCTCGTACCCGTTGGAAAGGGGAATGTTGCCGCGCACTGCCCAGCGCAAGGCGATGCCGAAAGTGAGGACGAGCCACGACATCAACATCAGCAGGCGGGCCAAAGGCAGGCGGCGGGAAGTCATCAGAGAGACGAGCATCAACAGGCCCAGCGCAAGATTCAACATGAAAAGCCAGGTGACAAAAGGGAAATGATTGTATACGCGGGCAGCTTTCAACTGCAGCGGCGTGGGCAATGAGGCCCCGCCGCGGGCGAGTTGGGCGTCGTGCAGCGCCTGTATCATTTCCTTCAAATGATCTTCCGCACCCGTTTCGGCATCATTTTTCGCCGCCGCATACCATGCGTTCATCTCCCTGACCGCCTCGGGCGACATCCCGCCGGGGAGATTTTCGCCCGGCGCCAGCCACCGGACGGCGCTCTTCTCTCCCCCGCCCGCGGGGAAAAGACGGAGCAGCGTGCCCTGTCTGACCTGCTGGATGAGGAACAGGCGGTCGTCGATGTCGGCGGCCTGGGAATGGAATTTGTCCTGATTGCCGCCGTAATACTCCTCGATATAGGGTCTGAGCGTATAGTCGCCCGTGGCGGGATTGAAGAAGGTATTAAAACTGCAACGGGCGGGCAGACCTATGGTGGAGCGGAAAACGCCCCGTTTGACTTTCAGTACGGGTTGTTTACACCAGTCGTCCGGATAGAATACAAAACCGGCCAGGACTTGCACGGCCGTGAAATCCCGGTAGGACGAGCGACCGGAAATCTTGCGAGTGAAGTCGGTCGCGAAACTCTCGACGGTCATCACGCGGTCGTCGTGGACCATCAACAGGCGGCCGAAGGCATCGGCCGTCGCGCGGGAAAGGGTGCGCTGCGCCTGCGAAGGGGATGAGAACGACAGGAGGAACAGCAGCAGGGCCGCGCCGCGCAACAGGGGATGCCGCTGCAGACGGCGAAACGTGCCTTGCGGATCGAGGAGCAACCACAACAGACTGACGAAGAGCAGGCCATAACCGGCATAGGTGACAGGGATGCCCCACGGGTCGCGGTTGACCGTGAGATAGGTGCCCCGCATGTCTTTGTCATAGTCGTTCTGGTACAATCTGACTCCGGATTCGGACACGATACGGTTCATCGAGACCGTCGCGGCATGTCTCCCGTTCCCGGTCTCAACCGTCATTTCGGAACGGTAATCGGCCGGAGCCGACGTACCTTCATGATAAATCACCTGAAACCGGTCCAGACGGAGGGTGAAAGGCAACGGGCGCTGCCGCATGGCGGCATCGTCAAGGGCCAGATAGGTATTCACGGGCGTACCCTGACGCAAGTGGACCACGCCCCGCGATGAGGTAAGAAAGGTAAGGAGCGCGCCCAGAAGGATGACGGCCATCGACCCGTGCAGGAGCCAAAGGGACAACCGGCGGACTCGGCGCCGGAAGAAAACGATGACGGACACGGCCGTCAACGCGGCCCAAAGCAGGCAGAACCACCAGGTGCCGTAGACGTGAAGGGCGGCGTACTCCGTACCCCGCGCCTGTTCGACCAGCGTGGCCGCGGCCATCGCGACCAGCAAAACCGTATAGAGAAGAATCGTGATTTTCCTCATCATCTCATCCGAATGCGAATGCAAAGGTAGTAAGAATAATTGAAAATTCGGACCGAAAAGCAGTCAGTTAAAGAAAATTGTACAACACTTAAAAATCGGTAAAAATGAAAATACCTATTAATGGTGATTGCGGTTTTCAGGGAGATTCCCTACTTTTGCAACTGCAACACATATTATATATAATAAGGTAAGATGAAAACGCAAAAGATGTATGAGCCGGATGACAAGATGATCAACATCATCCGCGACAATTACAGCGTCCTGCAAAGTCTGGGAAGTTTCGGCATCAGTCTGGGTTTCGGCGACAAAACCGTCAAGGAAGTCTGCGAAAGCCAGCAGGTGGACACCTATACTTTCCTTGCCGTCATCAATTTTTCCATCAACGGATTCCGGAATTACGAGGACCTGGACCGGCTTTCCATCCCGACGCTCATGCAATACCTGAAGGCGTCGCACGCGTATTACCTGGACTTCCAGTTGCCTTTCATCCGCGAGGAACTGCTCGGCGCGCTCGACGAGAAGGACAATCTGGCCCGCCTCATCATGAAGCTCTATGACGAATACGCCCACTCCATCCGGTTGCACATGAAATTCGAGGAGAAGACGGTGTTTCCTTATGTGGAGTCACTGCTGAGAAACGAGGCGCGGGAGGGTTTCGACATCGACACTTACTCGAAGCATCACGGCCAGACCGACCAGAAGCTCCGCGAACTGAAGAGCATCATCATCAAATATCTGCCCTCGGACGGACTGCACAACAACAAACTGACGGCCACATTATACGACATATACAATAATGAGGACTGGCTCGCCCAGCACGTTCTCGTGGAGGAGGAAATCTTCATTCCCGTCATCCGCCGCTTGGAGAAACGGTCGAAACAGAACGACGTGAGCGTGAAAATCTCCAACATGATCAGCAAGAACTCCGACAACGAGGCGCTCTCGGAACGGGAAAAAGACGTCATCGTGGCCCTGGTACAGGGAATGACCAACAAGGAAATCGCCGATCATCTGTGTATTTCCATCAATACGGTCATCACCCACAGGCGCAACATCGCCCGGAAATTGCAGATTCATTCGCCCGCCGGTCTGACAATTTACGCCATCGTCAACAACCTGGTGGACATCTCCACGGTGAAATTATAAAAGGCTAACTCCCTAATACGGTGGAAATAGCGATGGAACCGGTGAATTAAAACTCCGGAAGAAACTGAAAATCAGGGCATCGTTTTACTCTTAAAAGATGTAAAAATCAGAAATAAGTTGTGTCGGAATGATACAACTTATTGTTTTTTATCTTACCTTTGTGTCCGAATCGAAATTCAAAAAACGGAAAAGTTTTTGCTTTGAAATTTTGGAAAAGTTTTCTAAAACGGAAAACTTTCTCTTTTTCAAAAACAAAAAAGTTTCCCAAAACATACAAAACCAATGGAGATTAAAAACTTTACTATTACGAAGCGTGACGGCGCGAAAGACCGCTTCAGTCTGGACAAGATCATGAATGCCATCATCAAGGCGTTCGACAGTGTTGACGAACCTGCCGACTTGGGTTCTATCTCAAAGATACTCAGCCACTTGGACATCCACGATGACATTAAGGTTGAGGATATTCAGAACCAGGTTGAGATTGCTTTGATGAGCGAGGGCTATTACAAGGTGGCCAAGAGTTTCATGCTTTATCGCCAGGCCCATAGGGAAGACCGTGAGACTTTGGAGAAAATGAAATTTTTGGCAGACTATTGCGAAGCCGCCAACGCCGCAACAGGTTCCAAATATGACGCCAACGCGAATGTCGAACATAAAAATATTGCAACTCTTATCGGCGAACTTCCCAAGTCGAATTTCATCCGGCTCAACCGCCGCCTGCTGACCGACCGCATCAAAAAGATGTACGGAAAGGCCCTGGCCGACGAGTATATCGACAAACTGACGCATCATTTCATTTACAAGAATGACGAGACTTCTCTCGCCAACTATTGCGCCTCCATCACCATGTACCCCTGGCTTATCGGCGGTACGACCTCCATTGGCGGCAATTCCACGGCACCGACCAACCTGAAAAGTTTCTGCGGCGGTTTCGTCAACATGGTGTTCATGGTCTCCAGTATGCTGTCCGGCGCCTGCGCCACGCCGGAGTTCCTGATGTATCTCAACTACTTCATCGGCATGGAGTATGGCAAAGATTACTACAAGGATCCCGAGCGCGTGGTCGACTTGTCGGTGAAAAAGCGCACCATTGACAAGATGATTACCGACTGTTTCGAGCAGATTGTGTACAGTATCAACCAGCCCACGGGCGCGCGCAACTACCAGGCGGTGTTCTGGAACGTGGCTTATTATGACAAATACTACTTCGAGTCGCTTTTCGGCAACTTCTATTTCCCCGACGGAAGCAAACCCGATTGGGAAGGACTGTCATGGTTGCAGAAGCGCTTCATGAAGTGGTTCAACAAGGAGCGCACCAAGACGGTGCTGACGTTCCCGGTGGAAACGATGGCCCTCCTGACCAAGGACGGCGACTGCCTCGACAAGGAATGGGGCGATTTCACGGCGGAAATGTATGCCGAGGGACACTCTTTCTTCACCTACATGAGCGACAACGCCGACTCGTTGAGTTCCTGTTGCCGCCTGCGCAACGAGATTCAGGACAACGGTTTCAGTTATACACTCGGTGCGGGCGGTGTCTCCACCGGCAGCAAGAGCGTGCTGACCATCAACCTCAACCGCTGTATCCAATATGCCGTGAACAACGGAAAAGACTACAAGGAGTATCTTTCTGAAATCATTGACCTTTGCCACAAGGTGCAACTGGCCTACAATGAGAACTTGAAAGACTTGCAGGCACATGGCATGCTGCCGCTCTTCGACGCCGGCTACATCAACATCGGCCGTCAATACCTGACCATCGGCATCAACGGACTGGTGGAAGCCGCGGAATTCATGGGACTCAAGATTGATGACAATCCCGATTATCTCACCTTCGTTCAGGGCATTCTCGGACTCGTGGAGAAATACAACAAGCAGTACCGCACGAAGGACGTGCTCTTCAACTGCGAGATGATTCCCGCCGAAAACGTGGGTGTCAAGCACGCCAAATGGGACCGTGAGGACGGTTACTTCGTACCGCGCGACTGCTACAACAGTTACTTCTACGTGGTGGAGGACGACTCGCTCAACATCATCGACAAGTTTAAGCTCCACGGCGCGCCTTACATTCAGCACCTGACCGGCGGCAGCGCGCTGCACATGAACCTGGAAGAGCATCTGAGCAAGGCCCAATACCGCCAGTTGCTCAAGGTGGCCGCCAAAGAGGGATGCAACTATTTCACGTTCAACATTCCCAATACCATCTGCAACGATTGCGGCCACATCGACAAGCGCTACCTGCACGAATGTCCCAAGTGTCATTCCAAGAACGTGGATTACATGACCCGCATCATCGGTTATCTGAAGCGCGTCAGCAACTTCTCGGCCGCACGACAGGCTGAGGCCGCCAAGCGTTTCTATGCCGGACAAAGCAAATACACCGTCGAAGAGAACGCATAACGTGTGAATCAACTCCGCCAGACGACGGCAGCAACAGGAAAATCAGCGGAAGATCTCCGCTGATTTTTTTGCCGCCATGGTCAAACGACATTTATAAAACACTCTGATCGTGCTTAAATACTACAATACCGGTATCGTCTTTCAGGAAATTCCCGACGAGGTTACCTTATCCATCAACATCACCCGATGCCCGTGTCACTGCCCGGGATGCCACAGCACCTACCTCTGGGAAGACACGGGTGAACCGCTGACGACCGACGTCATCGACACGTTTATCCGTGATTACGGCCGGGAAATCACCTGCATCTGTTTTATGGGCGGCGACGCCGAACCGGAATATGTCGGTCAATTGGCCCGATATGTACATGAAAGGCATCCGCAATACCGCGTGGGGTGGTACAGCGGACGCATCCGTCTGGCCTCGGGCATTGAGAAGAACGATTTCGACTACATCAAAATCGGACCTTATATCGCACACTTGGGCGACTTGCGAAAAAAAACGACCAACCAAAGACTGTACAAAAAGACGGCAAAGGATTCCTTTGAGGATATCACGGCAAGGTTTTGGAAGAAGTGACTTTTTGACGGTTTTTCTTTGTGTTCCGCATTATTTATGTTACTTTTGCAACCGTTTTACAATCATTCATCACAACATGCCGGAAATATCAGTACGCGGATTAGAGATGCCCGAATCGCCTATCAGGAAATTGGCTCCGTTGGCACAGGCCGCCAAAAACCGCGGAATCAAGGTGTATCATCTGAATATCGGCCAGCCCGATTTGCTCACGCCCAAGGTGGGCCTTGACGCACTGAAGAACGTTGACCGTGACATTTTGGAGTATTCCCCCTCGCAAGGTTATTTGTCTTACCGCGAAAAACTGGTGGGTTACTACGCCAAATACAACATTCACGTCAGCGCTGACGACATCATCATCACCTCCGGCGGTTCGGAAGCGGTGCTGTTCGCGTTCCTGAGTTGTCTGAATCCCGGCGATGAAATCATTGTTCCCGAACCGGCCTACGCCAATTACATGGCCTTTGCCATTTCCGCCGGTGCCAAAATCCGCACCATCGCCACCACCATTGAGGAAGGTTTTTCCCTGCCCAAGGTGGAAAAATTCGAAGAACTCATCAATGACCGCACGCGGGCCATCATGATTTGCAACCCGAACAACCCCACCGGTTACCTCTACACACGCCGTGAGATGAACCAGATTCGGGACATGGTGAAGAAATACGACTTGTATTTGTTTTCCGACGAGGTGTACCGGGAGTACATCTATACGGGTTCGCCCTACATCTCCGCCTGCCACTTGGAGGGTATTGAGCAGAATGTGATTCTGATTGACTCCGTTTCCAAGCGGTACAGCGAATGCGGTATCCGCATCGGCGCCCTGATCACCAAGAACAAGGAAGTGAGAAAGGCCGTCATGAAATTCTGCCAGGCCCGGCTTTCCCCTCCCCTTATCGGACAAATCGTGGCCGAGGCGTCCCTCGACGCGCCGGAAGAATACTACCGGGACGTCTATGACGAATACGTGGAAAGGCGCAAATGTCTCATCGACGGACTGAACCGGATACCCGGCGTCTACTCTCCCATTCCCATGGGCGCATTCTATACGGTGGCCAAACTGCCGGTGGATGATGCGGAAAAGTTTTGCCGCTGGTGCCTGGAAGAGTTCAATTACGAGGGCGAAACGGTGATGATGGCGCCCGCAGCGGGATTCTACACCACACCGGGAGCGGGCATCAATCAGGTGCGTATTGCCTATGTCCTGAAGAAAAAAGACCTGGAACGGGCTTTGATTGTCCTGAGAAAAGCCTTGGAAGCCTATCCCGGCAGAGTGGATGACGAAAACTGATTCGCCTTGAATTTTCCTTTTTTCATTGCCCGACGCATCTACACGGACAAGGGAGACCGGAAGAAAGTGTCCCGCCCCGTGATTCGCATTGCCACGGCCGGCGTGGCGACAGGACTTGCCGTCATGATTGTCGCCGTCTGTGTCGTCTTGGGTTTCAAGCATGCCGTCAGGGATAAAATCGCCGGTTTTGCGGGACACGTCACCGTTGCGGATTTCCTGACGCTTCAAACGGCCGGCAACGTGCCCGTCGTGGGCGATGATTCACTGATGAGCGTATTGCGGAAGATGCCGCTTACGGCGCATGTGCAGCGCTATGCCATGAAACAAGGCATCCTGAAAACCGACTCCGATTTCTACGGCGTGGTGTTCAAGGGCGTCGCAGAAGAATACGACACCGTCTTCCTTCATCAGCATCTCACGGCAGGAGAGATTCCGCATTTCTCCGATTCCGCAAGCAGCAACAAGATTCTGATATCCCGGCTCATCGCCGACAAGTTGCACCTGGACAGTGGACAGCGCGTCTTCGCCTATTTCTTCGACGGCAACAACGTCCGCATGCGGCGTTTCACCGTCAGCGGCATCTACGAGACCAACCTGAAACGGTATGACGAGACGGTGTGTTTCGCCGACCTTTCCACTACGGTCCGCCTCAACGGTTGGGAAAAAGACCAGGTGAGCGGCATCGAAATGATTCTCACCGACTTCAGTCGTCTCGAAGAAGCCGAACAGGAAGTCAGGCAACGCGTCGACCATACGCAAGACCGACTGGGCGAAACCTACTCCAGCGCCACCGTACAGGAACTCAATCCGCAGACGTTTTCCTGGTTGGAACTGTTGGATTTGAACATTTGGGTCATTCTCGGACTGATGACCGCCGTGGCGGCCATCACCATGATTTCCGGTCTTTTGATTATCATCCTGGAGCGCACGCAGATGATAGGTCTGATGAAAGCGCTCGGCGCACGCGGCAAAAGCATCAGAAAGACATTCTTGTGGTTTGCCGCTTTCATCATCGGCAAGGGTCTGATTGTCGGCGACATCCTCGGCATCGGTCTTGTCCTGCTGCAAAAAGTGACCGGTATCTTCAGGCTGGACGCCGCGACTTACTACGTGGACCGTGTTCCCGTAGAACTCAACCTGCCGCTTGTCCTGTTGCTCAACGTGGCGACATTGGCGGTCTGCATGCTGGTTCTCTGGTTGCCCTCGCTGCTTGTGGCCCAAGTGCATCCGGCCAGAAGTATGCGTTACGAATGATTCTCACCGGTATCGGATACCGGCGGAATCGCCTTTTTGTCAGATTTATTGGTTGAAAAAACCGCATCTTCGCAAAAATTTTCCTGCGGTTTCATTTTTTGCACAAAAAATTTTGAAATGTGCAGAATGCGTATTACCTTTGCACAAAATTTTTCAAATTGTGCAAAAGCATGGAATCCATACCAAGTTTCAATGCATTTATTGAGAAAAGCATTGTGAACAACTGGGACAGGGATGCCCTGACCGACTACAAGGGAGCCACATTGCAATTTCACGATGTGGCCCGCAAGATAGAAAAGCTGCATATCCTTTTTGAGAACAGCGGTCTCGAGAAAGGAGATAAAGTGGCTCTCTGCGGCCGCAACTCTTCCCATTGGGCGGTTGCGTTTTTGGCCACGCTGACCTATGGAGCCGTCGCCGTACCGATACTCCATGAATTTACCGCCGGGCAGATACACAACATCGTCAATCATTCCGAAGCCAAATTGCTGTTTGTGGGCGATGTCGTCTCGACCGTTATCAAGAAAGAGGAGATGCCCCATTTGGAAGGCATCATCAACCTGCCCGACTTTTCTCTATTTGAATCGCGGAGCGAGAAACTGACTTACGCGCGCGAACATCTTAATTTAATGTTCGGCAGCAAGTATCCGAAATATTTCCGTAAAGAGCACGTACATTATCATACCGACACCGCAGAGGAATTGGCGCTCATCAACTACACCAGCGGTACGACGGGATTCTCCAAAGGCGTGATGATTCCCTACCGCGCCATGTGGGGCAATCTGGATTTGGCGTTTCATGTATTAGGCGATAAAATCCCTGCGGGCAGCAACATGGTCAGTTTTCTGCCCATGGCCCACATGTACGGACTGGCGTTCGACCTGGTATTCTCTTTCTGTCAGGGCATTCACCTTTTCTTCCTGACGCGGTTGCCGAGTCCGTCGCTCATCGCCCAGGCCTTCAAGGAAATCCGTCCGGCGCTGATTATCGCCGTACCACTCGTCATCGAGAAGATTATCCGCAAGAAGGTATTCCCGCTGGTACAGACCAATATGGTGCATTTGCTCATCAATATGCCCGTGGTCAACAAGAAAGTAAAACAGCGTATTTGCGAAAAAGTATATGAGGCCTTTGGCGGAAATGCCTATGAGGTGATTATCGGCGGCGCCGCGCTCAACAAGGAAGTGGAGGCCTTTCTCAAGAGTATCGACTTCCCGTTTACCGTGGGTTACGGTACGACGGAGTGCGCACCGCTTATCAGTTATTGCGACTGGAAGGAATTCGTGCCGCAATCGTGCGGCAAACCCGTGCTCCACATGGAAGTGAAAATCCTGAGCAGCGACCCGCAGCACATTCCCGGAGAAATCATTTGTCACGGCGCCAACGTAATGACGGGTTACTACAAGAATGAGGAAGCCACGAAAGCCGTACTCGATGAGGACGGCTGGTACCATACGGGCGACTTGGGTCTCATGTCCGAGGACGGTCATATCTTCATCAAAGGACGGTCGAAGAATCTGTTGCTCGGCGCTTCCGGTCAGAACATCTATCCTGAGGAAATCGAAGACAAGCTCAGTTCTATGGCCTTGGTGAGCGAATGTCTGGTGATTCAGAAACAGGACAAGCTCATCGGCCTGGTCTATCCCGACATGGACGAAGCCGCCAATATGGGATTCGGTTTGCAGGATTTGAAGAATGTCATGGAACAAAACCGCCTGGAACTCAACGAGACGCTGCCCGCTTACAGCAAAATCTCGGAAATCAGAATCCGGGAAGAAGAATTCGCCAAGACCCCGAAACGGAGCATCAAACGCTATTTGTATCAAGATTAATATTCGTCATCACATATGGAATATACCGAAAACATCCCCTGTCTGCAGGAGTTGATAGAAAAATCCATCATAGACCACTGGGATATGGACGCCGTAACCGACTACAAAGGCGGTACGCTCCAATATCACGACGTGGCCCGCAAGATAGAGAAACTGCACATCATGTTTGAGAACAGCGGTGTGAAAAAAGGTGACAAAATCGCCCTTTGCGGACGCAACTGCGCCAACTGGTCCGTCGCTTTCCTGGCCACACTGACCTACGGCGCCATCGCAGTGCCCATCCTGCATGAGTTTACGGCCGAGCAGATTCACAACATCGTCAATCATTCCGAAGCCAAACTCCTATTTACCGGCGACGTGGTCACGACGATTATCGATCCGATGAAGATGCCGGGACTGGAAGGCATCATCTATATTCCCGATTATTCGCTGGTACTTTCGCGTACCGACAAACTGACGTATGCGCGCGAGCACCTCAATGAGATGTTCGGGCAGAAATATCCGAAATACTTCCGCAAGGAACACGTCTCCTATTTTCACGAGGAAGACGCCAACGCCATGGCGATGATCAATTACACCAGCGGCACGACAGGATTCTCCAAAGGCGTGATGATTCCCTACCGCGCCCTCTGGAGCAATTACGATTTCGCCTGCCATGCCATGGGAGAACAGTTGCGCACCGGCGACAAGGTCATCAGTATTCTGCCCATGGCCCACATGTACAGCATGTCGTTCGAATTCTTCTACGAATTCCTCAGAGGCTGTCACGTATATTTCCTCAACCGCACCCCCTCTCCCACTTTGATTGCACAGGCTTTCTCCGATATCAAACCGCGCATCATTATCGCCGTACCGCTTGTCATTGAAAAAATCATCCGCAAGAAAGTGTTCCCGAAAATCCAGAACAACAAGATGCGGCTCTTGCTCAACATGCCGGTCATCAGTAAAAAGGTGAGGGAGAAAATTTGCGAACAGGTGGTCAATGCCTTCGGCGGCAATTTCTATGAAATCATCGTGGGCGGCGCCGCTTTCAATCAGGAAGTGGAACAGTTTATGCGCCGCATCGAGTTCCCTTATACCGTAGGATACGGTGCGACGGAATGCGCTCCGATTATCTGTTACCGCGAATGGCAGTCGTTTGTACCCGGCAGTTGCGGCAAGGCGGTCATTCACATGGAGGTGAAAGTGGACAGTCCCGACCCGCAGCACGTACCGGGAGAAATCCTGGCGCGCGGTCTGAACGTCATGCTCGGCTATTATAAGAACGAGGTGGCCACCAAAGAGACCATCGACCGTGACGGCTGGTACCACACCGGCGACTTGGGACTGATGGACGAAGACGGCAATTTATTCATCAAAGGCCGTTCGAAGAACATGCTGCTCGGTGCCAACGGACAGAATATCTACCCTGAAGAGATTGAGGACAAGCTCAATTCCATGGCGATGGTCAGTGAGAGTATCGTCATTCAGAAGGACGAGAAACTCGTCGGACTGGTGCATCCCGACTTGGACGAAGCCAAGTCCATGGGATTCAGCAATGAGGATTTGGAGAAAATCATGGAGCAGAACCGGCAGGAGCTCAACCAGCAACTGCCCGCTTATTGCAAGTTGTCCGCCATCCGGCTCTACGAGGAAGAGTTTGCCAAGACACCGAAAAAGTCCATCAAACGGTACCTGTATCAGGAAGTATCCTGAACGGATTGCAGTATCCTTGAAAAACAAAAGCGGAAAACCCTCCGGGATTTTCCGCTTTTGTCGTCTCATTCCGCTCTCGCCGCCCTGACTCTGCTGAGCGTCTCCGGCGTCATCTGCAAGTAACTCGCAATATACACCAGCGGCGCGCGCAAGATGACCTGCGGCGAAGTCTTGCACATTTTCTTATATCGGTCCTGCGCCGACTCAAACCGCAACATGTCGGCATGCACCTGTGAGATGATGAGCGACTCCTCCAATATCTTCCGATAGAGGATTTGAATATTGGAATTGTGCAGCGCCACCTCCTCCAACCGCTGTTTGGGGAGCGCATAACAGACGGTCGGTTCAAGCGCCTCCACCTGCAGGTGAGTGGGGATTTCCCTGAACAGACTCTCAATGCACATGAAGATGGTATGATCCTCACCGATATGCTCCGTCACCTCCTTGTTGTTCTTGAAGTAAAACTGTCGGATGAGTCCCCTGTCCACATAATATATATTGCGGCACACCTCCCCCTCGGAAAGAATCATCTCTCCCTTGGCAAAGCGCATCGGAACAAGAATGCTTTCCAACACGTCCAGTTCATCATGCGTCATCGTACTGTACTTGCGGGCCAGTTCTCTGGCAATGTCGCGCGTAGTCTGTAAAGGTTCTTTCTTTGTCATGATCAAGCAGTTGTCAGGTTCTCTATTGTCAGGGTTCAATCCAGTTTGAGTACGGCAAGGAAGGCTTTTTGCGGCACTTCCACATTTCCGATTTGCTTCATCCGCTTCTTGCCCCGTTTCTGTTTTTCGAGCAATTTACGCTTTCGCGTCACGTCACCGCCGTAACACTTGGCCGTCACGTCCTTGCGTACGCACTTGATGGTCTCGCGGGCGATAATCTTCGCACCGATGGCGGCCTGAATGGCGATGTCAAACTGCTGGCGCGGAATCAGTTCCTTCAGCTTCTCGCACATCCGCCGGCCGAAGCCCACCGCATTGTCCTGATGCGTCAATGTGGACAGCGCGTCCACCGGTTCACCGTTGAGCAAGATGTCCAGTTTGACCAGACGCGACGGTCTGTAACCGTCGATATGATAGTCGAACGAGGCATATCCCTTGGAAATACTCTTCAGTTTGTCATAAAAATCAATCACAATCTCACCGAGCGGAATAAAGAAGTGCAGTTCCACACGGTTGCCGCTCACGAATTCCTGTTTGATAAGTTCTCCGCGCTTGTCCAGACAGAGTTTCATAATCGGTCCGATAAAGTTGCTCGTCGTGATGATGCTCGCCCGGATATACGGTTCTTCGATATGGTCGACAAGTGTCTGGTCAGGCAGTCCCGAAGGGTTGTGCACCTCCTTGACGCCCCCTTGTTTGTCATACACCATATAAGACACATTGGGTACCGTCGTAATCACGTCCATGTCAAACTCGCGGTCCAAGCGTTCCTGTACGATTTCCATGTGGAGCAGACCCAGAAAACCGCACCTGAAACCGAAGCCCAAGGCCACGGACGACTCAGGTGTAAACGACAGCGAGGCATCATTCAGGCGGAGTTTCTCCAGCGATGCCCTAAGGTTTTCGTAATCGTTAGGGTCGATGGGGTAAACACCGGCAAACACCATCGGGCGCACTTCCTGGAATCCCTCGATGGCTTTCCCGCAGGGACGGTCCACATGCGTAATGGTGTCACCCACCTTCACTTCCGTCGCGTCCTTGATACCGCTGATGATATACCCCACTTCGCCCGTATGCAATTCGGACCGGGGTATCATGTCCATCTTCAGCACACCCACCTCATCGGCCGTGTATTCCATGCCCGTATTGAAGAATTTGACCTTGTCGCCTTTGCGGATACTGCCGTTTTCTATCTTGAAATAGGCGATGATGCCACGGAAAGAATTGAATACCGAGTCGAATATCAGGGCCTGCAGCGGCGCCTGTTCATCACCCGTAGGATGCGGAATGCGCTCCACCACGGCTCTCAGGATGTCGTCCACGCCCTCACCGGTCTTGCCGGAAGCCCGGATAATCTCCTCCCGCTTACAACCGAGCAAGTCCACAATCTCGTCCTCCACCTCGTCGGGCATCGCACTGGGCATGTCTATTTTGTTGATGACGGGGATAATCTCCAAGTCGTGGTCAATGGCCATGTAGAGATTGGATATCGTCTGGGCCTGAACGCCCTGCGTGGCATCCACCACGAGCAACGCGCCTTCACAAGCCGCAATACTGCGCGACACCTCATAAGAGAAGTCGACGTGCCCCGGCGTATCGATCAGGTTCAGTATATAGTTTTCCTTGCCCCACTGATAAACCATCTGGATGGCATGACTCTTGATGGTGATGCCGCGCTCTTTCTCCAAGTCCATGTCGTCGAGCATCTGACCTTCCGTCACCTGGATGGTCTTCGTCTGCTCCAGCATACGGTCGGCCAGCGTCGACTTTCCGTGGTCTATATGGGCGATAATACAAAAATTCCGGATATGATCCATCTGCTGTGATTCGTTTTCAAAAATGCCTTCTTCGGCAATTTACAGTTGCAAATATACAACAAAAAAATCGAGCACGGGAGAAAATTACGGAATTTTCGTATAAATAAACGTTCATGTCATGACTGCCGATGTGCAAACCCGCCTGCGGAGGCGGTTACAAATCACGCCGTGCACCGTCTTCAGATAAAGCGCTTTTGTTTATGTTGAGAAAAATATACCTGCTACTTTTCTTTTACCTGTCCTGTCTCCCGTGCCTTCATGCGAAAGACATCTGGGTGTCCACCTCCTTTCACGAACCCGCCGACGAGGGTCTGCGGTTTATTTACAGTGAGGACGGACTGCATTGGGACAGTATTCCGGGGGTATTTCTCTCGCCCGAAGTAGGAAAACAGCACGTCATGCGCGACCCCTCCATCGTCAAGGGCCCCGACGGAATGTTCCATCTGGTATGGACTTCCAGTTGGCGGGGCGACCGCGGATTCGGCTATTCCTCCTCCAAAGACCTCATCCACTGGACACCCCAGCAGTTTATCGCCACGGGAATGGACTCCACTACCGTCAACACGTGGGCCCCGGAACTGTTCTACGACGACGTGAACCGCCAGTTTCTCATCATCTGGGCCTCTTGCGTCCCCGGACGCTTTCCCGACAAACTGGAGGCGCACGACAACAACCAGCGGTTGTACTATATGACGACCCGCGACTTCCGGCAGTTCAGCAAGGCCCGCCTGTTCTTCGATTCGGAGTTCAGCGCCATTGACGCCACCCTCGTCAAACGGGCCAAAGGTGATTACGTCATGGTGGTCAAGGACAACACCCGACCCATGCGCAACATCCGTGTGGCCTTCGCCTCATCTCCCTACGGGCCTTGGCACGACGTGTCAGGACCGTTTACGGAATCCTTTACCGAAGGACCGTCCACGGCAAAAATCGGAGACTGGCATTATATCTATTATGACTCCTACCGCCGGAAAATCTATGCGGCCCACCGCACGAAAGACTTCCGCACGTTCGAAGACGTCACCGACGAGGTGGATTTTCCCAAAGGTCACAAACACGGAACGGTGTTCCGGGCCGATGAACAACTGGTGGAGGGGCTCAAGCGATACCATCGTGCGCGCGTCCGCTACACCGGAACGGCTGTCGCCCGACCCGAGCGGCACGACGGCGGACTGCAACCGGCGATCGGCGTCCACAACATCCAGACCATGCGCGGCAACCGGCCTTGGACCTACAACCACCAACCGATGATGGCGTATTGGCAGGGAAAGTTTTATGTCCACTATCTCACCGACCCGCGCCACGAGCATCAGGCACCCGGCAAGACGATGATGCAGACGTCTGCGGACGGATATTCCTGGAGCAGGCCCGTCGAACTGTTTCCCGAATACAATGTTCCCGAAGGATATCGGAAGGAAGGCAAAGACTTTCCCGCCGCCCATGCGCTGAAAGCCGTCATGCACCAGCGCGCAGGCTGGTATGTCTCCCCTGCCGGACGCCTCTTGGCCATCGGATATTACGGTATCTGCCTGACCATGAAAGACGACCCCAACGACGGCAACGGCATCGGTCGCGTAGTCCGGGAAATCAAGCGCGATGGAACATTCGGTCCCGTTTACTTCCTCCATTACAATCACGGTTTTTCGGAAAAGAACACCGATTTCCCCTATTACAAACGCTCCAGGGACAAGGGTTTCGTGAAAGCCTGCGATGCTTTGCTGGCCGACCCCATGCAACGGATGCAGTGGGTGGAGGAAAGCGACGTGGACGACCCGATACTTCCCCTGAAAAACCGCCAGAAAGCCTTCTGCGGATACACCCTGCCCGACGGTTGGAAGGCAGCGCTTTGGAAGCACGCCGTCACCAGTATCTCCACCGACGGCGGCCACACCTGGCGCACGCCGCTTTGCCGCGCGCCGGGATTTGTCAATTCCAATGCAAAGATTTGGGGACAACGCCTGACCGACGGCACCTACGCCACGGTATACAACCCCGCCGAATACCGGTGGCCGCTCGCCATTAGTCTGTCGTCCGACGGCCTGGAATACAACACGCTCCACCTCGTCCACGGTGACGTGACACCCTTACGGCACGGCGGACAATATAAAAGTTACGGTCCGCAATACGTGCGCGGCATTCAGGAAGGCAACGGCATTCCCAAGGACAGCGACCTGTGGGTGACCTATTCCAACAACAAAGAAGACATCTGGGTCAGTCATATTCCCGTGCCCGTGCGCCTGAAAGCCACGCGCCACGCCTCGGGCGGTTTTGCGCAATACGGCAGTCTGGCCGACATGACCGACTGGAATCTCTACATTCCCCTGTTGTGTCCGGTCCGGTTAGCGGGCGACGCCCTGACATTGGCAGACGAAGACCCCTACGACTACGCCCGTGCAGAACGGTTGTTCCCGCCGACCGCTTGCCTGGAGGCCTCGTTTGACGTCACCAACGACCAGTCGGGCGACGGTTCTCTCCACGTAGAATTCCTCGATGCGGAAGGCAATATGGCCTCGCGCATGGTCATGGATGCTCCGACCGGCAAGATAACCGTCAAGGGAGGCGCCCGTTCCGGTACGCTCGTCAGACAGTACGAGCCCGGCAAGACCTATCATATTCGCGTCATTCTCTCCGCCGAACGGCACCGGAGTGTATGGTATGTCGACGGAAAGAAGGCCTGCGAACGGCAGTTCGACTGTCCCGTCACGGCGCTTTCACGCATCGTTTTCCGCACGGGAGCGCTCTTTGACAAACCGGATACCGAAACGCCGGCCGATCAGGATGAGGACATGCCCGGGGCAGACAGTACGACCCGTCGCGTGACATTCAGTATCCGCAACGTGGAAACGCGCCCCGCCGACAGATTTCCGGGCAATGACAGCGACTTCGACGACCTGTCCGAAAGCGTCTCTTCCGCCGCCGTCATCCTGCCGGCCGACTGTCTGAACGACTTTTCGGAGAAGTTTGACGCCGACGAACGGGCTCTTTATTCTGCCGACACCGCGCCCCGTCAGGCCGCCTTGCCCGACATCACCAACAGGGAAGCGGCCCGATGGATGACGGCCAACATACCCCTGTTCGACTGTCCCGACAAGGCTTTCGAGGAAATCTACTACTTCCGTTGGTGGTCATTGCGCAAACATCTGGTACCGACACCCGAAGGATGGGGCATGACCGAATTCCTCGTTCCGCGTTCCTATGCCGACCGGTACAACCTCATCGCCTGCGCCTTGGGCCATCATGTCAGGGAAACCCGCTGGTTGCGCGACACAACTTACCTGAAAGGCATCCTCCGCACCTGGTATTTCGGCAACGTCGGCGCCCCCATGAAGAAGATAGGCAATTTCTCATCGTGGACCGCCGCGGCCGTCAAAGCGGCCTGGCGCGTCACGGGCGACACGGCGTTTGTCCTAAGTCTGCTGCCCTCCCTCGAAACGGAATACGCCCATTGGGAAAGCACCCACCGGTTGGAGAACGGACTTTACTGGCAGGCCGACGTCCAGGACGGTATGGAAGAAAGCATCAGCGGCGGCAGGAAAAAGCGGTATGCCCGTCCGTCCGTCAACAGTTATATGTACGGCAACGCCCGTGCCCTGGCCGGTTTCTGCCGGATGACAGGCCGCGACGGTGATGCCCGCCGCTACGATCTCAAGGCCGACAGCATCCGTCTGTTGACGGAGCGGTATCTCTGGAATGAGAAAGCGGAATTCTTCGAGACCCTTCGCGGCGACACCCTTGCCCAGGTGCGCGAGGCCATCGGCTATCTGCCCTGGTATTTCGACATGACCGACAAGGATAAATACGGTGCCGCATGGCGTCAACTCACCGATACGGAAGGGTTCAACGCCCCCTACGGGCTGACCACGGCGGAACGCCGCCACCCGCTTTTCCGCACACACGGAACGGGCCGCTGTGAGTGGGACGGCGCTATTTGGCCTTTCGCCACGTCGCAGACGCTGACCGCCCTGGGCAATTACCTCAACCGTGACGGCGGAACGGCGGCCGGGGACAGTACGCTGGTCCGCGCGTTCTTCACGCAAATGCTGCGTTATGCCGAGTCACAACACCACCGCGGACGTCCCTATATCGGCGAATACCTGGACGAGAGCAACGGCGCCTGGTTGATGGGCGACCGTGAACGCTCGCGCTATTACAATCATTCCACGTTTGCCGACCTGGTCATTACGGGTCTGGCAGGACTGCGACCACAGGACGACGGCAGTCTCACCGTCCGTCCGATTATCCCCGAAGGCACGTGGGATTACTTCTGCCTGGACGGCGTCCGCTGGCGGGGCAAGACGGTCACACTGGTCTGGGACAAGGACGGACAGCGTTATCATCAGGGCAAAGGACTGACCTTGTGGGTGGACGGCACGGCCGTGGCCCGCCGGGACAACTTAGGACAACTGACTTACAAATGAAATACAGACTCATCATCCTGCTCCTGGCCATGAGCATGGCCGCCGGACAGGCACAAAATTACGGGACAAAGTTTGAGCGTCCGCTCGGAGAAGTGTTCCAGGACGTCCAAAAGCGCTTCGGTATCCGACTGAAATACAATGTCGACACCACAGGACTCCGACTGCCTTACGCCGATTTCCGCATCCGCGCGTACTCGGTGGAGGAGACCTTGAAGAACATCTGCGCGCCGTTCGACTTCGTACCGTGGGACCAAGGCAACGGACTGTGGAAAATCAAACCCTTCGAATATCCGCGCCGCCAACCCGAAGACGGACGGAAACTCCTGACTTATCTCTCCTCTCTCTATACCGGCAAGGCCTCGTGGGAGGCGCGCCGCGACTCGCTCCGGCAGGAAGTGCACGACCGGCTCGGCATCGACCGGCTCTTGAAACGCGCGGCCGACACGGCGCCCCTATGGGGAAAAGTCAGGAAATACGACGGATATGCGGTGCGCAACTTCTCCCTGGCCACCGTCGACGGACATACGGTGAAGGGTTCTGTCTACGAGCCGCTCCCGGGTAAGGGGAAAAAGAAGCAAGGCCAACGGCCGCTCATCATCTGTCCTAACGGTCATTTCAGTGACGGCCGCTACAATGCCGACCTGCAGAAGCGCTACGCCACCCTGGCCCGCATGGGCGCCGTGTGCGTGAGTTACGACCTGTGGGGATGGGGAGAATCCGTCCGCGAGACGGGTCCAGAGGCGCATCACACCGACACGGCCCATGTGATGCAGGCCCTCAACGGGCTGCGCATCCTGGACATGATGATGCAGCGCAAGGACATCGACCCCGCGCGCATCGGCGTCAACGGCGGTTCGGGCGGTGGAACGCACACCGTCCTGCTCTCCGTCCTGGACAATCGTTTTACCGCCGCCTGCCCCGTGGTGAGCGTCTCATCATGGTTTGACGGCGGTTGTCCCTGCGAAAGCGGCATGCCCGTCCAACTGTCGGGCGGCGGCACCTGCAACGCCGAACTCGCCGCCTGTTTCGCGCCCCGTCCGATGCTGCTGGTCAGCGATGGCGGCGACTGGACTTCCACCACGCCTGCGGTGGAATATCCTTTCCTCCGGCGCATCTACGGATTTTACGATGCGGCCGACAACGTCGGCAATGTCCATCTGCCCGACGAGCGGCACGACTTCGGCGTGAACAAACGAATGGCCGTCTACCGGTTCTTCATCCGCACTTTCCGGCTCGACGCCGCCTTGCTCGATGAAAGCAAGGTAACCGTCGAAACGCCCCGACAATTACAATTCAATCCTGAAAAATGATACGAAGACACCTTGTTATATTATTACTTGTCGCCCTCTTCCTCCCGGCACAGGGTAAAAACAGACACATCCTCCGGTATGACCGGCCGGCCCACACCTGGGTAGAGGCACTTCCCGTCGGCAACGGCCGGCTCGGTGCGATGATTTACGGCGCGCCCGCGGCGGAACGCATCCAACTCAATGAGGAGACGCTGTGGGCAGGACGGCCCAACAACAATTTCAATCCCGAGGCTAAAGAATGGTTGCCCAAGATTCAGCAACTCATCTGGGAGGGCCGTTACGCCGAGGCCGAATCGCTGACCAACGAACATGTCATGCCGGCCAAGAGCAACAGCGGCATGCCGTTTCAGACCTTCGGCGAACTGTTGATTCACTTTGCCGGACAAAACGGATACAGCGACTACTGCCGCCAACTGGATATCGACTCCGCCCGCGCCCTGACCACCTACCGGTCGGACGGCGTGACCTACCGGCGCGAATACATCGCCGCCCTCTCCGCCCCCGTCGTGGCCGTCCGTCTGAGCGCTTCCCGCCCGGGAATGATCAGTTGCAATCTCCAGTTGACTTCGCCTCATCAGGATGTTTCCGTCAGAAGTGAGGGCGATGAAATCGTCTTGAGCGGCACCGGTTCCAACCATGAGGGACAAAAGGGCAAGGTCACCTTCACCGGTCGGGCCGCCGTCCGTCTGCAAGGCGGCAGGATGACCTGCCGCGACGGCATCCTTTCAATTGCCGGAGCCGATGAAGTCGTCGTCTACGTCAGTATTGCGACCAACTTCAAGCGCTTTGACGACATCACGGGCAACGACACGTTGAAGTCGGAAACCCTCTTGCGCGAGGCCCTGCAGACAGATTATTCCACGATGCTCCGGCGGCATACGGAGATATATCAGCGATATTTCGACCGGGTCAACTTAGACCTGGGACCCGATGAATACGCCAGTCTGACCACCGACGAACGCGTACGGCAGTTTGTCTCCCATACCGACCGCCACCTGGTGGAGACTTATTTCCAGTTTGGCCGCTACCTGTTGATCTCCTCTTCCCAACCGGGCACCCAACCGCCCACGCTGCAGGGCATCTGGAACGACAAGATGTTTCCCTCGTGGGATTCCAAGTATACCACCAACATCAACCTGGAAATGAACTACTGGCCTGCCGAATCGTGCAATCTGTCCGACCTCGCCCGACCCCTCATGACGCTCATTGAGGAAGTGGCCAAGACCGGCCATGAGACCGCACGCCAGATGTACGGGCTCGACGGATGGGTACTTCATCACAACACGGACATCTGGCGTATCACCGGAGCCGTAGACCATGCGCCTTCGGGCATGTGGCCGACGGGAGCCGCCTGGCTTTGCCAGCACGTCTGGGAACACTGGTTGTACACCCGCGACAGGGATTTCCTGAAGAAGATGTATCCCGTCATGGCCGGTGCGGCGCGCTTTCTCAACCAGTTGATGATCAAGACGCCCGACGGTAAATATTGGGTGGTCTCGCCCAGTGTCTCGCCCGAAAACCGTCATGCGAAGGGAGCCAACATCTGCGCGGGGGCCACGATGGACAGTGAACTCGTCACCGACCTGTTCCGGCACGTCCTCGACGCCGCCGCCGTCCTGAAGGGAGAGACTGCCGGTCACGACGCCTCGGAAGTGTTTCTGGACAGTCTGAAGGACAAACTCGCAGCCCTTCCGCCCCTCAGAATCGGCCGATGGGGACAGTTGCAGGAATGGATGGACGACTGGGACGATCCGGATGACACGCACCGTCACGTGTCGCATCTCTACGCCCTTTACCCGTCCTGTCAGATAACGCCCGAGAAAACGCCCGAACTGAGCGAGGCCGCCAAGACCTCGCTCATCCACCGCGGCGACCCGTCCACGGGTTGGTCGATGGGTTGGAAGGTCTGTCTCTGGGCCCGGTTGCATGACGGCAACCATGCCTACAAACTCATTACTGACCAACTGCGCCTCACTTACGGCAAGAAAGGACAGGGCGGCGGCACCTACCCCAATCTGTTTGACGCGCATCCGCCCTTCCAGATCGACGGCAATTTCGGGTGTACGGCCGGCATCGCCGAGATGCTGCTGCAAAGTCATGACGGCGTTATCCGACTGCTTCCTGCCCTGCCCGACAGTTGGACGGAAGGCGAGGTGGAAGGTCTTCGCGCCCGCGGCGGTTTTGAAGTAAGCATCCGTTGGCGGAACGGCCGGGTGAAGACGGTCATCGTCAAGAGTCTTTGCGGCCTGCCGCTCACGATTCACTCCGACACGCCGCTCAAAGGAAAGATGAACCGCAAGGGCAATCTCTATACGGCAAAAACGAAAAAAGGACAGATTATCACACTGCAAGCGCAATGAAACAGACCCTGAACACATTCCACCTCCTCCTGTCGGTCGCCGCCGTTCTTCTCTCGGGCGGCGCCCAGGCCAAGGTATCGGTGACGGCACTCCGCACCGAACGGATGGAAAATCCCATGTCACTCACCACCACGGCACCCCGTTTCGGGTGGCAAATCCAGTCGGACAAACGCGACGTCAGGCAGACGGCATACCGCATCATCGTGGCCTCGACGCCCGACAAGGCGCAACAGGGCGAAGGCGACCTGTGGGACGCCACCGTCACCTCCGACCGTTCACAGTGGATTGCCTACGGCGGTCTGCCCCTGAAAGCCGACACGCGGGCCTGGTGGCGCGTCCGGGTGGAGACCAACAAAGGCAAGAGCGACTGGTCGGAGACGGCCATGTTCAACATCGGTCTGCTCACCGAGGCCGACTGGCGGGGCCGTTGGATAGGCATGGAGCACGCCAACGCCTGGGACCGTGAGGACGAACACTCCCGACTCTCGGCGCGCTACCTGCGCCAGACCTTCGATACCGGGGACAAACCCGTCAGGCGAGCCACGCTCTACATCTGCGGACTGGGCCTGTACGAGGCCTACGTCAACGGCCATCGGGTCAGCGACGACGTCCTGACGCCCGCGCCCACCGACTACCGGCGCACCGTCCTCTACAACGCCTACGACGTAACGGATTTGCTTTCTTCCGGTCATTCCCAGGCGGAAAAACAGGTGATTGCCGTCGTTCTGGGCAATGGCCGTTACTACACCATGCAACAACACAAGAAACCGTATAAAATCGCCAACTTCGGATATCCGAAATTGCGGCTCAATCTCATCATCGAATACACCGACGGCAAGAAAAAAGTCGTTGTCTCCGACGACAAATGGCGCATCTGCGCCGACGGTCCCATCCGCAGCAACAACGAGTATGACGGCGAAATCTACGATGCCCGGAAAGCGCTCGACGGATGGACTACCGCTCCGTTTGACGATTCCGCCTGGGAAAAAGCGGAGCGCACGGCCATTCCCACGGGCACGTTGCGCGGCATGATGACCCCCGCCATGAAAGTATTGGACAAGTTTGTCCCCCGAAGCGTCACTTACTACGGCGACACGGCCATTGTCGATTTCGGTCAGAACATCGCGGGCTGGCTCAGTCTGCGCCTTGACAAGACACGTCCGGGCGACACCGTCACCATTCGCTATGCCGAACGGCTCGACTCCACGGGCCGGCTTTGGCGGGAGAATTTCCGCCATGCCGAAAGCACCGACCGCTACGTGGCCGACGGCAGAGAACAAGGCACATGGTGGCATCCTGTCTTCGTCTATCACGGCGGCCGCTATGCCGCCGTCACCGGACTCCGGAAGCGGTGCGACAAGACCTGTTTTGAGGTGCAGGTGGTGAGCGACGCCCTCACCGAAACGGGCACGTTCCACACCTCCGACACCATTCTGGAGAAGGTATACCACAATGCCCGTTGGGGAATTCTGACCAATTACAAGGGCATGCCCGTGGACTGTCCCCAGCGCGACGAGCGCCAGCCCTGGCTCGGCGACCGCACCCGCGGCTGTTACGGCGAGGCTTTCCTCTTCGATGTCAACACGCTGTACGCCAAATGGACGCGCGACATCTCCGAGGCCCAGCGCGAGGACGGATGCATTCCCGACGTGGCGCCCGCCTTCTGGAATTATTATTCCGACAATCTCACCTGGCCCGCCGCCCTGCCGATGGCCTTGGACATGATGTGGCGGCAGTACGGCGACGACGCGCCGCTCCGCGCCTGCTATCCCAACGTGAAGAAATGGATGAGCCACCTCAAGTCGCAATACCAGCAAGACGGACTCATGCCGCGCGACACCTACGGCGACTGGTGCGTACCGCCTGAGCGGCCCGACCTGATTTTCAGCGAGGACCCCGCCCGCAAGACCGACGGCACCCTCATCGGTACGGCCTATTACTACCGGATGTGCCGCATGATGAAGGCGTTCGCCGACCATTTGGGGCACGCTGATGATGCCGCATTCTACGACACCGAGGCAGAACAGGTGAAAAAAGCCTTCAACGACAAGTTCCTGACCGTCAGGAAAGGCACCTCGAAAGTGCCCGGACACATCCTTTACCCCGACAGTTCCGGCTACGGCAACAACACCGCCACGGCCAATCTCCTGCCGCTCGTCTTCGGCATGACTCCCGACGGTTACGTCAAGGGCGAGGTGGAAAAACAGATCATCCGCAACATCATCACCGACAACAAGGGATTCATCAGTACGGGCGTCATCGGTACGGGCTGGCTCCTGCATGCCCTTTCCGACATGGGCCGCACCGACGTGGCCTGGCTGTTGGCCACCAACAGGAAATATCCCTCATGGGGATACATGGCCGAACACGGCGCCACCACCACGTGGGAACTCTGGAACGGGGACACGGCCAATCCGCGGATGAACTCCGGCAACCATGTCATGCTGCTGGGCGACCTCGTGAGTTGGCTGTACGAACGGGTGGGCGGCATCCGTTCCGACGACGGATTCCGGCACATCACGCTCGCGCCCGACTTCTCCGTCGCCGAACTAGACCATGCCGACGTGAGTTACAACAGCATCTGCGGTACGGTGACCAGCAAGTGGAGAAAGGAAAGCGGCACCCTCTTCTGGCACGTCGTGATACCCGCCAACACCGAAGCCACGCTCCACCTGCCCGACGGCAGTACGCGCCAGTTGGGTTCCGGCACCTACGACATCGAGGAACGGCTCCCCGGCCGCATTGCGGCCATGAATCCGGAGGTCTCCGCCTCCGCCGCACCGGCGTTCCGCGTGGAGGCCGATGAATGGCTTTACCGGCAGGCATCCTTCCCTGAATGTCACTCCGCCTCGATTGTGGAGACCGACAAGGGCGACCTGGTCTGCACCTATTTCGGCGGCACCAAGGAGCGCAATCCCGACGTCTGCATCTGGGTGAGCCGCAAACCGAAGGGCAGCGACACCTGGACGGCGCCCCAACTGGTGGCCGACGGTGTCTTCTCCCCCGATTATCGCGAGGCCTGTTGGAACCCCGTCCTCTACCAGATTCCCGGCGGTGACCTGCTGCTCTACTTCAAGATAGGTCCCAACGTGGCCGGATGGAAGGGATGGCTGTGCCGTTCCCATGACGGCGGAAAGACGTGGACACGGCGCGAACAACTGCCCGACAGTATCTACGGACCCATCAAGAACAAACCCGTCCTCAACAAGGGGCGCCTGATTTCGCCCACGAGCGACGAGCGTCACGGTTGGAAAGTCTATTTCGAATACTCCGATGACATGGGCAAGACCTGGCGGCGCAGTCCGTTTGTGGAGACCGACGAGGGCGTTCTCGTCATCCAGCCCTCCATCATCGTCCTGCCCGACGGCAGGTTGGAGGCCCTTTGCCGTACCCGCAGCCGCCACATCGGCGTGACGTTCAGCGAGGACAACGGCGAGACCTGGAGTCCGCTCCGCCTCATCAGCACGCCCAACAACAACTCCGGACTTGACGCCGTCAATCTGCGACAGGGCGGTTACGCCATGGTCTGCAACGACTATCCCATCGAACAGGACAAGCAGAAGGGCGCGCGCACGCCGCTCTCGCTGATGACTTCCGCCGACGGCATCGTCTGGCAACATGCGCTTACCCTGGAAGACTCGCCCGTGAGCCAGTATTCTTACCCATCGATTATCCAAAGCAAGGACGGGCATCTCCACATTGTCTATACTTGGCGGCGCCAGCGCATCAAACATATCGAACTCAAACCCCTCAAGCCATGAACAGAAGATTGCTGCTCTCCGTCCTCTGCCTGACGGTCGTGCTCCCCCTTTTCGCCCTTGGCGGTCAAGTGTCCGTTGCCGGATTCTATCCCCTCGACGGCAGCGGCCGCGCGATTTACAATTTCAATCAGGGATGGCGTTTCCGCCTGGGCAACGCGGAAGGCGCCGAAAGGACCGACTTCGACGACAGTCGTTGGGAAGTGGTCTGCGCGCCCCACACATGCCGGTTGGAACCGTCCGAGGCCAGCGGCGGGCGCAATTACCAGGGCGTGTGCTGGTACCGCAAGCATTTCACGATGCCCGCCGACATGGAAGGCCGACAGGTAACCGTGCATTTCGAGGCCGTCATGGGCAAGCAGGAAATCTATGTCAACGGCAAGAAGGTGAAAGAACACCTGGGCGGTTATCTGCCCGTGACCGTCAGTCTGACCGAAGCGGGCGTCAAGGCGGGCCAGAAATGCCTCATTGCCGTCAAGGCCGACAACAGTGACGACAAAACCTATCCGCCGGGCAAGAAACAGTCGGCGCTCGATTTCGCCTACCACGGCGGCATGTACCGTGACGTCTGGCTCATCGGCAAGTCGCCCTTGTCGATGACCGATGCCATAGAAGCCGGCAAGACGGCCGGCGGCGGAGTCTTTGTCCACTACGACGAGGTCAGCGAGGATAAGGCCGTGATGGTGGTCGACGCCGACATTCAGAACCTTGCGGCTGCTCCTGCCGACGCCACGGTGGAAGTGACGGTCAAGAGTCCGGCCGGCAAGACTGTCGGACGGATGCGCGGGAAGGCGCGCGTTGCCGGCAACGGCGCTTCCAGGAAGGTCACGCTCAGCACCAGTATCCGCCGGCCCGACCTGTGGTCCCCCGCCTCCCCTCGCCTGTATCTGTTGAAAATCCGCGTCCTTTCGGGCGGCAAATGCCTGGACGGCGGCATCGTCCGCACGGGTATCCGCAAGGCGGAATTCCGCGGCAAGGACGGATTCTGGTTGAACGGCCGGCCTTACGGTCAACTCATCGGCGGCAACCGCCACCAGGATTTCGCCTACGTGGGCAACGCCCTGCCCAACAGTCAGCAATGGCGCGACGCCCGCCGCCTCAAAGACGCGGGCATGGACATCATCCGCGCGGCCCATTATCCGCAAGACCCCTCGTTTATGGATGCCTGCGACGAACTGGGCATCTTCATCATCGTCCCCACGCCCGGATGGCAATACTGGAACAAGGACGCCACGTTTGCCCAGCGGGTACACCAGAACACGCGCGACATCATCCGCCGCGACCGCAACCATCCCTCGGTACTCATGTGGGAACCCATCCTCAATGAGACCCGCTTCCCGGAAGACTTCTCCCTGCAGGCCCTGCGCATCACGCAGGAGGAATATCCTTACGCGGGCCGTCCCGTGGCCGTGGCCGACATGCATTCTGCCGGCGTGAGCGAGCATTACGACGTGGTCTACGGTTGGCCGGAGGACATCGGCGCCGCCGACACGCCTCAGGACAAGTGCGTTTTCACCCGCGAGTTCGGCGAATACGTCGACGACTGGTATGCCCACAACGCCCTCAACCGCAGTGCGCGCTCTTGGGGCGAGCGTCCCATGTTGACCGCCGCTCTTTCCCTGGCCGACACTTACGGCAAGATGTACCACGGTCAACGGCAGTTTATCGGCGGATGCCAGTGGCATCCCTTCGACCACCAGCGCGGTTATCACCCCGATCCCTACTTCGGCGGCATCTACGATGCCTTCCGGCAGAAGAAATACGCCTTTGAGATGTTCCGTTCACAAAGGCGCGACACGGCCCCGATGGTCTTTATCGCCAACGAGATGACACAGTTTTCCGACTCCGACGTGGTGGTTTTCTCCAATTGCGACAGTGTCCGGCTCACCGCCCTGGAAGGCGACATGCGGCAGACGTTGCCCGTGGTGAGCAGGCCTGATGACCAACCGAGCCGGCCGGTGGTGTTCCGCGGGTTCTGGAACTTCTGGAAAGCGCGCGAATACAGTTACCGCCAGCGCGACTGGCAACACGTCACGCTCATGGCCGAAGGCATCCGTGACGGCAAGGTAGTATGCAGGGAGAAGAAAATGCCCTCGCGCCGCTCCACGAAAATCCGGCTTTACGCCGACACCCTGTCCCGTCCGCTCCTGGCCGACGGCAGCGACTTCATCGTCGTGGTGGCGGAAGTGACCGACGACAACGGCAACGTGCGCCGCATGGCCAAGGAAAACATCCTGTTCAAGGTGGAAGGCGAAGGCCGAATCATCGGTGATGCAAGCATCGGTGCCAATCCCCGCGTCGTGGAATGGGGCAGCGCGCCCGTTCTTGTCCGCGCCACCAACACGCCCGGGCGCATCACCGTCACCGCCCGCCCGCTCTTCGAGGGCACCCACGCCCCCGAAGCGGACACGCTCACCATCGAAAGCGTCGCCCCGCCCTACACCATGCTCTACGAAGAGCCCCCCACCGCCTTCACACCCGCCAGTGATGTCCTCTCTCCCACTTCCTCCGCCCGCATGAGCGAGGAAGAACGCCGACGCGTCCTCGACGAAGTGGAACAGCAGCAACAGGAGTTCGGGGTGAAGTAAGAATATTTTTCGTGTAACGTGGAGCGAGATATGTAAGAGATGTTGTCCGAGCGTAGCGAGGACCGGGTAACCGGGCGTGCTCGCCGCAGGGGGCACCATCGGAGAACATCTCTCTATACTTTCAACCCCAAAAGGGTTGCACTATTAAGTCCCCTTCTTCGATAAGGAGGGGTGGCACGCAGTGACGGGAATGGCTTTCAAATGTAAACATTTTTCAATCCAACTAAAAAGCAATAACAAAGCGAAAACTCCCGATTACATTCTGTCCCACAATTAAACGTAACTCACTGCAATACAGCGCTATCAGCAAAACTCACCTCTTTCACAAAACTTTTTCATTGAAATCACGAAGTAATTTAACTTAAATTACTCAGTAAAACAACTTAAATTACTCAGTAAAACAACTTAAATTACTGACAAAAACAAGTTAAATTACTTTTCGAAAAAATAGTGTAAAGATTTTTTATCAGTTGAAAGCTCGTGCAAGCCGAACACTGCGAGTAAGCGAGGACTGAGAGCTTGCTCTTGTCGAGCGAGAGCAGGGTCGACAAAGTCAAGGCAATGCCAAATTTATTTGAGCATTGCTGAGATGCAGCCGAGGTTGCGGCGACGAAGTCGGCGAAAGTTGAGAGTTGTTCAATAATATATGACGGGATAAAGTATTCAGACGTTTTGCGTCTGCATACTCGGCTGCACCTCGTCATAATTCAAACAAATTTGGTTTCTGGTCTTGGTATTCCGGCAATTTTTTATCGTGGCGCAAGACGATTACGGAGGAAATTGCTATCTTTGCCGAAGATAACGTGAAGATACGAGCACAGATGCATCACGTTTGGGAACTGAATCATCCTATTGACGCATGAAACGATACTTCATTTTATTCTTCTTGTTCTTCGTTGTGGCAACGACTTTCATCCTTCACCACAGGGCTGAGGGAGAAACGCCGCTGCTCAAACGGTTCGATGAGAAGATGAAAACGACGAGAATGCTCACCTATCATGACAGCACTTTCGGTTATGCCATCCGTTATCCGTCTTTCTTCGAACAGCTTCCCGACTCGCTTATTGGCCAGGACGGGTGCTGCCAATTCCGTTTTTGGAATGAAGTTCAAATCGTCTTGTCCGCTTTTGTGGAAAAGAATCCCGGTCAACTCACCATCGAAGAAGGCATGGACAGTCTCGCCACCGTCCTGCACGCCACCGGAAAACGGCATGACAAAGTTTCATTTACCCTGTCCGGACCACTCTTTGTCAACGGCAGTGAAATGGAAGGCTACAGGTTTTATGCCAAATACGTACAGCACCGTAAAATCTGGTTTGTCCAGTCTCTTACCTATCCGGACAAGTGTGCCTCGTCCGTAACGCGCCTCATCCGGCAAATAGACGATTGGCAGGTATGGGAGAATTGTGTCGTGCATGAATCTTTCATTCTGCATAAGCGTCCGCAAGCCACAGGCTATCGCCGCTTACAGAATTAAGATAACGCGGAAACCTGACACTTCCCTGAAAATTTTGCATTCATCGAAAAAACCATTATCTTTGTGGCGTCAACAGATGATTTGTTACGGCATGAGGATACGGATGATGATGGCGGCGCTGCTCGGCGGCGTGTTGACGGCGGTGGGCCAACCGGCATTGGTGGTGGACCGCTATACGGTCGACAACGGGTTGCCCGACAACACCGTGCACAGCGCGTATAAGGATGATGTCGGATTCTTGTGGTTCGGCACCTGGCACGGTCTGTGCTCGTTTGACGGCGCAAGGTTTTGTCCTTTCATCACCCGCACGGACCCGTCATCGCCCATGCCGCCCCGCAAGATTACGGACATCGTGGAGGACGCCGACGGCTATATGTGGATTCGCAACGCCGACCATCATCTGTTTATTTATTCCAAGCAGGCGGACTCGTTTCATGAGGTGTACGAAGAACTGGAGCAGCGGTCGCAAAACGTGCAGGTCATCAAGATACAGCGCACGAAGGAAGGACGCGTGCTGCTGCTCACGCGCAACAAGAATCTTTATCTGGCGAGGACCGGACCGGACATGCGGGCGGAACTCACGCAGGTGTGCGACGCGGCCCGCCATATCGACCCCGCTACCCTGACACTGCGGGAAAACGTAGTGGGCGAGACCGACAGTTGTGTGTACTGGATAGGCACCGACTTCAGTATGCTGTACGTCAGGAAGAAGCACGGCGGCAGTCTGCTGACGGGTATTCCGCAAAGCGAGCGCTTCACCTGTATGGCGGCTACGGACGATGAGGGGTACATCGGACTGGAGTCGGGCGCCATCTACACCGTTCCGCTGCAGGGCGGCGGTGTCAGAAAACGGCCATTCCCGGAGATGGGCAGCATCTCCTGCATCCTGGCCGACAGGGGGAAGTTGACCGTGGGCGCCGCCACCGGTCTGTATGAGACAGGCAGTGCCTGGCAGGCCGTGCGCAAAAGCGCCGCCGTCGACCATGCCTCCCAACTGTACCGCGACAAGGACGGCAACGTCTGGGCCTACAGCAAGCGGCAACACCGCTTGTGGTGTCTGACCGCTGACGGACAACTTATCACGCGCGAAGCACCGGGCGAACGGCTTGTCGCAAAGGCGAAATTCGCCGAGGTGGACGGTTTCGGCCTGTTCATTCTTCTGCCCAACGGGGAGGTGTGTTGCTACAATGCCTTCCTGCACGACGTGCACGACGTGACGGACGACGAGGCTTTCCGGCAATACAACATAGCGCGGCCGGCCCGATTTTACGACATCCATGCCGACCGGGAACAACTGCTCTGGCTTTGCAATACGCAAGATGGCGTGTTCAAGGTAAGTTTTCCCTCATCTTATTTCTCCTTTCACTCTCCCCTGTTCCGGTCGTCAGGTCTCCCGGCCAAGGAAAGCGGTTACCGGGCCGTCTGCCAACAGCGCGACGGACTGCTGTGGGTGGCCAACCGTGACAATGAAGTGTATTGCGTGGACGTGACGTCCGGACAGACCGTAAGGAAGTATGTCGGCGTGATGGGCGACGTGTATCACATCATGGAAGACCGCGAAGGCCGCCTCTGGTTCTCCACCAAGGGCAACGGTCTGTTCCTGGCGGAACCTGACCAAGCGGCGCCGCAGGGATTGCGTCTCACCCACTTCGTCAATGACACGGCGGATTCCACCACGCTCAACGACGACCGGGTGTATTACACGTTCCAGGACCGGGAGGGCCATTTGTGGGTGTGCACCTTCGGCGGCGGCCTGAATCTCATCCGGCAGGAAGGCGGCAGGACAACGTTCGTCAACAAGGACAACGGTCTGGCGGGCTATCCGAAATACGACAGTTATACGAGTGTCCGAAGTATGGCGGAAGACCGCGAAGGCCGCCTTTGGGTCAGTACGACGGACGGTCTGATGTCGTTCGACGCCAGTTTCGGCAGTCCGGCCGACATCCGGTTTGAGACCTACCGCAGTCATGAGACCGCCCAACCGCTCGACAATGACATTCTCTCGCTGTATCAGGACCGGGAAGGCAACATCTGGATGAGCATCTTCGGAAGCGGGCTCAACCGGCTGGAAGGTTATGACCGCAAGCGGCACACGCCTCTGCTGGAGCATTTCTCCCTGAGCGGGACGCTCAACGGCAACACCATCGCGTCGCTTATCGAGGACGGCAGAAAGCGGTTGTGGATATGTACGGAAAACAGTATCACGCGATTTGACCCGAAGAGCGGCGAAATGCGCGACTACGACCGCTACGGCGGATTCCCGTCGGTGAAGATTGAGGAGAACACCATCGCCTGTCTGCAGGACGGTCACATCCTCGTGGGCAGCAAACAGGGCCTGGTCAGTTTTCATCCCGACACGCTGGAGAAGGACAAGCGCCACCGCCACCACATCGTCATCACCGGTTTCAAGGTGCAGAACAAGGACCTCAGCGAGTTGACGCCACCCGTCTACAAGGGCAGCGTGCGCTATGCCGACCGCCTGACCCTCAAGCATTACCAGAACATGTTTACCGTGGAGTTCGCCGTGCTCGACTTTACCGGGCAGCGCGACGTCGCATACCAGTATATCCTGGAGGGCTATGAGAAACAATGGCATGACAACGGCGCGAGCCGAACGGCGTCCTACTCGAACATTCCGCCCGGAAAATACACGCTGCGCATCAGGACGACCGACCCCGACAGCATAGAGAGACGGCTGGTGGTGCGCGTGTTGCCGCCGTGGTGGGCCACCTGGTGGGCCTATTGCATCTACGCGCTGCTCTTCCTGGTCTTGCTCTGGGGTATCGTCAAGGGTGTGCTGGCGCTCCTGCGCATGCGCAATGAGATGTACATCAACCAGAAATTGACCGAACTGAAAATCAGGTTTTTCACCAACGTGAGTCACGAACTGCGCACGCCGCTCACGCTCATCACCACGCCCATCGAAGAACTGAAAAGGAATGAGCAGTTGTCGGCCACGGGCAAGGAATACCTGGGCATGATAGACCACAACGCCAAGAAGATGTTGCAACTGGTCAATCAGATCCTCGACTTCCGCAAGGTGCAGAACGGCAAGATGTCGCTCCACGTGAGTCTGACCGATATCGGAGAACTCCTGGAACTGCTCCGGCAGGAATACTTGCCGGCAGCGAAGGAGAAAGGCATCTGTTTTGACCTGCAACGGCCCGACGGTCAGGTGACGGCCTGGTGTGACAGGCAGAAAATCGGCGTGGTGGCGGGCAATCTGGTCAACAACGCCTTCAAGTACACGCCGTCGGGAGGCACCATCTGCGTAGTGCTGGAGGACCATCCGGAACAGAACCGCTGCCGCATCCGCGTGGAAGACGACGGTACGCAAATCCCGCAAGACAAGTTGGAAGCCATCTTCGATCGCTTTGCCCGTGTGGAAAACGGTGACGAGGACACGGCCGTGGCGGGAACGGGCATCGGGCTGTCGCTGAGCAAGGAGTTCGTGCTCATGCACAAGGGGCGCATCTGGGCGGAAAACACGGACAACGGCGTGGCGTTCGTGGTGGATTTGCCCACGGACAAGGAACATTTCGATCCGGACGTGGTGGAGGAATACATGGGCGACCGGCCCAGGGAGGAAGAAGGCGACGACGCCATGACCGTATCGGGCGCCATGCCGGCGGAACAGGACGGCAACGAGGCGGATGCCGGCGCGCCGCTCGTGATGATTATCGAGGACAATGCGGAACTCTGCCGGATGATCAGTCTGTTCCTGCGGAACCATTACCGCGTGGAGACGGCGGCCGACGGCGAGGAAGGACTGAGGAAAATCCGGCAATACGTGCCCGATGTCATCGTCTGCGACCTGATGATGCCCAAGATGAGCGGTATGGAAGTGCTCAGACGGGTGCGCGAAGACTTTACCGTGAGTCACATTCCCGTGATTATCCTGACGGCCAAACAGGAGAAGCAGACACAGATGCAGGCCATCCGAAAAGGAGCCAACGCCTTCATCACCAAACCCTTCAGCGGTGAGTTGCTCCTGGCCCGCATAGGTCAACTCATGGAGGCGCAACGCATTTTCCAACGGAAGATGACGGCGGTCAGGCAACAGGTGCCCGACAAGGAGGCCGTGCAGGATGAGACGGCCGACGCTTACGGACAGCATCTCATCAGACAGGACGTGGAATTCGTGGCACGCATCCGGGAGATTATCGGCCGGCATGTGGGCGACGAGGACTTCAACATCGACAGCATCGCGGCGGAAATGGGACTGAGCCGGTCGCCGTTCTACAAGAAACTGAAGAGTCTGACGGGACTTTCGCCCGTCGAACTGGTAAAGGAAGTCCGGTTGGACAAGGCCCTCGAACTGGCAAGGAACACCGACTTGAGCAGTGCCGAAATCGCCTGGCGTACCGGTTTCCGCGACGCGGGTTATTTCTCCCGCTGTTTCCGGCAGCGCTTCGGCAAGTCGGTGAAGGCGATGCGGTCGGGCGGGGAAAAGTGTTAAATAACCGCAATTTGCGCCGTTTTTTGATTACATTTGTTTACTTTTGTCGTGAATCTGATGAAAACGGCAAGAAAATGCCTGAAATCAAGACAAACTATTAACTAAACCAATACGCGTATGAAAAAATTATTTACACTTGTATCGTGTGCGCTCCTGAGCATGGGCGCCTATGCACAAAGCACGACGGGAACGGAAAGTTACACGGCCGCATCGGCTGACGGACTTTCCAGCGAGTTCAAGGCCGTCATCGACGAAAACAACGTGGCCACCAACGCTGCGGACGGCAAATCCATCGTTACCTTCGGAACCGACCACATGACCGTAACTGCCATAGGCGGCACCACACCGGCCAACAAGGACACGGGTGAAGGCGATGACATCAACGCCGACGGCACCGTGAACAGTTGGAAGGAAATCAAATGGGAACTCAAGAACCAAGGTGACATCAACTTCTATTATCTGGCAGGTACGGGCAATCCCTACGTCAAACTCAACGTGGAGGAAATCATGACCGAAGGTGAGTCTACGGGTAACTATCGTGCCTCCTACGACTTCTATCAGGCTGACGGAAGCGCAGGCATGCCTGTCACCGGACTTTATTATAAGTTTGCCCCCACGGCCGACGGTACGGTGAAAGTGGGCGTCTGGGCCAACAAGGGCTACCGCAAGACTTTCATCGTGGAAGAGTCGTCCATGAAGGCCATGGAAGAAGGCACTTACACCGTGGAAGGTTACATCAACGGTCAGAACGACGAGAATGGCAAGAAGTATCTCTCCAGCGAACAGATTGACTCCATCCACAACCAGGCGATGAACGCGGAAATCACCAAGGTGGACACCACCAGTACCTATACCGATAACGAGAAGGCATCACTGATTTCCGACATCAAGGCCAAGTATGCCTACACGATCGGCGCCGGCAACCAGGCAGCCTGGGTATGGATTTCCTTCCCCGTCGTGGCCAACAAGACTTACTGGTTGTTCCAGCACTCCTCTCAGGTGGGATTCCAGGGCTATGAGTTCAACTACACCAGCAGCGGCATCAATGAGGTGACTGTAGACGAGGAGAAAGACGCTCCTTCCTACAATCTCGCCGGACAAAGGGTAAACAAGGATTACCGGGGTGTCGTCATCCGGAACGGTAAGAAATACATGAACAGATAAAATTTTCTGTCTGAAAAGAAAAGGCCGGGACACACCCGGCCTTTTTTGTAGAATGTGATAATTATTGTATCTTTGCGCATCAATCAGAAGTTTATGAACAAGTGTCGCTTTCTTTTTCTCGCATTGTGCCTGGCCGTTGTTCCCTCCTGGGGAAGGAAAGGCAGTAATCTGCGCGTCACGCGGTTGACGACCGACTTCCGCGAAGGACTGGTCGTGACCGACGACAGCGTGGCGGAACTCCGCTGGCAAGTGGCCGGAGCAGAGAACGGCGCATGGCTGATGGCCAGCGACGTGGACGTGGAAAGTGACGGCGGCGGCCAGACGCTTTGTACCGAAAAGGGACAAACGGTCAGACTGCGGCTCGCCCCGTCCGACAGCAAGCGCTATCGCTGGCGAGTGCGTGTGAAAGACGGGCACAATCACTGGACGTCGTGGAGCCCCTGGCAGACGATTGTCCGACAGACGGCCGAAGGTGCTTTCGGCAAGGCGCAATGGATCGGTGCCATCACACGGGCGGACGCCCACATTCCCCAGGGGCGTCACTTCACCCACGAGACGATGAAAGACAGTGCCAACAAGGCCGCATGGGCCGCCGCGGACACGTTGAGCCGGAGGAGCATCAGGGTGAGCCGGACGTTTTCCCTGCCTGAAGGACGCATCAAGTCGGCCCTGCTCAACTGGTGCGGACTGGGGTTCTGCCACCTGGAGGTCAACGGGCAGACGCCGGAGGAATCGGACATGTCGCCTCTTTGGAGCGACTACGACAAGACGGTGTTTTACAACACGCGCGACGTCACTGACCTGCTCCGCAGTGGAGACAACCGGTTGGAGGCGGTACTGGGCAACGGATTCTACAACGAACAGGGCGGACGGTACCGCAAACTGCTGATTTCGTTCGGTCCGCCGACGCTGAAAGCACGGCTCTCGGTGCAGTACGAAAACGGCCGGAAGGTGGAAATCATCACCGACGGCAAGTGGCAATACCGCCCCGGAAGGGTGACGTTCAACAGTATCTACGGCGGTGAGGATTATGACGCGGCGATGACGTTGCCGGCATGGCGGCCCGTCGTGATACAGGAAGGTCCTGCAGGCAAATTGCGTCCGCAGACGGCGCCGCCGATTACCGTATGGAAGACCTGTGAAGGCCGTCTTATCGGGCAGTCGGGCGACACACTCGTCTATGACCTGGAACAGAACATGGCCGGTCAACCTGCCATTACCGTCAGCGGAAAGAAGGGACAGCGCGTCATCATCCGTCCCGGAGAGACGCTCGACGTGGCCGGGAAGGTGAACCAACGGCAGACGGGCCGTCCACATTATTATATATATACCCTCTCCGGCGACGGTGAGGAGACCTGGCATCCGATGTTCAGTTATTACGGTTGCCGGTACATGCAAGTGGAAGGCGCCGCGACGGAAGGCACCGCCAATCCCGACGGACTTCCCGTCATCCGGCAGTTGGCAGGACGCTTCATCAGTAATGCCACACGCACGACAGGCCGGCTGGAGACTTCCTCCGAGCGGGTAAACGCCACGCACCGCATCATCCACATGGCCGTCAGGAGCAACATGCAGGCGGTATTGACCGACTGTCCCCATCGGGAAAAGTTGGGCTGGCTCGAACAGGACTACCTCAACAGCGGTACACTGACGATGAACTATGACATGGCGCCTTATCTGCAAGGACTCATGCGCAATATCGCAGACGCGCAAAAGGAGGACGGCATGCAACCGACCACTGCGCCGGAGTATTTGATTTTCGAGGGAAAATGGCTGGACCCGTTCCGCGAGTCGCCCGAATGGGGAGGCGCCGTGGTGTTCCTTCCCCTGCTCTATTACAACACCTACGGTTCGGACCAGCTCATCCGGCAGTATTATCCCTACATGAAGCGCTATGCCGACTACCTGGCCCGAAGGGCCGAAGACGGCATCGTGAGTTTCGGTTTGGGCGACTGGTACGACTACGACGGGACGCGGGCGGGATTTTCCAAGAACACGCCCGTACCGCTGGTGGCCACGGCCCACTATTGGCGCTGGACGCGCGACGTGGCCAGGGCAGCCGACATCTTGCGACTGGCGGACGACAAGGGCAAATACGACCAGCGGGCGGACAGTATCCGGGAGGCATTCAACCGGGCGTTTTTCCATGCGGACAGTCTGTATTACGGCACCAATTCCCAGACCAGCAACGCCATTCCGCTGGTTCTCGGTCTGGCGGACGACGACTGTCGGGAGGGCGTATTGGCCAATTTAATCCAGGACATACAGCGCCACGGCGACCGGTTGACCACCGGAGACGTGGGCAACCGCTTCCTCTTTGAGGCCCTGACGATGAACCGTCTCGACAGTCTGTTGTGGCGCATGCTCGACCATGACAGTCTGCCTGGTTACGGTTATCAAATCAAGCAGGGGGCCACGACACTGACGGAACAATGGGATCCGAAACAGGGCGCGTCGCAGAATCACTTCATGATGGGTCAAATCGACGAGTTCTTCTACACCCGTCTGGCCGGTTTTTCCTCTCTCGGCGGCAACGCCTGGCTTATCAGTCCGCAACCGGTGGGCAATCTGACATCCGTCCGTGCGGAGACTGAGACGCCTTACGGCAAGGTCAGTATCGCATGGCGGAGGGACAAGGGCGTATTCTCTTGCCGGCTTACCCTGCCCATCGGTACGACGGCCCAAGTGAGGCTGCCCGGTTCTGACAAGGTAAGGACGGCCCGAAGCGGTGTAAATGAATGGAAAACAAAACTCAAATAAGATGATGAAACGGACATTTATCAGTATGGCGGCAGCGCTCTTGGCGCTCTGCGCCTGCCAGGAAAGTATGACGGACAGGGCCGCCCGCGAGGCAAGCGAGTTTACGGAGCGTCACTGTCCGACGCCCTATGTGCAAAACGAGCGCACGGACTCCATGACGTTCGACAAGGCAAAGAAGACTTTCACCTATTACCGCCGGTTGCGCGACATCGCGGACAACCGGGAAGTGATTGCCGCCCAACGGAGCAATCTCAGGGAGGCCTTGCGGCGTTCGGTGGAAAACAACCCGTCGGTGAAGAACTATCGCAAGGAGAATTTCCATTTCCGGTTTGTCTACCGCTCTGACAGTACGGGGGAGACGCTGTTGGACGAATCGTTTTAAAGCAACAAAAAGAAGGGTGTGCCATAACTGACACACCCTCTCTCTATGATGCTCTATGCCTATTTTGGCATACCCTTACCGAGGCGGATTAATTAATATTCCATGACGGGCGGCAACTGCTTGGCCTGCTCCACCATGCGCTCCACTTCCACGAGAGCGGGAACACGGCCCACGAGATGCTTCTCCGCATTGACCTCTTCCAGTTTGGCTTGCAGATTGGCAGGCACGCGATGCTGCAATTCCTTCACGGTGTCCACGCCGGAAGCCTCCAACAGTTCGGAGAACTGCGGGCCGACGCCGTCAATACGCATCAGGTCGGCATGGTTGGTCCATGTCAGAATCAGTTTTCCGCTGATGCCCGTAGCCTCAGCCAGTTCTTTTCTTCCTGCGGGTTTGGCACAACGGCTGAGCAGTGTCTCAACGTCTTCCACACCGGCTTCAATGAGTTTCTTGGAGTAAACCTCTCCAATACCCTCCACATCAATAATCTTGTAATTCATAGGTTCAGGTTTTAATGATTGTTTCAAATAATAGATAACTCGCTATCCGCAAAGATAGGGAATTATTCTGATACCACCAAGCGTTTCCCTTCTTTTTTCATCTGACGGCGGATTCTTTCCGCCGGACAAATCATTTTCCTTGGCAAAATAAAGGGCGAATGTCCGTTGACATCCGCCCTCTGCAGTTTATTTCGCAAACGCGACACTTCGCGTTTCCCGGATGACGGTAATCTTCACCTGTCCAGGATAAGTCATTTCGTTTTGAATCTTCTCCGCGATTTCTCCTGAAAGCGCTTCCGTCTCCTTGTCGTCCATCTTGTCGGCGCCGACAATAACGCGCAATTCGCGGCCGGCCTGAATGGCGTAGGTCTTGGTCACGCCCGGATAACTCATCGCAATGGCCTCCAAGTCGTTGAGACGCTTGATGTAAGCCTCCACGATTTCGCGGCGGGCACCGGGACGCGCGCCGGAAATGGCGTCGCATACCTGTACGATGGGCGCAAGAAGCGTATTCATTTCCATCTCATCGTGGTGAGCGCCGATGGCATTGCAGATGTCGGGCTTCTCCTTATACTTCTCTGCAATCTTGGCTCCATAGAGCGCGTGCGGCAGTTCACTTTCCTCATCGGGCACTTTTCCGATATCGTGCAACAGACCCGCACGCTTGGCCTTCTTGGGATTCAGACCCAGTTCGGCGGCCATCACCGCACACAGGTTGGCCGTCTCGCGCGCATGTTGCAACAGGTTCTGTCCGTAACTGCTGCGGTATTTCATCTTACCTATAATGCGAATCAGTTCGGGATGCAGTCCGTGGATACCCAAGTCGATGGCGGTACGCTTACCCGTCTCCACCACTTCGTTATCGAGCTGTTTCTTCACCTTGGCCACCACTTCCTCAATGCGGGCCGGATGAATGCGGCCGTCGGCGACCAACTGGTGCAGGGCCAGGCGGCAAACTTCCCTGCGGATGGGGTCGAAAGCGGAAATCACAATGGCTTCGGGCGTGTCGTCCACCACGATTTCCACTCCTGCCGCAGCCTCAAGGGCGCGGATGTTACGGCCCTCACGGCCGATGATGCGGCCTTTCACCTCATCATTGTCAATATGGAACACGCTGACGGAATTCTCAATGGCCGTCTCGGTGGCCACGCGCTGGATGGTCTGAATGACGATTTTCTTGGCCTGCTGGTTGGCATTGAGCTTGGCCTCGTCCATGATTTCATTGATGTAACTGGCCGCATCGGTACGCGCCTCGTCCTTCATGCTTTCCACCAGACGGTTTTTCGCGTCTTCGGCGCTCAGTCCCGAGAGCTCCTCCAGTTTGGAACGCTCCTGGAGCTTCATCTTCTCCAGTTCCTCCTGACGCTGGGCCAGCAGTTTTTTCTCATTATCCACACGGGTCTGCTGCTGCTCCACGTCCTGACGGCGGCGGCCCAGCTCCTCCTGACGCTGGTTGAGCGAAATCTCGCGCTGCTTGAGCCGGTTCTCATTCTGCTGAATCTTCTGGTTGCGCTGCTGCACCTCGCGCTCCAGCTCCGACTTCTTGTTGAGGAATTTCTCCTTGATTTCAAGCAGTTTTTTTTCCTTGATGACATCGGCCTCCTTGTCGGCGGCGGCAATCATCTCATTGTATTTGCCTTTCAGGACGTAACGGAACACACCATAGCCTGCCAGCCCGCCTATGACAAGGGCTGCCAAACCTATAATCAAAGTCAATAAATCCATATAAATTTGTTGTTAAAAAATTGCTTTCTACTTCAGGGATTCCTCAATCTCCGACGTCAGGTGGGAAAGCAATTCCTGGAAGGGCGCCGTGTCGTTGCGGCCTTCTTCCTTCTCGTACCGTAAGGCGATATCGATTAAGACCATGTACAAAATCTCCTTATCCGTCTTCTTACCTTTATAATAAGACGCATAAGTGTTCATCGTCTTGGTGATGAGCTTGGCCGCGTTACGGTAATATTCCTCTTCCTCCCGTGGAATCGTCACGGGAAGGTCCATATCGTAAACGTGCAACCTTATTTGTAATCTGTCTCCGCTTCCTGCCATCTGTCATTTGTTTTCAGGGTAGTATGGACTTATTTCTCCGAAAGGAGCGTGATACACTTGTCCACATCCCTGATCAGTTTGGCCACTTTGGATTTCGCGGCTTCCATGTCGCCGTCGGAAATCTCTATCATCCTGGCCATTTTGAGACTGTTGTAATCCTTCTGTGCCTGAACCAGCTGAGCCTGCAAAGCGGCGATTTCACCGTCTTTTTGCGTCACGGCGTCACGAAGCGACTGATTTTCCGTCTTCACTTGCTTGAATTGGAGAATCAACTGCCTCACCCGCGTCGAGAACACATTCAGCATTTTCTCACTGTCAGTCATCAGATTTCAGATTTTGCCTACAAATTTAATTCAATTTATTTTACTTGCCAAATAAATCCGGTATATTTTTGTTTTTTTATTATGACCGGTCACGCCCTGCTGACAATGTTAAATCTTGTCTAATCCTCGCTGTTTTTTACATTTTATTGTATTTTTGCGGTCTGATCGTTATGGCAGATAATCAGAAAACAGCATAAACCCAAAGGTTATGAGAAACTGGATGATGGTCTTCGCCCTCACTTTCGCGGTGAGCGCATGGGCACAAACGGAATGGGAAGCGCCGATGAGCGCTCAGGAGAAACTGGAGTTGGCCAAGCAGGCTGAGGCCGCCGCCAAAAAAGCCCGGATTGAAGCCGAGAAAGAGGCGAAGAAAGCGGCCAAGGAAGAGGCCAAGGCGGCCAAGCAGGCCCAGAAGAAAGCGGCTTTGGAAGCCAGACAGGCGGCCAAGAGCAATGCCGCCAAGGACAATCCCGCTCCGCAAGACGTGACCGTAGCGCCCAAAACAGCCAAGGAAAACAGCAGTTGGGCCCGCCCGGAAAAGAAGGTGGAAGTGAAGGAAAAACCGGTTGCGAAGCATGTGGAGGCACCCGTAGAACTGAAAGAAGACCCGAAATACCTGCGGGGTGCCGTGCCGGAAGAGGACGGCAAGGTGGTGTTTACGCTCGACTTGAACGTGCCCGGCAAGGACGCCGCCCAGATTTACGACCAGGTCTATGAGTACCTGGACAAACTCACCCTGGAGGAAAACCAGTTGAAAGGCTCGCAGGTGTCGCTCATCAACAAGAAAGAGCACATCATCGCGGCCAGCATCAAGGAATGGCTGGTGTTCAGTTCGTCATTCATCTCACTGGACCGCACGGAGTTTGACTACACCGTCATCGCCCGTTGCGAGGACCGGCATCTGCTGCTTACCATCAGCAGGATATATTATGTATACGATGAGGGGGGCAAAGAGCCCATGAAAGCGCACGCCGAGGAAATGATTACCGACAGGGCTGCCGTCAACAAAAAAGGCAATGACCTGGTGCGCATGTACAAAAAGTTCCGCAAGAAGACCATCGACCGCAAGGATGAAATCTTCGCCCAAATCACATCAACACTCATCAATCATTAATTATGGAAGAGCCCAGACATCACCGCCGTCCTGACCGGCAAGACGGCGATGCCACCCTGAAGGTGAGAAACATCTTGAACATCATCTTCATGATTGCGGCCGGCGCCGGTGTCGCACTGTATTTTTACGGCAACCGCCAAACAGGCACCATTGTCATCCTCGCGGCCATCGTCGTGAAAATCATTGAATGTTGCATCCGTTTTCTCAACAGATGAAAAGAGTCGCTCTCGTATTTGTATTCCTTCTGACACTTTGGCCCGCGCAAGCGCAGGTGAACCACACCACGGCCTACAATGAAGTGGACGCCGCAGGCAACATTTCCCGCAGATCGGCCAACAAAAAAGACTCGCTCGGCAGTGACAAAGTCATTCCGAAGGGGCTGAGCGTATGGACCGTCGACCGGTTCGGCGACCGCCAAAGCGCGGTGCCCGACACCTTGTCGCCCATGTTCATGAATACGATTTTCACGACAGGACTCAGGGGAGAATACAATACGACGGGCAACTTAGGCGCGCCACGCATCAACCGTATCTTCGCCGACAGGCCCACGGCGCAGACTTTTCTCTTCACGGCGCCGTATGACTTCGTCATCACGCCCGTGACAGACTTTCATTTCACCAATACACTCTCACCCATCACCAACTTGAGTTTCAACAGTTGCGGCGACAAGACCAACGGCGAAGACCATCTCAAGGCCCTGTTTGCCGCCAATGTCGGCAAGAGGCTAGGCCTGGGCATGAAGTTTGATTACGTGTACGGCCGGGGGTATTACGACTCACAACACACGTCTCATTTTGATTATACGGTCTTCGGTTCTTACCTGGGCGACCGCTATCAGGCGCATTTGCTCATGTCGCTCAATCACCAGAAAGTGACGGAAAACGGCGGTATCACCGACGACAACTACATCACGCATCCCGAAATCTACGATGACGATTATGACGATTCCGAAATCCCCACCGTCCTGACGGAGAACTGGAACCGCAATGACAACCAGCATATTTTTCTGACCCACCGTTACAATGTCGGTTTTCACCGCAAGGTGCCCATGACGGAGGATGAAATCAAAGCCAGGAAGTTCGCTTTGGAATCCAAGAAAGAGAACGATGAGGCCAAGGAAAAAGAGCGCCTGGCGCGCAAGGCCAGACGGGACGGACAGACGTTCGACGAGGAGGCGTTCGACAACCGTAAGACTTATTCGGGCCGTCCCGATGACGCCCGCATTGCGGGAGACGAACCGGCGGATACGCTTGTCAGGGAAAGAAGCGGGCGCATAAGCGTGGACGGAAAGGCGGCCGGCGACAGTCTGGCGGCCCAAATCAAAAAGGTCTCGGAGGATTCGATGTGGATGAAGACCGAATACGTACCGGTCACCAGTTTTATCCATACGGTCAGTTTCGACCATTACCGCCGCATTTACCAGGCTTACGCCACACCCGAAGACTATTATGCGGACGAATATTACGACACCGGTAAACTGACGGGTGACTCCATCTATGATAAGACGCGCCACTTCCAACTCAAGAACACGTTCGCCGTCTCCCTCCTGGAGGGATTCAACAAGTGGGCGAAAGCCGGTTTGAAGGTCTTTGCCTCACATACGTTGCGCCATTATGAATTGCCGGACGAAGCCGCAGGTGTCAGCAAGTGGAACGAACAGGGCATTTTCGTGGGCGGTCAAATCAGCAAGACACAGGGTTCCCTGCTCCATTACAACGCCACGGGCGAGTTTGGCGTGGCCGGCGACTATGCCGGTGAGGTACGCGTGGATGCCACCGCCGACTTGAATTTCCGCCTGTTCGGCGACACGCTCCAATTGGCGGCCACAGCATTCTTCCACAGGGAGGAACCGGATTTCTATTTCCGTCATTATCAGGCACGCCACTTCTGGTGGGACAATGACTTGGACATGACGACGCACACTCGCATTCAGGGCGTCGTCACCTATCCGAAGACGCGCACGAAATTGCGCGTGGCCGTGGACGAACTGACGGATTACACTTATTTCTCGCAGTCGTACGGCATTGACGACAACGGTTACCGTACCGGCGTGACCGTCACCCCCGTGCAAAGCGGCGATGCCGTCAATGTCATCACGGCCTCTCTCAGTCAGGATTTCGCCTTCGGCATCTTCCATTGGGAGAATGTGCTGACCTGGCAGCACTCCAACAAGCAGGACGTGTTGCCTCTGCCCGACTTCAACCTGTACAGCAACCTGTTCTTGAGATTCCGCATCGCCAAGGTACTGAACTGTGACTTCGGTGCCGATGTCAGGTATTTCACCAAGTATTATGCCCCCGATTACAGTCCGGCACTGGGCAGTTATACGGTACAGGGCAATACCGACAACCGCGTGGAGACCGGCAATTATCCGATTGTCAACGTGTACGCCAATTTCCATCTGAAGCATACGCGCTTCTTCGTCATGTACTCCCACGCCAATCAGCGTCTCTCCAACGGCAATTATTTCCTGACGCCCCACTATCCGCTCAACGGCAGCAAAATCCGTTTCGGACTGAGTTGGAACTTCTTCAATTAACAACCGAAGAGGACACCGGCGGAGAAAAGCAATCCGTAAAGAAACATGTTGCGGGCGTTCTCACCGAGAATCAGGTTGAGCGCCTTGCCGTGCCTGATGCGCTTCATCCTGCGCCATGTACGGATATGCAGTACGAGATAAAACAACGGCAATAGAAAGGCGGCAGCACGACCGTTTTTCAACAGCCAAAGGCCCAAGAGACAGGCGGCGACGGCAAGAAGCAGGAACAACCGTTCCGTCGCTTTCTCACCGATTTTCACCACCAGCGTGTTTTTGCCCGTGCGCCGGTCGTTGTCGCGGTCGCGGTAATTGTTGACCACCAACAGGGTGTCGATGACCAGTCCGCAGGCCACGGAAGCGACAAAGACATCGGATGTCACCCGGCCTGTCTGCAAATAATATGTCAGCATGACTGGCACCAGACCGAAAAACACCAGCACGAGAACGTCACCCATCCCCTTGTAAGACAAAACAGTGGTATAGAGAAAACAGAAAACGACGCAACAAAGACCCACAAGAATCATTTCCACACCACCATAACAGATCAAAGGCAGTCCTGTCAGACAGGCGATGGCCGTGGTCAGTCCCATGGCCATGCGCATCGCGCGGGGAGTCACCCACCCCTGGGCACAGGCACGACGCGGTCCCAGGCGGTGTTCATCGTCCGTCCCTTTCCGGAAGTCGAAATAATCATTGACAAAGTTGGCGTCGATTTGCATCAAAAACGCGAACAGCAGGCACAAGGCGGCAGGCACCCACCTGAAGGGCCGTTCAAGCGTGGCGTCGCTCCAGGCGAGCGAAAGCGCCATCATCACGGGAACGGCGGCGCCGGTCAAAGTCTTGGGACGGGCGGCAAGCCACCAGGCTTGCGGCGAGTTTTGTCGGATTTCCTTATTCATGTTTGCAAAAGTAGAAATTTATTCTTATTTTTGCAACACAATCAAACCCAAATCCCATGCCGCATACCGTCAATCTTGAATTGATGTCTTTCATCGAGACACACATTCTCCCCCGCTATACCGAGTTTGACAAGGCCCACGGACTGGCTCACGTCAACCATGTCATCCGGCAATCCTTGCAGTTGGCCAAGAGCACGGGCGCCGATGCTGACATGTGTTACGTCATTGCCGCCTATCACGACTTGGGCATGAGCGGGCCCAGGGCCATCCATCACCTCACGGGCGGAAAGATACTCGCCACGGACGCGCGCTTGAAAAAATGGTTTTCACCCGAGCAAATCAACATCATGAAAGAAGCCGTGGAGGACCATCGCGCCTCGGCCAGCAAGGCGCCGAGAAGCATTTACGGCAAGATTGTGGCGGAAGCCGACCGGGACTTGCGCCCAGAGACCGTCTGCCGGCGCACCGTACAATACGGCATGGCCCACTATCCGGAGAAGAACAGACAGGAACATTGGGAACGGTTTGTCTCCCATCTTCAGGAAAAATACGCCACGCACGGCTACATCCGCCTGTGGATGACACCCTCGCCCAACGAGGAATACCTTAAACAACTGCGGGCCCTCATCGATGACAAGGCGGCATTGCTTGCCGTTTTCGACCGTCTTTACGAGGAAGAAAAAGTATAAAAACCGCTAAATTCTTGTGTATCTCACTTTCTTGCACTATCTTTGCACCAGAATCAAGACATGAGGTCGTATCGATTCGATCGGGATACTCATCAATTAAAAACGAAAACCGAGACCAGTCGCTTTGCCAATGGCGGGCCACGCTCCTTCGGGAGTAGCTGTAAAGCCGGTGGATTACAAAGGCGGGAGACCCTCAAATCTTATCATAAGGAGTTTTCATCACATCATCATGCGACCTCTTTTTCATACGGGCACCTCATCAAGGTGCCCATTTTTTAACAAATCCATAAACAGACACGACCTATGTTTTCCGGTATCGTAGAAGAAATGGCACGCGTCACCGCCATCCGCAAGGACCAGGGGAATATTGATTTCACCCTCACCTGTTCGTTTACGCAAGAATTGAAAATCGACCAAAGTGTGTCGCACAACGGCGTTTGCCTTACCGTGGTGCGCATCTCCGGCGACGAATACACCGTCACGGCCATGCAGGAAACGCTGCAACGCAGTAATCTGGGCCTTTTGAAGGTGGGCGACCGCGTCAACGTGGAGCGGTCGATGCTGATGAACGGCCGCCTCGACGGACACATCGTACAAGGTCATGTGGACGAGACGGCGCGGTGCACGGACATGCGCGACGCCGACGGGTCCACGTATTTCACCTTTGAGTATGAAGCCAATCCCGACATGGCGCGCAAGGGCTACATGACGGTCGACAAGGGCAGCGTCACCGTCAACGGTGTTTCCCTGACCGTCTGCGAGCCGACCGACCGTTCGTTTACTGTGGCCATCATTCCCTATACACGGGAAAATACGAATTTCCACGACATCACCGTAGGGAGCGTCGTGAACGTCGAGTTTGACATCATCGGCAAATATCTCGCCCGTCTGGCGGCGATTTCATAAAACGAGGAGCGTGGAACGTGGAACGTTCCACGCTTAAAAGCGAAACGCCCCGGACTTCACAGCCCGGGGCGTTCCTCTCAATAGGTATTAGCTTTCTTTAAGGTAAAAAGATTGTTTTTTAGGATAACGGGTGCAAAGATAGGGACTTTTGAGCGAGGTGGCAAATTAATTTCCATGTTAAAAAACATATTTCAACCTTCTGTTGCGCCCGTTTTAATAAAATATTGTATCTTTGCCGGGATGAAATTATTTTAGGAATATGACAATACAGGAGAATACTCCCCAGGAGGAGAAAAAGAGTTTGAGTTTTGTAGAACAGTTGGTGGAGGAAGACTTGGCTGCCGGAAAGAACGGCGGTCGCATCCAGACCCGTTTCCCGCCCGAGCCCAACGGATATCTGCACATCGGTCATGCCAAGGCCATTTGCATGGATTTCGGCGTGGCGGAAAAGTACAACGGCGTCTGCAACCTGCGTTTCGACGACACCAATCCGAGCAAGGAAAACACGGAATACGTCGAGAACATCCTCAACGACATCTCCTGGCTCGGTTTCAAATGGGGAAACATTTATTACGCCTCGGATTATTTTGAGAAATTGTGGGAGTTCGCCGTATGGATGATTGAGCGCGGAATGGCTTACGTCGACGAACAGACATCGGAAGAAATCGCCCGTCAGAAAGGCACGCCCACCGAACCGGGTACGGCTTCGCCCTACCGAGACCGTCCCGTGGAAGAGAATCTCCGTCTGTTCCGCCTGATGAACACGCCCGAAGCCGTAGAAGGCAGTATGGTGCTCCGCGCCAAACTGGACATGGCCAACCCGAACATGCACTTCCGCGACCCGATTATCTACCGCATCATCCACACGCCGCACCACCGCACCGGCACGAAATGGCACGCTTATCCCATGTACGATTTCGCCCACGGACAAAGCGATTATTTTGAAGGCGTGACCCATTCCATCTGTACGTTGGAGTTTGTCCCTCACCGTCCCCTGTATGACAAGTTTGTCGATTTTCTGCAAGAGAAGGACCAGCAGACGGATTACCGCCCCCGACAGATTGAGTTCAACCGCCTCAACCTGACCTACACGATGATGAGCAAGCGCAAACTGCTCGCCCTCGTTGAAGAAGGTCTGGTCAGCGGATGGGACGACCCGCGTATGCCCACACTGAGCGGTATGCGCCGCAGGGGCTATTCTCCCGAAAGCATCCGTAAATTCATCGACTCCATCGGTTATACCAAGTTTGACGCCCTCAACGACATTGCCCTCCTGGAGGCAGCCGTAAGGGATGATTTGAACAGGCGCGCCTGTCGCGTGAGTGCCGTTCTCGATCCCGTCAAACTGATTCTGACCAATTATCCCGAAGGAGAAAGCGAGGAAATGGAGGCCGTCAACAATCCCGAGAACGAGGCTGACGGCACGCATACCATCACCTTCTCGCGCGAATTGTGGATAGAACGCGAAGACTTCATGGAGGACGCGCCGAAGAAGTTTTTCCGCATGACACCCGGAAAGGAAGTGCGTCTGAAGAATGCGTACATCGTCAAGTGTACGGGATGCAAGAAAGACGCCGACGGCCGTATAACGGAAATCCATGCGGAATACGACCCCGACAGCAAGAGCGGTATGGAAGGCGCCAACCGCAAGGTGAAAGGCACGCTCCATTGGGTCAGTGCCGCCCATTGCCGCAAGGCACAAGTACGCGTCTACGACCGGTTGTTCCTGGTGGAGAATCCCTCTGCCGACGAGCGCGACTTCCGCGAATTGCTCAATCCCGAGAGTCTCAAGACCATCAGTGAATGCTATGTGGAAGCCTATGCCGCCGACAAGCAGCCGGGTGAATACCTGCAGTTCCAGCGCATCGGCTACTTCATGGCCGACCCGGACACGAGTGCCGGCATGCCGGTGTTCAACAAGACCGTCGGACTTAAGGACACTTGGGCCAAACAAAACAACAGATAACGGCGCATGGATTACTTTCAGAGCAAATCATTCAAGAACGTATTGAGGAGCTACGAGGAGGCCGAAGCCCTGCATCATCCGGCCATCATGTCCATCGATGATTACCTCGACGTGGCTGATTATTACCGCGCCAAGGGACATTTGGACAAGACGGAACATGTGGTGAGACAGGCCATGGCGCTCTATCCCGATTCCGTCCTTCCCGTTTTGTTCTATGCCCGGATGACGATTCTCAAGACCGACAGTACCCAAGCGGCGGAGCGTATCCTCAAAGAGCACAAGGGTTGCGGTGTACCGGAATATCATCTGCTCCGGGCAGAAGTGAGTCTTATCAACGACAAACCCGAGGCCGCGGACAGGTATTTGGAAAAAGTGTGGCGCAAAGTCAATGAGGACCCGGACATACTGATGGACGACAACTATGCCGACGACTACACGCCGGAAGAACTGGCGCTTGATTTGGCCATGCTGTTTACCGACTATCAATATTACGACCATGCTGAAAAGTGGTTGAGCCGGACCGACCTGACCGATGAGGACGACTATAAGGAAGTGGAAGCGCGTATCGCCATGGAGCGGGGCGAGGTCAATCACGGCGAGCACATCATCCGCGAACTCCTCGACGGTGACCCGTTCAACGGTTTCTACTGGAATTTGCTGGCTGATGCACAGATGCATCACAACAAGACGGCCGACTCGGTGTCGAGCAGCGAATACGCCATCGCCATCGACCCCAAGGACGGAGAAGCGCTGAAGAACAAGGCCGACGGACTGTTCCGACTGGGCAATTACGAGGAGGCGCTCAACTATTACGGACAGGCTTCCAAGCATCTCAAGTCGAAAAGCGCACGCGAGGAGGTCATGTTGCAGACGGCCTGCACGCTGAATCTGCTGGGACGCAGTCAGGAAGCCGATGAAATGCTCGACCGGCTGATGGGAAAAGACACGTATTCACCGGCGGACATCATGGTGTTCAAAGGACATTTCGCCCTCCAGCGCAACGACATCGACGAAGGTGTCAACTGTTTCAGGGAGGCGGCCCGACTGGCCGGTGACGACAAGAGCACCCTCCTGCGCATGGCCGTCTCCATCCTGGACAACGGATACAATGTGACCGCGTTCCTGTTTTTGAAGACTTTGCTCATCCCCGAAGACGAGGATTGCGACTTCGGTTACGCCTATTTGGCCCTTTGCGCATACGATCTGGACCGCAAGGACGATTTCATCGAATACACGGAAATAGCCGTCCGGAGAAATCCCTCCGAGGCACAGTTGGTCTTGAGTGAGATTTTCCCCGAAGGAATGGACGTGGCCGACTATGTAAATTATTTGAAATCCGGTAACAGACAATGAATTGGATAACGTCCCTCCTGGGCAATCTGAATTACGCCACGGTGTTTTTCCTCATGCTTTTGGAAAGCACTGTCATCCCCGTACCCTCCGAACTGGTGGTCTCACCTGCCGCATACCACGCCGCAGGCGGACACTTGAACGTGTGGCTGGTCATTCTTTTCGCCACCATCGGAGCCGACTGCGGCGCCAGCATCAATTATATCGCGGGCAAATACTTGGGCCGTCCCATCATCTATCGCTTTGCCAACAGCAAATGGGGACACCTCTGTCTGCTCAATCAGCAGAAAGTGGAGAAGAGCGAGAAGTATTTCGACGACCACGGCATGGTGGCCACCATCACCGGCCGACTGATTCCGGGTATCCGGCACCTGATTTCCATTCCCGCCGGACTGGCGCGGATGAACTATTGGTACTTTCTGCTCTACACCACACTGGGCGCGGGCGTATGGAATTGCATCCTCGCCGCCCTGGGCTGGTACCTGCATTCATTTGTTCCCGAGTCGGAACTCGACACCAAAATCATGGAATACGGCGACTACATCAAGTGGACCATCATCGCCCTGGTGCTGCTGGCCGTGGTCTGGTTGGTATGGAAGAAATGGCGCAAGCGCACTAACGGTTGACGATGTAAGTCCGGCCCGGCAGGATTTCCAGTTGCCAAAGTCCCGCCTCCCCGGCCGGTACAGGCGTTCCCATATTCGATGACGGCATACCGGAAGCCTGGAACAGCAACCGGCCGTGACCCTCATCCGATGATACTTTTATCTTTTTCTCATCAGCGTATACCCTGATTTGGCCATGGGGTGTCGGCACACGGCCTTCCATTTGCCCAAGTCCGCCGAGCACGGGACGCACTTCATATTCCGCATATCCGGGTTTGACGGGACGCACGCCCAAGAAATACTTGCCCAAAAGATATACCGGACTGGCACCCCAGGCATGACAAAGCGACTTCCCGTAAGGTCTTCCGTACATGGCCAAATGGGCCGTACCGTGGTCTTCGGGATTGTATTTCTCCCAGAATGTCGTCGCGCCTTCGCGCATCATGCCTCCCCAATAGGCTTTCATCTGCCGCAGTACGTCGGTCTGCTCGCCCAAGGCGCACAGCGCCTCCATCTCATAAAAGCGCATGTAAGGCGTGGTGATGGGCATGATGTCCTCGCCATGCAGGACACGGCGGGCCACCGTCCGTTGCCGTTCGGGAGTAAGATAACCGAAGAAAATGGCGAACATGTTGGCGTATTTCGTAATCAACTCACTCTGCCGGCCGTCTTCCACATTGTGGACAAGTGCCTGTCGGGCCTCATCCCAGAAGACGGGCATGAGCGATTCCCTGAGTCGGGCAGCCCTTTTCCGATAGTCTTCCGAAGCCGCCGTATCGCCTGCCAGTTCAGCACACAGCGCCATCGTCTCCAGACTCCGGCAGAACAGCACCTGTTCAAAGGCCAGGGCACCGCGTTTCGACATGGGGCGGTCGGCCCAGTCGACGAATACCCAGTCGCCTTCCCGGCCTCGCACCATTCCGTCCGCGTCCGTCCGGTCCAGGACATAAGTCATCAGCGACTGCATCCGGGGGTAGATTTGACTCACGAAAGCCGCGTCGCCGGTATAGAGATAATAGTCAGAGATACTCAAAAACCAGAAAAAGGTATAGTCCATGATGGTGTTCACATGGGCCGTCACCGGGTCTTTGCCCCGCAATTGCCAAATGGTGCGCCGCACACAGTCACTGTCGAAGTAGAGATAATAGTTCATCAGGTACGACTGATACGCGTCGCCGCTCCATGTCCAACGATCACGCTTGATGCCGTCGATAAAAAACTCGCGTGTGGTCAGGTGCATGGTGTATTCCGCCATCTGCCACATCCGGTTGATTTCCCCGTCATTGCAGGTAAACGACGCCCTGACTTGCTCGGGGAGGAATTCGTAATCGAGGGCGACATCCGTCCAACTGACCTCGCCTTGGGGTACAAGGAGGACATGGCGCAAGGCCTTACTGCCTGCCAGGACATAACAGTCTGTGATGTCCGTCACCTCCCCCGTGGCGGCATCCGTCACCAAAGAAGGTATAACCCGTAGGTGGTCGAGCGTCTCGCAATGTTCTTTGTCGCACGCCTCTTCGGCGCTTTCACCATAATATATGCCGATTGTACCGCTCCCCTGAATCCCCTGCAGGCGCAAATAACCGAACGTTTCCTTTCCGAAATCATACAAGCGGCCCTCCCCTTCCTTGCGGACGCTGACCGGACGGATGATTTCCCTGTCCAGACAAAATGCAGAAGGACGGTCGGAAGGACTGTTGAAATGCCACGAACCGGCCTGCATGTAGACGCTGGCCGACGTGTCGCTGGCCTTTCCGCTCTCGTCTATCCACTCCTTGTCCTCATTGGTCACTTGCCAGTCGGGCCCGCTCTTGACGGTTGGTCCGTCTACAAACAAGGCCGGAGGCGCCGCCTGGTTCCACACTTTGACACACAGTGTGTGCTTACCCGCAGGAACAACGAGTTCACGGGGCATACCGAACAGGAGGTGTCCGTCGAGTTTGACATTGTATTTTCCTTCGGCTGCTATCTCGATTCGTTCGTCATCCGGGAGGTCCAACTGCCGGGAAAACTCCACCGTCACATAATGACTGTCCTGTTTCCAGAAAGGCGGGAAGAACGCGCCGCGCTCCGTCCGGCGGTTGTTCATCCGATTGCCGAGCCAGATTTCAAAGTCGCCCGGATACCATATCCATGTGGCCTGTCGATCATTCTTCTTCTCCATAGCGCTCACGGGTAATTTCCTCCAACGACTTGCCGCGCGTCTGCGGCGCGCCCGACGTTCCGATAACCAGCGAAATGACCAGCAGGGCCAACATGACAAAGGCGGCTACGGTAAAACCTTCACCGTGTTCGCCGTAGATGTATACGAATCCGAGACCCCATACGGCCGACAGTCCGCGCACGATGAAGAACATCACGCCCTGTGCGGCGGCGCGATACTTGGCCGGAAAGAGTTCGGAAGCCCAAAGGGCATAGAAGGATTGCACGGAGATACCGCCCTGAAGACCCCACAACAGAGTGAAGACCAAGAGACCCGCCACACTGCTGATGCCGACGAAGATGACCAGCACCCAGGCCAGGACCGCAAAACTCACGCCGAGACAGTAGAGCCATCGCTGGTTGACCTTGTCCACGATGAGGGAGAAGACAAAGGTGGTGGCGATGATAATCAACCATTGTCCCACGGAAAGCATGTTGGCGTATTCATTGGACAGACCGCCCGCCGTCTCATAAATGTGCTGTTGGAAAAATCCCATCACACTGCTCACGAGGTTCCAGGTGAGGTACATGCCCGCCAGGAACAGCATCGTCCGCACGTTCATCCGGTTGGTGAAGAGTTGACCGAACGACGAGAAGGTCTTGCTGCCGCTTGTCTGCTCGCGCTCTTTCTGGTGTTGCCACTCGGCCGACTCGTTCAAGCGGCGCTGCAACAACCAGGCGATGAAGGCCACGATCAACAGGGAGAGGAAGACGATACGACTGCTGAAGACGTTGAGCGCGGCGCCTGCCGTGGTGACGCCGAATACGGCCGCCACGCTTTCCACAAAGGGAAACAGCACGCCCTGGGAACCGGCACCTGCCGTCGGTGGCGCCAAGAGCGTGCCGAGGATAAGGATGATGGTCGGACCGATGCCCCAGGCCATTTGAGAAATACCGATATTGCGGCCCCGATTGCCCGTCTCGGAGTTTTCGGAGATATAGGTCCACGATGCGGGAACGCCCACGCCTACCGAGATTCCGGTAATCAGAAAACCGGCCAGGAGCATGGGATAGTTGACGGCAAGCAGGATAAGCAACACGCCCGTCATATAAATCAGCATGTTGTAGGTGTAGATGGCCTTCCTTCCGTAACGGTCGGCCATGAAACCGCCGATAATGGCGCCCACGGCGGCACCGAGACAATTGGCGCTGATGGCGTTGAGCCAACCCAAATGCGCCTCGCTCAAGGCGAGGTAGTCCTTCCACAATGTCAGACCGCTTGCGCCGGCCACGATGGCGCCGGCATCCAGATAATTGGTCAGCGACACCGCCAGCGTACTCTTCAGACTTCCTTTCTTCTGTTCCATTCCCTTTGATCTGTTGTTAGTCCATGGTGACCGTCGGTTTTCATTTCCCGCAGGTCATATCCTTCGGGAAAGGGAAGTCACCTTATTATATATAAAGACGCGCGAGGGTCTTTATTGTAACTTGCTTCTTTCCAACGCCCCGACCAACCATCGGAGATAGGCATCGGCATCCTCCTTGTAGACAAAGGCCTTGTTGAGCGGCCGACCATTGGTGTCGACACAGACGTAAAACGGTTGGGCGACAGCGCCGAACTTCACCTGTTCGAGATAACTCCACTTGTCGCCCACGGTGCGCAGCGTCCGCTGCTGACCGCCCACGGTGACACGGATTTTCTCCTTGAGCGGTGTCTTGTCGTCGACAAAGAGCGAAATCAACACGAAATCATGCTGCAGTTTGTCCGCCACCCGTCTGTCGGTCCAGACCGCCGCCTCCATCTTCCGGCAGTTGACGCACCCGAATCCGGTAAAGTCGAGCAGTACGGGTTTGCCCGTCCGGGCCGCAGCCGCCATACCTTCCTCATAGTCAGTATAAGCCGCCCGCACCTCAGTCGACTTATACAGGTTGATGCGCTGTGTACTCATGGGCGGCGAGAAAGCACTGACCGCCTTGCATGGCGCGCCCCACAGTCCCGGCACGAGATAGAGCGCGAAAGCCAGAGAGACCAGACCGAGCGCGACACAAGGCCAGGGCATCTTGCCTTTCTCACCCGCCACCTTGTCGCTGGGAAACTGATACACGCCCAATAGATACAGACCCATCAGGATGAAGATGATAATCCACAGGACCAGGAACACTTCCCTGCTAAGGATGCCCCACCCGTAAGCCAGGTCGGCCACCGACAAGAACTTCAGCGAAAAAGCCAGTTCGATGAATCCGAGCACCACCTTGATCGTATTCATCCAGCGGCCCGACTTCGGCGCTTGTTTGAGCCAGGAGGGGAAAAGGGCAAAAAGCGTGAACGGAAGTGCCAGGGCCAGTGCGAAACCGGCCATGCCGACGGCAGGCGCCTTGATACTGCCCGACGTGGCGAAATCCACCAACAGGAATCCGACGATGGGACCCGTACAGGAGAAAGACACCAGCGCCAGGGTGAAAGCCATGAGGAAAATCGACAAAAGACCCGTGGTCTTCTCCGCCTTGGTATCCACCGCATTGCCCCAACTCGACGGCAACCGCAGTTCGAAGAGCCCGAAAAACGACAGGGCGAACACCACGAGCAACAGGAAAAAGAAGATGTTGAACACCGCATTGGTGGCCAAGTCATTCAGTTTGTTGGCCCCGAACAGCGCCGTAACCAACAAACCCAGGGTGAGATATATCACCACAATGGACGCGCCGTAAGTGAGGGCGTCACGGACAGCCTTGCTCCTGTCCTTCGTCCGTTTGAGAAAAAAACTCACCGTCATGGGGATAATCGGCCAGACGCATGGCGTAAACAGGGCCAAAAGACCGCCCAACAATCCCATCAGGAATATCCACCAGAGCGATTTCCCCTTGGTGGTGTCGCCGCCGAAAGCCTCCAATTCCTTGACCACGGGTAGCCAAAGCGCCTGCTGATCCGTGGAAACACTGTCGGTCAGAACGCTGTCCGCCGGCAATGCCACACTGTCCTGCACCGCCACCGGTACACTGTCCTGCGGCAGTTCTGCCGTTTCTTCGGCGGGAGAGTCCTGTTTTTCTTCCGCTTTCGCGTCCGGTCCCTGACCGGTAAAACCGAATTCCACCGAAGTGGGCGGCATGCACATCTCATCATCGCACGCGCCGTATTCCAAAAAACCTTTAATCAGATAGTCGCCGCCCGTCAGTCGGAAACGTTGCACAAAGGAAACGCTGCCTTCAAAGTAGCGGACGTCCATGCCGAACAACCGGTCGTAACGGTTGATTTCATGTCCTTCGGCCTTCAATGCGCCCTGCGGTTCGGCGCCCGAAGCCTCTTCCACCGTCAGCGTGGCGGCTGTCGGACCGCCTTTGGGCAGGTCTGTGGAATACACGTGCCACCCACGCTCAATGGCGCCGGTGAAGACAACGTCCACTTCCTCCGCCGAAACGCGGCGCTCACTGACGGAAAAGCGGACCGGATTCTGTGCCGGCGCCTGCGTAACGCTCAGAATACCAAGCAGCAGACTGTATATAAATAATGTAATATTTCTTTCCATTGGGATTTGCAATACGGCACAAAAGTACGATTTTTCGTCCTCTCCGGCAAATCAGGCGGGAGATTTTCGAAAAGATTTGGCAAGATAAAAGAATTATTATACTTTTGCATCAGAATAAAAGACATGATGCGATGAAAAGTCTTCATATCATCACACCTGTGAAGGACGCCGTCGATTCCACCTTGGAGACCGTCAAGGCCATACGGGAATCGGTGCTGAGCGTGCCCCATACCTATACGGTGTACAACGATTACAGTACGCCCGAAAACACGCGGCGCCTGCAAGAGGCAGCCGAGACCTGCGGTTTCCGTCTGATTCACATGGCCGACGTCACGTCACATCCCTCTCCCAACTACCTCACCGTGCTCCGCATGGCGCAGCAAGAGGCGATAGACGACGATGCCGCCCTGCTGATTGTGGAGTCGGACGTGACGGTCAGGCCCGACACGTTGCAAGCCTTGTACGACGAAGCCGCCGCGCGCAAGGACTGTGCCATTGCCGCCGCCGTGACCACGGACGGAAACGGTGACATCAATTATCCCTACCTGTATGCCAAAGGCAAGGAAAATCAGGTCATCAACAACAGGAAACACTGCAGTTTCTGTTGCTCGCTCCTCACGCCCGCCTTTCTGAAATCCTTTGATTTCCAGGCGCTCGACGACACCAAAAACTGGTTTGACGTGACCATTTCTCACGAGGCCCTCGCCCGGGGATTCCACAATTACCTGTTTACCAACCTTCCCGTGTTGCACCGGCCGCACGGAAGCAGACCCTGGAAACAGTTGAAATACAAGAATCCGCTGAAGTATTATTGGCTCAAATTCACCAAAGGTCTCGACAAAATCTGATAAACATCATGAGTAGGACAACCCGCACCCGACTGACTGTCAATCCGGAATACGCCCCGCTGGAGGCTTTCGTCTCGTCGTTGCCCGTGCGATTCCGGCAGGGCGAGGGAGAAATCATCCACGACGGGCGCAACCAATTGCGCCGGATGCAGGCAGACGGCATGACCGTCGTGGTGAAATCCTTCCACCGGCCCAACGTCATCAACCGTCTCGTATACGGCCGGATACGGCCGTCGAAAGCCGAACGGTCCTACCGCAACGCGCTTATGCTGAAACAAATCGGAGTGGGAACGCCCGACCCCATTGCCTATCTGGAGTGCTACGACGGTCTGGCTTTCGGCGAGAGTTACTATGTCAGTCTGGCCTCCGTCTGTCCGCATGTATACCAGGAACTCTTTGAGCGCCGTTTCGACGAGGAAGAAGACGTGCTCACGGCTGTTGGAGAAGTGACCGCCCGCCTGCACGAAAGCGGACTGGCCCACAAAGATTACGGTCGGGGCAATATACTTTTCGGACAGGAGGACGACGGTATCCGCATCGAACTGGTGGATCTCAACCGGATGCACCGGGGCAGAATCAGCATGAAAGACGGTTGCCGCAACCTGGAACGCCTGCCTGTAACACCCGCCATGCGCCATGCCTTGGCCACGGCTTACGCCCGCTCCCGCGGTTTTGACGCCGCGGAATGTGAACGGCTCATGGCCCGATATAGAAGTAACCAACCCGGAAAAATCGATGACAAATACTGAATCCGTCCATAGTAAGAAAGAGATTGTCAAGGCGGTGGTGGTCACTTACAACCGCTTTACGCTGCTTCAGCGCGTCATCGCGTGCCTGAAAGCGCAGACACACGCCCTCGACGGCATCATCGTCATCGACAACGCCTCGACCGACGGCACTGCCGACTGGCTCGACCAGGAGGCGGCAGAATCAGGACTTACGGTCATTCATCAGGAAAACGTCGGCGGCAGCGGCGGATTCTGGCGGGGCATCAGCGAGGCCCGCACCGGTGCCGACTGGATTTGGTGCATGGACGATGACGTATTTCCCCGTCCCGACTGTCTGCAGCGGTTGCTCGCGCATGCTCAAGACGAGGGCACCGGCCTGTTGGCACCGCGCCGGTTGATGGGTGGCAAGGTCTATACCAACGACTTTACGGCCTATGACCTGCGCCATCCTTTCCGTTCGCTCCGCCAGGGGCGGTTGAAAGGTCGGGACATCAGCACGCCGACGGAGATTGCCGGCACCGCCTTTGAAGGTCCGCTCATCCGCACCGAGGCCGTCCGGCAAGTGGGATTGCCCGAGAAAGACCTGTTTATCTTCTGCGACGACACCGAATATTGCCTGCGCATTCATCAGGCCGGATTCCGCCTGTGGTACATTCCCGACGCCCTGATGGACAAACAGGAATTCTTTACCGATGACAGTTGGGCTGAGCGCAACCGCAAAAAGAAGTGGAAACGCTTTTATCAGGTGCGCAATTCGGCCTACCTCAACCACCATTACGGACAGACTTTCGGCGCGCGCTACCTGCGCGGTCTGCTGAATGTCGCGGGATATATCCTGCCGGCCCTCTTCACCGCGCCCTTCTCCAAGGCCTGGTCATGGCATGACATTCCCCGTCTATGGCAGGCATATCAGGACGGCATCCGCGAACGGTTGGGAAAATATTAATACAACGACACCGTGGCTGACATTCAAAACATCAACAGCGAGTTCGGGGAACAACTGAATCTGTGGTTTTCCCAGGCGGTCAAGGCGGGGTTCCCCTCGCCTGCCGACGATTATGCGCACGACTCGCTCGACTTCAACCGCGACATGATTCAGCATCCCGAAGCCACGTTTTACGGGCGCGTTTCGGGCGACTCGATGATTGACGCGGGCATCGCCGACGGCGACATCGCCGTCATCGACCGCAGTATTGAGGCCGGTGACGGTGACGTCGTGGTGGCATTTGTCAATGACGAGTTTACCATCAAGTACCTGGACCTGTCGCACAAGGACGAAGGTTATCTGTTGCTCCGCCCCGCCAACGACCGTTTTCAACCCATCCGCATCGACAATATGGACGAGTTTGAGGTGTGGGGCGTCGTCGTCTGGACCATCCGTAAATGGCACAGGTAAGTCATGGGGTACTACGCCGTCATCGATTGCGACAACTGTTATGTGTCGTGTGAACGGGTGTTCAGGCCTGACTTGAGGCGAAAACCCGTGGTGGTGCTGTCCAACAACGACGGTTGCGTAGTGGCCCGGAGCAATGAGGCCAAACAAATCGGCGTGAAGGCGGGCACGCCCTATTATCAGTTGGCCTCGCTTTTTCCCGGACAGCAATTCGCCGTCTTCTCTTCCAACTATGAACTTTATGCCGACATGACCGCGCGCGTCATGTCGATGATACGCGCCGCCGCGCCCGTCTGTTTCAGGTATTCCATCGACGAGGCCTTCTGCCGTCTGGACGGAATGCCGGAAAATCTGTTGAAAACCTGGGGCGAGACACTGCACAAAAGGATATTGAGGAATACGGGCATGCCGGTCAGTATCGGCATTGCGCCCAACAAGACCCTCGCGAAGATGGCGTCCCACTATGCCAAACATTATCGCGGATACCGCCATTGCTGCGTCATCGACAGTGACGAAAAGCGCGTCAAGGCCCTGAAACACTATCCGCTCAAGGAGGTCTGGGGCATCGGCCGGCGCTATGCGGTGCGTCTGGAAAGCATGGGTGACCGGACGGCATGGGACTTTTCCTGTCATCACGCCGACTGGGTACGCCTGCAATTCAACGTGTCCTTGCAACGGACGTGGATGGAACTGGGCGGGAAAGACTGCGTACCCGACGAACAGATGGCGTCGCACAAAAAGAGCATCTGCACGAGCCGGAGTTTCAGCGGGATGATAACCGACCTGACCGACTTGTCCACGCACGTGGCCAACTACGCTTCGCGGTGTGCCGAAAAACTGCGCCGGCAGCATGCCATGGCTTCCGTGGTGGGCGTCTTCGCCGACACCAACCATTTCCGCGATGACTTGCCGCAATACCAAGCCTGCGGCGACCGCCGCCTGTTGACGCCCGCAAGCGCCACCCAACCCATTGTCCAGACCGCGCTTGACATTCTGCGGCACATCTACCGGCCCGGATACCATTACAAACGGGCCGGCGTTATCGTCATGGGCATTCAGGAAGAGGAAGGCGTGCAGACCAATTTCATCGACTTTGACGCCGAACGCTTCAAGAAAATGAAGCGCCTCGACGAGGCCGTCGACAGGATCAACCGCATCGGCGGCAGTGAGACGGTCGTGCTGGCCACCCAGCAATACACCCGTCCGGCAGGACAAGGCAAGGCCGAAGTCTTCGCCAACGCCATCCGGCACGACTTTCGCAGCGGCAATCCCAGTACGCGCTGGAGCGATTTGATTGAATTACATTAAAACGCTCCACGCTCAACGATATCGTTACACGCAACAGTATCCTCGCTCCACGTTACACGCTCCACGAAAAAAACACCCTCCACCCATACAACTTATCGAAAAAAATCGTATCTTGCGGCGAGATTACAAAACCATACTTAAAACCCAACTGTCATGAAAATCGGAATCCCAAAAGAAATCAAGAACAATGAGAACCGCGTGGGCATGACCCCGTCGGGCGTCGCCGAACTGATTCGGCACGGACATCAAGTGTATGTACAGCACACGGCCGGTGAAGGCAGCGGATTTCCCGATGAGGCCTATACCGCCACGGGGGCAGAAATCCTCCCGACGATAGAGGATGTCTACCGCACGGCCGACATGATTGTCAAGGTAAAGGAGCCCATCGAACCCGAATATCCGTTGGTGCGGGAGGGACAATTGCTGTTCACTTACTTCCACTTTGCCTCTGACCGGCCGCTCACCGAGGCGATGATCAAGAGCAAGGCCGTCTGTCTGGCTTATGAGACGGTGCAGCGCGAAGACCGCTCTTTGCCCCTGCTCATCCCCATGAGCGAAGTGGCCGGACGCATGGCCGTCATCAACGGCGCCTATTACCTGCAGAAAACGAAGGGTGGAAAAGGCAAACTCATCGGTGGCGTGCCGGGCGTAAAACCCGCGAAAGTCATCGTGCTCGGCGGCGGAACCGTAGGAGAAGCAGCCGCCCGACTGGCCGCCGGCATGGGTGCCGAAGTGATTATCACCGACATTTCCCTGCCCCGCCTGCGCCAGTTGGACATCGAACTGCCGGCCAATGTCCACACGCTCTACTCTTCGGAGCACAACATCCGGAAGGAATTGCCGGATGCGGACATCGTCATCGGCAGTGTGCTCATCCCCGGCGACAAGGCGCCGCACCTCATTACGCGTGACATGCTTTCGCTGATGGAGAAAGGAACCGTACTCGTCGACGTCGCCATCGACCAGGGCGGATGCTTCGAGACGTCGCGCCCGACGACACACAGCGACCCCGTCTACGAAGTGGACGGCATCATTCACTATGCCGTGGCCAACATTCCCGGCGCCGTGCCCAACACGTCGACAACCGCGCTCACCAACGCCACACTGCGTTATGCCCTCGCCCTGGCCGACAAAGGATGGCAACAGGCCTGCGCCGATGACCCCGCCCTGGCCAAAGGCCTCAACATTGTGGAAGGCAAAGTGACGTTCAAGGCTGTCGCCGACGTCTGGGGGTTATAACGTTACACGTTACACGGAAATTAAAATATCACCAACTTCACGATAAAGTTTCGTCCAGCGTTCAAGACGCCCTGACGCCCCGTCAGGGCGTCTTCGTCCGCATACTTCAGACGGTTGAGGTGCGACTGATACGCTTTGTTGAAGAGATTCTCGCCCGTCAGGTACACGGACAGCCGGCGACGGCCCTTGTACTTGAACGTCGCCCCTGCCTGAATGCCGAAAAGCGTGTAGCCGGCCGTTTCCGTTTCCGTTCCGCCCGCCAGGTAAATATGGCTCTGCCGGGCATTCATCTCCATGTTGCCCTTCAGGTAGAGTTGGTCTATCGCGCCCCTGCCCTGCCTGATAATGTCGTATTTCACCTCCGCCGTCCATCGGGGAGCGGGCGTCATGGGCAAGTATTCGGCCTCCGCCGGTTGATGCAACAGGCGCGCGTCTACCCACGAAAAGGCATTCTCCACGTGCAGACGGCGCCACGGATGGAAGTCGGCCGTCAGTTCTCCGCCTGCCAGGCGCGCATTGCCCGACATGAAAATATAGGCAGGCAATCCGTCGGTACTGACGGGCAGACCGGCATTGTCGGTCATCCGGGCCGAATAAATATAGTCTTCCACGTAATTGACAAACAGCGCCGCTTCCACGGAAAACAGCGCGGAAGAATAATCCAGGCCCAAGTCCGCCTGCCAACTCTTCTCCGCCTTCAGGCCGGTCTGCCCCATTTCATAGCGCAAAGTGCCCTCATGCTCGCCGTTACTGCCGAGTTCACTGATGTTCGGTGCCCGAAAACCGCGGGAAAGATTCACTTTCAAGTTCAGTTCGCGGGCCATTTCCCACGTCATGCCCACACTTCCCGTCAGTCCCTGGTAGCGCCGGCTGAAGTCAACGAAACGCTGCGTGCCCTCTTCTTCCAGTCCGTAACTGTGGAGCCATCTCATGTCGTAGCGTAATCCGCCGCTGAAATTCAAGGGACCGAACGCCTTGGACGCGGTGGCAAACACGCCCGCGTCGAAGAGATGATAAGCCGGAACAAGGTATTCCGTACCGAGATTCTCTGAACGTTGCCACATGCCGCCGATGCCCGTCGCCATTTTCCAACCGTTGATTTCGGTCGAAAGATAGCGCAATTGATAATTGACGGTATGCAGACGGAAGAACAAATCATAATCCGCCGCACTCTCCTCAAACTCCTTCCGGCGGTTTTGCTGGTAGGCCAACAGCAGTTTGAGCGACGCGTCACCGAGATAAAACGTATTGTCCGACACCGCCTTCAGATGAGTCACCCGTTGGAAAGGCGTGCGGATACCATACGAACGGCCGCCTTCTCCCGACAGCAGTCCCGTCACGGCGTCCCTTTCTCCCTCCGCGATGCCGGGTTGAAGATAATATGCACTCAGTGTGAGATGCGTGAATCCCCAGTTGCGGTGCAGGCCCGTCATACCCGACATGGCCTGCTCACGATAAGCCGAACCGGGCACGTATCCGTCCAGCGGCGTCTTGAATGCATGCGCGCCGCGACCGCTGTAACGCCAGTTCCATACCCAATCGCCGCGGTGTCCGCGGAAATTGGCGGAATAACCGTACAGTCCGCTGTTGGTCTGATACTCCAACTGTCCGCCCGCTTTCATCTCGCCTTCGGGCAAAAGCGGCAGAGGATTCATCAGCAAGACGCCCGCCAAGGCGTCGGAACCGTACATCAGTGATGCCGGACCTTTCAGGATTTCCACACTGCCCACGGAGGCACCGTCGATTTCCACGCCGTGTTCGTCGCCCCATTGCTGGCCTTCCTGGCGCACGCCGTCATTGACAACGAGCACCCGGTTGTAACCCATGCCGCGGATGACGGGTTTGGAAATACCCGCACCCGTAGTCACTTGCGCCACGCCTGCCTGTCGGGCCAGGGCGTCGATGATGTTGGTCGACGGCGTACTTTCCAATTCTTTCGCCCCCACTACCGTCATGGCCGCAGGCGTATTCTTGAGCAAAGAGCGTCCCGTGACGCCCGTCACCACCACTTCATTGAGGTGCATGGCGCCTTCCAGGGCATGACCGTGCACCGTATCGGTCTCTTCCGCACCGGCGGCAAAGACCGCTGTCGCGCTCCAGGAGAGCAACAGCATAAGAAAAATTCTGTTCATCTTGTCGGTTTATGGTTAATGAAATCCGTTGTCACACACCCGGTCATAAGGCGGCGCGCGCGACATCCTGCAGTCATTGACACATAAACAAACGGTGGGATAAACCCGCCGGCAGCACCGGGCACCGACAAAAAGGACGGCGGCCAACACCCAGACGGCGGGAATCAGATAAGGAAGATGCAGGAATTGGCACAGCACGCAACTGTCCACACCGGTGTCGCCGACCGACAAATGGGCGGCATGCACAATGTGGTGCTCGCATGCGGCGCACGCTACACCGGCATGATAACCGTGAATGTGGGTGCACTGCAACACCGTCATCGACAGAAATACCGCCAACAGCAGTCGCGCGCTTGCTTTCCTGTATCTGTTCATCGGGTGCAAAGATACATAAAAAAGCGTATCCCCGGAAATCCGCAGTGGATTTTCCAGGGATACAGTACCCTTATTCAATCACTGTTTTCAACGTTTCCTTGAGTCCCGGACCCGATACTTGCAGCAGAACGATGCCGGAGAGGCGGGGCAGACAGAACGAAGTGCCCGTACCGTTGAAGCGTTGCCGGCCCAAACGGGCGCCGCTTGCGTCATACGCCGTCACGGTGTAAGTCTCGGCCGCCTTCGCACCCTCGACACTCAGGACGACAAGACCGCTGAACGCCTGGACCAGGCGCACGCGCCTGCCGTCGCTTTCCGCTGAGACGACCCGGCCGATACCGTCGGTTTCCGCGGCGCCGAAGACCACTTGTTTGCTCTCCATGTTCACTTCAAAGGCGCCCAAATCAGGTGCCGCGCCGGCATACTTGACAGCAGGCACGGCAACACCGGTGGAAGCGTAGCGCGTATTCTCCTCTATCACGGTGCCGGCGTCCACCAACGATGTGTTGTCGGTCATCGGATGACCCCAAGTGATGTTGTCCCAGGGAAGAGAACCGTCCTCCAATCGGGCGCCCACAAGCGTCTCCACGTCGCCAATCGACTGGAAGTTGGAGGCATTGCAAAGCCAATTGCTCGTCTGTACGAGCGAAGCCGTCGACACGTCGCAGCGGCCGTTGCCGGCCTCACCCTTGTTTTTCCATTCCTTGGAACCGTATTCGCCCTTGCCGTTGTCGGTCGTCACACTGTAATCGGCAATGTTCACACAGTTGGATATCTCACAAATACTGCCCGAAGCCAGCGACTCATAGATGCGGTAAGTATAGTTCTTGCCGTTGGTCCCGTATTTCAGCAGCGCATATCCGGTACAGTTGTTGAGGATGATGTCGCCCGAATTGTGATTCTGATCAAATCCCTTACTGCCGTTGTTGACCGCCAGACAGCGGTTGAGCACCACGTTCATGCGACCCTGATCCGAACCGAGTTTGAAACCATTCATGTTGCCGCTGGTCTGCACGCCGTCTATCCATCCGTTCTCATACGCCAGACAATTCTCGAAGACGATGGTCTTGTTGTCCTCAAAACCGCTGCCCGACTTGAAAAAGACATCGTAGCCGTCGTCGGAATTGTTGTAGGCCCGGCAACCGTAGAAGTAGTTGCCGTCGCCCACGGATATCTTGGGGGCGAATCCGTCAGCGTCGCCGTCGCTCTCGTCCTTGTTCTGGTAGGCGTCACAATTGAGCACATAATTGAACGAGGCCAGGTTTTTCATCTGCAGTCCCGTATCGCCGTTCTTGTAGAAATGGCAGAATTCGATGATGTTGTCGTGCGCGTCCTGCGTCCGGTTCACCACATCCGTGGCACTGCCGCCCGTCGGTTTGTTGCGCTCGATGAGCATTCCGTTGTCGCTGGCGTTGCAGATGTCGATTTTATAGAAGTGCCAATAAGAACTCGTCAGGCGGATTCCCTGATACGGATTGTCGCTGTGCGCGTGATAAGGCATGCCGGAAAAGTCGAGCACCGCCCGGCCGTCGGGACACATCACCGTAATGTACGCGTCGTGCGTACCGTTGCGGTCGTTGATGTTGATGCGCTTGCTGTACACGTAGGTACCCGCTTTCATATAGATGGTCGTACCCGCCTCGGCGATGTTGATGGCATTCTGCAAATCGAAGAACGGTTTTTCCTCCGTACCGTCGGCGGTCGTATCGTCACCGTCGGGCGAGCACCAAAGCGCTTTGGCCGTGCCCGGAGCGGGCGTGTTAATCACCGACGCGTCGGTATAAGTCAGTCCGCGCTCCGAATCCGTCGGATTATCATAGTCGCTTCCCGTCTCGCTGCCGCCGCCGGAAGATATTTCTTCCTCCTCGCCCACGGCTATACTATAGATGTAAAGCGCACCCGACGCCGTGAACGTCACGTCGCCGTCGGCCGTCACCGTACCGCTTCCGGTGTATTGCGTACTCTTGTCGGAGGCCGAAGGCATGGTTCCCGTCACGTTGCCGGCAGTGACGGTGCGCGACGCCCCCTTCTTGGAAGTGGTGTAAACTATCTTGACATACTCGCCCGCCTTTCTGTCGGGGACGGTGATGACGCTGCCGTCGGCCACCCACATACAGTTGCCGCTCTTGTAACCGAGTCGGAGATTGCCCGACGAAGAGGCGGTGACGGTAAACAGAAGACCCTTTACGCACGACACCGTATCCGTGCCCGCCAAGGCCGGTGCGGCGGTCAGTGCCGTGATGTGCGCATAACGCTTGTTGCCGCTGTCATACTTCCAGTTGGTCGCATCAGCCGTCATGAGTGCCTCATCGGCAGAAGAAAGTACGGTAAAATCCCATGATTTCGTTTCCGCTCCGGCAGAAATCAGCATGAAGAGGAACATCATGCAGAGTGTCGCTTTTTTCATGATTGTCAGGTTTTAATGTTTTTGTAGGAGCAAACTTATTTTATTTTTCCGAAATATTGTTTGTTTTTTCGGTTTTTCTTATCGAAAATCCACGCAAACGATTACGGAGTCGGGGTTCTTTTTCGCTTGAATAAATATGTGGTAAAGGCGGAATCAGCAAAGCAACCGCCCGTTGTTCAGGTCCAAAACTCGCGTGCGCCCGTTTCCGTCATACGTCCGCCGCACTTGGGACAGGTCTTACCGTCCCACACCGTCACGCGGTCGCTGCCGCACCGGAGGCACAACCGCCCCACCTCACTGCGGAACGACGGGGCCACGTCACCGATGACGCCGCCCGTGACCAACTGCTGTATGGTGTGGCAGTCGGGGCAACTCACGGCCGTAATGTGCTGACCGAACAGGCCTTTGCCGTCATACCGGTCGGCCTCGTAGCCGCACGCCTGGCATTGATAATGTATTTTCCAAGACATCCTTTCTCTCCTTTTCGGGCATCCGCTCTGCGAAGATACGGAAAAACGGCGGAAGTGCAAAGGAATTTGAGGGTTATTGGAGAGAATTTGGTAGGATGATGTGCAAAACCGGCGAAAGTTATTATAGCGGGGGCGACTGTACCATACCGCAAGACAATATTGCGAAAAATATTTACACTAATTTTCTAAAAAGTAATTCAACTTGTTTTTGTCGGTAATTTAAGTTGTTTTACTGAGTAATTTAAGTTGTTTTACTGAGTAATTTAAGTTAAATTACTTTCTCGTTTCAATGAAAAAGTTTTGTGAAGGAAGTGAGTTTTGCGTATAATACTGTATTACGGTGGATTTGGTCTAATACCGGACAGAAATGATTAAGCAGGTTTTCAGATTGAAAACCCGCTTTTATCGGAGTTGAAAAATATTTACATTTGTGCGTTTTTAGCGGACAGTCGACCCCGCTGGGGTCGGGATACCGGAGTATCGCCCCTCCGAGGGTTCAGTCACTTCGTTCCTTCACCACTCGGTTAATGGCTCCTCGCTACGCTCAGAGCAGGACGCCGCCTTGCGGCTTTAACCATCCCGTCACAAGCGACACGAGAGTATGTCATAAATAAAGGGTGTGTCTGAACTGACACACCCTCTCGACAGCTGCCGCAATTGGGCGGAAAACGCTCAACTCTCACCCCTCAACGTGCCGCTTATCTGAAGTGATCGTAGGCATGAAGGGGATAATCCGTGGTGAAATGCAGACCGCGGCACTCCTTGCGCTCAATGGCCCAACGGGTAATGAGATACCCCACGTTGATCATATTGCGGAGTTCACAGATGTCCTTGCTGGCCTTGACACGCTTGAAAAGCGTCTCCGTCTCCTCGTAAAGCACGTCCAGGCGCGTCCAGGCGCGCTTCAGGCGGAGGTCGCTGCGCACGATACCGACATAATTGGACATGATGGCGGCCACCTCTTTCACGCTCTGCGTGATGAGCACCTTTTCCTCGTTGGTCATCGTGCCTTCGTCGTTCCACTCCGGAATCTTCTCATTGAACGTGTATTCATCCACATGCTGGAGCGTGTGTCTGGCGGCGGCGTCGGCATAGACCACGGCCTCAATCAGTGAATTGCTGGCCAGACGGTTGCCGCCGTGCAGACCCGTGCAGGAACATTCACCGATGGCATAGAGGCGCTTGATACTGGAAAGGCCGTTCAAATCCACCTTGATGCCGCCGCACATGTAGTGGGCGGCCGGCACCACGGGGATGTATTCCTTGGTGATGTCGATACCGATGGTCAGGCACTTGTGATAAATATTGGGGAAATGGTGCTTGGTTTCTTCCGGATCCTTGTGGGTCACGTCCAGGCAGACGTGGTCGAGACCGTGCTTCTTCATCTCCTTGTCGATGGCGCGGGCCACGATATCACGCGGCGCGAGGGAGAGACGCTCGTCATAATTCTCCATAAACGAACTGCCGTCGGGCAGGCGAAGAATGCCGCCGTAGCCGCGCATGGCCTCGGTAATCAGGAAAGCGGGGTGGGTTTCTCCCTGATGATACAGGGCCGTGGGGTGGAATTGGACAAACTCCATGTCGGCCACCGTACCCTTGGCGCGGTAGACCATGGCCTCGCCGTCGCCCGTGGCGATGATGGGATTGGTCGTGGTCTGATACACGGCGCCGCATCCGCCGGTGCACATCACGGTGACCTTGCTCAGGTAGGTGTCCACTTTCTGCGTCTGCGGATTGAGGACGTAGGCGCCGAAACACTCGATGTCGGGCGTGCGGCGCGTCACTTCCACACCCAGATGGTGCTGCGTGATGATTTCCACGGCGAAGTGGTCTTCCTTGATTTCTATGTAGGGATTGCTTCTGACGGCTTCCATCAGGCCGCGTTGTATCTCGGCGCCGGTGTCATCGGCATGATGCAGGATACGGAATTCGGAGTGACCGCCCTCGCGGTGCAGGTCAAACTTGCCGTCCTGCTGCTTGTCGAAATTGACGCCCCACTGCACCAGTTCACGGATTTGGGCCGGAGCGTTGCGCACCACTTGTTCCACGGCACTGCGGTCGCTGATGTAATCGCCCGCAATCATCGTGTCTTCGATGTGTTTGTCGAAATTGTCCACTTCCAAATTGGTCACGCTGGCGACGCCGCCCTGTGCGAATGAGGTGTTGGCCTCGTCCAACTTGGTCTTGCAAATCATGCAAATCTTGCCCTTGTGGGCACGAGCCACCTTCAGGGCGTAGCTCATTCCGGCCACGCCGGCCCCGATAATGAGGAAATCGTACTTGTAAATCATTTGTTGTCAAGCAGTATTGTCTGGGGACAAAAATAATAAAATTCCACGGAATCCGACCGGCAGGCGACTATTTTTTTGTATATTTGCACCTATTACGAGGATAAAAATGAGAAAACAGCCTATTTTACTGGTCTTCCTTTTCCTGTGGACCGTCAGCGGCATGAGGGCCCAGGAGGAGCAAGACATGGTGGCGCCCACCGTGGAAGAAGCGGCGGAAGAGACGTATATACAGGTGGAAACCACCGGAAGAATCGCCGTCGGCGACACGACAGACCTCTCCGCCGTCTGGCCGAAGACGATGCAGGCGCGGCTCGACGCTCTGATGTCGGCGCCGCTTCTGGAGACTTCCCAACTCGGACTGATGGTCTGGGACCTGCAAGACGACAGTTGTCTCTACGCCCGCGGGGCGCGCTGGCTCATGCGACCGGCGTCCACGATGAAAGTCATCACGGCCGTAACGGCCCTCGACCGCCTGGGCGGCGATTACCTTTACAAGACCTTGCTGCGGCAGACGGGCACCGTCTCGGGGCGCACGCTCAAGGGCAACCTGTACTGTACGGGCGGATTCGACCCGCGTTTCTCGGCCGATGACATGGCGGCGTTCGTGGCGGCGGTGAAAGACTTGGGCGTTGACACCATCGCGGGCGCCCTGTACGCCGACCGCAGCATGAAGGATGCCGCCGAACTGGGCGAGGGCTGGTGCTGGGACGACGACAATCCTACGCTGTCGCCACTGCCGCTGGGACGCAAGGACAACTTCACCGAGCGCTTTCTGCAGCGGTTGCAGGCGGCGGGCATCACCGTAAGGGGCGGTCTGGCGGAAGGCGCGGCGCCCGCTCAGGCCCGCACCGTCTGCACGCGCACGCACACCATCGACGACATTCTCACGCGGATGATGAAGCAAAGCGACAACCTCTACGCCGAGTCCATGCTGTACCAGACGGCGGCCTCGTCGGGCAAACGGCCCGCCACGGCCAAGGATGCGGCGGCCGTCACCAGGGAAGTCATCGCCAAGGCGGGGCTCAACGCGTCGCGTTACCGCATCGCCGACGGTTCGGGACTCTCATTATATAATTATGTGTCGGCCGAACTGGAGACGCGGATGCTGCGGTACGCCTTCCGGAACCGGGAGATTTTCGACCACCTCTACCCTTCCCTGCCCGTCGCGGGCGTGGACGGCACACTCAAATCGCGCATGAAAGGCACGCGGGCCGAAGGCAACGTGCACGCCAAGACGGGCACGCTCACGGGTATTATCTCACTGGCCGGTTATGCAAGGGCCGCCAACGGCCACTGGTTGTGCTTCGCCATCATCAACCAGGGTGTGATGAGCGCCCGCCCCGCCAGGCAGTTTCAGGACGAAGTCTGCAAGGTGCTGTGTGATTAGTCTGCCGGGAATGTGTTTTGCAGAAAATGGTTCTTTTTCTTGCAAGTCATTTCCCTTTTCATTAAATTTGTAGCCGTAGGACACATTACATTTAACCAACACAGAATAAAATGAGAACAGTCTATGAATTCTCTGTCAAGGACAGAAAAGGAAAGGATGTATCCCTGAAGGAGTATGCCAACGAAGTACTCCTGATTGTCAACACCGCCACCAAATGCGGTTTTACGCCCCAGTATGAGGAATTGGAAAAACTCTATGAGCGTTTCCATGCCAAAGGGTTTGAGATTCTGGATTTCCCCTGCAACCAGTTCGGTGCGCAAGCCCCCGGTACCGACGAAAGCATACATGAATTCTGCAAACTGAACTTCGGTACGGAATTCCCGCGCTTCAAGAAAATCAAGGTCAACGGTCCCGACGCCGACCCGCTTTATCAGTTCCTGCAAGAGCAAAAAGGATTCGCGGGATGGGACATGTCGCATCCCATCGCGCCGATATTGGACGACATGTTGTCAAAGGCTGACCCGGACTATAAGCAGAAACCGGACATCAAATGGAATTTCACCAAATTCCTGATCAACAAGAAAGGTCAGGTGGTGGCGCGCTACGAACCGACGGAGAACATCGAGCACATCGCACTCGAAATCGCCCACCTGCTGGCAGAATAACACAAACGATTACACTTTATGACTGAAAATACGATCCGCTGCCTCATTATCGGCAGCGGTCCCGCCGGTTATACGGCGGCCATATACGCCGGAAGAGCCAGTCTCAGTCCGGTGGTTTTGAGCGGTATGCAACTGGGAGGCCAACTCACGCAGACTACCGTGGTGGAGAATTTCCCCGGATATCCTGAAGGCGTGGACGGCAATCAGATGATGGCGGACCTGCGTATGCAGGCGGAGCGCTTCGGTGCGGAAATGCGCGACGGCGTGAGCGTCACGGAAGCCGACTTCTCCCGACGTCCTTACACGTTCCGCACGGACAGCGGCGAGACGCTGACGGCCGAAAGCGTCATCATCGCCACGGGCGCGTCGGCCAAATACTTGGGACTGGAAGACGAGAAGAAATACGCCGGCCAGGGCGTTTCGGCCTGTGCCACCTGCGACGGATTCTTCTATCGCAAGAAGACCGTGGCCGTCGTCGGCGGCGGAGACACGGCCTGCGAAGAGGCGCTTTACCTGGCAGGACTGTGCAAAAAGGTCTATATGATTGTGCGCAAACCGTTCCTCAGGGCCTCGGAGGTGATGAAACGGCGGGTGGAGGATTGCGAAAACATTGAGATTCTCTACGAGCACAACACCTTGGGACTTTACGGCGAAGGCGGTGTGGAGGGCGCGCATGTGGTCTTCCGCAAGGGTGAAAGCGACGAACGGCAGTATGATCTGCCCATTGACGGTTTCTTCCTGGCCATCGGCCATCAACCCAATACGGCCGTCTTCCAACCGTTTGTCGAGACGGACGGGACGGGATACATCAAGACCTGCGGTTCGTCTCCCTGTTGTCTGAAGAAAGGTACGGACGAAATCCTCCCCGGTGTCTTTGCCGCCGGCGATTGCGCCGACCCCGTCTACCGGCAAGCCATCGTCGCCGCCGGCAGCGGTTGCAAGGCCGCGCTGGAGGCGGACAGGTTTTTGAGAAGATAATGCAATTGTAATGTCTGGAATTGACGCCCCTTCCTTCACCAAGGGGCGTCTATCGTGGAACGTGTAGCGAGATTACCTTAAGTCATCGCGCAAGCCTCATTCCCTTACTTATCAGCAAGATTTACTTTGCTCGGGTATTCTCGCTCCACGCTCCTCGTTACCCGTTCATTTAATCCCCCATACTTTCTTGACGGTCTCGAGGGACAAACCTTCCACCTTGTCTTCTATGTCATCCGGCAGATTGCAGAAGAAATCGATGCCGGTGTACTCTTCCAATGTGTCGATATTGACGATAAAGTCGGTAATGGAAGCGGAATCCTCGTAGGTCTTGTTCTGAGCCCAAAAACCGAGGGCACGATAACCCGTGGACGTTTTCCACAAAACAGCCGTATAGAAATACTTCGGTACGGGAATCCTGTCATCGCCGCTGCCGATGTACGCCATGATCTGGTCGGCTGAATCAATGGTTCCGCCCTTGCAGACATAGAAGGTGTCCGTCTTGTTGGCACTGACCCAGGTGCGGATCTGGCTTTCCATATCAGCCCAAAGACCGGCATTGAACCCGTTGACTTGCGGTTGCATGTTGGTCAGGAAGAACGTCTGGTAGTTGCAGGCATACGAACTGAGCCGGTCGGCCGACGGACAAATGTGACCGTGGTCGTAGCCGCTGCGGAAGTAAGGGTCCTTGACGAAATGGTATTCTGATGAGACAAACTCGTCGTTGGGGTATTGTTCGGCCACATAGGGGTAAAGCGTGGTCTTGGTGTAATAGCGCGACGTATGCGTTTCCCTGAGCGAGGCATACATCTGATAGCACGACCAGCGCTGTGACTTTATGGTCGGGTCCCACTCGGTGGAATAATTCACGCCATACTCCTTGGTGGAAGAGTTGAGCGTACACTCGTGAATTATCACAAAACTGCTGCCGCCTTTCACTTTGGGAAACTCCAGACGGGCGAGTTCCGGTTGGGAGGACGCGTCGTTGGCGTTGACGTTCTTGACGGAAGTCTTCTGTGTCGTACCGCCCGTCTCATCGTCATCGCTGCCGCTACAAGCCGTGAAAGCGAGCACGGCCAGGAGGGAAAGCCAGAAAAGTTTAAGTTGTCTCATGTCGGTTAATAAAAAAAGTGTGGCCAGCCGTATATGCAACTACGTCTGATCACACTTTTATAAAAATCGGTATCTTACAAAAAGGTATTGCGACTTACTTCTTGTTGATCTTACCATAACGGTTCATGAAGCGGTCAACGCGACCTGCGGTGTCAACGAGCTTGCTCTTACCGGTGTAGAACGGGTGAGAACTGCTGGAGATTTCCACTTTTACCACGGGGTAAGTCTCGCCTTCGAATTCCACCGTATCATTGGTTTTGCAAGTGGACTTCGTAAGGAACATATCGCCGTTGGACATGTCCTTGAACACGACGGGACGATAGTTTTCAGGATGAATACCTTTTTTCATTTTCTTATTCTTAATTGATTAATAAATACTTTACGGGCTGCAAAAGTACAAAGATTTTTGCAGCCCGCCAAAAGTTTGGGTTATTTTTTGCTGATTTATTGTTGTATGAAGATGCAGGGCAGCGTATTGCTCACCGTAGAGTAAGCGCCGTAAGAGGTGTACTTCGATGAATACTGCAACGTCTTGCTCGTGGAATTGTTCACGATGCTGGCCGTACCGTCACTGTTGATGGTGATGCTCCACACATAACCGTCGTCGGGCAGTGACGTGGAACGGTTGAAACTGTTGTACGTGCCGGTCATGTAATAATAGTAACCGCTGGCGTCCTGAATGGTATAACCGCCGCTGACCGCCGCAATCGTAAAAGCGTTGGACTCCTCCACACCCGTCAGGGTCTCACCGGAGAGCGTAGCGTCGGCCGTCTTCAGGTAACCGTAGTTGCCGGTGAGCGGAGTGGCGCATACATAAGCGGAACCGTCCGTATTGGCGGCGATGATGATCTTACCTGCGGAAACGCTTGTGGCGAGTTTCCAGCTCTTGGACGTCGTACTGCTCTCGCTGCCGGACGAACCGTTCTTGCTGAAGAGACAGGGCAGCGTGTTGCTTACCGATGAGTAGGCTCCGTAAGAAGTGTACTTGGAAGAATACTGCAACGTCTTGCTCATGGAATTGTTCACGATGTTGACCGTACCGTCGCTGTTGAAGGAAACCGTCCAGACATAACCGTCATCAGGCAGAGACTCGGAACGGTTGAAACTGTTGTACGTGCCGGTCATGTAATAATAGTAACCGCTGGCGTCCTGAATGGTGTAACCGCCGCTCACGGCCGTAAAGGTGAAGACATTGGCGCTTTCCACACCGGAGAGCACGTCACCGGAGAGCGTAGCGTCGGCCGTCTTCAGATAACCGTAGTTGCCGGTGAGCGGAGTGGCGCATACATAAGCGGAACCGTCTGTATTGGCGGCTATCACGTATTCGCCGCTGGCGATGGAACTCACTTTCTTCCATTCGTCGCCAGACTCTTCGCTGCCGCTGCCACTGCCGTTGAGCTCAACGATATAGTTGCCCTGTGTCATTTCCGGCGTATTGCCCTTGAAGTCGATCAACTGACCGTAGACAACCACTTCATCGCCGGCCTTGATCTCGTCGCCGGAAGTAAACTTGACATTGTCAAGATAGTAACCGCGATAGATATACAACTGTCCGGCCGTCGTGCCGTCATCAGAGATATAATAGGTGGCGTTGCCGTAAGAAGTGCTGATGTCCGGTGCGGCAACGATGATACCCTTCACATAGACATAGTCGCTCTTCACGTCGTCATCAAGCGTGGCGATGAGTTCTTGGGCCGCGGCCACATTGTACGGGTCGTCAAGCGTACCGCTTCCGTCTGCTTCCGCAGTGGACTCGCTGCCGCCGGCGGTCTTGCCGTTGATGGAATAAATGTAGTTGCCCTGTGTAAACTCATACGTTCCGTTGTAGTTGACGAGCGTTCCGTAGACGACAACGGTGTCGCCTTCCTGGATTTCATCCTCGGAAGTAAACTTGACATTGCCGAGACTGTAACCGCGATAGACGGTGAGCTGGTCGGTGGAAGTACCGGTGTCGGAGATATAATACGTCGCATTGCCGTAATTGGAGGTGTCGATTTCCTTGATGGAAACGATGATACCCTTCACATACACTTTCTCGGCCAAGGCATCCTCATCGCCTGAGGCAATGAGCTGGTTGGCGGCGGCCACGTTGTACGGTTCGTCCACCGTTCCGCTTCCGGCAGGATCAACGGCCTCTTCCGTCTTCGATTCACCGCTGGAAGGATAGTTGTATGGCATCGGCACATCCTCACAGGAGGCGAATGCCAAGGCTGTCATTGCTAAGACAAACCATGAATAAAACAGTTTTTTCATATTCGTATGTTATTTATTATTCGTTATTAAATTCTCTTTTATTCGATGACCACATTCTTCACCTCCCATGTCGGTGCGTTGTCGGCCGTACTGACATAGCGGAAGGCGATGTGTACGTTGCTCTTTCCGGCATAAGCGGACAAGTCGATGGTGGTGGTATAGAACGTCCAGCCGCTGCCTTCGGGCTTCACGTCCTCCGTAAGGCGCGTCCAGGCGCTTTCGGTAATGGTGCCCTCATCATTGTAAGAGGTGGAAACGTAGATGCCGAGATTGTCAGTGGAACCGTAATTGGCGGCCTGTTCGAACGTCAGCGTGGCAGAAGAGGCGCCGCTCATGTCGACAGACGGCGAGATCAACCAGCTCTCTGCGGCATAATTGGTGCTGTTGTAGTAGGCGGAACCCTTCATGCCGTAATTGGCGGAAGTCCACTTCCAGACGAAGGACAACTCATCCGGCAAGGTCTTGTTGACAATGGTGAACTCGCCCTGGTCGTCGTCGAACGGTTCTTTGAGCAATGCGGTGGCGCCGGCCTGGATGTCATTCTCATCACGCATGAGGATTTGCCAAATGTTGTTGTAGCGCGTGAAGATACCAGTAATGTCCACCGTACCGGTCATCATGGCCGCGTTGGCGAAGTCGGCATACGTACTGGTACGCAATACGATGCGGGAAGAGCTCAGTCCGCTGAAGGCACGGTTGACGCAATTGGCCGTAATCGACGCGCTACCGTCGTCCGGCGCATAGACCTTTTCGCCGTCGGCATCCTTGAGAACGACGCCCTTGATGGTCATCAACTTGCCGCAATTCTCATAGAGATAGGTGGCGTCGCTGATTTTGGATACGTCAAACACCTCCGGTTCGGGGGTCTCGCCCATGCCGAGTATCTTGTAATGCTCGTTCCAGGTATAGCGGTCCATGCGTCCCACCGACTGTTTTCCGGTATTGGTATTGGTGTAGACACCGCCGATTTCGGCCTGCTGGCCGTAACCGCCAATGTAAAGGTCTTTCAGACTGACCAGGATTTGCTGACCCACGGGCAGCGGTCCGTAAAGACCGGCCTGACTGATGCACACCAACAGGGCGCCCGTCTCATCTTCCAAGGCCACTTCCTGATAGATGTTGCCGCCGATGTCGTTGCCCGTAATGGTGCCTTTGATCTGGATATCGTCCGTGATTTGCTTCATGGTACTGCCCGAAATGACAGTCTTGTACATGTCCTTGAGTTCGGCAATGGTGATGACATTGGTCTCAGTCAGCGTGTTGTTGCCGTAAGGACTCTCCTCAATGACCGGCTCGGCGTAGTCCTTGCCCATACAGGAGGCAAGCAACACGCAGAGAAGCGCCATTGTAATGTATTTCATTTCTTTCATATCTTTCTGACAGATTTAGAATTTATAGGCGAGATTAAGCATTCCGTTGGTGCCGAAGGCATAGTATTTCTTCGGGTTCTTGGAGAATTTGTAGGTACGCGACTTGTTGTAACTGCCGTCGTTGGTCGTGGTATAGTCGCTGCGGCTCTGTTCATATCCTCCGGTGACAATGTTCTGATTGTTGAGGATATTGGTCACCATCAGGTTGATGGAAAGCGAACCTTTCTTCAACCGGATGTTCTTGCCGATGCTGCCGTCGAGCATAAAACCGCCGTGTCCCTTGGACTGTTCGGGAACGATATAGTTGCCGTAGTCGTCGATGTTGCCCATCGTGACCAGCGTTCCCTGATAACGCATGCTCGGCGAGTAAGACAAATAGATGCGGTCGTAGTAGTTGCAGTCCAAATCGATGTACCATCCGCCCTGGTGATAACTCAATCCCACGTTGGCGGCGGTAAGCGGCGTACCCGACTCGCGCATGCCTTTGTTCATCACGATGTCCTCGGTGACGGTCCGTTCGGTAGAGTTCATGTAGCGCACGTTGGCATTGTTCTTGTTGCGCGCGTCACTCCAGGTACCCACGGCTTTCAGGTCGAGGAACGAGGTGAGCTTGAAGGTCAGGCCCAGTTCTACGCCGTAATACTCCTTGATGATGTCGGTCATCGACACATAGGTGAAGGAGTTGATGTCGTCGAAGTAGAAATTCTGCCACTCCGTCACGTTGCTCAAATAACTGTAATAGGCGTTCAGGTTGGCGTGCATCCAGGAATTCTGGTACTGATAACCGAATTCGCTGCTGAAGATGTGCTCGTCCTTGAGGTTGGTCACGAAGTCGTTGTTCATCTCAGGCGACACGAAAGCCGTCGTCACCTGCGGCGGACGCCATTCATAACCGGCGCCGAGAGAGAACGTATGACCGTGACCGGCATTGTAGGACATGCTTCCTTTGGCACCGCCTTCCCAGAAACGGGCGCGCTCGCTCTTGCCGTAGGAGTTGTCGGCGAACATTCCGTTGCGCATGTGTCCTTTACGGTACATGTGCGTGGTACCTATCTTGGTGGCGGCCATCAGGTGCCAGCGGCCCGTGTTCACGTTGTAATTGGTCCAGCCCAGGGCTTTCTGCACCATCAGGTTGTAATCGTAACCGAACTTGTCTCCTTCGTAAATGAGTTTGCCGGCACGGTTGGACCCCATCGTATTCAGGTCATACTGTACGTAATCGCTGCTGGCGTCGTATGTGCCTAGAGCGTAAGTGTTGATGTTGTGATAAGAGGCCGCACCGAGCAAATCCTCCATCGTCTGGTAGTGACGGCCGTTGTTCTGACCGAGCGACAGACCGACGTTCCATGTCTTGTTGGTGTCAATGTGCTTGGTCAGCGTGGAAGACAGGTTGAACATCAGGTTGTCGTTGTGCTTGGCCTGTACGTAATACAATGCGTCGGAGCCCGTCTGGGCGGCCTGTTTGTTGGCAAAGTACAGGCGGTCCCAGTTGATTTGGCGGTTGGCTTCGGATGCCGTCCACCAATTGACGGAGTTCTGCCAGCTCTGTAGCGCCACGTTGTTGCGGCTGTACGTGTTGGTCTCGTCCCATACATCGTAGTAACTGCTGGGCAGGTTCTTCCAATAGTCGGGCTGAGGATTCTCCGAATTGCTGTAATTGAGCTTCGTGCTCTTGTACATGGAATACTTGCCGAAGAGGGAGGTGGTCAACTTCATGTCCTTGTTGATGTCCCAGTCCCAGGTCAGGATGGTGGAAGGAGCGAAGTCGTTGACCACGCGGGAATTGCGCTTATGGCCGTTCTGATAGCCCCAATAGGGATTGTAGTAACGGTCGTTGGCCAACCAATACGCCTCGTCGGTGGAAGCGCCTTGCGTAGAACGCTCTGTCGGATTTCCCCACGTAGAGAGTGAAAGCGAATGACCGTTGTCCCACTTCTTCTGTACGCCGAAGAAATAGGAAAGGGCATTGTAGAACGTGCCTTCCACGTATCCTTGATGAGCCCAACGGTAGGTGATGTTGGCGGCAATGGCCCATCCCTGACTGTTGAAACCGGAAGCGTAGGTGTACATGCCGCGCAAGGTATAGTTGCGGTTGGCGCCGCTCAGCGTGATGCGGTGGCCTGCCGCCATACTTCCCGCACGGAAGTTGTAATTGTTGCTTCCGCCCATGTTGGACATGGTGTAATTGTTACTCTCGAACGGAAGGGAGAAGTCCACGTTTTTCGTCTGCTGGTTCAATCCGCCGACCATGGAGAAACGGAACTGTCCCGACTCCATGTCGTTCATCGGCGCGCCGTTGATGAATACGTCGTTATACTTCTGATTGAACGCACGATAACGGAAACGGACGGGAGAAAAAAGATATCCCACCTCATTGGCATAGACATTGGTGGAGGAATTCAGAATCGTCACATTCTGCGTCATGTCATCATCCTCGCCCAATTGTGCTTCCGTAAAGGTGAACGCGTTCTCGTCCATCGTCTGGGCCGCTTGCTCCTGGCTGCCTGTCTCCGGCTTTTGGGCAAATGCAAAAGACGAACAGAGCAGAGCCAAGACGGCTAACTTCAGCTTTTTCTGCATAAAATGATTAGATTTATAGTTTTATTGTTTGCATGCAAAGAAACAAAATTAATTTTAAAAAAGAAAGACTTTTTGATAAAATTTTCACGACGGTATTGATTTTATCAGATAAATTTCTGATATTTGCAAAAAGAAATCAACATAATATGAAAAAACTGAGTTTACTTTTCGTCATGCTCACCGCATGCGTGACCCTTTCGGCGCAAAAGCAGTATAATGTGTATGCCGTCGGATTCTACAATCAGGAAAACCTTTTTGACACTTGTCACGACGTAGGCAAAAACGACCAGGACTTCCTGCCCACGGGTTCTTACCGCTGGAACGGCCTGAAATATTCTCACAAACTGAAGAACATGGCCCGCGTGCTGGCCGAGATGGGAACGGACGTGCTTCCCGGTGTCGGTTGCGCCTTTATCGGACTGGCCGAGGTGGAAAATGAGAAAGTCATGCAGGACCTGACGGCACAAGAGCCCTTGGCTGCCCGGAATTTCCAGTATTGCCACGTGGAAGGACCCGACCGCCGCGGTATCGATTGCGCCCTGATATACAATCCGAAACTCTTCTCCGTGCGTGACGTCAAACTTGTCCCCTACGTTCAGGCCCTGGAGAAAGACAGCGGATACCGCACCCGCGGTTTTCTGACCGTCAGCGGCGACATGGCCGGCGAGCATGTGACGGCCGTTGTCTGTCACTGGCCGAGCCGCTACAGCGGTTCGTTCTATCGCGAACAGGCCGGTCTGCAGGTGAAAGCGCTGAAAGATTCCATCTTGCGCGAAGACCCGGACTGCAAGGTTTTCGTCATGGGCGACATGAACGACGACCCGTCCAACCGCAGTATGAAGGTGTGCCTGAGCGCCAAAGCCGACATCAAAGACGTGGGCGCTGACGACATGTACAACCCTTGGGCAAAGTTTCTTTCCAAGGAAGGTGTCGGCACCTTATTATATAATGGCAGTTGGAACCTGTTCGACCAGATTGTCATGACGCCCAACTTGCTCGACAAGGAGGGCACCAAAGACTATACGACACTGAAATATTGGAAGAACCAAATCTTCCGGAGGGATTATCTTATCCAGTCGGAAGGCAAATACAAAGGAGGCCCGCTCCGCACCCATTCCAGCGGAGTATGGCTCGACGGTTACAGCGACCACTTGCCCGTAGTCGTTTACTTAGTAAAGGAAAAGCAATGAACCAGAAAACGAAAGACAACATCACCATCATCGGTATCGCAGGCGGTACCGGTTCGGGCAAGACCACCGTGGTAAGGAAAATCGTGGAGGCGCTGCCGCCCCACTACGTCGCCGTAGTGCCTCTTGATTCTTATTACAATGACACGTCAAGCATGACCGACGAGGAACGGCATGCCATCAACTTCGACCATCCTGATGCCTTCGACTGGAAACTGCTGACCAAGCAGCTCAATGACTTGCGGGCAGGAAAGGCTATCGAACAGCCCACCTATTCTTACATACTCTGCAACCGTTTGCCGGAGACCGTACACGTGGAACCCAAACCCGTGATTATCATCGAGGGCATCATGACGCTCATCAATAAGAAGCTCCGGGAAATCATGGATTTGAAGATCTTTGTCGATTGCGACAGCGACGAACGGCTCATTCGCAACATCCAGCGCGACACCATCGACCGCGGACGTACCGTCTCCATGGTCGTCGACCGCTACCTGAAGGTACTCAAACCCATGCATGAGCAGTTTATCGAACCGACAAAGCGTTATGCCGACCTCATCATTCCGCAAGGCGGCGAGAATGTCAAGGGCATTTCCATCCTTTGCAATTACATCGAAGGACTGGTGAAATAACTAAAACTTCTTGAAGCGCAACCGATAGGCGGACGACTTCAGCACCATCTTACTGCTGCCAAGTTGTTCGACAAGGAACGTTTCGTCCAGTGCGCTGATACCGAAAGGCAGCAGGACGGAAGCGTCTTCCACGGTGATGTCGCCGCCGTCTTCTCCATTTTCATGCCAGTTGTTTTTGTAAGGACTGTACACCCGGAGGGAATCGCCGTCGTGATTAAACCTGAGGTAATAGTCGCCATAGACGCCGTCTTTGTCGGAAACATTGAGCAATTTGTACTCCACGCCCCAGAAAATCCGTTGACCGCTCAGGTCAATCGTCGTATCGGCAGAGAGCACTTCCTCGCTGACCAGGTGCCAAAAACCGTCCAACTTGCCGTTATCGCTCGTCTCAAGTGTACAAGAAGAGAAGGCGATGGCGATAACGGAGAAGATAAATATGATGGAAAAAACTGTCTTTTTCATTGTCAATCAACTTATTTAGTGAGTAATCCTGACTTGCTGACCGTCAGTTGGAAACCCGCATTACTGCCGAGGATACGGCCGAAATCCATCGCATAACCGCCTTTCAAGCGCCAATTATGAGGGAACAGATACGAGGCCTCGACCAAAAAACTGACATTGTGATGCTTCTTGGTATAGGGAGAAGTATAGGTACCGTAACCTTCCTGCCATGTCGCAAGGACGCGATAGTCGAGCCGCTCGGCCGGTTGACCGTCAAATCCGAGATGGAACGCCATGAAGCGGTTGTCCTGAACGTTGATTTGACCGTTGGTATTGTAGAGTGGCGAACGGTAAAGCGGATTGCCGATGACCTGTCCCCAATGCTGCCAACCGCCATAATAGCCATGATTGTAATAATTGTCGACACCCGCGATGTGGTCGGAAATATTACGCGTACGGTCATGGTTGTACGGTCCGCTTTGGTATTTGGTATACAGATATTCCACCACGATGTCACGCAACCACCTGCTGTACTTGAAATTCAGTTCCACGCCCAGCATCATATCTTTCAAATCGTAGATAAAATACTTTCTGTCTTTCTTGGTATTCCACTCATCGCCCGTGCCGTAACCGTTGTAATCGGTAAACAGCATCTGGGAATGGTCTTCAAAGAAATGGTCTCCGTAGAGGGACAGACGCCAGGTGTCGGCGTCGTAGTTGAGACGAATCACCCAACTGCCCAACTGATCACCCTCTATATTGCCGTAGTCGCCTTCGCCGGCATCGCTTCCGCCGGGGAAGAACGCATGCCAATAACTGCCCAAGCCGCCACCCATCCCGACGGGCGTCATGTTCTCTCCGCTGCCGGTATAGGACGTTCCGCCGAAGAGACAGGCCATCTCCAAACCCAATTCCACGGAAAAAGGATAGAACCGCTCGGGATTGCCAATCATCAGATAACCCGCCTTACTGTGGTAAAGTACATCGTCCGCATAGCGTGCCTGCCGGTTGGTAAACTCATGCTGCCAGTTGTCGTCCGTCATCTTGCCGTAAGCCAGATGGCCTTTCAGGTGCAACCATCCTCCCGTCAGCGGGACTGTCCAATAATCAGGCAAGGCCAAACGCACCTGAGGGACGGGGCGGGCATTCATTCCCAGCGTCTGCGAACCGCTGCTCAGTCGCGGATTTTTCAGTTCTATGGGCTGTTGCCTGCTGCCTACGGTCAGTACGCCGTGCAACCATCTCAATTCCGCAAAAGCCTGTTGAATGACCACATTCGAAGTATAATTGTACGGCACGGCCACATCCACGCCATAACCGATACCCCACCGGCGGGCCGAGTCGGTGGAAAGCGGTCGGATGACGCTTCCGCGCAGATATCCGTTATTCTCTTCCAACGAACTCAAACCGTACTTGTTGGCATTGAGCCACAAGGGTGTCGCATCTTTGGAAAACGATGCCTGCATCTCCACATTGTACTCAATGGCGTGACCCAGGTCAAGTTTACCCGGATTGTCATTGTCTGCCCACGCCTGAGCGGAAGCGGCAAGCACGGTGCCAAGTGCCGTCAACGTCAATATCGGCTTTTTCGGTATTCGCATGTTTCAGTCTCTATAATATAATAATGTAACGGGAAAACCGCGAAAATATTATGTTTAGGGATTTTCCCACCCAAGTGTAGGGAAAATCCTTTTCGGCGGGGGCGTATTCTCCCTATATTTGCATCAGAAAAAGAAATCAGCGCGGAACCGTCCGCAAAGAGAAAAGAAATATTCACTTAAAACCATAGCATTATGAAAAAGTTTATCATTGCCTTCGCAGCATTGCTCAGCATGACAATTCAGGCCCATGCCATGAGTTTTGAACAAGCTCGTCAGCAGGCTTTGTTCCTGACCGACAAGATGGCGTATGAGTTGAACTTGACTGACGCACAGTATGAAGCAGCCTACGAGATCAATCTCGACTATCTGCTGAGTGTCGATTATAACGATGTTTACGGTGTCTATTGGCGCCAGCGTAACCTCGACTTGAGTTATATCCTTTACGACTGGCAATATACGGCCTATTGCGCCGCCAGTTATTTCTACCGTCCGCTTTACAGGACCGGCGGATACTGGCACTTCGGCATCTACGCCCGCTATCCTTATCGCGACTATTTCTTCTTCGGCATCCCCCGCTTCTACGATTCCTATCGCGGCGGCATGCACTCCTGGAGAATGAACGGCGGTCGCAGTTGGTATCACGGACGCGGTATCGGTCATGGTCCTGGTCCTGAAGGACGTACCCACGCCGGAATGCGCGACGGATTCCATCGCGGAGATTACGGACATGGAAAGAGCATGGGCGGCGGCCGCCAATACGGCATCCAGAATCGTCCGGGCAACCGTTCCTTCGACAACAACCGCGGCAGTTCTACCCGCGAGACGGTACGCCAGAACAACGGTGGCGGCAGTCGCAGCGCTTTCGGCGGCAGCAGAGCCCATCGCGACAAAAGGTCCAACGGTACGTTCACCCCTGAGCGGAATTCCCGTCAGAACGGTACGCTCAGCCGTCCGAACAACAACAGTCGTAGCGGATTCGGCAGCAGCCGCAGTGGCAGCAGTTCCCGTGGCAGCGGCATCGGTTCCTCAAGAACAGGTTCGCGCAGCAACGGTTCCAGCAGTATCTCACGCGGCAGTTCTTCCCGTGGCAGTTCATTCGGCGGAAGTTCACGCAGCAGCAGTAGCAGTTCTGCTCACAGTGGCGGCTTTGGCGGAGGCAGTTCCTTCGGAGGAGGTTCCGGTTCTTCATCCCACTCCGGTGGCGGCTCTCACAGCAATGGCGGTCCGACCAGTTCATCCAACGGTCATTCCGGTGGCGGTTTCGGCGGACACAGATAAAAAATTGCTGACTATATAATTTACCCACGGTGCGGGCCTTTACTCCAAGAGTAAGGTCCGCACTTCCGCATTTTGCATCCGCATCACCTCGGGCATCGGTTTATCATAAAAAACACTTTGTATGGCCTTGTTGATGATGCCGTGACCGACGGCCAACACACTCTTTTCCGGAAATTCTTTCCGAATCCATTGCAGAAACTCACGCGCCCTGGCCTTCAACGCATCGACGGATTCAATGTCATCCGGCCATGTCTCATCCTTCAGGTCGGGAATAAACCGGCCCGTAAATCCGCCCCAGTCGCGTTCCCGCAAAAGCGGAGTCGTCACTATCTTGTCCGTCCTTCCTTCCGCAATGATACGACAAGTCTCCACGGCCCTGTTGAGGTCGCTCGACACAAAGGCGTCTATCGGCGTCAAAACCAGTCTTTGCCTCAATTCTTCCGCCTGCCGCACGCCGTTGGAATTGAGTGCTCCCTGTGTTTGACCCTGCATGATCTGACTGACATTGTCGAACGTCTCACCGTGTCTGACCAAGTAAAGTGTTGTCATTTGCCTGTAAATATGCGTCAAAAATAGCAATTATTTATGAATGAATCGGGCGAAATAAGGATTTTTTCTTACTTTTGCCGGAAAATAACAAGTGTATGAAAGTCATTCAGAGTTCGTTGCTTAGGGCTGTCGTCGCCATCATCGTCGGCACGTTGTTGATTAAATTCCGCGAAGAATCGGCCACATGGCTGACCATTACCGTCGGTGTCCTGTTCTTTCTCAGCGGTGTAATTTCCTGCGCCGCCTACTACGGCGCCAAGCGCCACGAGAACGACACACCCGTATACGACGCCAACGGCAAACAGTTGACGGGCATCAAGCCCACCTTCCCTATCGTCGGCGTAGGCAGTGCCATTCTCGGTATCATCCTGGCCGCCATGCCGGGCACGTTCCTGAGCGGACTGATGTATATTCTGGCGGCCATTCTTATCCTCGGCGCCATCAACCAGTTTATCACGCTGGCCGCGGCCACACGGTTCGTGAAGGTCGGATTTGTCTTCTGGTTGTTTCCCGTGGTGATTCTGCTGACCGCCATTTTCGTCATCGTCAAGAAGATTGACCCCGTATCCATGACGCTTTTCATCATCGGCTGGTGTATGCTGGTCTACGGTATGGCGGAATGTCTGAACTCCATCAAGGTGTATAAGGCGCACAAAAAGCAACGGGCAGCAGAGGAAGCCGCAGCAGAGGAAATCCAAGAAGCGGAAGAAATCGAAGACAAGACAACGGAGACACCGTCGGAAGGCAACTCGACTGAGGAGGAAAAAGCAGAGGCCTATTCCGGACCCAGCCCTGAAGACGTCGGATTATAAGACTTTACACAAAACAAGATACGCTGTATCAGGCGGAAAATACCGGTTATTTTCCGCCTTTTTTCGTCAACTGCAACAGGAAAAACGTCAATGCGCCGTTGAGCATGAGCAGTTCGTAACCGAAATGATAGTCCCATAACGCGGCGGCAAGGCGGTCGGCCAGAAAACAAATCAAGGGCGAAACCACCGCGATATAGGGCACCAGGCAATCGTTGACCTTTCCGTGCGTCAGCAGTCCGTAGGCAAACAGGCCCAAAAGCGGACCGTATGTATAGGAACAGAGAATGTAAATGGCGTCTATCACACTGGTGGAGTTCAATGCGCCGAACAGTAAAATGAAGAGAGCGAATACGGCACAGACGCCGACATGAGTCCTTTTCCTCAACCGTTCATCCCCTTCTTTCTCGCAAATGTCCACGCACCAGGACGTGGTAAGCGCCGTCAAGGCCGAGTCGGCACTGGAAAAAGAGGCCGCCACGACCCCGACGGTAAACAGAATCAGACCGGTCTGTCCCAACGCGCCCGAGGCGCAAAAGGCAGGCAACAGTTCATCACCGGCCATTCCTCCGGTGGCGATACCGGCACTTTCGGCTCCGCGGGCCAGAAGAATACCCAAGGCCAACAAAAGCAGATTGGCCGGAACGAATGCAAAACCGTAGCAGCACATGTCTTTCTGCGCGTCGCGCAAGGATTTGCAAGTCAGATTTTTCTGCATCATGTCCTGGTCGAGTCCGGTCATGACAATGACGATAAACACACCGCTGAGAAACTGTTTCCAGAAATATTGCCTGTCGGCCAAGTCATCAAACACGAATATCCGGCTGCGCGCATCGGAAGCAATGGCCGAAACGGCGTCACCGGCGCCCAGGCCTTGGAATGCCGTCACCTTATATATAATCAGCAGCAGGGCCACAAACATGCACAATGTCTGGAACGTATCCGTCCACACCAGCGTTTTCACCCCGCCCTTCCGCGTATACAGCCAGATGAGCGCGGTCATCCCCACGACGGTAAAGGCAAAAGGAATGCCCCAGCGCTGAAAGACAAAATACTGCAACAGCATGCACACCACGTAAAACCGGACGGCCGCACCCGTCATCTTCGACAAAAGGAAAAACGACGCGCCCGTCTTGTAGGAGCATCGTCCCAGACGGGTTTTCAGATAAGCGTATATGGTGGTCAGCCGCAACCTGTAATACACGGGCAACAAGAGGAAGGCCACCGCGAAGTAACCCGGAATAAAACCGATGCACATCTGCAGATAAGTCATGTCCTGCCGGAGCACCATACCGGGTACGCTGACAAAAGAGACGCCGGATATACTCGCGCCTATCATGCCGAAGGCCACCATATACCACGGCGACTGCCGGTTGGCCCTGAAAAAAGCATCGTTGTCGGAGTGACCGGACGTCAGTCTGCTGAACAACAGCAGCAGGGCGAAATACACCAAAAGGGTGAACAGCACTGTCATATCGCCTGCAAAGTTAAACATTTTTGAGAAAACCGCTCATTTTGTCATGATTAAACGAATTTTTTCGTACTTTTGGGCTCAATTAAGAGAATCATATATAAAATCGATAAACTATGAGCAAACAGAAGAAATTCCTGCTTGGGGAAAATGACATTCCCACGCAATGGTACAACATCCAGGCCGACATGAAGAACAAACCCATGCCGCCGTTGAATCCTGCCACCCGTGAACCGCTGGCGCCTGAGGATTTGAGTCATATCTTCGCAGAGGAATGCTCCCGCCAGGAACTGGATCAGGAACATGCCTGGATAGACATTCCCGAAGAAGTGTTGGACAAGTACCGCTACTACCGGGCCACACCGCTCGTGCGCGCCTACGAATTGGAGAAAGCGCTCGACACGCCCGCCCACATTTACTTCAAGAACGAAAGTACCAACCCGCTCGGTTCGCATAAAATCAATTCGGCCATTCCGCAGTGCTACTATTGCAAACAGGAGGGTACGACCAACGTGACCACCGAGACGGGAGCAGGACAGTGGGGTGCCGCCCTGAGCTACGCCGCGAGCGTATTCGGTCTGAGCGCCGCCGTCTATCAGGTGAAACTCACCATGCAGCAGAAACCGTACCGTTCGCTCATCATGCGCACGTTCGGAGCGGAAGTGACCGGTTCTCCTTCCATGTCCACCCGTGCGGGCAAGAACATCATCACCAACGATCCGACACATCCGGGCAGTCTCGGCACGGCCATTTCCGAAGCCATCGAACTGGCCACCACGACACCCAACTGCAAATACACCTTAGGTTCGGTGCTCAGTCATGTGACCCTTCACCAGACGGTCATCGGACTGGAGGCTGAGAAACAAATGGAAATGGCGGGAGAATATCCCGATATGGTCATCGCCTGTTTCGGCGGCGGCAGCAATTTCGGCGGCATTGCGTTCCCGTTTATGCGTCACAACATCCTGGAAGGAAAGAACACGACCTTCATTGCCGCCGAACCCAACAGTTGTCCGAAACTCACGCGCGGTGAATTCCAGTACGATTTCGGTGATGAAGCCGGTTACACACCGCTCTTGCCAATGTACACTTTGGGGCACGACTTCAAACCGGCCAACATTCATGCGGGCGGATTGCGCTATCACGGCGCCGGCACCATCGTGAGCCAACTCATCAAGGACGGACTGATGTACGGCGTGGACATCCCGCAGTTGGAGACATTCGAGTCGGGTATCCTCTTCGCCCGCACGGAAGGCATCATTCCCGCGCCGGAGAGTTGTCACGCCATCGCGGCCACCATCCGCGAGGCCAAGAAGTGCAAAGAAAGCGGAGAAAGCAAGGTGATACTCTTCAATCTGTCCGGTCACGGTCTGATCGACATGCCGTCTTACGACCAGTTCCTCAACGGTGACCTTCGGAATTACGACGTTCCCGACAGCGAAATCCGAAAAAACTTACTGAACGTCCCGCATATCCTGTAGGATTTGCGTGGCCCCGCCTACAGCCGTCACGTTCTCCACTACCATACTGCGCCTGCCGTTGCGGTCTTTCAGATTGCAGCGGCGGGCGTTCTGCGTAATGTAAGTCAGCACCTTGCCGAAAATGTCACTGCGATAATACGGACTGTCGTCCCGACTGACGAACTGCATCTGCATCCTGCCGTTCTTCAGGATGATTTTCTCCATACCCAACGAACGGCCCAACCTGCGCAAGCGCACCACCTGCAGGAGTTCCTCGCCCTCGTGCGGAACGGGACCGAAACGGTCTTCCAACCGTTTACGGTAGGCCTGCAGGTCCTTGTCATCCGTGATGTTGTCCAATTCGCGGTACAGCAGCATCCTTTCACTGCTGCCGGGCACATAGTTGTCGGGGAAGTACATTTCCAAATCGCTCTCCAGGGCACAGTCGTCCACGAAGTCCTCACCCTTCAGTCGCACGCCCTGTCGCATATCATCCTCCATCATATCCTTGAATTCGTCATTGCGCAATTCGGTCACGGCCTGCGTCAGAATCTTCTGATAGGTCTCATATCCCAGGTCTTCCATGAATCCGCTCTGTTCGGCTCCCAAAAGATTGCCGGCGCCACGGATGTCCAAGTCTTGCATGGCCAGATTGAAACCGCTGCCCAATTCCGAGAAATTCTCCAAGGCCTCCAGGCGTCTCCGGGCTTCGGGCGTGAGGTCGCCCTTGGGCGGCGCCAGCAGGTAACAGAAAGCCTTGCGGTTGCTCCGCCCCACCCTGCCTCGCATCTGATGCAAATCCGACAGTCCGAACCTATGGGCGTCGTTGATGATAATCGTGTTGGCGTTGGGGATGTCAATGCCGTTTTCCACAATGGTGGTGGAAAGGAGAACGTCATATTCCTCATGAATGAAGTCGAGCAGCAACCGTTCCAGTTCTTCCGGCGGCATCTGCCCGTGACCCACGGCCACACGGCAATCGGGAATATACTTCTTCAGCATCGCGGCAATCTCCGGCAGGTTGGAAATCCGGTTGTTGACGAAAAACACCTGACCGTTCCTGCTCATCTCATAATTGACAGCGTCGATGATGATATCCTTGTTGAAAGGACACACTTCCGTATAAATCGGATAACGGTTGGGCGGCGGCGTGCGCAGAATACTCATGTCGCGCGCCCCCATCAGGGAAAACTGCAAGGTTCGGGGGATGGGCGTGGCCGACAAGGTCAGTGTATCCACGTTCGTCTTGAGTTTGCGCAACTTCTCCTTCACGGCCACGCCGAATTTCTGTTCTTCGTCGATGACGAGCAATCCCAGGTCGTGCCACTTCACCGTCTTGCCTATCATCTTGTGCGTACCGATGAGGATGTCTATCCTTCCGGCCGCCAAATCATCCAGAAGCACCTTGGTCTGTCTGGCGGTTCTGGCCCTTGTGAGGTAATCCACCCTGACAGGCAAGTGCCTGAGACGGTCTCTGAACGTCTGATAGTGCTGAAAAGCCAGGACGGTCGTCGGTACAAGCACGGCCACCTGTTTACTGTCACAGGCCGCCTTGAAGGCCGCGCGCACCGCCACTTCCGTCTTGCCGAATCCCACGTCGCCGCACACCAGACGGTCCATCGGACGGGCCGACTCCATGTCGTGCTTGATATCGGCCGTCGCCTTGAGTTGGTCGGGCGTATCCTCGTACAGAAAACTGGCCTCCAATTCCTGTTGCAGGTAAGTGTCGGGACTGAACGCGAAACCTTTTTCCTGCCGCCGTTTGGCGTAAAGACGGATCAGGTCGCGCGCAATATCCTTGATGCGCTTCTTCGTCCGTTCCTTCAGACGGTCCCACGCGCCCGTTCCGAGCGTACTGAGCCGGGGCGGTTCACCAGTGTCGGCCCTGCGGTACTTACTGATTTTATACAAGGAATGGATGGAAACGTCCACCGTATCGCCCCGCTGGTAGATGATACGGATTTTCTCCTGATAAGAATTGCCGGCCGGGACGCGCACCAGACCGCCGAACTTTCCCACGCCGAGGTCGACATGCACGAGAAAATCGCCGGGTTGCAATTCCTGCAATTCCTTCATGGTGAGCGCTATCTTGCCCGCCTTGGCCACGTCCGACCGCAACTGATACTTGTGGAAACGGTCGAAAATCTGGTGGTCGGTAAACAGGCAAATCCTCAAATCGTGGTCGGTCCAACCCTCATGCAGCGTTTTTTCTACGGGAATAAAACAGTCGCCTTCCGTTTCCGCCCCCGACGCAAGACCGCGCTCGGCGAGGATTTCGCGCAACCGTTGTTGCTGTTTGGCACTGTCGGCTAATATATATAAGGTGTAACCCTGTGCGAACGCGTCGCGCAAGGTGTCCGTCAACAAGTCGAAATTCTTATGGAAAAGCGGTTGGGCGGACAGGTGGAACGGTATCGTCACCTGTGGCGTGTCCGACGGACGCGGGCCGAACTCCACCCGCCGGAAACCGGCAAAGGCCTGATGGAAGGACGAGGGCGAGGCCAACAGACTTTCCTTGGTCATCGTACGCAGGATGTCGGCACGCTCCATCTCCGTCTTGCCCTCCATGCTTTCGGTCACGGCCTGGGCCGAAAATCCGTCCTGATATATCTTGCGGATGCGCTCTTCCGCATACAGCGCGTCCTTGACGACCCACAGACTGTCCCCGGGCAGGAATTCCCAAAAGGGGATTTTCCCGTCCGCCGACGCCGACAGGCGCGGCATGATCTCTATCTGCCGGCATTTTTCTTTCGACAACTGACTTTCGATGTCGAACGTGCGGATGGTGTCAATCTCGTCGCCGAAGAAGTCGATGCGGTAAGGATACTCCGAACTGAAGGAATAAACGTCCAGAATACTGCCGCGAAGGGCCATCTGACCAGGTTCGTAGACATAGTCGGTCTCCAGGAATCCCAATTCGCGCAAGTGGTTCATCAGTGCGGTCACATCCGTCACGTCACCGGTGGAAAGGCGCAAATGACAGTCTTCCGCGGTGCGTTTGCTGACCACCTTCTCGGCCAAGGCATCGGGCGAAGTGACAATATACAGACTGGCCTTGTCATTGGCAGAAAGACGGGCCAGCACTTCCGTTCTCAATATCTCGTTGGCGGCGTCGCGCTGCGCGTATTTCACGGCCCGGCGGAAGGAAGAAGGAAAGAAAAGGATATCCTCCTTGCCGGCCATCTGCGTCATGTCCTGATAAAAATACGCCGCCTCTTCCTGGTCTTGCAACACGAATACGGTCACGCCCTGCAAGTCGCGCCGCAGCGCCGAGAACAACAGCGGAGCAGCCGAGGCCAACAATCCCTGAAGGAAAACGCGGTTCGCGGCATCTTCCTTCAACGATTTCCTAAGGGCGGCCGCCTGCGGCGAACGCCCGTAGAGTGTCATCAGTTCTGTATTCTCCCGCATCAGTCGGCCGGCAACGGCGGATATTTGCGCGTCCAACCGTCGATACGCAAGCGCATCACACCGAAGAACGCCTCACCGAAGATACCGCCGCTCATCTTGCTCACGCCTTCCCGGCGGTTGACGAAGATGACGGGCACTTCCTTGATTTTGAATCCGATTTTATAAGCGGTATACTTCATCTCAATCTGGAAAGCATACCCCTTGAAACGGATTTTGTCCAGTTCGATGGTCTCCAGTACGCGCCGCTTGTAACACTTGAATCCGGCGGTCGTGTCATGTACCTTAAAACCGGTGACCAGACGGACGTACTTCGAGGCGAAATAACTCATCAGTACCCTGCTGATGGGCCAGTTGACCACATTCACGCCACTGATGTAACGCGAACCGATGGCCAGGTCGTAGCCCTCGTCGTGACAGGCGGCATACAGGCGCGGCAGGTCGGCCGGGTCGTGACTGAAGTCGGCGTCCATTTCAAACACATACGCATAGTCGTGCTGGAGCGCCCACTTGAATCCCGTAATGTAAGCCGTACCCAGTCCCTGTTTACCGCTCCGTTCGATGAGGAACAACCGGTCGGCGAACTCATCCGCCATCAACCGTTTCACGATGGCGGCCGTACCGTCAGGACTGCCGTCGTCAATGACCAGGATGTGGAAACATTTCTCCAACGAGAAGACGGCACGGATGATTTTCTCCATGTTTTCCTTCTCGTTGTAAGTAGGGATAATGACAATGCTGTCACTCACGTTCTTGTTTTCCATAACGCGTGTTATTCTGTCGGTTGTTGTTCCACCATCACACCTTCGAGGACACCTTCGCGGGCGGGTTCCTTATACTCCGTCTCCACGGTCACCTCTTCGGTCTTTTCCTCCTTCTTGGGCGCGGCCTGCGCCTTGCGCTCCTTCTTTTCCTCCTTCTTCACGGTCGTGGTGTCCACGAGTTCCACCTTCTCACTCTTCTCCAGGTCCACCACGTTGCGGTTGGCCGTATTGAGCCGGAACAGGCGCATCTGCATGCCGTCGAGCACACTGATGGAGATGTATTTCTCATCCGGGGTCAACCGGGCCGTCTTGATGTTGCCGCTCTCCACGCCACTGATGGCGATTTCCTCCAGGTTCTTGTTCTTTCCGTCAAAGAAATACAGTACACCGCTGTTCAGGTAGTACAGACCGTGACGCTCCTCATCCGGAAAACGGGCCACGATGACCGTGCCCTCCTTGAGATAATTGCACAGACTGTCCATCGATTCAGCCACACCCAGCGGTTTGGCGTCACTTCCGCCGGAGCAACCCACCATGCAGTGAGCGCACGTCATCAACAGGACGGCACCGGCCAGAAGTCCGAGTCTTCTCATCGTTTTCATTTGTTTCAACTTTTCCATAACATGATATTTTCTAATTTCTTACTTACAATTCCCGCTCCACGCTCCAATCACTGATCCGGATTCTCCACATAGCCCTGGTATTGGGCGTCAATCCCGCTCATCACACTGCGGTAACTCTCCTCGCAGAGCCGCTTGACGTTCTCCGTTCCCTGTCCTTGGGGATAAACCGGCGGATGCACCGTCAGGCGGAGCGGGTGCCAGAACACCCAGTACAAGTCCTTCATCCGCGGTTTGACGTCAAAACTGCCATTGATGGTCAACGGGCACACCGGCAATTGGAGTTCGTCGGCCAACATGAACGCGCCTCTCTTGAAGAGTCCCATGTGCCCTGTATACGTGCGGGCACCTTCGGGAAAGACCACCACGGACATCCCGTCGCGCAGCGTTTCGCGCGCCTTGTCATAGGTCTCGCGTATCTTGCTCGGTCCGCGCTTGTCCACGAAGATCTGGTGGGAAGCCTGACAGGCCACGCCCACGAACGGAATCTTGCGGAGCGAACGCTTCATCATCCACTTGAAGTTGCGGCCCAGAAAACCGTATATCAGGAAAATGTCAAACGCGCCCTGATGATTGGCTACGAAGACATACGACTTGTTTTTCTCCAGATGCTCGCGTCCTTCCACCTTCACCGGCAGCAACAGAACGCGCACGATGAACCACGACCACCATTTTCCGGGATAATAACCCCAGAAATGTCCGTTGCCGAGCCAGCAACCGATGACGACCATTAGCGCCGTAATAATGGTATAGACCAGAATAATCGGCGCGGCGACAACCAACTGATATATGCGGTACAAGTATTTCATGCCTGTTTCCTCCGATGCAACGTGATGACTGTAAATTCAGGTGGTACGCCGATGCGCAGCGGCATCACGCCGCCCAGACCCGCCGAGACGTGCAGGTAGCGCCCGTCCTCCTCGTAAAGACCGTGGTCCTCGCCCTGAAACATGGAGGCGCGAAGGCCCATCAGACGGATTTGTCCGCCATGCGTATGACCGGAGAGCATCAACTGCACCTCCGAGTTGGGCAAGACATCTACGCGCCACAAGTGGGGCGTATGTTCCAGGAGGATGACGAAAGCCCCTTCCGGAATGCCCGCCAGCGCATGTTGCAGGTTGACCTTCCCGTCGGAAATCTCTTTCATGCAACCGCTTTCCTCGCCGGCCACATAGATGGCGGCCTTGCCCCGCTCCACTTTCCGGTTTTCGTTGAGCAGCAGTTTCCATCCCATCTGTCGTTCCCTGCTGACAATCTCTTTCTGATTGGCCGCCTCCGAGAAGTCGTCCAGATGAGTATAGTCACTGTAATCATGATTGCCCAACACGGCGAACACGCCGTCCTTGGCCTTCAGACTCCGCAAGAGACGGGTGGCGGGATAAAACTCCTCCGGCAGTTGGTTGACAATATCTCCCGTAAAGGCTATCATGTCGGCCCCCACGGCATTGATGCTGTCGATATCGCGCGCCAGAAGATGCATCCGTCCGTCCTCGAACGTACCCAAATGGATGTCCGACACATGGACGATGCGATAACCCTCGAAGGCTTCCGGCAGGTTTTCCACATAGATGTCCTCATGGTGGATTCTCAACCGGCTCACGCCGCGGGTCGAACCGTAAAGATACAGGCCGAAAGCCGTCAGCGCCAGGACGATTCCCAACAGGTTGCCCCAGTTCATCCGTCTGCCGCGCACCTTGCATACTGCCCATCCCACTGACGAACAGAGGGCGAAGACGCATTTCGGGACGGCATACAGACCGATGCACCACAGGAAAATCCGGAGCGGTGCCATGTTTTCCGGAAGGAAATGCGTGACGGAAAACGTAAAATAAAGTGTGGCCGCAGCCAGCAACAGGGCCGGAATCCACCAGACCAGGCGCCGCCATCCCGACGTCTTGAAACGGCGCGACAGATAATGCCGCTCCATGTACCAGGCAGGGAGCAGTATCATCAACAGCAACGGTATGCAGATTCTGGCTATCATACTTTCATCAAATTGCGGGCGAGAAACTTGCCGACGGTCTCCCGGGGGAGATTTCTCCGTCGGGCGTAGTCGGCCAACTGGTCCTCGCCGATGGTTCCCACGTCGAAGTAACGGGCCTTCGGATGCGCGAACATCAGTCCGGACACCGACGCATGGGGCCGCATCATCCCGTTTTCCGTCAGTCGGATACCTATATCACCCATGTTCAAACACTCGTCCAGAAGGAAATTCAGACTCATGTCCGGCAACGAGGGATATCCCACGGCAGGGCGGATGCCCTGATAATGTCCCGCCAGGAGGTCGGCCATACTTGAATGTTCATCGGGACAATAGCCCCAAAGCGACTTTCTCACCGCCTCGTGCAGGCGTTCCGTCGCGGCTTCCGCCAAGCGGTCGGCCAGCGTCCGGGCCAGCATCCTGCGGTAATCGTCACCGCTTTCCGCCTCCGCCTCGCCCGCCGTAACGGCAAACAGACCTATATGGTCTTTCATCTTGTCACCGGCTGGACGGACAAAGTCGGCCAGACAGAGATTCGGCCGCCCCGCATCGTCATGCTGCTGGCGCAACATCGGCAGACGCTGGTCCGCCAGGAGAATGTCATCGCCGTCACCCACTGCCTCGCACAGCGCGAAAACGGCACGCATCTCATATTTTCCCTCCCACTCCGTCAACAGGCGTTCCGCCTCCTGGCGAAGGGCGTTTTTGTCTTTTTCTCCGGCCGTCCTCATGCCCCAGGCATAAAAGAAATACGGCCAATTGATGTAAGGCGCCGTCTCACTGACGGCATACGTCACCACCGTCCTCATGCGAATTCGATTTCCTCGCCCCGCGACGCTACGTCAAACACGCCGTCGGCCAACATATGATGACCGTTGCAGAAGGTGTGGACCACACGCCACTTCAACTGCTCTCCCTTGAGCGGGCTCCATCCGCACTTGCTCTGAATGACGTCTTCCGTCACCGTCCACGGTTCCGCGCGCCTGACCACGGCGATGTCCGCCTTGTAGCCCTCGCGCAGAAAACCCCTTTCTCTCACGCCGAACAGCGTGGCGGGCTGATGACACATCAGTTCTACGACCCGTTCCACGGACAGCATGCCCATATCGGTGAGCGTCAGCATGCACGGCAGGGAGAACTGTATCATCGGCATGCCCGACGCTGCCTTGAGGGCACCGCCCTCCTTGTCGGCCAGGGTGTGCGGCGCATGGTCCGTGGCCACCGTCCGGATACGGCCGTCGGTGAGCGCCTTTCTGAGCGCATCCCTGTCAGCCGCCGTCTTGACGGCAGGATTGCATTTTATCAAAGTCCCCCTCGTGACGTAGTCGTCAGAAGAGAACAACAGATGGGCCAGCACGGCTTCCGCCGTAATCCTCCCCTCTGGTTCGAAGAGCGCCAGTTCACGCGCGGTGGAAACATGGGCCACATGCAGCCTTGCGCCGGTCTGACGGGCCAAGGAGACCGCCAGCGCCGTAGAGTTGTAGCAAGCCTCTTCCGACCGGATCAGCGGATGCAGCATCACGGGCGGGTCGTCACCGTATGCCTTTCTCATCTCTGCCGCGTTGTGCGCAATGAGGTCGGCGTCCTCGCAATGCGCCATCACGGGCATGTCCAGGCGCGCCGCTTCCTGAAACACCTTGACAAGCGCGCCGTAACTGTCCACCAGCATATTGCCCGTCGACGACCCCATGAAGAGTTTGATACCCGGCACGTGCCGCCTGTCAAGCCGGTCGAAGAGCGCCGCATTGTCATTGGTTGCCCCGAAGAAAAAACTGTAATTGACGTGGCTTTTCTTCCCGGCTGTCGCCCGTTTTTCCTCCAGCGCCTCCAGCGTCGTGGTCTGCGGCACGGTGTTGGGCATGTCGAAAAACGACGTGACGCCGCCCCATGCCGCCGCCCGGCTCTCGCTTTCCATGTCCGCCTTGGCCGTGAGTCCGGGTTCGCGGAAATGCACGTGCGTGTCTATCACGCCGGGCAACACGAAGCACCCCGTGACATCCACCACTCGGTCGTGGCTGTCACGGGGCACGTTCTCATCGTAAGTCACTTGCGCAATGCGGTCGTGCTCAATGACGACAGTACCCTTGCGGATGCTGCCCTCGTTCACTATCCGACCTCCTTGCAGTAGCGTTCTCACTTCCTATCTTATTGTTTTGGCCGGGCCAGGTCGTTGGGTGTCGGTCCGCCTTGCGGCACTTCCACCTGCGAAGGATTCACGGCGGGCACGTCGCGCATGCCGTTCATGATGGCCTGGTTCTCCTGCGCCTTCTCGTAATAGTCTTTCACATAAGCGTCGTTCTTGAATTTCGGCGTGGCCTTGCTCATGATGTCCTCTATCCACGGGGTAAGTTCAGGATAAGGATAACCGATGGTGACCATGAAGAACACGCCCGGACCGAGCACATTGTCGAAATTGTCTGTCACGAACGACGTCACCAGGTCGTCCTCCTCCTTGGAGATACGGAGGGCGTCGGTGTTCAACTGCTTGGTCACTTCCGCCATGTCGGCGCCGTCCATGATGGCCTGGTCGTGCCGGTGCACGAGTTCAGCCTCCTGGGCGCGCAACTGGCTCCACTTGTTGAAAAACTTGAACAACTTGTCGTTGAGCGGCGTACCGCTCACCGTCTGCTGCGTATTGTCTATTCTCACGCTGATGTCGCCCGACTCCACCACAAGCGGCAAGACGCTCTCGTCGTCCATGAATATGTTCGCCATGCACACACTGTCCACCGTTCCGGCGAAATGGAACTGGCCGTGAATGACATCGCAAGAGTCGAGATTGGCAAAATCGTTGTCTTTCAATACCTTCAGGTACAATTTCCTGCCGTCGAGCGTAGATACGTTCGAAGTACCCGTCACGTTGTACGACTCGGCACAGGACACCAGCGTCGCAACGCTCAACAAAGCCAACAACAGATTCTTCATACGGCAAAGGTACTATCAGAAAACGAGGGGAGAAAATAAATTTATGCTATTTAATATTTTCATTAAAGAATTAACTTTAAAACGCCGCCGTCACGACTCCTTTTTCAGTTCACTGCCGATGCGGTGCATCGTGTACAGTTCCAGCAGGGCCGCGATGAGCAGGAGGATGACCCATTTATTATAAATGTAGTCCAGGTAGACGATGCGACTGAAGAATCCGCTGAAGAATCCGTAAGCCGTGTCCGTCATCGAGATACCGGCCAGGACGAAGAAAAGTTCCGCCACGGCCTGAATCCGTTTCAGGCGCCGGATGGTAAGACTCTTGCCCTCATACCACTGCATGCTTTGCATCATCGAGAACATCACGGCGCCTGCGAGGTACACCCAACAGGTATATTTCCATCCGATAAGGAACGCGAAACAACCCGCGCCCACGACCATCAGCAGACCGCCGATGACATATGTCATACTCTGCCATTTGTTCAATTGCCTCATGGTTGACCCTCCTGTTTTTCCAAATCGGTGCTCAACACGAAGATGTCCTCGTCGTCGGCCTTCATGAAATACCGCTCGCGCGCCACCTTCTCCACGGCCTTCGGATTGCTCTTTATCTCCCTGAGCCGCTTGGAATCCTTGGCGTGCTGCGTGTTATACCGCTCTATCTCCGCCTGCAAGTCGCCGATTTTCAACTTGTTCTGGAAATGTTGCCGGAGACTGTTCTCATCCACAAAACCCACGATGAGTACGCCCAATACAATTACTATCAGGTATTTGTAATGGCTTAAGAACCCCATAAAAGCATACAAACGTCTGGACATAATAACACCGATTACTCGTTAACGCCCGCAAAAATACAAAATAGTTTTCATTCTTCCCAGGAAAAAAACCGACTTTTATATCAGATTATTTTGTCAAAACACAAGAAATCCTTAAATTTGCGCTGAATAACGACATAAACAAAACTCTATTCGAAAAAGGAAATACAAAATAACATATAAGATTCATAGCGTTTGCTGATTTATTCGAAACGTTCTAAAGCTTGGCCGCAATAGAACAACCACGGAATAAAAAAGTAAATGCCTGCGATGGCGTGGGCGTTTTTCTTGTCTGTGGTTGTAGGTCGGGCCAAGCACCTTGAACGTGGATGGGAAAATTCGTCCACGTTCCGCATATTGGAAGAGGTGCCCGCCCGACTCATTTCGCGTAAACTTGTTGACGCCAAAACTAAGTTTACTATGTTTGTTCATCACATCTTGTCATGGGCAGAGCGTATCATCAATTGGCTCTTTCTGCCCATTCGTAAGAACATGACTTTCTTTGTGTTCATGTATCTGTTGGGGATTCTCTGTCTGTTCGGTCATCTCCGGGCGGTGAAGTCGAATTACGCCACCATCTTCCTGGAATTGTACATCATTTGCGTCTTGCTGACACTCCTTCCGGAAAAAGTCAGAAAGTTCGTCAGAGGCGTACTCTATGTCATCTTTTATCTTACGGCACTCATAGACGCTTTTTGTTTTGTCAAATTCCAATCGCCCTTCACGTCCTCCATGCTGATGGTCGTACAGGAGACCAATCCGCAAGAGGCGACGGAATTTTTTCAAGGCTACTTTGACGCCGGCATCTTCACTTCCATCTTCGGCGGCGTTCTATTGTTAATGTTTCTCCATATCCTGTTCCATTCTTTTACAAAGAAGCACCCGGAGATTAAGCAGAAAACGAAAAACTTGGCAAGCGCTTTATTCAAGAATACGACCGGGCATCTGCGCGATTCTGTCATCATCAGTACGTCGGTCTTACTGTTTGCCGTATCAGCGTATGCGGTTCACATGCGGGTTATTCCGATTACTTTTTCGAAATACAAAACTTTCATCCCAAACAGCAATGTCTATATTGACCCGGATAGAGGTTTTCTTATGTCTGTCGGCAGAGTATTGTATGCTCTCAAAATAAACTTCTATCAGGATAAACAGATTGACATCCTTAAACAAACTATCGATAAGTCAAGAGTGGATGACTGCCAACACACCAGCAGTAACATTGTTCTGATTATTGGTGAAAGCTATAACAAGCATCATTCGTCTTTATACGGTTATGAAAAGAAGACCACTCCCTATCAAGAAGAGATGGAGACATCGGGCAGTTTGGTCAAATTCTCAGATGTCATCACGTCATGGAATTTAACAACCAACGTATTCAAATTAATTTTCTCATTGCAAGATGTGACTCATTTCAACAATTGGTATGAAAGGACATTATTTCCAGCCTTGTTCCACAAGGCCGGGTATTATGTAACCTTCTTGAGTAATCAATTCGTTATCAATTACCATTATTGTTGGGAACCGTTCATCAACGATAAAATAATCAGCGAAGCGCAATTTGATTTCCGCAACGATGAAAGACATGCACTTGACGAGGGATTAATCGAAGACTATGAGAGGTTGGATTTATCTCATCCGTATAATCTGTTTATTTTCCATTTATGGGGACAGCACATCAATTACACAGAACGTTCTTCTGAAAACATGAAGAAATTCCGGCCCGCCGACTATAACAGACCGGATTTGACAGTAGAGGAAAAACAAATCCTTGCCGATTACGACAATGCGACATTGTACAACGACTCCATTGTCAATGAAATCGTCAAACGGTTTAAGGGCAAGGATGCCATTGTTATTTACATGCCCGACCATGGAGATGAGTGTTTTGACGAAGGGCAAAAGAAGTTCGGAAGAAATCACGCGCCGGTTGAAGAAAACTTCAAAATCGCAAAATACGAGTACGAGATTCCGTTCTGGATTTATTGTTCCGACACTTACAAACAGAAACATCCAGAAATCGTTCAGCAAATCAATGCTGCCAAAGACAAGCGTTTCATGACCGATGCCATGCCGCATCTGATGCTTTATCTCGCCGGTATTCATTGCCCGGACTATCAGTCTGCACTAAACCTGCTCAGTCCGGATTACGATGAATTCCGTCCCCGCCTGATGTGCGGCAAGATAGATTATGACAAGTTGAAAGCCGAAAAAGACAAAGACTATCAGAAAACTCTGAAATAAATCACTTGATACCTCCTCGTCTTGCGCTCTGCGCTTGGTCCACTCCTCCTACAAGCAGGAGAAGACTATCCCGCACTCATCTCTTACGTAGTGAGTTCCCGTTAGCTGTAGTCCCCTCCTTAGACAAGGAGGGAGTGGCGGAGCCGGGGTGGTTGGAAAATGTAAATATTTTTCAAACCCGATTAAAGCGGGGAACAGATTGAAAACCCGTAAAACGTCCGCAGCCAACAAAGAAACGCAACTACCTGTAATACAGTATTATCTGAAAAACTTACCTGTCCCGCAAAACTTTTTCATAGAAACAAGAAAGTAATTTAACTTAAATTACTCAGTAAAACAACTTAAATTACTCAGTAAATTAACTTAAATTACTGACAAAAACAAGTTAAATTACTTCACGAAAAAATAGTGTAAAAATTTTTCCAAATACCGAATTCAACTCTCAATTCTCCACTCTCCACCCTCAACAAAAAAAAAAAGAGACAAAAAGAATAAAGGTTCCTCGGAAAACGTGCCGTTTTCCGAGGAACCTTTTGACTGTCCCACCTCCTCACCCTCACCCTTTGCCGGAGTCAACTGAACGGTAGTGCGACATGCAACATGCGCTGTGCATACGAATGCGGATGTGCTGA
>Ga0181612_141559_pt1 | contig 173928 bp, 133 predicted proteins | sample HoacroProtozoa21_FD_119630 | JGI IMG/M metagenome (GOLD analysis project Ga0181612, IMG submission 119630) | Hoatzin crop microbial communities from Cojedes, Venezuel. Combined Assembly of Gp0051906, Gp0051904, Gp0051908
ACGACGTTCACCACGCTATAAGGCGTTGTCTGGTCGGCTTTGATTGCCATACCACGTCCTTTAACCATCGCTTCCTGCAGATTGGGGTTCACGCTGTTATACGCAGCCCTAATCCACATCTGGAACTCGTTGGGGTTGTTAGGATCTTCATTCATGTTGATAGGAATGCCGGGGCCCTCTTCAAGTGCCTTGTCGCGGACATCGGTTTCCAGGTTCAACCATTCTTTCATTTTGGTGATGGGTACACCGAATGCGTTCAGCTTTGCGAAAGTTTCAATCTCTTTGTTAGTGAACGACAAGTTGGCACTGGGGTGTGTCTTCTTGTACTCGGCGACCATGTTCTTGAGCAGATCGGCACGCACCGTCTCGCTCTTCATGGTGGAGTCCTTGTCACCAGTCAACTCGAGGAACACCTTGCCCTCGGGACTAACAAGGACTGACAACAGGTTAGCATCTGGAACCTTCTCCTCCGATACTGATGGAGGCGTGATCACAGTCACGGGTTCTTTCTGAAGGAATGTAGAAGTCAACATGAAGAAAGTCAACAGAAGAACAGTCACGTCACTCATCGCCGTCATGTCGATGCGTGTCTCTTTCTTTTTGATTTTGACTTTTCCCATATTTCTTATACCTTAATCTGTTTCTTTAAAAACGATTAATTAATGTGCTGCTAACTAATGATTAGTGAGTAGCGGCAAACGTTGATACCATCGAGAAGCCCAGCTCGTCGATAGCATAGGTCATGTTATCAATCTTGTTGGTGTAGAAGTTATAGGCAATCAGTGCCAAGGCTGCGGTGGCGATACCGAGGGCGGTATTTACCAGGGCCTCCGAGATACCGGTTGACAGCTCAGTCGAGTCAGGAGCACCTGAAGCAGACAGGGCCTGGAACGACTTGATCATACCCAACACAGTACCGAACAGACCGATCAGGGTACCCAGGGTGGTCAGCGTTGCCAGCACGGGCAGGTTCTGCTGCAGGGCGGGCATCTCAAGTGCGGTAGCCTCCTCCAGAGTCTGCTGAATCGATGTCAGCTTCTGCTCCTTGGTCAGCAGAGTATCCTTGTCCATCTCTTTGTACTTCTGCAGAGTTGCGTAAACAACAGCGCCTACGGTGCCTTTCTGCTTGCGGCAGAGCTCCTCAGCCTTGTTGATGTCACGGGTGCGCAGGGCGTCCTTAACGTTAGCGACAAACTTGGTGATGTTGCCGCTGCCCTTAGCCTTGCTCAGAGCAATCCAGCGCTCAATAGCGAGTACAATCACAGTGAGGAAGCAGGTGATCAGCACGGGCACAACCACACCGCCTTTGTAAACGGTACCCAGCAGGTTGATGGGAACAGCCTTGGTAGCATCCTTGAAGTTAGCTACGTTACCCAGTCCAAAGAGGTAGAAAAGTACTGCTACGATAAAGCATACAAGAATCACAATCGATGCGCTCTTGATACCGCCAACGTTGCTGCCAACTTCTTTCTTGGCAGGCTTGTTGTTGCCCTGAGGCTGCGGCTTCTGAATGTTTGTTTGTTCAGCCATAGTTTTTTTTGAAAATTTAGTTTTTAATGAATGAATTAATAAAATTTAAATAAGTTATTAAAAATGTGGTTCGTCTTGTTAACGGGTTGTGTCTGCATGTCGCCCATATGGTTGCCCGCTGGCAAGCGACTGAAACACAATAAATTCGATGACAAAATCATGGTGCTATTCGCAAAAAAAGTCACCATTTTGTCCTAAATTTTAACGCAAATTTATCACTTTTATTTGAAAACGCCAACCAATGGATGCGTTTTTCTTCAATTTTTTTATTGACATCCCATTATTAGGCATTGCTGATGCTATGGAAACAGACATCGCCAGGCTCGTTATATCAAGTCTGGCGATGTATATACATTATTATAATTATATTACTAATTGCTAACGCATGTGCGGTCACAAGTCGATGGCATCTTTAACCTTTTCAGGCAGCAGTGCTATGTCGAGCACCTCTTTTATGGTGTTGACATAATGAAATGTCAGGCCCTGAAGGTAAATCTGGTTAATCTCGTCGATATCCTTGCGGTTGTCCTTGCACAAAATGATGTCGGTGATGCCAGCACGCTTAGCGGCAAGAATCTTCTCTTTGATGCCACCCACGGGTAACACTTTGCCGCGCAGTGTGATTTCACCCGTCATCGCCAAATGGTCTCGCACGCGCCGCTGTGTGAACGACGATGCCAGCGAGGTGACCATGGTGACGCCAGCCGACGGTCCATCTTTGGGAATGGCTCCCTCGGGCACATGGATGTGCACGTTGTATTTGTCAAATAGCTCGGGGTCGATATCAAGCAGGTGACAATGTGATTTGAGGTATTGCAGTGCGATAACTGCCGATTCCTTCATCACATCACCCAGATTACCGGTTAGCGTGAGCTTCTCGCCCTTGCCTCTCGACAGCGAAGATTCCACAAACAAGATTTCACCGCCCACGGCTGTCCAGGCGAGCCCGGTGACGACACCGGCAAACTCATTCCCCTCATATTTGTCACGACTATAGTCGGGTGCACCCAAGTATTCCTTGAGCAGTGCCAATGTGATGCTGGTGGGATATTTGTCACCGCTTGCCTTGAGGCGTGCCACACGGCGCAGCACCTTGGCAATCTTCTTCTCTAGCTGGCGCACGCCCGACTCGCGGGTATAGTCCTCAATCATTCTCAGGATGACCGCATTGCTAAATTTGATTTCATTTTTTTGAAAACCATTTGCCTCAAGCTCTTTCGGAATCAGGTGGCGACGGGCAATCTCTAGCTTTTCTTCAGGTATGTAACCAGTGATTTCAATCACTTCCATTCTGTCGAGCAACGGTCGGCTCACGGTCGATAGACTGTTGGCAGTTGCAATAAACAGCACCTTTGACAAGTCATAGTCCACATCAAGATAGTTGTCATGGAAATGGCTGTTTTGCTCAGGGTCTAGCACCTCAAGCAGTGCCGACGACGGGTCGCCCTTGAAATCCTGGCCCACTTTGTCAATCTCGTCGAGAACGATGACGGGGTTGTTGCTTCCACATTTGGCTAAGGCAGCAATAATGCGCCCAGGCATGGCACCGATGTATGTGCGCCGGTGACCGCGTATCTCAGCCTCGTCATGCAAACCGCCCAGTGATATGCGCTGGTAGTTGCGGTTCAACGCCTCGGCAATAGACTTGCCCAACGAGGTTTTACCCACACCAGGAGGGCCATACAAGCACAGGATGGGTGCTTTGAGGTCGCCACGCAATTTAAGCACTGACAGATGTTCGATGATGCGTTCTTTCACCTTTTCTAGACCATAGTGGTCATTGTCGAGCTTTTCCTCCACCTTTTTCAGGTCAAAGTTATCATCGGTGAAGGTGTTCCACGGCAGGTTCAGCATCTGGTCCAGATAGGCATATTGCACAGAGTAGTCTGGCGACTGTGGGTTAAGCCGCTCCAGTTTTTTCAGCTCCTTGTCAAATTGCTTCTGCACACTTTCGTCCCACTTCATCTGCTTGGAGCGTTCTTGCAGCTCCTCGATGTCGTCGATGTCGGTGCCCAATTCTTCTTGAATGGTGCGTATCTGCTGTTGCAAGAAGTGCTCGCGTTGCTGCTGTGACAAGTCTTCGCGGGTTCGTGATTGGATGTTGGCTTTGATAGCAACCAGTTGCTCCTCGCGCGTGAGGAAACCATAGAGCAGATAGGCGCGTTTTTTCATGTCGCGCTCTTCAAGCATCTGCTGCTTTTGTTCAGGCTCAAAGGCAATGTTGGTCGCCAAAAAGTTCATCAGATATTGCGGGCTGTCGATGTTTTTCATCGCAAACGCCAGTTCCCTGCCATTGTTGCCCATGTTGCGCAGCATGCGCATGGTCAGCTCCACGATGCTTTGCATCAGCACTTGGAACTCATTGTCGTCACTCGCTGGTTGATGCTCCTCTACCAGTGTCACGCTGCCGCGCATATATGGCTCCACCGTCGTCACATGGTCAAGCGTGCAAGCCGACCGCCCTTGCAAAATCACGTTTGTGCTGCCGTCGGGTAACTCAAGCACCTTGATGATGCTGGCAATGGTGCCATGACGGTACAGGTCTTTTTCAACAGGCTCTTCAACGCGACTGTCAAATTGGCAGATGACTGCGATGCTGGCATGCTTGTCAACAGCATCTTTCACCAATTTCATCGATTTCTCCCTGCCCACGCTGATAGGCATGGTCATGGCTGGGAACAACACCATGTTGCGCAACGGCAAAATGGCGATATCGCTGGCTTGATTTCCCTGAATGTCAATGACATCGTCATCGGCATGTATCTCTGTCACGATGGGCACCACATGTGCGCCGCTATCGTTCATTTCAGCTTCAATATTGTCTAAAAAATCTACCATAAATTTCGTTTTAAGATAGGTTATTTGCAAAAAGGATGCCAAAGTTACGACAAAATGCTGAGAGCACGGGCAAATTTTAGTTAGAATGTTAAAAAAAATCAGACGGACACCTCACATTTTAGTGTCCGTCTGATAAAAATTGTTGAACTGTTGCAGATGAAGTCACCTGCGCGAATTGGTCTCAACGATTAGTTAGCGTGTTTCATCACTTTGACGCTCTGGGTAGAACCATCGCTATAGGTGCGCACAATGATGTTAACACCGTCAACGGGCTGGCTATACTCAATGCCACGGATGTCGAAGTAGCGCTCGCTAACCAGCGTCTTGGCTCCACTCACCTCGTTCACGCCAGTTGACTTCTTGATGTTGAAGTCGCTCATGGCTGGGGTGGTGTGGATATTGCTGCTGGTTGGCAACGAGTAGATACCGATGTTGCTGCCTGAGCAAACCAGGTTGCCAGCATAGTCGAACCACATCTGATAGATGGCGCCGCCACTGGTGCGGGCATCTGCCGTGAAGCTCCACTTAGCCGACAAGGCGGGCGTGTTGCCATCCCACGTCAGGTCAAAGAACTGAAGCACACCGCTGCCGTCGTTAATCACAAGCATATCGCAAGCGTCGTTCACTGCGAAGCCCGAAATCGACGAGCCGTTCAGCATGTCGTTGTAAGGTGCTTTGCCAGAGTTCAGCAGCACGTTGCCATCGTTGTCGGCAAAGATGAGCGAAGGCACGCCAGAGACATTGTTACCGGCACTGCGATATTGTGCTACCCAAACACCGCGACCCTGCTTATCGGCTATAACGTTGCCGTTGGTGTTGGCTTGCAGACTGCCCACATCGATGTAATTGTTGGGAGCCGTGTTCCATGTGTCAACGATGCTGCCATCTTCTTGACCGATGTTATATACTCCAACTCCGTTGCCAAAGTCCTCAAGATAAACATACATCTTGGTGTCGGCACCCGCGCCCTCAACCCAGACGCTGGGTGTGGACGAGCCCACATTCTCGCCATTATTGGTGATCAAACCGTTGCTGGCGCGTGTGCCCACAAAGAACTCGGTGAAGTCGGCACTCATGTCATCAGGATTAGCGATGTAAACGCCCGACACGGCATCGCCCCAGTCGGGAACATAGAGCTTACCCTCGGCATCGATGCCCATGCGGTAGTTGCTGCCCCACGAGTGACCACCACGATATAGCTGGTCGCTCACTCGCTGACCCATAACGTCGCAGACGTAGATGCCATTGTTGGCATTGTTGCTACTCACGCGGTTACCGGCATAAATGGTGCCCATGTGTTCGCTAAGCGGCGACTTGTCAACTGCACAGAACAACGGACCGCTATAGGTCTCAACCAATGGGTTGATGCGCTGAATGGTCGTGATGGCTTTGCCCTCGAGCGTTACCGACCACGACAGATCCTCGCCACTGTTGCCAGGGATGTCATTATAGTTAAGCACAAACGTGTTTTCACCCTCGGTGACATCGGGAACAACTACTGTGCCCAGTTCATTGCCTTCACTGTCGTAGAATGTGATATAGGCATACTGGGCATCACTGTTTGAGTTAAAGTTAATGATGTAGTTGCCGTTGCCGTCGCTGGTGGCAGTCAGGCCATAGGCATAAATACCAGCCACAGCGGGTTGCTCATCGGCATCGGCAGTCCACTTGATAATCTTGTTGTCTTGCATCAGATAGAGGATGATATCCTCGCCCTTGACCGCAGCACCAGCCGACATGAAGTCGCATGCCAGAGGCGACAGGTCGGTGTTGGTAGTCTTAACCAGCGAGGCTGCGTCCAGACCGCCAGTGATGTCATACAGCTTGATGCCACCCACTGCCTCATCGCTCATGTAGGGCGTTACCATAAATTGATGTTGGGCATATTTGAAGAATGCCACACCCTTGGCGGCAACACCCACACTCTCGTCGGCAAAGCGACCCACCACAGGGCTGTTGGTGCCACTGGTGGTCGATGGTGCAAACTCAAATGGCAATGTCAGACTGCCGTCGATGACCATGTTGTCGTCGCTGCGAGGCGACAGGGTGATTTGCGGATCCTCGCCAATCACTAAGCGGGTATAGTTGCTACTAGCGTTAATCGTACCCTCGGTATAGACGATGCTGGCGATAGCATCAGCCACGATGTTGAGGCGCAAGAATCGCATTCCGCCAGCTGTGTTGCCAGGATAGTCGTTGGTGCCAGCCAGCGTCACGATGCACTCGTCGCTTGCTCCGTCGATGGCTAGTGATTGTCCAGCCTTATAGCAATAGAAGTTGGCACTGCTCTGGGTGGTTACCCACTCCACGGGGTCGCTATCCAGGTCTGCCCACTTGTACAGGCGCAGCGTGCCACGGCTATATCCGTCATACACTTGCGATGCGCTAAACTGGGTCTGCACGCTGTTGCAGCCCACCAGCTGGTTGTCGGCAGTGAAGCAGATGTCGTTCAGGCGGCTATAGAAGCCGGCATTGTCGGGCTCTGATTCGGCAATGCCAATGGTGCTTAATTCCTTGACGAGCGTTTTGGTCTCATTGTTGATGAGGTAGAGATGCGGCGTGCCGTCGGTGGCATTGCTCAGCACCACGGTGCTATCGCCGCGCACCAGCATGCGCTTGATGTCGCCATCGATGGTATAAGTGGTGCCATCGTCGTGCACTAGATACAACTCATCTGGAGCCTGCACATAGGTGGGCAGGTCGGGCTCAGGATAGTTCTCATAGAGGTTCTCGGGAACAACATAATCTTCAGCCTCTAGCAGGGGAACGGCATAGGTCGTCTTGTTTGCCTCGACAACGATGTCTCCTGCTGCAGCGGCAATGTAGGTTTGCCATTCGCTATCAACAGTGGCTGCCGTGTAGTCGCCCAGTGCCTTGTAACCCGTTGCTGCCACCTTGATGGTATAAGTGCCAGGCTCAAGCCCCTCGAACACAAACACACCATTCTTGAGCGTGTCGGTGGTGTAGGTGGCTACTGCATTGCCATTCTTATACAATGTCACCACTGCGCCATCGATGGGTGCCCACTGGTCCATGGTGCCCGAGCTATATTTGTACAGGTTATGTGTCAGGTGGGTGTGCACGTCTTTCACGCTACCCATGATGTAACCTGTCTTCTCGGCATTAAGACCAAAGTATTCGCAGATGCCGCGTGCAATGCGCACACCCTCTTGACCGCAATAGTCGGGGTTGAGTGCGCGGTGGCGGGCTGGTTGATAGGTGTGGAAGTAACCCTCAATCAGGAAGCCAGCCGCACCATGTTTCAATACGCCTAGGTAGCCCGTATATTTCTTCCCCGTGGTGGGGTCGGTGCGGGTCGATGAGCTGCCATAGAACGAGATGTCGCCGCGCACATTGGGGTTGTTGGGTGAGTAATAGCTCTGCGGGTCTATCTCGTTGGTGTAGAAGATGGGCCATGTTGTGAGTCCCATGTCGCGACTGCCAGCCACCGAGTCACCACCAGCCCCGTCGCTTCCACGGTAAATAATCAGCGGATAGTTGGTGGTGGTTCCGTCGGTATGAGCATTGGAGTGGTGCGACACAAACATGTCATAGTTGCCCACTTCCACCTCTTCGCAAATTTCCGATAGTGGACGGTTGTACAAGTATTCGTCGTCGGCTCCCTTCACATAGGGGTATGGACCGTTGTACCAACGCGACATGGTGATGTTTTCCTCTTTCACACCCATCTTGATGAGCGTTTCATAGGTCTTCTTCGACTTCCACAGGTTGGTGTTGCTCTCATAAAATCCGTTGGTGTCAGGACGGCCTGTCTCCGACAGTGCGGGGTAGGGGATAGTCGCCATGGGGCGGTCGTTAGGTCCCCAACTGCCGTGACCAGGGTTCAGATATATGCGCACCTCATCGGCATTTTTGGCATGCATGGTGCCGGCTGCCATAATGGCTGCCAGTGCTATTAAAATAATCTTTTTCATCGTTTAGCAGTCATTTTATGGTTATTTGGTCACACTCATTACATACACTTCACCACCAGGGGTGCTAAAGGCGATTTTGCCCTCACAGGTGTGGGGATACATCGCAATCACGTCGTCGCCCGTCAGCGTCTGGGTCGCACCGTCGAGCGTGGCGGCAACCAGCGTCGAGGCAAACACCATTTCGCCGTCGTCCTGGTCCATCATGCCCACCACCGTGTTGTTGTCATACCACACAGGCGCGCGCATCGTGCCCACTTTGCGGGCATTACTGCCATCCAGGTTGCACACCCATGCGCCATTGGCAGCCACATAGTACAGCACGCGCTTGCCATCGGGCGAGAGCGATGCCCACAGATACCGCTTGCCTTTGCCGTTGGGCGACAACTGGCGCGTCTTGCCGTTAAGCGTCAGCATCAGCTCGCCCTTATCAATCGACAGCACGGGCACTTTCTCAGCCTTCGCCTTGCCCAAAGCCTTCTTGCTCCATTTTCCCTTGTTCACAACTCCCACAGTGCTGTTGCTTGCGGCATAGCCCTGCAGGTCGCGTGTGGGTTTCACCACCTGCTGCTTGGTTCCGCTTGCCACATTCACACTCTGCAGCGACGACACACGCAGCCGCTTCTTGTTCAGCGAACCCTCGCGGAACACCACCGTCTGCCCATCGGGCGAGATTTTCACGTCGTGACCCGCGCTGCTGGCTGTACTCAGTACCTGCGTCTGGCGCGTCGCCAGGTCCATCTTCGTCAAGCCCTGGTTGCTACCGCTCGTTAGCAGCAGGTAGTCGCCTTGTGGGCTGATGGCAGCCACAGCCATGCCACGCGGCGCGTCAACGCGTTCCACGCCCGTCACCGTCAGCACCTGCGACATGCCGCACAGCCACATGCCCAGTGCCATGGCAAATGCAATTTTTCTTTTCTTCATCATTGCGTAATGGTTTTAATTAGTTAAACATTAAATGATATGTAAAACGACAATTTAGTTTTTTCTTAAAATCCAACATCAAAGTCAGGTTTACCGTGGCAAAAAGTTTAACCAATTTGCTCACGTTCGAAAATAACGACAAGAGCTTATTGTTCTCACTCAACCGCAAAAGTAATCAAAAAAATGTAAATAACAAATAAATTTTAGTTAAATTTCCTTCTGCGTTGTCACAAAACGATGAAGACAGGCAACCATAAAACCGATGCACATGAGCGAACGGTCAAAAAAAAGCCAAGCACGCCACACTCATGTATAAAAAAACCTTATCTTTGCATCAGACATCATCCTCCAAACCCTATAATGCAGGGCTTGACATCGCCAATTGGCGTATGAGGGGTAATGTAACACACAACTGGGAATGGCGCTGCAAGGCACATCCCCACAAACGTATAATGACAATGATGTACAATAACGATAACAACAGTGACAGCCCTACCACCGTCCTGCGCGTTATGGTGGTGGGTGCCTCGTCGGGTATGGGAAAGCTTGTGGCAAGCGAGCTCATTGGGCGCGGACATCGTGTCATCGTTGCGGCGCGGCGTGTCGATAGGCTCGCCCCCCTGTGCCAGCTTGCCCCTGAACGAGTCACCGCAACCCAGCTTGATGTCACCGCAGCCGATGCCGCCGACCGCATCAGACAGCTCATAGCAGACATGGGAGGCATAGACCTCTATGTGCATGCTGCCGGCGTGGGATGGCGCAACCCGCAGCTCAATGGCGACACTGAGCTCACCACCGTGCAGACCAACGCTATGGGTTTTGTCCGTGTCATCGATGCCGTGTTCACCCACATGGCAGACCATGGAGGTGGGCATATAGCCTGCATCACCTCCATCGCAGGCACTAAGGGGCTAGGTGCAGCACCAGCTTACTCCGCCACCAAAGCGTTGCAGACCACCTATCTCCAGGCATTGCAGCAGCTAGCCAATGCACGTCACCTGGGCATACGCATCACCGACGTGCGCCCAGGCTTCGTCGATACAGATTTGCTTGCCGACGGACATCACTACCCTCTGCTCATCAGCCCACACCGTGCTGCCCAGCTCATCGTCCGCCACATCGACCGACGCACCCACGTTGCAACCATCACCACGCCATGGCGCATCATCACCGCCCTATGGAGACTCGTGCCACAAGCCCTGTGGTGGCACCTACCCATTGGCTTGAAGTAAACGCGATGGCTTATGTAACCAACCTTAACGGATTTGGATAATTTGCGTGCTGACTCATCGCATCTGCATGCGGTGAAAAAATTGTCGGCTCAAAACGTTGCGGTTTCGGCAAAAATGCTTATTTTTGTAGCTTGAACCCCTCGGTTCACTGACTAAAAATGCGGCTAACGTGTTTGTCATCAATGGTCATAGCATATTTGGCAAGCTGGCGGCTAGGTTAGCTGTTGGCGTGCTGGGTGTGGCAGCAATGCTGCCCTTTGCTGCCTACATTCCATGGGTGCAAAATGCGCTTGCCGACATAGCTTGCGACGTGGCAAGCGACCGCACGGGCAAGGACATCAGCGTGGGCGATGTGCGAGTGCGGTTTCCGCTCGACGTGACTGCCACCGACGTGATGGTGCGCGACCCTGAAACCGGTGACACGTTGTTTAAAGCTGACGAGGTACGTGCCGACGTTGCTCCAGGTCCCCTGCTTGACGGTAAAGTGCAGGCAGATAGTGCCTCGATTAGTGGCGGTAAAAGCCAAATCAAAACCGATGACGGTAGTGTTGACCTGGATGTGGACCTTGACCATGCCAAGGTGCGGGGTGCCAATGTTGACTTGAAGAACAACAAGGTGGAGGTGGCTGATGCCAAGTTGCGTGGTGGCAAGGCAAAGCTTAACTACAAGCCGGAGAAGAAGAAAAACGACCCAGACAAGACTCCCAGCAAGCCTTGGAAAGTGAACGCGGGCAAGGTGACTGCCGACGACGTGGACTATGAGATGGAAATGAAACCCGAGGTAGATCACCTAGATGCCCATGTGGACCATGCGGAGGCACGTGACGTGGCAGTGGACACTGGTGATAACACGGTGCACGCCGGCAGCCTGAATGTGGATGGGGCAGACGTGGATATGCGCTATCCCGATAAGCAAACAGCTGATAACTATCGCAAGCAACACCCGCTGCCAGACGACACGGATGATGACAGCGACGATGACAAGCCATGGGATGTGAAGGTGGACAACGCCCGCCTCACCAATGGACATGGCACCTATGCCCAAACGGGCAAGCAGCCGCCCAAGCCAGGCGGTGACCTAGACCCTGACTATATCGAAGCCGACGATGTGGAGCTGGCTGTTGATGACTTTGAGAGCAAGGGCAGCGACGTGAAAGTGCCCGTGAAACACGTAGCGGGCAAGGAGCGTAGCGGCCTGGAGGTGAAAGACGGCAGTGGCACCATCACCAAGAACGACAAGGGACTAGACCTGGACAACGTGCACCTCAAGACCAAGGGAAGCGACATCGCCCTCGACGGTCATGTTGACCAAGACATGCTCGATGGCAAGCCAAACGGTAAGGCGACTGCCAGCACCGATAGCAAGATAGACTTGAACGAGGTTGAAAAGCTGGTGCCTGAGGCACGTAAGGCACTCAAGGACATTCCCCATAATAAGCCTGTGAAGGTGAAGGGCAAGGCGAGCGGCAACAAGGGGCGCGTTGACGTGCAGCAACTAGATGCCGATGTGCCTGGCGTGGGACGTGTGCGCGGCAAGGGTACCATCTACAACCCCACCGACCCCGATCGCCTGCGGGCCGACCTAGACACCGAGTTAGACCTGACTAACCCCAAGGTGATTGAAAACATGCTTGACCCCGACACGCGCAAGCAGGTGAACCTGCCTCCCATGAAGTTGCGTGGCAAGCTGAAAAAAGACGGCTGCAACCTGATTGCCGACCATGTGACCATCACCACAGGCGGCGGCAAGCTGAGCGGCAGCGGCAGATACAGCACTTGCGACCAGAGCTATGATATTGATGCTACAGCCAATAATTTCCCTGTCAAATCGTTTTTGCCCGACTATGACGTGACGGGCCTAACTGCCAGCATCAAAGCGCGTGGTCAGGGTTTTGATTTCACCCATTGTGGGGCTGCGTGGACCGATGCCAGCGTGCGGCTGACACAGGCAAGGTACGACGGCACCACTTATCGCAACATCAACGCTAATGCCAACTTGCGCGATGGACGCTTCACTGCCGCAGCTAGCAGCGACAGCCCTGGTTGTGACTTGGACGCCACCGCCCGCGGCACCATGTGCGAGGACCACTATGTATTCACGGCTGACGGTGACATTCGCGACCTGGATTTGCACAAGCTGGGACTGACTAACGGCACTTGTGATGGCAAGGGCAAACTGCACGCCACAGGCGACATCAACCTGCGCACGCAGGTGTGGGATGCTGACGTGACGTTGAACGACCTGGATTGGGCACTCGATAGCAGCGTGCTAGTGGCAGACGAGGCCAATGCGACCCTGCATAGCACGCCGTCGCTCACATGCTTCACTTTTGAGAACGAGGACAACTATGCGCATCTGAACGCTTATAGCCACATTACCGACTTTGTGAAGGCATGTCAGGCGACGGGCAACGAGATTGCCGAGCAATGGCACGACCGAGCCATCGATATGCAAGCCATCAAGCACCCCATGCCTCGGTTTGATATGGACATGCACATGGGTACCGATGGACTGGTGCAACGTTATTTGCAACAACACGAGGTGGACTTCCGCGACCTGAGTTGCGAGGCAAGCAACGACAGCAATCTGAATATTGACGGCCGAGCACACGGCATCGCCTATGGCACGACCAACATCGACACCCTGACCCTGCATGCACAAGAGCTTAACCAATATCTGGCATTTCGCGCCCACATGGGCAACCGCCGCGGCACATGGGACGAGTTTGCCCAAGTGGATGTTGAGGGCGGTGTGAAGGGCAGTGCCATCGACTTCCTCACTAAACAACGCAACATCAATGGAGAGATGGGATATCGGCTGGGATGCAATGCACATCTAGCCGAAGACCTGGTGAAGATGCGATTCTTCCCTCAAGATCCCATCATAGGGTACAGGCAATGGAGCATCAACAGTGATAATTATGTGAACGTGGACTACGTGAGCCGCATGCTCGATGCCAACCTGCTACTTAGAAGTGATAGCAGCGAGGTAGAACTCATCACCAGCCGCAATGCCGACGATAGCATCAAGAGCGAAAACATACAGCTTAACATTGAGAACTTGAAGCTTGAAGAGTGGATTGCCCTAGTGCCTGCACTGAAGGAAACGCAAGGCACTCTTGATGCTAACATTGACGTGACTTGGGACGGTACAAACGTTGATGGTGATGCCACGGTCAACATTGAGCAACTAGTATATAAAGGACGGCGCGAAGGCAACGTGAGCCTGGATGCCGACTTTGACGTGGATCCACTGACAGCCAGCACGCGGCTCACAGCCGACCTTATCAGCGATGACCGTCATGTGGCGACCATTGAGGGAACGCTTAACGATGCGACCACCCCGACACCCCTGCACGCCACAGCGTCATTTGACCGATTCCCCTTGCGCAAGGCTAACCCATTCATCCCTGGTGGATATGTGTGGCTCGACGGATATGCTGTGGGCGAGGTTAATGTAACTGGCGCACTCGACAGTCTGGTACTAAACGGCACCGTAACCGCCGACTCGGCTACTCTGAATCTGCCTCGCTATGGCAGCTCGCTGAAGTTGGACACCACACCCATTCCCATTAAGGACAACTACATCGCCCTGACCGACTACAGATTGCTTGGCGCTAACGGCAACGACGCCATCGTGAATGGTTATGTGGACATGAGCGACCCCCAAGAGACCATAATCGACCTCTCGCTCAGCGCACTCAACGTGCAATTTATGGATAGTGAGCAGAACGACTTTAACGAAATCTTCGGCAAAGGACTGGCTAATGTTGACGCAACAGTCAAGAGCAATGGCGATGTGACTAAAGTCAGGGCAGATGCTACCTTGCTGGCAGGCTCTAACTTGACCTATGTCATGAAAGATGAGATTACACAGCTCACGCAAGAAGATGACGATATGGTCACTTTCACCGACTTTAGCGACCCTGACGCTCAGGCATTGACGATGGTGACAGCCAAGGGCAGTAGCGCTACCGATGTCATCGTGTTCCTCACAGTGCAGCAAGGGGCAAAAATCAACGTCTTTATGGACGATGAAGGACAAAATCGCGCTACGGTCGATGGTAGCGGCAGACTCAAATATTCGCTTGACTTTGCAGGCAAGGACAACCTGACAGGCACCTACACTATCGAGAGCGGCAACCTGCGCTACACACCTCCGCTCATCTCCCAGAAGAATTTTGACATCAACAGTGGCAGCAGCTTGGTGTGGACTGGCGATATGTACAACCCGCAGCTTTCGCTCACGGGTAATGAGAAGCTCAAGACTAGCGTCACCAGCGAAGACGAAGGTACTCGCTTAGTGGAATTTTTGATTAAGGCAGATGTGGGCGGAACGCTCAATAACATGAAGCTCGACTTTGACCTTAGCACCGAGAGCGACATCACTGTGCAAAACGAGCTACAATCGATGTCTGACAACCAACGCTCGCAAGCCGCCATCAACCTGTTGCTCTATAACACCTACTCGGGCACAAACAGTGCTGGAACGCTCAATAATCTCACAGCCAGTGCTGCGCTGTTCTCGTTCTTGCAATCGCAGCTCAACAGTTGGGCGGCAAAGACGTTGCCAGGTGTTGAACTATCGTTTGGCATCAATCAGTATGATGGCTCGCAAGAGACAGGCGGCGTCGAGACCACCTACAGCTATCGTTTGGCGAAATCGTTGTTTAACGACCGCTTCAAGATTGTGGTGGGAGGCGAGTACAACACGGCTGTCACCAACGAAGAGAAAATTGCCGACAACCTGTTTAACGATGTCTCACTCGAATATTACCTCAACTCTCGTGGTAGCCGCTATGTGCGCCTGTTCCGTCACTCGGGTTATCAAAATGTGCTTGAGGGTCAGGTCACCGAGACGGGTGTGGCTTTTGTGCTCAAACAAAAGTTGTCGAATCTGAAAAATCTGTTCACTTTCAAGCACTCCAGAGAATACCTGTTGCGTGATTCGCTAGAAAAGGCTAGGAAAGAGCAATTGAAACTGCAAGAGGGTGCTATCGATGCCATCCAGCAGCAAACAGTCACAGCCGATCCCGTCGATGAAACTAGCGACAACACCACGCAACGCAACGTTGACAAACCCACCGTTACGCGAAAAGATGATGAAAGCAACAACGAGTGATAAGAATAGTGCCATTTGGGCAACCGCCACCCGCTGGCTGATTGGGTTGCTGATTGGGTTGTTGGCTGCTGCCTGCTCCACTACCAGCAAACTGGCAGAGGGCGATGTGCTCTACACTGGTGTAAAAAAAATCAGCTATCACGAGTCTGAAACCAAAATTGATGGTGGTGTTAAAGAAGACATCTTCACGGCTGTTAACGTCAAGCCTAACAACCCACTTTATTCGCCTTATTACCGCACTCCATTTCCTTTTGGCTTGATGATTTATAATCATATCGATGAGGATGCTACGGGCCTTAAGGGTTGGATATATCGGCATTTTGCCTCCAAGCCAGTCCTGATTCGCCGCGTCAACCCGCAGGCAAGGGTGGAGATGATAAACACCATTTTGCGCAACAATGGTTATTTCACCTCATCGGCGAGCTACACGCTTAATCAGGGTAAAAATCCCAAAAAGGCAAAAATCACTTATGACATCAATGTGACACCGCCTTACACTCTGGGTAATATTCAATATCTGAACAGTAACACCCCGATTGCCAATATGATTGACTCGCTGGCACGTGCCAACCATTATTTACGGACGGGCAGCCGCTATTGCCTAGATTCACTGAGTGCTGTGCGCATCGACATCACCAACTTTTTGCGTAACCGTGGCTACTATTATTACCGCCCTGAATATATCCAATATCTGGCAGATAGTGTGCAGGAAGAAGGTGTTATCCACTTGCGTTTGGTGGAGTCGGGTGACATTCCTAACAACGCTCGCATCAAATATCTGACCAACAACGTCACAGCCACGGTGATTAGCGATAACGCTACAGGAGTTGCCGACACCGTACAAACCGACCGTTGTCTGCTCATTCGCTACAATCCAGTTCACATTCAAGACGGCACGATTCCTTCATGCATACGCACTCGCAAAGGGCGCGTGTTCCGAGTCAACAGCATCGACCGTACACAAGCTGCCCTTTCACGCTTGGGTATATTCAGCACCATTGACATTCAGGTCACACCACTCGACAGCATCACCCCACAAGGTGATGGCTTGCTCGACTTGGCTATTAATTGTCAGCTCGACAAACCATGGGAAGTCAAGTTTGAGTTGCAAGGCACATCCAAGAGCAACAGTTTCATGGGACCTGGTGCTGAAATAGGGCTAACGCACAAGAATGCCTTTGGCGCAGGCGAAAAATTTTCCCTAAACCTCCATGGCGACTACGAGTGGCAAACTGGCGGTACAGGCGAGTATCATGATGCTGATTTTAACTCTTATGAGTTTGGCCTGGATGCACGGTTGTCATATCCCAGACTGCTTGCTCCTAAATTTCTTTACCCATCACGCCGTTACACTAACTGGACACGTTTGTCACTTGGAGCCAACCTTGTTAATCGCCCTGACTTTTTCAAGATGGCTCAGATCAGCACCGCGTTCACTTGGCAATGGCATGCCAACAGACACTCTTCGCATGAGCTCACGCCATTCAGCCTCACTTATAACAAATTGTTGTCCACTACCGAAACGTTTGATTCGGCTATGTATGATAACCCAGCCCTGCAACAAAGTTTTGATGATGTGTTTATTCCCAAAATCGAATATACCTACATCTACGATGCTGATATCACATCACGTGACCACATCACCTTCACAGGCAATGTGAGCGAGGCGGGTAATTTGTTCTCGTGTCTGTGGTCACTATGCGGTAGTCATGACGAGAAGCACTTGTTCGGCACCTATTTTTCACAATACGTCAAAGGGCAAGCTCAGCTGGTGTGGACACGCAAAATGAACTTTATTGTGGGTAGCACACTGGTGAGCCGCATTGCAGTGGGGGCAATTCATGCCTACGGCAATAGCTACGAAGCACCTTTCCGTGAGCAGTTCTATGTCGGTGGAGCCAACTCCGTGCGCGCTTTTGCTGTCCGCACGCTGGGTCCTGGCAGCTATCACCCAGTTTTTAAGGACAGATACACCTATTATGACCAGAGTGGTACCTTTAAGCTTGAAGCCAATGTCGAATATCGTTTCCCCATTCTTGGCTATTTCAAGGGTGCTGTATTTCTGGATGCAGGTAACATCTGGCTGCTTGAAGAGGAGGATTATCGCGAGGGTGGTCAACTCAAACTCAAGAACTTGCCACGAGAGCTGGCTCTGGGCACTGGCCTTGGCTTACGATTTGACATGAGCATGCTGGTAGTTCGAGCCGATTTGGGTATAGGATTGCATGCACCTTATGACACGGGTGTCAGTGGCTACTTTAATATGCCCAGTTTCAAGGATGCCATTGCTTTCCACTTGGCTATTGGCTACCCATTCTAGCCACATCAAGAAGACCATTCGCTATGCCCGTAATCCCTATCCAATCCCTGTCGCATCCAGGTGTCGAAGTGTTTGCTTCACTCACCGAGGCACAGCTGCGCAACCGTCTAGACCCTGCCAAGGGCATCTTTATTGCCGAGAGTCCCAAAGTAATTGATGTTGCCCTGTCGGCTGGTTATGAGCCGTTGGCTTTGTTATGCGAACAGCGTCACATCACTGGCGATGCTGCTGGCATTATTAACCGATGTGGCGATATCCCTGTTTACACAGGCTCAAGGCAGTTACTGGCATCGCTCACGGGATACACGCTCACCCGTGGTGTGTTGTGTGCTATGCGGCGCACTGAGCCGGCTACGGTTGAACAAGTTTGTCACGATGCACAACGGGTGGCTGTCATCCATGGAGTGGTCGATTCCACCAATGTGGGAGCCATTTTTAGGTCAGCTGCTGCGCTTGGAGTCGATGCCGTGCTGGTCACTCGTGACAGTTGCGACCCGCTGGGTCGTCGTGCCATCCGCGTGTCTATGGGCACGGTATTTCTCGTGCCGTGGGCATGGCTCAATGAACCAATTGATTCCCTACATCAGCTAGGTTTCACCACTATTGCATTGGCTCTAACCGATGATTCTGTATCACTTGACAACCCGCAATTACCATTAATTCAACGGCTTGCTATAGTTGTCGGCACCGAAGGCGACGGACTTCCGCATGACACTATTGCCCGCGCCGACATCGTTTGCCGAATACCCATGGCGCATCATGTCGATTCGCTCAATGCTGCTGCGGCATCAGCCGTTGCGTTTTGGCAGCTAAGGCCTCGCTAATCAATTGGGGTTTGAACTTATCTGATTTTGCGCTTCGGGCACTTAATTGCCATTCAAGATGACATCAATTGTGGCGTTAACATCTGCAAGCGAGACCTCACCATCTCCGTTAACATCTGCTGAGATGTCGTCGCTGTTGCCACTCAAGATGACATCGACGATAACACCCACATCAGCAATAGTGACCTCACCGTCGTTGTTCACGTCGGCAGGGACGATGGCAAAGGTGTGTGTGTCGAGGTAGGCAATGCGGCGCGTGAGCCAATCAGTAATGTATTGGCGCTCGTCGTCAAAATCGAGGGTGCGCCGTGCGATGTCGGTGTCGCCGCTCCAGCGTTGCGTCTCGCGCCACAGTGCACCACTGGCTTGCAACGTGTCAAACACAGCATTGTAGCGAGCAACCAGACTGTCGGGATGTAGCACAGTGGTTCGCAGTTGCCAATAGGTATCAAGCACTTGCTGCCTGAAGTTTGGAAGTGCCATCAAACGTGAGAACAGTCGGCTTTTACCAAGTTTGGAGACGACGGTGAGTTCATTCTCAGGACCTATAGCGGGGATGCGGTAGCAGGCATCTATATCACTCCAATGCTGACCCACGGTAGCATCAAGGTCCCAAATGGCAGGAGTGAGTCGAGGGCTAGTTTGACGGTCATAGCATGCCCATAGCAGATTTTTGCATGAGTTGTCGATGGCTAGCAGCACGTTGATAAAAACGTAATAATGAGCGAGTGCGGGCAGGTCGAAATAGTTTGCAACGCTATCAGAGAATTGCTTGCCATTGCTATTGGCAACGAAATTCACGGCTTGCCTAAGGGTGGAATAATCGGCGGGACACACGTCATCTATATCGGGATACTGGAGTTGGAATCCTGCCCAAGCCTGCTGCGTGCTATCGCACGGCTCGTCGGGCGAGATAAACATGGTCGCATCGGTCTCGTCTTTACCTTTCCACAACTGTCCATGAATGACGGCTGGTGACTGTTGGTCATCATATTTCTTGAGCTTGAGTTGCTTGCGGTCAAGGCACTCGGTGAGGTCGTAAAAGCCGCGATACACACCGTTGAGAAAAACTTCCACATGTTTCCCTCGGGTATAGGTGCGTGCTGTGGGCTGTTTATCAGCATAATAGGGCTTGACATTGAAGTCAGCCCAAAGGGTGTTGGCTGTGTGGTTGCGTATTCGTCCCATATCAATCAAACCTGCATCTAGCCTCCAATGGTTATCGCTGCGCAATCCCAACAAAGAACGGTTGACTTTGTTGCCTGAACCGTCAACGAGTTTCATGTGGTAATGATGTTTATGATACCAAGTGCGGTTGGTTGACCCGCCCGCCCAGCGCATGCTAACGAGCAAAGTGTCGGTAAGCGGCTGGTCAGGCTCGTCTAGCCAAGCTGTGCCGTCAGCATATTCCTGACCAAAAGTGCCCCACAATTGCAGGATAGGCAAGCTGGTGAAACGCAGCTCACGCTGCATCACAGTGTCACCAGTACTATATTGCATCACATAGGTGGTGTCGCCCGCTACCAACGGAAAGCACACTTCGCTGTCAACGTCCTGTGAACCAATGGTCATCCAGGTCACACTATCGTCAAGCTGGACAGTCATGGTGTAGCAGTTGCCCATTGCGTAGGTTGGCACAGCGATTAGCAACGACTGTGTACGACTATCGCTGGCAGGACGCTTGCCGTTAAAACATGCCTGAGCCATCGCACCAGTGCTGGATAGGCATAGTGTCAACGTTGCAAATAGCAATTGGTATAAGAGTTTGAACCTCATTTGGTTAGGTATTGCTTGATGTATAACTCGCAAGAGGCTACCAGGGTGTCATACCATTCCTGTCCAAATCGAGCAATGAGAGGATCACGCAAAAACTGATAGAGGCGGATGCCCTGACTACGACCCAACACTTCGGCGCATTTGCATATCTTCCAACGGTCATAGTTGACTGCCTCGTAACCAGGGAAACGCTTGATACGGGCAGGGTAGAGGTAGCACGAGATGGGCTTGCGCAATGGCGAGCGTCCTTGCCGATAAGCTCGTTCGATGGCGCACAAGCACATCCCGCCTGGGGCATAGCAGGTAAACACGCAGTTGGCTCCATCCACTAGCTGCGTAACCAATTCGCCCTCTTGGTCAATGTATGCCACACCATGTTCGGTGATTTGCTGTTGGGCTTGCGGTAACAGGTCATCCCATATCACAGGCAATATTTTTTTGAGCTGCTCATACTCTTGTTTGGTGATTGGTGCTCCTGAATCGCCCTCGATGCAGCAATTGCCGAGGCAGGTATCCAGGTCACAACAAAAGAAGCGTTCAACAAAATCCAAGCTGACTAATGTGCCGTTGATATCAAACATGATGTGATGACAGTGTGATAATGAGCGGATATTGCAAAAAAAATGGGTTAATCACACATCCTGAACTAGTGCCGACAGGGCGTGTTCCAAGTCGGTACTCGACAGGTTGAGGTGCAGCTCGCCACGATGTGCGTAGGAGATGTTGCCGGTCTCTTCACTCACCACTATGGCTATAGCATCGGTGGCTTGGGCAATGCCCTTGGCAGAGCGGTGACGCAGTCCCAGATAGCGCGGAATGTTGGTGTCGTGCGATACGGGCAAGATGCAGCCAGCACTCACCACCTTGCCGTCAGCAATAATCAAGGCACCATCGTGCAACGGACTATTTTTGAAAAAGATGTTCTCAATCAAGCGTGTGTTGATGTCAGCGTTGATGATGTCACCTGTGCGCTCATAGTCGGTCAGCGGTGTGGTCTGTTGAATCACGATTAGCGCACCTGTCTTGCTTTTGCTCATGCTCATACAGGCATACACCACAGGCATAATCCATGCGCGGGCACCTTGTCCATCGCTCTTGTGACTAAAGATGCGGCTAAACATCTTCAGGCCGCGCCGCGAGCCAAGTTCGGTGAGGAAGCGTTTAATCTCGTCTTGAAACAAGATGACCAAGATAAACAAGCCTATGTCGATGAACTTGTCCATGATGGTTCCTATCAAACGCATGTCCATGATTTTGTACATCACCACCCAGGCAATCACAAATGCCAGCACGCCCACAAAGATGTCGAGCGAGCCAGAATCCTTCATGGTGCGGTAGATGCCGAACAGCAAGGTCGCCACCAGCAAGATGTCGATTAAGTCCTTGATGCTAAACAGTGTGAAAAATAACCCTGACATAACAGCTTATGATTGTTTGATTTGATGATGTGCTACACTTCTTTTGAGACGGTGTCTTTCTTTGATGGCATGCAACCCAGCAGTTGGCCCACCAACGTCCGTGCCTCGCACGCTGCTGACACATCGTGCACACGCAGCACCTGCGCCCCAGCAAGCAGGGCAACTGTGTTTACCACTGTGGTGCCATTCAACGCCTGGTCGGCTGTGATACCCAGTGGCTCACAAACCATGCGCTTGCGCGACATGCCCACTAGCAGCGGTGCATCCAGCGAGTGAAATGCCTCCAAATGGCGCAACAAATCATAGTTTTGCGCCGTAGTCTTGGCAAAGCCAAATCCTGGGTCAATCAGCACGTCACTCACACCGCGGCAGCGCAATTCATCTAGTTTGCGTGCCAGCCACTCTAGCACATCAGCACTAACGTCGTTATAGTTGGTGAATCCCTGCATGGTAGCAGGTGTGCCTCGCATGTGCGTCAGCACATAGGGGCAATGCAGCGTGGCTATGGTGTCGAACATGGCATCGTCTAACGTACCGCCTGATATGTCGTTCACTATGTCGGCTCCCCATTGCTCCACACACGTCCGTGCCACTTGAGCGCGGTAGGTGTCAACCGACAACATTGCTTGCGGTACCACTTGGTGAGCAATGCGCAGGGCTATTTCCAGACGCTGCAATTCTTCGCCCTCGTCCACAGCATGACTGCCTGGACGGGTCGAGCAAGCCCCGATGTCGATAATGTCCGCACCATCAACAAACATTTGGCTCAAACGTTGCGTCAGTGCGTCCTCGTCGAGCACACGGCTACCGGCATAAAACGAATCGTCTGTAATGTTCACAATGCCCATTACGAGTGGCTGCTCAATCATGATGAGCCGCCCTCGCAGATTCAGACTATATGGCACAAATGGATGCGACATATCACTTCGTTTCTTGTTTACCTTGCGAAATTACAAGAAATTTCCCAATCACACAATTTTTTTTAAATCATTTATAGAGCAAGCGTCTATGCGTAGCTTTTATTTCCCTTTTATCTTACGCAGAAACTTGGCAAATGAGACAGATAGATCTTCACATATTATAAATGGAAGTCAATATCATTAATAATATAAAAAAGCTTAGGGCCAAAAGCTCTTGTAATGCCTTTTAGCCCTAAGCCATGTCTTAAGCCGCCTTACATTACAACTTAATTAGCTAGAACTAAATCAATAAGTGCTGTTACATCGCTAATGTTAATGTTACCATCGCCATCCACATCGGCACAGGCATCATAACAGCCATCAATAGATGAACCATTCAGTACACGGTCAATGAGAATGGTAACATCACTAATAGTAATTGCCCCGTCTTGGTTCACATCACCTACTAATAGACTGCTAGCAATTGCGACAGTTACTTGTGTAGAGCCCTTATACATATTACCCATAGTTTGACGGGTATCTACACCAGATGATATATCATAAGGCATCGTGACAACACCGCCCTCAAAATCTTCACTGGCTTTGAGGTACATAACAAACATCTCACCATCGCCTGCAGTCCACTTAACGGCTCCATAGCGGTTGCCATCGGCATCATATTCATTTGCTATAGGAGCTACGCCAAGACACGTTGAATTATCTTTAGCGATAGATAAAGTGGCATTTGCACTGCACAACATACCTTCCTCATCATAGTACTTCATGCCTTTCATGCGTTCTCCAAGCTCTAAAGTCTCAAGGGTGAGCCCATCGGGAAGTTCAAACCAAACTTGGAAAGCGTTGAAGACCGCATTGTTGGCAAAATTAACAGGCACTGCTAAAGTTTCTCCAGGCGTAATGGTAATATCATCCACATAGACGTTGCAATAAGCATCATCAGCAGTAGCCATCAGCCGGGTAGTTGTATTGCTCACGTTGCCCATCTTATCGTCTATTTGACGAGTCAGGGTGTTGATGCCATCACCAAAGGTGAATGCAGACATCGAAAGGGAGGCACTGATGAAGGTCGTCATCAGCAACATGGGTTTGGAAAAGAGATGTTTCATAAATGTTTTTTGTTAATTTAGTTAAACATGTTTATATTTTTGCGGCTATCTATACCTAACCAGAGGGCATATAAAGAAAGTTGAAAACTTAGCTCCTATAACAAGATAACGTAAGCTAAACGCTACAGCGAAAAATTCTGCACTTTCTAATTATGTCCGCAAGTCCGCCTATGGTCGGCTTGCAGTTGCAAAGATAACCATAATTATTGAAACGACCACACCTAGTGCAATTTTTTTTACAGGATGGGGCTTGATGTTTATTTTCAAGTCCCCATTAGCCCATAATGTTGATGCCGCACTGTAAAAAAGAATGACTATCTGTGCTGAGATAGCCATTCTGATTAGTTCTGCGAATGAGTGTGATGTGTTGTCACAATGATTGCACCCAGGTTTTAAGGGAATCAACCGAGGGGTTGCCGTTGAGCAGCTTGCCTGGCAACCAGACGGCGTCGGGTGCGGAAGCTTCACGCAGCTCGTCACCGCTCTTGCCCAAACCGCTGCCTCCCGATGTGGCAAAGGGAATGATGGTTTTGCCTTTGAGGTCATATTGCTCCAAAAAGGTGTTGATGATGCGTGGTGCGGTGTACCACCAGATGGGGAAGCCCAGATAGATGGTGGTGTAATGCTCCATGCCCTGCACCTTGCCATCGATGGCGGGTCTGGCTTTAGGGTCGTTCATCTCGATGGTAGAGCGGCTGTGCTTGTCGTTCCAGTCGAGGTCGGCACTAGTGTAAGGCTGTGCGGGCTTGATTTCAAAGAGGTCGGCATCAGCAGCCGTTGCCAGATTTTTCGCCACTTGCGCTGTCACTCCCGATGCCGAGAAGTATGCCACCAGCGTTGTCTTTTGTCCATTCTCGTCGTTCATTGTCTGTTGTTTTTGTTTGTCGCCAGCAGCTTGTGCGCACGAGGGCAGCAGCATGATGAGCAGCGACAGGGTGAGTAATGTTGCAATTTGTTTCATCGATAATATTGATTAGTAGTTAATAATAGGCCTTATGACTTAAACCCATTTTGGTAGTCATCGCGTTGTTCAGGGGGCAGGTCGCTTTGAATCACCCGACGGCACTCGCTGCTCACCTGTGCAATGTCGTTGCCCGTGCCGGTGTGGTTGATGGGTTGATGAAAGGTAAGCGTGATTTCGCCAGGTGTTACGTTAAACGTTGACCGCGGCATTACCCGATAGCTGCCATCGATGGTGATGGGGACAACAGGAAGATTAAACTCCAAGGCGAGTTTGAATGCACCGTTTTTAAAGGGTCCCATCAGACCCGTGTCGGTTCTGCGACCTTCGGGAAACACCACGATGGACATACCACCATGCAGTTTGCGCTTAGCAGCTGCCATGGTGTGGCGCAGGCCTTGGGCAGAGTGTGTATCGACCATGATGTGTCCTGCTGCTCGACAGGCGGTGCCAATCAGGGGGATGTTGGCGAGTCCTTTGCGCATCATCCACTTGAAGTTGTGCCCCAAAAAGCCGTAGATAGAGAAGATGTCGTAGGCGCCTTGATGGTTGGCAACAAACACATAGCTGGTTTGTCGGTTAATCAACTCCCGACCAACGACCTTGACGCGCACCAAGTGCAGCCAGCACCAGAAGCGTGACCACCACTTGGCAGGATAGTAACCCCAATAGTCCTCGCTGAATTGGCAACCGATCATGGTGACCAATGCGGTTATGATAGACGCTACCAGCATGATAGGTGCCACAATGCACCACTGATATATTCGGTAAAGATAAATCATAGAAAAAAGATGGGTCTTGATGTCGCTCGGTCGATTGGTTAAGAACGGGGCAAAGTTAGGCATTAGAAATTTAAAATGCAACACCGACAACCGCCGATGCTGCATTTTTAAACGTTTTTTAAATGATGCCTAGGCAACGTGCCTATGCATCATTTGCCATCCTCGGGGACGATGAGCTTGTAGCCCTTGCCGTGGATGTTGATGATTTCGATTTTGGGGTCGTCTTTAAGTTTCTTGCGCAATTTGGTGATATACACGTCCATAGAGCGGGCGTTAAAGTAGTTGTCATCAATCCAGATAGTCTTCAGCGCGAAGTTGCGTTCCAAGATCTCGTTCATGTGTGCGCACAACAGGCTCAGCAGTTCACTCTCCTTGGTGGTGAGGTTGTCGCTCTTTTCGTCAGTAAACAGCACTTGACGCTGTGTATCGAAGGTGAATTTGCCGATCTTATAAACGGTGACTTCTTTACCCTTTTTGCCCTTCACACGGCGCAAGATGGCCTCGATGCGCAGCACCAGCTCCTCCATGCTGAAGGGCTTGGTGATGTAGTCATCGGCACCAATTTTAAAACCTTCTAAGATATCCTCCTTCAACGCTTTGGCGGTGAGGAAAATGATAGGCACGTCACTATTGACGGCACGAATCTCTTGAGCCAGCTGGAAACCGTCCTTTTTAGGCATCATCACATCTAGCAGGCAGATGTCATATTTACCCTTTAGAAATGCCTTGTAACCAGCCTCGCCGTCAGCAAACAGTTCGGCTTTGTAGCCCTTGTCTTCGAGGTACTCACGGGTGAGAGTGCCCAGATTCTCGTCGTCCTCGCACAATAAAATTCGCAGTTTGTCTTCCATAATGAGTCTTTTTTAGTTGTTATATAGTGGTAATGTGATGATAAATTTCGAACCTTTGTTGAGCTCGCTTTCGGCCCTGATGGTCCCGCCAAACAGTGTGATCATCTTGTGCACATAAGCCAATCCCAAGCCAAAGCCTTTCACATCGTGGCGGTTGCCCGTTGATACACGATAGAACTTCTCGAATATCCGTTTCAGGTCTTCGCGCTTCATGCCGATGCCGTTGTCGCTAACGGAGATTTGGATATGATTCTCGTCGGGGTTGATGGTTGACACCTCAAGCATGGGTGGCACATCATCACGACGGTACTTGATGGCATTGTCAAGCAAGTTGAAGATGACGTTGGTGAAGTGCATGCGGTCCACATTGACGATGGGATCCTCAGCATCCAAGTTGGCGTTAAGCTGCCCGCCATATTTCTCTACCTTGAGTTTAAAAGTATTAATCACGCTGTGGATGCTCGCGTTAGCATCCTCTTCCTCAAGGCGCATGGTGGCGTTTTTGCGGTCGAACAATGATAGCTGCAACACTTTTTCGACCTGAAAGCGCAAGCGTTTGGTCTCGTCGTTGATGACCGTGGCAACGTGCTTCAGCATGGCAGGACTTTTGCGCACTGAGTCGTCGTTGAGCATTTGCGCGGCTATCGAGATAGACGAGATGGGCGTCTTGAACTCGTGAGTCATGTTGTTGATAAAGTCGTTCTTGATTTCGCTCAACCGCTTTTGTTTGAAAGCCACAGAAATGGTGTAGAGGAACACACCCAGCAATAAGAAGGTGAACGCTAGCGACGGAACCAAAAACTTGACCGATGAGAAGATGTAGTCACTCTTGTTGGGGAAGGTGACGTTCAACGTGTGCTGCTTGTTCTTGGGGTCGTTAGGAAACAAAATTTGGCTATACACGTCGCGTTGTGATTGAGGCGAGTAGCCATGAGTCTTATAGACAATGCCTGTGCCACGGCTGACCACAGCAAACTCAAACGGCAGTTTTAATCCGTTATAATCCAGCTCGCTTCGCAGATATCCGCTCACAGTGGCACTGTCGGCACGCTCCTGAATGGGGCGGTCACTTGACTGGTTAAGGATGGTGAGAATCACCTCGTTGAGCAGGCTTTTTTGATATAGGTACTGCCCTTTAAGAATTTCCTGCTTTTGCTGATAGCTATCGTTTAAGTCCTTGAGCGTATTCAGGTTGGCGGGCCGTTGCAGTTTGATTTCCTCAGGTTGCCGTGATGTCATCGTGTCGATATTCGACGGACGCCGCTCGTTAAAGTCAAAGCTGTTGGTAGCCAAGTTGCTATTGCCGCTGTAGGCTTGCGCTTCCTCTAAATCTTGATCCAGATAATATTTGGTCTCGTTTTGCTCAAGCATGGTTGAAACGCTGTACAAGCTGCGCATCACAATCTCACTAAACTGGCTGTTGCGCATTTTCACCATTTTTTCCATATAGAAGATTTGCATAGCCAACAAGCCCAGCAGGGCTATGGCCATCACAACCGTCAATATCCAAATTGTTGAGCGTTTCATCTGTTGTTACCTGTCTTCGTTTTAACAATCAACGGCAAAATTAACAATTAATTGTGAAAAACCAAAAAATATTTCACTTTTTTGTTTCAAAAAAATTAACGCAGTCGTTTAACATTTGGCCACAAGAGCTAAAATGGTCACTCGTGCCGCCCAACAACGTCGATGCAGTGAGGAACAAAAAAATGGCAGAAATGCACTAAATTTGGCAAATTGTTGCTACATTTGCAAAGACAAAACAAGAATAATTAAAACACAACTAGGTATGTTTCATTCATTGAATACGATATTGGGTTTTGCGAATCTTGGCACAGGCGAAATTATCATTATTGCGCTGGTGGTGCTGTTGCTGTTTGGCGGCAAAAAGATTCCTGAACTTATGCGAGGCTTAGGCAAAGGAGTAAAAAGCTTTAAGCAGGGCATGAGTGATGTGGAGGACGAGCTGCGCAAGCCGCTCGACGAGAATGACCAGCGAGGCAAGACTCCCGATAATCCTGCCTAACGTAAGCGTTTGAACACGAGTTCATGGCTGGAGAAGGGCAGCAGCAATCCTCGTTGCAGGAGATGTCGTTTTGGGATCACGTCGACGCATTGCGTTCGGTGCTGATTAAGATGGTTGTTGCTGTTGTGGTTGTTGCAGTGGCTCTGTTTAGTGCCATGCCCACCATATTTGACAACATCATTCTCGCCCCATGCCAAGGCGACTTTGTGCTCTACCGGCTGTTTGAACGAATCACCTCATCTGCCTCCTGGTTGCCGCAGTTCACAACACAGGGTTTTGAGGTCAAGCTGATTAACATCAAGCTGGCATCGCAGTTTTTCATTCATCTATCCACGTCGTTCTGGCTAGCATTGGTTTTATCTTTTCCGGTGCTGCTATATCTGTTGTGGACCTTTGTGGCGCCTGCGCTATATCCCAACGAGCGGCATGGTGTGCGAACAGCCTTCTTGATAGGTTGCCTAATGTTTTACCTGGGCGTTGCAGCGGGCTATTTCATTGTGTTTCCTGTGACTTTGCGCTTCTTGGCTGATTATCACGTGAGCCAGTTGGTGCCCAATCAAATCTCGCTAGACAGCTATATGGACACGTTTTTAATGCTCATCTTTGTGATGGGCGTTGTGTTTGAGTTGCCGTTGCTTGCATGGTTGCTGGGTGTACTGGGTGTGCTGCGCCGAAGTTTTTTCAAGACCTATCGGCGGCATGCCATAGTTGTGCTACTGGTGTTGGCAGCTGTGATTACACCCACAGGCGACCCGTTCACCCTCATGGTCGTGTTCCTTCCCATCTACCTGCTATTTGAGCTCAGTGCTTTTCTCGTGCCCAAAGATAGGGTGGTGCCTACTTGATGCCCACTATATCATAGACATCTTGCCGCCAATCGCTGCCGTTAACAGGGTTAAGCGTACTGATGCCCAACGAAGCCGCAGCTGCACAGTTGCGCTCGCTGTCATCAACAAACAACACATGCCCAGCTGCAACGCCCTCATTAGTCAGCATCGCTTTAAAAATCTCTTGATTGGGCTTCATTATGCCCATTTCGTAGCTCAGATACAAGTGGTCAAAATAGTAGTCAAGCCCATGCCCCCTGCCATCGAAGCGACTGCTACGCGCCCATTGCATCATGAAGGGGTTCGTGTTTGACAGCAAAGCCAAGCGCAGACCACATTGCCGCAAATGCAGCAATGCGTCGAAATTGCGCTCATACATCTCCACAGCATAGCCTGTCCAAGCGTATTCTAGTTGTTCCATGGTCAACGGTTTGCCCACCAGTTCACTCAACGTGTCCCGATATTGCTGGGCTGTGATGGCACCGCTCTCTAAGTCGCCAAAGATGCCCTTTTGCTCATAGTCATCGAGAAATTGCTCGACCTGGTTAACACCTATCTCTTTAAAACGCTTGATAGCGTTAGTTTTGTCAAGACGGAATATCACACCACCCAGGTCAAAAACCACTAAAGATATTTTTTCGTTTGCCATAGTTCTTGGAAAATTATTTGCAAAGGTAGCGAGATTCTGTTAATTTTGCAACTATGTTTAACGTAACCCACATCAGAACAGCATGCGATGCGACTAAATTTGTTCAACGCTACCGTGACCCACAACGCATCGCAGCCCTATGCGTCAGTTGCCCTCGTTATGGCAGGTGCTGGAGCTGCCCGCCATACGATTACGATGTGTCATCGTTGAGCGATGGGTTCACGACCGTGTTGCTTATGGCTAGCCGCATTGGCTTCAGTGAGGAGACGCAGGCAGCTTGCCTGACTGCCGAGGATGCCCGCAATGTTGCCACCCAAGCCATCAACTCGGTGTGGAGCATACTTTTGCCAATCCTGTATGAGTTTGAACATCAATATCCTGGTAGTCGCTGTTTCACAGGCAGGTGCAGGTTGTGCGAAGCCGATTGTACCCGTGCGGAGGGGAAACCGTGCCGACATCCGCATCTGTTGCGTCACTCGCTCGAATCTGCCGGTTTTGATGTGGTAGCAGCCACGCATGACCTGCTAGGCGTTGATTTTGAGTGGTCTGCAAGTGGGCAGTTGCCAGCCAGTGTCACACTAGTCACAGCATTGTTTGTCGGAAAGAAAGCATAAGTGGCTGATAACGCTTTAAAACAGCGAGTTAATGGTGCCCATGATGCAACCTAGCAGGGCTCCGAGCCAAACGATGGCACGCAGTTCCTTTTTCATCACACCTAAAATAATCGCTTCTGCCTCGTCCATATCCATCTCGTTAATGCGTTCCTCGATGATGTGGCTGATGTTGATGTCTTGCAAGATGCGAGGCAGATGCTCGGTAATGATTGTGCGGTAGGCGTTGAGCACGCCATTCTTGATTTGCGCCACTTGATCATCGTGATCGGCTGTGATTTCGCTCATTTTGAGTTTCATCAATTTGCTAGATTCCTCGTTGACCAACGTGGTAATCATTTGGCGTGAGTTGCTTTGTAAAATTTCGTTGATGTGCTTGGCGAGTAATTTTTCGATAGGTTGCGCCAATGCGTTGATAATGACCTCGGCACCCAGCCGTCCAGCAAGGCTATTGCGGGTCTTCTCCAGTGCATGTTGTGTTGCCATGTGCGCAATACTGTCTCCCATGTCGTTGCTTTGCAGCTTGGCACTTACCATGTTGATGATGCCGTTGCTCACATTGGTCTGCATGGCACTGATGTCATCATCGCTCAAATAGTGGCTGGCAAATGCCGACAAGGTCTCATCGTTAGCTGACTGCGTGGAGACGAACTCATCAATGGCTGCGCCTATTTTCCCCATCATTTCATTACTTAACAGGCTACGTTCCAGCACCTCGCGATTCATCAGATTATCACTTACCGCCTTGCCGATAGCCGCCGAAATGCGATTTTTCTCCTTGGGAATGATGCCAGGCGTGAAAGGCACACGCACGCCCATGATGTATTTAGCATTGTGGGGTTTGAATAGCATGCGTATGGCAATATCGTTAGTGATATAACCAATCACCGCGCCCACTAGCGGTCCCATCACATAGTCTAGGAACATAGGTGCAATCATGTGTGTGTTATCTCAGGTCAACAATAGCAGTGCCAGCAGGCAGCTGCGACTTGTCGAGTGTAAACGTTGAGGCGGGCAACGACTGCCGCAACTTGTAGTCCTTGATTTGGATTTTATAAACCGTGCCGTCTTGCATGTCAAACCGTGCTGTACGCAACAGGCTAGTGGTGGCATCAAAATATAACCACAACTGCTTGATATCGCTTTTTTGCTTGGGGGTTAGCTTGATGACATGGGTGTTGGCAGTGCGTGCCTTGGCTTTTTTCAAGTTAAAATTTTTCTTGAAGCTTTGCGCTGCTGCCAAGGGGTTGGTCATTTGCAGTTCCTCGGGGGTAGGGGTGGTGATGTTTACTTCACCCGTCATAGGCGACCACGCCCACTGTGTAGTGCCATTGTACCAGCATTTTGCTTCTGGCGAGAGTACCCTGAATTTATTGCCTTGCATGGCAATGCTGCCTCGGCTGGTGCCGCTTGCTGTTGTTAATGTGTATGTCGCTGTCACCCCGCCAGCGGCATTCAAGGTTGCCACACATTTATCAAGTGTCGCTGCTGGTGTTTGAGCCATGACTGTGAGCGACATGGCCAGCATCAGCAACAAATATGTTATCTTTTTCATCATCGTCATTAATCGCTAGTGATTTTTACATTTCGTTGATTGGTGCAACAATCATGCCTAACCGCAATGACTTTGCCATGCGGCAGTAGGGTAGGGCGTGTGTCAGTTGCCAAACAGTTGTTCCACATCCATGGGTGACATCAACACACTGCGAGGTTTGCTGCCGTTGGCAGGCCCCACGATACCGGCAGCCTCCATCTGGTCGATAATTTTGCCTGCGCGGTTATAGCCAATCTCAAAACGGCGTTGCAGCGAAGATGTGCTGGCGGTGTTGCTCTGCACGATAAATTTCACTGCCTCTTCAAACAACGGGTCGCGGTCACGCACCACGCTCATGTCACCACCATTGCCGCCGCCATCGGCAGTGTTGCCTACATATTCGGGCAAGATGTAGGGCTGCTCATGCGCTACGTCGATATCAGCATCCTCTTGCTCCTTGATATAGTCGGATATGCGCACGATGTCGGGTGTGTCAACAAATGGGCATTGCAGGCGGGTCACTTCACCATCGATAGAGAATAGCATGTCACCGCGCCCCAACAACTGTTGAGCACCGGTGCGGTCCAAAATAATTTGGCTATCAACACGCTGTGCCACAGCAAATGCCACACGCCCAGGGAAGTTGCCCTTGATGAGACCCGTAATCACCTTGGCACTGGGGCGCTGGGTAGCAATAATCATGTGGATACCTACAGCACGAGCCTTCTGAGCAATGCGCACTAGCGGGGTCTCAACCTCTTTGCCGGCGGTCATAATCATGTCGGCAAACTCATCAATTACGCCCACGATATAGGGCATATAGCGATATTTCAATTCGCCGTGCTCGTCACGCACATCACGCAGCTCTCGCCGCCACAGGTCATTATAGTCGGTCACATTGCGCACCTTCACCTCCTCAAGCACACGATAGCGGTCCTCCATCTCCTGCACCAGGCTGTTAAGCGTGTGCACCACACGGTCAGTGTCGGTCACGATAGCACGCTCCTCGCCTGGAGCCTTGGCAAAAAAGTATTTCTCAAGGTCAGCATATACGCTAAATTCCACGCGTTTAGGGTCGATGAGCACAAACTTCAGCTCAGATGGACCTTTTTTGTATAGTAGTGAAGTGATGATAGCATTCAAGCCCACTGATTTACCTTTACCAGTGGCTCCGGCAACCAGCAAGTGGGGCATTTTGGTCAGGTCGGCAACAAACACTTCGTTACTTACCGTGCATCCCAAGCACATAGGCAGTTTGGCTCGGCTCTCCTGGAATGCCTTTGAGCCAAGCACCTCTCGCATAGGCACCACTTGTGGGTCGCGGTTAGGCACCTCGATGCCGATAGTACCTTTGCCAGGCATCGGTGCGATGATGCGGATGCCCAGTGCAGCCAGGCTCAGTGCGATGTCGTCTTCGAGCCCGCGTATCTTGCTTACACGCACGCCGTCGGCAGGTATGATTTCAAAAAGCGTCACCGTGGGGCCAACGTGCACCTCGATGTCCTTAATCTCAATGCCATATTTGAGCAGTGTCTCGCGGATGCGTTGCTTGTTTTCGTCTTGCTCCTGCTTATCCACACTGTTAGGATTCATCTTGATGTCCTGCAACAATTCCAGTGTGGGGAAGCGATAGTGCCTAAACTCACCAGTCGGGTCATGCGGATTGCTCACGGTATCAGCAGTGACGATGCTCTTCATTTGCGATGCATCCCCAGCATCATTGTCAGCAACAGCCTCGGCTTCGGCGCGTTTCTCGGCACGCTTCCTCGGTCTCCGTTTCAGTAAACTGGACTTGCCGTCATCTTCAGTTGTTGACTCTTGGCGTGCGACATCGTTATCTTCACCCAAAAAAGTGGAGTGCTGCTGACCTTGCTGACCATTATCGCCTGCGTCAACGCCAGCACCATCAGACTTGTGGTGTAAATTCCACTTGCGTGCTTGTTTCCACAGTGCTTTAAGCGTGTTCCATGTAATAAGCGTCCACAGCAATACGAGCAACACGTTTACACCAGCCATGCCCCACACGCCTAGCAGCCCAAGAAGCCACTTGTTGGCATAGTAGCCAAAGTAGCCGCCAAGGGGGAAAAATGTGACGGGCTTCATGAACCATGTGGCTGCTCCCACCGCCATCGAGCAGGTAAACATACCCAACAGTGCCACCAGTGTATAAGGAAACAAGTTGGCTTTACGCTTGCGCACCAACCGCATGCCCAGCGTTAGGCACCAAATCACGATGATGAATGCCGCCACACCTACGCCACCTGCTATCAGCCAGTCGCTTACGCTAGCGCCCACTGCTGCACCCGCATTTCTGATTTGGTCAGCGGCGCGTGCATTCTCGATTACCGTATAATCGTGAACACGGCTCTGGTCACTCATGCCAGCCGACATAAAGTAGGACAAAAACGATACCAGCAGATAGATACCCGCAAACAACAGCAACACGCCTATAAAAAAGCGTGTGCGCTCGCCTGAGAAGAAACGTTGCAGCCGTTGCCACACCGTCAGTCTACCTGTCTCGACCGCCTGCTCTGCTTCGCGGGCACGCCGGTAGGCTTCGGTCTGCTTCACTTTGGTCAGATCTGGATTATAGTCACTGCTTGCGCCTTTGCTGCCTGCTTGTTGTTGGCTCTTGCTATTTTCTTTCATTGTTGTTTTGTCTAGCGATGTGGTGTTGCCCCATTTGATCGCCGTATAGTGTTGCCGGCAACCATGCCGCAAAGTTACACATTTTTGACCACGCGCCGCAACAAATACTAACGTTTTTTTCACCGTTTGCAAATGAGCAAAGACGAAAAAGCTCTTTGGGACTTAAGACTAAAGGCTTAGGCCTTGTGGGAAGTAGGAGGGAGGCATGACTTATGCCCCATAGTTACTATGAAATGGTATAAAAATAAGTGTCATGGTGGGGTAGATTAGCATTTTATTTGTAACTTTGCGTCACAATTAAACAAAATCTTTGACCGACTAATAACTGATTAAACTGAGACCAAGAAGAAATGTATAATCCCAAATCGAGCCATGCCGATGAATTTATCGACGACAGTGAAATTCTAGAGACGCTAGATTACGCATCTCGCAACCGCAGCAACCGCGAGCTGGTGCAACAAATTATTGATAAGGCATCGCAATGCCGTGGGCTGACACACCGCGAGGCAGCAGTGCTGCTTGAGTGCGACCAGACAGACCTTGTAGAGCGTTATATGAATCTGGCACAAGAGGTGAAGCACCGCTTTTATGGTAACCGCATCGTGCTGTTTGCCCCGTTATATTTGTCGAACTATTGTGTGAACGGGTGCGTGTATTGCCCTTATCACAGCAAGAATAAAACGATTCCACGCAAGCGGCTGACGCAAGACGAGGTGCGAGCCGAGGTTGAGGCTCTAATCAAGATGGGGCACAAGCGACTAGCTGTGGAGGCCGGCGAACATCCTGTGATGAACCCGCTGGAGTACATCTTGGAGTCAATCAAGACCATCTATGACACACATGTGGCTGGCGGTGAGATTAGGCGTGTGAATGTGAATATTGCGGCAACAGAGGTTGAGGCATACGAAAAGCTACATGCAGCAGGCATCGGCACCTATATCCTGTTCCAGGAAACTTACAACCGCAAGAATTATGAGGAACTGCATCCCACAGGGCCCAAAAGCAACTATGCCTATCACACCGAGGCGATGGATCGCGCCCAATTAGGCGGTTGCGATGATGTGGGCATCGGGGTGCTGTATGGATTGAGCACCTATCGCTATGACTTTGTGGGCCTGCTGATGCATGCTGAGCATCTAGAAGCACGGTTTGGCGTGGGGCCGCACACAATTAGCGTGCCGCGCATTTGCGCTGCCGACGATATCACACTTGACGATTATCCCGACGTGCTGCCCGACGAACTATTTTGCCGCATAGTAGCGGTAATCAGGTTGGCGGTGCCTTACACAGGCATGATTGTTTCGACACGTGAAAGCCAGCGTGTGCGTGAGCGTGTGTTAAGGCTAGGCGTGTCGCAAATCAGTGGCGGAAGCCGCACGAGCGTGGGTGGCTACACCACCGTTGAGCGTCATGACGAGACAGCTCAGTTTGACGTGAACGACCTTCGGACACTTGACGAAGTGGTCGGCTGGCTGATGCGGTCGGACTTCATCCCAAGCTTTTGCACTGCTTGTTATCGGGCAGGCCGCACTGGCGACCGCTTTATGGAACTGGTGAAGGCTGGAAAAATTGGCGACATCTGCACACCTAATGCACTGATGACTCTTAAGGAATATTTGGTTGATTATGCGTCAGCCGAAACACGTGCTGTGGGTGATGCCTTGATTGAGCGTGAACTGGCAAAGATTGGAAATGACCATGTGCGTGAGTTAGCAACCCGCCACGTTAAGGACATTGTGAATGGACAAAGGGACTTCCGCTTTTGAACGGACTCCGCAGAGTGAGCGCCCCCACATTGCGGTGTTTGGTCGCCGCAATGTGGGCAAGTCATCGCTGGTAAACGCGTTGACAGGGCAACAGGTGTCGCTTGTGAGCGATGTCGCGGGCACCACCACCGACCCCGTAGCGAAGTCGATGGAGCTGCTGCCTTTGGGACCATGTGTACTGATTGACACTGCCGGCTGGGACGACCATGGTGTGCTAGGCGACTTGCGTAGCGAGCGAACACGTCGAGTGGTTGCCCAGACCGATATTGCTCTGCTAGTAACCGATGGCACGCATCTGGACGAAGATAGCGTGTGGGCGCAGGAGCTCAAACGCCGTGGAGTGCCATTGCTTGCTGTGCTGAACAAAGCCGACAGGCTGAAAGATGTGACAAAAGTGGCAGCAGAAGTAGGTCAACGGTTGGGTTGCGAAGTGGTGGCTGTGAGTGCCCGAGATGGAGCAGGAGTGATTGAGTTGCGGCAGCAAGTGGCTGGCATGCTACCAGATGGGAAGCCCACATCACTGACGGGAAACTTGGCGAAACGAGGCGACACAGTAGTGCTGGTGATGCCGCAAGACGCACAAGCACCCAAGGGACGGCTCATCATGCCCCAAGTGCAGACGTTGCGTGATTTGTTGGATAAAGGATGCCGTGCCCTGTGCTGCACAACTGAAGATTTTGAGAGCACCTTGTCATCGCTGCGCGACTTGCCGCAACTGGTGATTACCGATTCGCAAGTGTTTGACAAAGTGTATTGTGCTTTGCCTGATGGTGGCGGTACGCGCCTGACCTCGTTCAGCGTGTTGATGGCTGCCGCAAAGGGTGATATCAAATATTTTGTTGAAAGTGCGGCAGCTATCGACAGATTAACCACTAATTCACATGTACTGATAGCTGAGGCATGCACCCACGCTCCGTTGCCAGAGGACATCGGTCGTGAAAAAATCCCACGGTTGCTGCGTGAGCGCGTGGGCGACAGTTTGGCGATTGATGTGGTAGCTGGCAGCGATTTTCCTGCAGATTTGAGTGGCTATGACCTGGTGGTGCATTGTGGAGCATGCATGTTTAATCGCCAATACATGCTGTCGCGCGTTGCCGATGCTCGTCGTCAAGGTGTGCCTATGACAAATTATGGCATTGCCATAGCCCACCTGCGGGGCATCTTGCCTCATGTGGCATTACCTGAATGACTGGCTATTGCAGAATTGCGCCACTGAAAGGTGCTAAGGTGACCGTGTCTGTCGAGCCGCCAGTCATGTAAACACACTGTCCGCTCTCGATAATCAGTTTGCCTAGCAAGGGAAGGTGCGGTAGTTGGGCAGTAACAGAGCTGGCACTGGGGTTAAGTGCGACCACAACAAAGTCGTCGCCCAGCGAACGCACATAAATCATAGGGTAGGGGGTCTGAGGGCTGCTGACCAGCTGCCAATCTCCACACCCTGTGAGTGCAGGAATCTGCTTGCGTAAAGCAATCAGATTGCGTGTAAAAGATAACAACGATGCAGAATCTTCCTTTTGCGTTTGAACAGTGAGACGACCCTGCTGTGTGTCGATAGGCAAGTAGAGTTCGCTTGGAGTGCAAGTGGAGAATCCGGCATTCGTCTCTGTGCTCCATTGCATGGGCGTTCGTGAACCCGCCCGATGATTGGCACCCTCTTTGTTGGGTGCATCTGGTTGGTATTTCATGCCAATTTCGTCGCCATAGTAAATGCAAGGCGGACCAGGCATTGTTAGGCAAAAGAGCATCCAGACTTTGAGCTGGTCGATGCTGTTGCGATTGCCATTGTTGGGTCGAATCACATCGTGATTGCTCGTTGGGATGGTGATGTAACCAAGGTTGCGTGTAGCGCGAAAAACTGGTTGATAGTTATTAACAAATGGGGCATAGCTGCCTTTACCACTAGCATCAAAGTAGCAGTAATCATAATCACCTGCATCGGGTGCACCTGCAGGCAAGCACAGGGCATCAAACCCTCGTAAACCAAAGTGAATCATGAAATCAAGGTCAAAACCAGCCGCTAGTGACTGCGCTGGTTGCGACCACTCAGCGATGAGCAGGCAGTTGGGGTAATGTCGGTCGAGCCACTGGCGCATATCTTTCCACAAAGCCACATTGGCTGTCTTGTTGTCGTCATCACCCTTGATAAGCGATGATGCCATATCGATGCGAAACCCATCCACTCCACGGTCAAGCCAATAAGCCATGATGTCCTGTAACTGGCGGCGGACAGCTCGGGGGCCAGGTGCATCAACAGCTTGCTGCTCGGGGTCACTAGGGTTTGGATTAACAAAACCATAGTTGAGCGCAGGCTGATGTTCGAAGTAGTTTTTGCGATAATATTTGGCATGCGGCGCATCAGCAAGTCCATAGCTTCCCCATGTGGCGATGGCTGGGTCATGGGTGCGATGACGACGCTCTAACGTGGCACGTTCGGCATCATTGATGCTATCGGTCCACATATAATAGTCGGCATACTGTCCTTCGGCACTCTTTGCCGATGCTTTAAACCAGGGGTGTTGGTCGCTGGTGTGTCCTGCAACTAGGTCAAGGCAAACACGCATACCCAGCAAGTGAGCCTCATTAATGAGCTGGAGCAGATCCTGATTGTTGCCAAAACGTGGATCAACCTGATAAAAATCAGTGACATCGTATCCGCCATCTTGCCAAGCGGAACAAAAGACTGGGTTTAGCCAGATGGTGTTGACACCAAGGTAGGAAAGGTAATCTAAACGTTGACGTATGCCTCGCAGGTCTCCGATGCCATCACCATCGGTGTCCATAAACGACGAGGGGTAAATCTGATAGATAATGGCTGTGTCAAGCCATGCCGAGGTGCGGGCAAAGGCGGATGCAGATGCCACACTTGCTAGCAATAACGAAAAAAACAGGTGATAAAAAAGTTTCATTTAAGCCGGTAAAAATAGCCTAGCGTGACCATGATTGACATGGTGGACGACCCGCTAAATGTGTCAGTCTTGTGGTTGCTGAACACGTCGTTAAGACCATAGTAAAACCGTCCCTCAAGCAGCAAGGAACTGCGTTGGTTTAGTCCAAGTTCCATACCGACACCAGCAGAAATACCATAGTCAAATCGATTTTTAATATCTAGTGTATATTGCTCGATGTGACGACTGTTTTCGTTAAAATATTCCAATCCGGCAGCACCATTGTAATCAAAATTGGAAGCCACCCCGTCGGCAATCATATAACCCACTTCGGGACCTGCGTTAAAGAATCCCTTAACACGTTGGTTTCCAAAATAGATGTGGGTCAAAATGGGCATTTGCAGATAGGTGAAACGATGACGATAGGCATAGTCAGATTGCTCAAATGTCTCTTTCCAGCCACGCTGCTCGACATTGACCTCGGCTATCAAGCCAAAGTGTTTTTCCTCGATATAGCGGAACATCGCCCCAACACAACTGCCTGGTAACAAATGCTGTGGCACACTGGGGTTAAAGTTGACGCGCGACAGGGTAACGCCCGCCTTGCCTCCCACTGCAAAATTGCCGTCGTAGTGTATCTGCGCCGTAACTGACGCAGCAAGCGCCATCAAGGAAATGAGCAAAACCGACAACCGTTTCATTTCACTTCAACGGTGATTTTATGGTCGGTAGAGAAATGGACAATTTCGATGGCCTGATTAGTATAACCACTCCAGTTGTTATCACGTTCAAAACGGAAACTTGTCTGAATACCCTTGTAAAGCGGTGTTTTGTCACTAATGCGGTCACCTGTTCCGAGTGAGTGAAGCAGGTACATACCCGTGTCAAAGCCATAAAGACCCATGTTGGGGACTGCGCTTAGCATTTCTCCTCCAAAGTACTGTTTGTAACGAGCCTCAATGTCGCGAGTGCGGAATCCCTTAGAGTTGAAGAAGCGCGAAAACATATAGGTGTCGATATCTTGCAGATCGGTTTGATAGTCTTTAAGATATAGCACATATTCAGGATATCCAATGAGTGCGATGTCGCAATCAAAACGCTCACGTTTGATTTGTTTGAGGGCTTTCACAAAGTTTTTAAGCAACGTTTTGCTGCCAGACGACGGTATAAAGACGTACTTCGAACCAGGGTTCATCTTGTTTGACACTGTGTTATAGGACAATTCGCCACTGACGTTGAGGCTTGTTGAAAATTGATTGTTAGCAGCGATGTGAGAACGGAAGTCATCAAAAATTTCTTTATCACCCTCGCCACCCGTCTCAACCAGATAGATGACATTATAACCGCTAAACTGCTGGTCAAACCAGCGCAACACATTGCTGGCAAGCTTGTCGGTCGGCGTGTTCACCTGATATACATTAGCATTGTCACGATAGTCTTCGTTTTTCGTTGTGAAGCAGTTAAGCACTGCCACATTGTTCTCAAGTCCAAAGCGGTTGATGCGTTGCAGTTGCTTGGGTTCGCTAGGGGCGATAATCATATCCATAGACTTCAGCTCTGGCAGAGCCAGAATGCTATCGGTAACATTCAGGTTATGTTGTGTGTCATAAACCTTGAGATTAATGCGCTTATCTGTAATTGTTCTTGCACTGTCGAGTGCCAGCAGAAAGCCTTTATAAAAATCGGTGTAGAGATAAGCCTGCTTGGGCGGTGCACTCTTGTGCAATTGGAATGGCAGCACCATGGCAATGTTGACCACGCCATCATGTCCAGACCGATTGATTTGAGCGTAAATATCGTTGATGCGTGGCTCATAATAATTTTGCAAATCAGTCAGAGAAATGGTCTGCATGTCACCCATCAGTTGCTCTGAGTAGGGGCGAGGCAGGCTGATAGTCTTGCCCTTTTTTGCTTTGTTCATGCCTGGGTTTGCATCCCTTAGCTCTTGTTCGGTGATGCCATTGTCGGCTGCAATTGAAGCGAAAGTTTCACCTTTCTGCACTTTGTATTTGTAATATCGCCGTCCGCTACGCTCATATTGGAATGGCTGTGCCGAGTTGGGGAAGACTTTCACTTGCTCACCCTGAACATATTCAGCAGGTTCCAACCCTGGGTTAGCGGCTAGAATGCCTTCAATGCTTGCATTGTATTGTTTAGCCAAGCTATAAATGCTTTCACCATATTGCAATGTGTGATAAACGGGATCGCTAGATGTGGGGGCAATAGGTTGAGTGGTGACTTGCACAGGCTGCTGTGCCGAGGTCTTCTCAAAAGCATTGCGCACTTGGTCTTCTTTTGTTGTTGCCACACTCGATGGGTCAACGGGCAAATAAAGCACCTGACCCACACTGACGCCATTTTCTGTGCCAGGGTTTGCTGCTATTAGCTGGTCGATAGTGATGTTGTATCGTTTTGCCAATCCATAGAGCGTTTCACCCTGTTCCACTGTGTGCAAACGATTTGAGGTTGTTGACTTTGCTTGCTGCGCTTCGCCGGCAGGAAAATAGAGCGTAGTGCCGTTATCGATGCCATTAGCCGCATCTGGATTATAACGAACAATATCATCCTTGGTCACTCCAAGCTTGCGGGCAATGTCATAAATGCTCTCGCCAGTGTTGGTTTGATAGTAATAGTACTCGTTCCCGTTTATTGTCGTTTTAGGCAAACTTGTATATTGAGCCCTAACAGACAATGAAACGAGGAGCATAACACACACTGTTGCAAGATTTATAACTCTCATAGTCAGATTGTTAATATATTACTTTAAATCAATGGCACATAAATGCCGTGGCAAATGTACAAATTTTTATCTATATGCGCAAATTGGCTAGTTATTCAGGACTGATAACACGGTCGCCAATCTGCAACGACAACTTGTGACGCAAATCATAAAATTGCTGTAACTTTTTCATCAGCGCGGGCAACTGACTGGCATCGGCAGAAGCTATTTGCGCCTGAACATCTTTGATTTGCGCTTGCAGCAGGGCATTTTTCCAGTTATAGAGCATGGCGTCAACCAGTTGTGGCAGACGATCTATCTCGTTGACAATATTAGCAAATTGAGTATGGATTTTGCTCAGTTGATAAGGTTCACTAGCCATATCGCAAGCCAGTTGTCTGATTGCGTCATCGGGATTAGAACATAATACCCGTTCAAGATAATTAGCGCGAAACTCTTTCAACTTTTTATTCATCTGTGCTGTGGCTTTGGCTTCAACTGCCTTTTGCTTTCGTTCCATTGCATGTATCATCGCCGCACTGTCCATATCGTCAAAATTCTCTCCACCAGATTGTTGCATCTGTAGTGCGATGTCTCGCTCCTTATCATCCTCCATGCGAAAGCTAAATTGCTCAAGGTCAGAATAAAATTGGGGCAACATTTGGCGAGATAAATCAAAAATCTTGCGATAGAGGGGCTGAGTGAACTCCATATAATCCATCTTAAGCTGATTGTCGATATATTCAACAACACTGGTGGGTCTGATGGTTCCATCATCATAATTAGTGTCGCACAGAAAGCACATGCCATATTTCACAACAAGCCTGATGACGGTGCGTTCTTGAGTAGCAATATCGCTCCACTTGCTATGACGGGAGGTGTCATCAGGAGATTGTTCGTCTCCTAGTGGTGCTGTTGTTGGGCTGTCTGATGGTGCGGCATTGGTTCCGTTATCAGCATTTTGCTGCCGTAGTTTTTCCCGCTCTTTTTGCTTACGATTTTGCTCTCTATTCTGCCTGATAAATTTCCGGATTTCACGCAACAGCACTTGCTCCTCTATGCCAAACATCATGCTACATTCCTTAGCATAAACAGACCTGGCAATGTTAGACGGTATCAGCGCAATACTCTTGACCACATCGGTAATCGCAGCAGACCGCTTGATGGGATCGCCCTGGGCATCACCCAACAGGATTTTTGATTTAAAACGAATGAAGTCTGTTTCGTTATCGTCAATAAATTGCTGAATTTGAGTGGCATTATGGCTTCGGGCAAAACTATCGGGGTCATCCTCGGGCGGTAGCTGCAACACTTTGATATTAAATCCCTCAGCTAGCAGCATATCCACACCGCGCAGAGCCGCATGGATGCCCGCAGAGTCACCATCAAACATCTCGGTGACATTAGACGTGAACCGGCGTATAGTGTGAATGTGCCCTTCAGTTAATGCTGTGCCCGACGAGGCAATAACATTCTTAAAGCCAGCTTGATGCATCGATATCACATCTGCATAGCCCTCAACAATGAAGCACTTGTTGCTAGACACAATATCGCGTTTTGCTTGATAGATGCCATAAAGCACATTGCGTTTGTTATAGATAGCAGATTCAGGCGAATTGATATATTTTGACACTTTTTTGTCATGGCTTAAAGTCCTTCCGCCAAAAGCAATAACCTTTCCTGCCAAATTCATAATTGGGAATATTACCCGACCACGAAAACGGTCATAGCCACCACCGTGCCCATCGTCGAGACACAGACCGGCATCAAACAGCAATTGGTGATTATAGCCTTTCTTAATGGCTGCTTGATATAGCGCATCACGCTGTTCGGGTGCATAACCAAGACGGAATTCTTTTAACGATGCCTCGTTAAACCCTCGCTCGTTAAAATAGGCAAGCCCAACCTCTGCACCTTGCTGGGTGTCTCTTAATTGATGCTCATAGAATTGGCAAGCCCATTCGTTGACCATGAGCATCGACTCGCGTTCGCTTTGCGCTTGGCGTTCCTCATCTGTAACCTCGCGCTCTTGAATTTCAATATGGTATTTATTTGCTAGCCAACGCAAAGCCTCTGGAAAACTGAGCTGCTCATGCTTCATGATGAAGTTGACCGCACTGCCGCCTTCACCGCAACTGAAGCATTTACAAACACCTTTGGCACGCGAGACATAGAACGAGGGATTGCGGTCGTTATGGAATGGGCACAGTCCCACCCAGTTAGCACCTCGCCGTTTCAAGCTGACAAAATCGCTGACCACATCAACGATATCGGCTGCGTCAAGTATTTGTTGTACAGTTTGTTGGTCTATCATCGTTGCAAGTCGTTAAGTTTATTCCGAGGTGATTTTAGCGCATACAGCATCGGCTATGAGGGCTTGGTCAACTGCTGAAATGCCATGCAAGCGTAACTCTAATGCGTCACCCTTAAATGCCTTTCGCCAAGCATCAGTGTCATTATCCATGGCACGTAACGACCGGCGGTAAGCTTCAATCGCCTCTTGAGGTTGCTTTTGGCACAGCAATACATGCCCATGGTTTAACCAATCGTGGGGCGACGGCTTGTCGTCATGCTCGATGCGGTTATAATAATCGATTGCACGGTCGTAGTCTTTTAGTAAAAATGAGCACCATGCAATAGGCCGCCATGCGCGATGCTTGGCATTAGGCAGGAGGTCTGCCTTGAAATATTGCTGCAGGGCTTCATTCGTGAGGTTTTGCTCAAGCAGCACATGGCCTATGGTGAGGGCAATTGCCACATTCTCGGGGTTGATAGCCTCGGCTTGCCGATACCGGCTTAACGCTTCTGTCGAGTGCCCCAGTGCGCGATGGCAAGCGGCAATGTGCCTCAAATTCCACACATCGTTCTCATGCAACAGGTCATAACGCTCATAGTATTTGATAGCCTCTTCAAGCTTTCCAGCGTTTTGATAAGCAAAACCTATCTTTTGATAAAGATGCTCATCAATTTCACTCTCAGTGTTTTCAAGCAGCTTAAAGCACCTGATGGCATCTTCATAAAATGCATTTTTGAGATACAGCTCGCCCAACAGCTCCAGGACATGTGTGTCGTGAACCGCAGGCATCAGCAACTTGCAACTTGTCAAATCAATGGTGGGGTCATCCATCACTGCCACAAACTCATGCCGGCGCGAGAAAATTTTGAAAAAGCGGTACAAGTCTTGAACAAACTGATTGACAATATAGCCGCGTTGCTTGACTTCGTCGGCTTCGACGTCACTGCTGGCTTCTCTAAAAGCGGCAGTTTGCTCTTCGAGCTGTGCCGAGAGCATTTCGCGTTGAGAGCCGGGTAATGACCCTAACGAGAGGCAGAATGAAAATTTATCGCTGTTACACAAATATGGCGTTTGCTCAATGATTGTGGCTAGCGACCGTGCATCATGCCCTAGCGTTTCGTCAACAATTGAATGCTTGTCGTGGAACGGCATAAACCAGTTGCTCAAGGTCTTAAAAAATGGGAACGACTTGAGGTGTGCAAATGTGGCAATAAACACATCGCTGCCCTCGCTTTGCATCTCATTAAATTCCTCCATTTTTCGAGCGATGCCGCTGTTGTCTAGCCATTGTTGCCAGTCGGGGTTGGCGGCTTCATCGGTTAAGTCAAGTGCCTGAAAATCTTGGTCCTTAATTTTATCAATAATGTCTGGGCGCACTTTCATCAGGTTGGGGATAAAATCGTTGCGCACACGTTGCCGCACATTCTCGGTGTTGCGTGAGCGTGCTAATTGCACCTGAATAACCCATAAATCGTTTACAAATTCAGGATTGTCCATCAATGTTTCAAGTCGATTATTGATCGCTTTTGACAAGCCGACACGCCGCTTGTGCGCGACAAGTGTGAGAACAGCACACACCAAAGCTCGCAATTGCACCTGTCGTGAGTCGCTCGATAGATATGCCTCCAGCAATAACGACAATTTTGCTTCGTCATAAAATTTCATTAGTCCCACAAACAACGCCGAGACCAGCAAGCACCTGGCATGAACAGGCAAAATATCGCCCATAATACTCAGTTGCAGGCTATTGGCATCTTCGGTGTTGAGGGGAAAAGTGCACCAAACTTTATTAAAGAGTCGTGTCTCAGCATCCTCTGCAACATGGCGAGCTGCCAAAATGGCTTTTTTGTCTTGTTGTGTGTCAGGTATTGAGGTCATTAGCGATAGCGTCTTTAACGCTTCACGATAATCCTCAATGATGCCAACAAGCGGCTTGTTCGCCAGTTCACGGCGACGCGCATAGAACACTTGATGGCTTTCAGCCTCCTGCAAAGCAATGTAACTGCGGTCGTTGAGCACATGAAGCGACTGACGAATGTTGGTGAGAATGTCTGCACGCTGAGGATCTACAAACCCATTCGACAAGTATTTGAGCATCAGTGTGTAGGACAGATGCAAACGTTGTGCCTCGTCAGACATATCACTGCGGTCGGCAGCACGAACCAACGACATGATACCTTCAAAGGCATCATGCAGGCTCACCTCGTCAAGACATTTTGTGACCTTTTGGTGCAATTTTTCTATTTCTTCTCGTGTCATTTGCAATCCTTTTTTATATGATTAAGCATCATGCAAATTTCGTGCAAAACACCCTTGTGTTTGACCAACCGTTATCGCCCGTGTCTCTCGCTCACTCCTGCATATCGCTTAGACTGGACATTGTCGCTAAGCATGCGTTGTAATAACGAGGATCATCGGTAACATCTTGACCGACGAACGAGGGTAGGGTATAGCTGTAATCAGAGCTCGGTATTTCGAGTTCAGCAAGGACAAGCCCTTCCAAATTGCCATGAAACTCATCCACCTCCCACCGATTACCATCATGCATCACAATGTGTCGGGTCTTGTCAATCAAGCACGGCTCACACATGGCAAGTAATTGACGGGCATCGTCGATGGGTATAGGGTACTCAAATTCCTGACGCGACGCATCTTTCGTCTTACCTTTGACGGTAAGATAGCCTTGTTTGTCATCAACGACTCGCACTCGCACAGTTCGTTGCGGTTGCCGGCATAGGAATCCCTGCATGATGTGGTGCCTAACAATAGCTTGTTGACGATAGCAATCGTTGTTGACAAGATATTTGTGTTCGATTTCGGTAGCCATAACGGATGCAAAATTAATAAAATATTTGCCCTTTTCCATTAAAATAATGATTAATTTTGCGATTGAGCGAGTGCAATAAAAGCTTGTTTTTATTGCCGAACATGAGCAAAATATTTACTTTTGCGTTCAGTTTGAATATGAATGCCAACCCTATGCGACATATCATCGCGGCACTGACCATCTTACTAATGGCATTCGCTGCTGGTGGACAGACGTCAATGACACAAATCACAGGCTTAGTGCGTGATTCCCTGACGCATGCAGGTATTCCTTATGCCTCGGTAACACTGATTGGTACCGACCAGGGTACAATGGCAACTGCCCAAGGAGGGTTTACTATTAATAGCCGTGCCAACTTCAGTCAATTGCGCGTGTCTGCAGTTGGCTACCGGAGCAAGCTGGTTCCCGTCAGAGTGGGGCAGGGTAGTGTCGTCATCATCGACATGTCCCCTAGTGATGTGCAGCTAGGCGAGGTGATTGTGCGCCGTGGCAAGGAGCGTTATGACAAAAACAATCCTGCTGCCCAATTGGCACGTCGCCTGCGTGAACACCGTGACGATAACGACCCGTTGCAACGGCACGATTACTATAGCTATCGTAAATACGAAAAAATGATGTTTGGCTTTGCCGACCTTGATGCTGAAGCCGTGGCACTAGATAGCACCGCATGGGCCAATCAATACGCCGACACTTCACAAATGACGGGAAAACGCATTTTACCCATATCGGTGCGTGAAACGGTTTCCGAGACTTACCTCCGACGCAATCCGTTTTCTGAGAGACACCTAATCACGGGTATGGTGAATGCTGGTATTGATGAGCAACTTGACCAGGCAAGCGTTAAACGTTTGCTCGATGACATGATGGGCGAGGTGAACATCTTTGCCAACGATGTGACCCTTTTAACCAATCGTTTTGTTAGCCCATTGTCGCGCATCGCTGTGGACTTTTATAAATTTTACTTGAACGACACAGTGGTGATTGGGGGCGAGCGGTGTGCCGTGTTGTCATTTGTGCCGTTCACACCGCAGACGTTTGGTTTCCTGGGCAGATTATATGTGTCTCTTGAGGACAGCACGTTGTTTATCAAGCGTGTAGCACTCAATGTGCCGCACGACATCAACCTCAACTACGTCAAGCAACTCTACATTGAACAAGATTTTGAACGGGATGATGACAATTGCCGCCTGAAAACGCGTGACGACATCGAGGTGGTGTTTGCAATCATGACCATGCCCGAGGTGTTTACCCATCGCAGTGCGGTTATTCGCGACCATGCATTCAACAAGCCGACCACCTCTGTGTTTGATATGGCTGAAAATGAGCATGTTGATAAAAATGCGCCATATAGACCCGATGAATTTTGGGCAACTTATCGGCCGGCAGGAATGAGGACCAACACGGGCACCATGCATCGCATGATGCAACGGTTGCGCAAGTCTCGACTGTACTATTGGGGCGAGCAAGTGCTCATGGCTCTGATTAACGGTTATGTGCCCACAGGAAAACCCAGCAAGTTTGACTTTGGTTCGCTTAACACCACAGTGAGTGGCAACTCGCTCGAAGGCGTGAGACTGAGGGTAGGGGGGATGACCACCGTGAACCTCAGTCGCCACTGGTTTGCACTGAGTTATTTGGCTTATGGCACTAAGGATAAGAAATTCAAGTACATGGGCTCGCTAGAATATTCTTTCCCAGCTAAGAAAAATCTTGACCAGGAATTTCCCATCCATAGCATCAGGCTAAGTCATACCTACGATGTGGACAAGCTGGGACAGCACTATCTGTACACTAATGCCGACAATGTGTTTCTGGTGCTCAAGCGGCATAAAGACGATATGATACAATATCTGCGCACCACGCGTCTGCAATATCGCCGCGAGTGGCACAGCCATTTCTCGCTTTCGCTAGAGTGGCTGCATCAGGTGCATGAAGCGACTGATCAGATACCTTATGTCTATCCCGATGGTAGCAGCCGCAAGCGTTACACGCAAGCAGGATTTAGCGCGACGTTGCGCTATGCACCAGGCGAGACCTTTTATCAAACGCGCAGCTATCGGTTACTCATCAATATGGATGCGCCAATCCTCACGCTCACACAAACGTATATGCCTAAAGGGTTTATGGGAAGCCTTTATGAGCTCAACAAGACAGAATTGGGCGTGCAACGACGTTTCTGGTTCTCGGCTTTTGGCTATGCCGATGTGATTGTCAAGGCTGCAAAAATATGGAGTCAGGTAGGTTATCCCGATTTATTGATTCCTAACGCCAATTTGTCATACACCATTCAGCCAGAAAGCTATGCGCTAATGAAGCCAATGGAATTTATCAACGATGAATATTTATCATGGGATTTGACCTATTGGGGCAATGGTGTACTGTTCAATCGCTTACCGCTCATTAAGCGGTTGCGGTTGCGCGAAGTGCTGACCATGAGAGGGTTGTGGGGCAATTTAAGCGACAAGAATAATCCTGCCCACGACTCAAGTGTGTTCTGCTATCCAGATCAGGCACTATGCCAGCCCATGGGTAGCAAGCCCTATATGGAAGCCGGCATTGGCCTTGACAACATCCTCACCGTGCTGCGTGTGGACTATGTTTGGCGTCTCAGTTATCGCAATGTTGCGCGAAGCGACCGGCACGGCATACGCATTCAATTGCACTTCAACTTCTAACTTCTAATCATATCCATTTAATGAAACAAATTCTAACCATTATCTCGGTTCTATTGTTAGTCAGTTGTCACACAACGCCAAAGACTGAGCAAGAAATTGCTCAGTCACTTCCGCTTAAAATCAATCTGAATGATATTAACAAGTACAGTAATGATAATGTGCGGATAATAAAGAACGCTGATACAGACACAAACTTAATTATCTACAGTCCAGCATTTAATGACATCAAATTAAGTTTTGGCAACAATCCCAAACTTGATGATTCTACCGTCTTTTGTTGTGCTGCTGCATTCACGCATTCACTTATGACAACGTTTGACCACAGTAACGTTGAGGGGTTACATTATAGTAATGGCGTGCGATATGAGGGTTACAAAAATCGCATCAACACAGGCACTTTCTTATTCTATGACAATGGCAACTACAGATTTGTTAAAACAGATGTTCTCAGTAAAAGCGACTTGGATAGCGTGCAAACGGCTTTCCAGCAAAATTTAATTATCCATAATAAAGAGGTGCAATATCCACAAGCATTTAGTAACGGCAAGGTGAAAGCTCGTTTCCGTGCTTTATGTGATTGCGATGGACATCTGGTGGTGGTTGAGTGCAAACATACTATGACTTATCAAGAGTTTGTGGACACACTTGTAAAATCACATCACATTGATTACGCTATCTACCTTGACAACGGTGGAGGTTGGGATGCCTACTGGTTTAGAATGGCAGACCAGCGACTAGCCAGTTACAACGGCAATGACCATCCGTATAATTCCAACTGGCTGGTGTTTAGACGAGATAACAAATATTCTGATAGAGTGATAAGTTTGGTGAAACCCTAAAATGCCAAATCTACTAGAAATTAACACACAAAATACTAATTAAATATATCACACTCTTGCAAAATAGCTTAGAGTGGACAATATGCTGATTCGTGAAAATAGAGGAGAATAGAATCTATTCCTCCAAATAACTATTTAACATAATATCAATATTTATTTTTTCGGACATGGTTTCTTGATGGTATTACCAATCTTTTCTTTCCTTAATCCATTGCGCTCTGTACTGCCTGCTTAATTGTTACTGGGAATTCAAAATCTTTCATTGCAGACTTTTATTGCTATATCACCAGATCTAACTAACTTAACTTACTTCCTCACTCTGGCGGCAGTGTAAAAATGTGTGCTGTAATATGGTTGCCTCATGTCGTCAACAACTACACCTCTTGTTGAGGATGAATGAACAAATTTATTGTCTTTCAAGTAGATGCCGACGTGTGATATACGTCCAGCATTATTTGTTATGAAAAAGACTAGATCACCTTCTTTAAGCTCCTTAACATCAATCGTTTTGCAATTATTTTCAAGTATTTTTGCGGTATTGCGTTCCAATTGCGTGTGGAACACCTGCTTATAGACCTCAACGACTAATCCCGAGCAATCGCAACCAACATTACGTGTCTGTCCTCCATATAAATAAGGTGTTCCTAGCCATGACCTCAATTCATCATATAGCATCTTGTTGTCACGAGGAGTCAGCTTGACATCTAGCTTAGCCCAAGCCTCATCTACCCATGGTGCTGGCTTTGATTGATTTGTCCCTGCGTTAGTGTTTGCCGTTTTGGTGTCTTGGCCTCCCTTTGTGGTGCGATTGCGACGCTCATGGTATGGGCGATAGCCATGTGTGGTGTAATCTTTGCTGCTGCTACACGATACCACTGGCAGCGACAAGATGATTGCCGCTGCCAAATAAAGTATCGCTTTAGATTTCTTCAATTTAGTTATTGCTTTTCAGCGTTTTATTCTTTATTAGAAACTTTCTCCTCACTTGCAGCTGGTGCGTCGCCATCCTCTTCCTGCTCCTCCTTAATCGAGAAATCGGTGATGCCGGCACCAATCAGAATGTTATACCATGAAATGATTTTCTTGATGTCACTATTATGTACGCGGTCGCGGTCATAGTTAGGCAACACTTTCTCAATAAACGCCGCAAGTTGTTCGCGAGTGGTAAATTGCTTACTGTCAATTTCTTTGTTATCGTTGAGCTCTGCAATCTTTTCAAAGACTTGGTTCAATGGAACATCGTCACTTTGTGTATAGATTGAGATATCGCCCAGCGACATCACTTTGTCGCGCGAATGTATGGGTAAGCGCTTGCCGTCAGATAGTGTCTCGACAACAAGCAAATTTTTACCGTAATTAACCAGTCTGTAAAGTCCTGGACGTCCTGAAATGGATAAAATTTTCTTCAACATAATTGAAATGCTCTTTTACTTGTTTTAATTTTCTTAAAATAGTTATTATTTGTTGATTATTTTTTGAATAAGCGCACTAATCTGAGGTATCAGTGCAGATTCCTCATCATTAACGATCTGGTATTCGCCAGGCATAACGGCAAGCTCGTCACGCTGAGCCGCAATGCGATTTAACACCTGCTGACGTGACATGCCATTTCGCTTGACAACTCTGCTGATTCTCAGTTCATCAGGTGCGGTGACATGCCACACATCATCTGCTTTTTGATTCAGACCTGAGGTTCGAGGCAAAGCAGATTCGGCAAATACGATAGCCTGCCCATCTTGCTCTTGCTTGACGCTCCAGCATCTGAGGTCAGCCTTGACCGCTGGATGCACAATGTCGTTGAGTTGCAAACGTTTAGCGTCATCAGTAAAGACAAGGCTTCCTAGATGGCTTTTGTTGATAGCACCATCGGCTGCAAATGTTTCGATGCCAAATGCGTCAATCAGTTGTTTCATAACAACAAGGTCATCGGTCATGATACGCTTAGCAGCAGCATCAGTGTCATAAACACGATACCCCATCACTTGCAATATGCTTGCAACCACGCTTTTTCCACTACCAATGCCGCCAGTGAGCAAAACACGTCTCATCGCCCTACCCTATTTTTTGTCACACGAATTTTAACGTTTCTCGATTTTATATTCCACGCTATCATTCGACAGGCTAACATCTTGATAAATTGCTGGCACCTCGCCTATCATGACTTTCACCTTGTTACTCATCAAGTTAATGGAATTATAGTCCACAACGGCAGTGACAACGGCTTCATCGTTAAGGCGGCTAGCCGGAGCGCGAAACGAGACTTTGACCTCTGACGGGAACATCATGACTTTGACTCCTGGTGGCGCATTGCGCACTGCAATAGCTACTTGGCGCTCACGACGCACAAGTTTCTCGATGGGCACTGTGATATCAATGCTGCGCGGCTCGACCACAGCACCATTGATAGGAGCAATCGTTATCTTGCGCCTAAGCGTATCGGTCAAGTCCTTCACCTCGATGTGATAGGTATAGACTTCTGAAATGTTGTCCAGCGATTTGGCATCGCTATACACAAGCACCGAGTCCTGGCTCTTGACCATCGCACCATTTTGAATGTAGTCAGCCTTCGGTATGATGGTGACATCCATTTTTATAGGCACCTTCTTCCCTGGTAAGTCAGTGTACTTGATATTAATCATTTCAGGCAAGACGCTTTCGATTTTAGCGTCTTGATTGAGGTCAAGCACACTCGCCACAGCATTTTTCAAGTGGCTTTGGTCCACTTTAAAAATGCTGTTACCATCGCTATAGTCACTAAAGCGCAACGTCAGAGTGGGCAAGTCATTAAAAACATATTTAATGAAGCGATATCCACGGTCTCTCATCGTCACCGTCAGCGTGTCAGGCGGTTTGTTGAGCAAATGAACATTATCAGGCATTGAAATCTCAACGGGCATCTCCAGCTTGAGCGTCTGGTCGGTGTTATATGTTAAGAAACACCAAAACACAGCGGCTATGGCAACAAAAGCAAGATATTGCACCACGGTACGTGTTTGGGGCGACTTTAACTGCCTTTGCTCAAAATACTGTTTGATGTCGTCTAAAATCTTCATTACCTAATAAGGTAGCCGATATGTTTATATCAGAAGTGATTAGTGCTTGCGGTTACTTTTTAGTCACATCAACGCCTGCCTCGTTCACATCGTCCATTGACTGATAGATTGAGTTCTTGTCAATCTTGATGCGAACACCATCAGCGACTTCAAGGATAACGGCATTGCCCTTGATGTCACGAATGCGACCGTAGATGCCGCCTGCCGTCATCACTTTATCACCATTGCGCAGACCGTCGCGAAAGGCATTAATCTTTTTTTGCTTCTTCTGCTGTGGGGCAATCATAAAGAAATAGAAAATTGCCAGCAGTGCCACAATCATAATCAAGCTGCCCCAGCCGCTACCAGCAGCCGAACCAGCATCCTGTAATAAAATGAAGTTTAACATTGTCTTTTAGAGTTTATTAAGTTATTATATCTTATGATTTGATTGATGTTTCTCCTGTTTTAGCAATCACGCCTTGGCGTTTCAGTTCGACAGCAGCGTTATTTAAAATGGCATTGACAAATGCCCCGCTTTGGGCGGTGCTGAAGCTTTTGGCTAGCTCAATATACTCGTTCAGTGTTACCGCTAGCGGTATCTTTTCAAATTCCCGAACCTCAGTAAGTGCTTGACACAAGATGAGCCGGTCCATGAGCACCAGACGACTGGCATCCCATCGGCTGCCTTCTAGCTGCTTGTCAATCAACTGGTTGTTTTCATCCATTTGCTGAATGGTTCCTAAGAACAACTTTTCAGCAAATTGGCTGTCCTCCTCGTTTTTATACATTGGCAGCACTAGAGGCTCCGGTCCGCCATCGGCAAACCTCCGCATGGTCTTGCACACGAACTGTGTGGTTAGATCCAAATCATCGCTGTTCCAATAGACAGATTTAAGCTCAATCTGTTCCAGCATGTTGTCGTCCACAACAATCACTTGCTTCAGCAATTGTTGCCACAAAGCACTGTCGGCAGCCATGTCGTCTTCATCAGATGCCATATAATTATTATAGATGTCACTGCGTAACACTTTATCAAGCATCAACTTCATGAAGATGGGGTCATCGTTCCAAGTGATTGTCTTATCATTAACGAACTGGTTGAGTGTTTCATTTTCTGCTAATGCCTTTACAAGCCTATTGTTGACAAACTTCATGTTCGGGTTAAGCTCCTCAGGCGTCGGCAAATATTTGTTGCGTGCTTCGTCTAGACGTATTTCTTGCAAATGCGTCAGCTCAACTGGCAGCCTTAACAAATAATGATACAACTCATATGATTTGTCCAAGCATGTGTTTAACTCTTTATGGGCTTGTGCCACCGTCTTCTCGGGACGTGTGAGCATATAAGAGTACATAACCTGGAGGACTTTGCTGCGTATTAATGTTCTGTTTACCAACATTGTTTATATTGAGATTTAAAGTGTTTGACAATAGTTGAGTAGTTTATATGACCATTTGATTATCGTTCATCCGCTGACGAACGACCTCATAAATTAGGATTCCGCCAGCAACCGACACATTTAGCGAGTTGATTTGACCAAACTCAGGAATGGCGACTTGCGTGTCGCATAGACGCATGATTTCAGGCGAGATGCCTTTATCTTCTGACCCCAACACTAAAGCTACGGGACAAGTAAAGTCGGCTTTGGTGTATGGCGTTTGGCTTTTGTCACTCGTTCCCACTATCTTGAATCCGCTGTTGCGCAATAGCTTAACAGCGTTGACCAAATTAGGCTCACGACAAACGGGCAAGTAATTAAGTGCTCCAGCTGATGTCTTAATAGCATCTGCGTTAGCACTGACACTCTCCCTAAATGGGATGACAATAGCGTTCACTCCAGCGCACTCACATGTCCTAGCCACAGCACCAAAATTTCGGACATCGGTCACTCCGTCCATTACCACCACAAAGGGATTAGCTCCCTCGTCAAATAGTTGGGGAATGTAATCCTCGATACGATAATAGGTCACCGCAGCAAGCAAAGCTAACACGCCCTGATGATTGCGGCGCGTGATGCGGTCGATTTTAGCCACGGGCACCTTCTGCACAGGGACACGCAATGCATGAGCTTTATCCATAATCATTTGTGCCGTGTCAGCATTCATTGTCTTGCTGATTAGCACCTTGTCGATGTCCTTGCCTGCCTCGATAGCTTCGAGCACGGCATGCAATCCATAGATGTATTCACTCTTGTCAATCATGATGCTTTTTGTTGTTTTAGAGCGTTTTGTATCAACGACTTGGCATTTTCGATAGCGGCTTGATCCAGATTCTTTCCACTGAGCATGCGAGCTACCTCAATAATGTGTTCTTGTTGGTCTAGCCCTTGCACATGTGTTAACGTTTCGCTATCGGTGTCAGTTTTGAACACACGCAGATGCCTGGTGGCATGAGCTGCGACCTGAGGCAGGTGGGTGATGGCTATCACTTGGATGTGGTTGGCGATGTCACTCATCATCTCCCCCACCCTGCTGGCAACATCGCCACTGATGCCCGTGTCCACCTCGTCAAAAATAATCGTGGGCAATTGCATGTGGTGCGCAATAATCGACTTGACACAAAGCATCACACGTGATATTTCGCCACCCGAAGCCGTTTCCCTGACGGGCATGAGTTGCTGATTCTTATTAAAAGCCATCATAAACTCCACGGCATCAGTTCCGTTTGCTGAAAGTTCGGTTGGTGATATATTGATATCGAATGCTATGTTCTTCATGCCCAATGGCATAGCAAGACGCATCAACTCAGCAATGAAAAGTTGGGCAGCTTCGTGCCTACGTGTCGATAACTGACGGGCAAGTTGCAAAGCGTCAGTTCGTTTCTGTTCCAGTTGCTCAGTAAGTTGTTGCACGACATCATCGTTATGCACAATCTCATCGAGCTGATGCTGGTAATCGTCACGTACCTCTATCAACTGATTGACATCTGCAACATTGTGCTTACGCAGCAATGTGTATATGTCGTTAAGTCTCTGTTCCACACGTGCCAACTCAGCAGGGTCGTCGTTCAGCGTTTCGCTGATAGCGTTGATGCTTTGAGCAATGTCTTTCATCTCCACAACAGCCGTGCGCAAGCGGTCTGCAAGCCCTTGCCCGTCGCCACCGAGATGTTGCTCGGCATGGTCAAGGTGTTGCACCACAGACGAGAGCCGCTCCAATATTGAGCCATCGGCAGTGTCGAGTTCATTGCCTGCAACCCACAAGTCTTCTTTAATAGCACTGACGTTAGCCAGCAATTTTTGTTGTGCATCTAGTTGCTGGTCCTCGTCGGGTCGCAGATTCATGTCCAACAACTGATCTAGTTGAAAACGGATATAGTCTTCGTTCTGGCGCAACCGCTCAATATCCTGTTTGGTCGATTCCAGCTTTCGTTGAGCATCGCGATAGGCATTATAAGCTGATTTGTATTCATTAAGAATCGGCAAATTGCCTGCAATGTTATCTAAAACAGATAGTTGATAGGAGGCGTTAGCCAGCAACATATTGCTGTGTTGTGAGTGTATGTCAACCAGTCGGGTGCTCAGCTCGCGCAATATGCCAAGAGCCACAGGTGTGTCGTTGACAAACGACCGTGAGCGTCCCGCCGGTGTTACCTCTCGCCTTATCAAGCATTCATGCTCATCCCAATCAATATCGTTGTCTTCAAAGAACGTCTCCAATCGGTATCCTGCAATATCAAACGTGGCTTCAACAATGGTCTTTTGGGACTTGTCACGGATGGCTTTGGCATCAGCTCGGTCTCCCAAAATCAAAGTGAGCGCCCCCAGAATGATAGACTTACCCGCGCCAGTCTCGCCTGTAATGATGGTAAGACAGTCGTCAAAGTCGATATCCAGGTTATCGATAAGTGCGTAGTTTGAGATGTGAAGACGTTTAATCATCAGTTGCTTTTCTTGATTTTGTCAAGCCGCTCAGTTTCGCTGGGGAAGATTTGGTACAACGTTTCATAAACGTTCTCTTTCTCCGACACGCCAGCTTTGCTATAGATGTTGACCAACTCGTCAAGTTTGGCATCCTTAAACATAGAGAGGCATACCGACATGGGTGCTGCATCATAGACCTTGGTCAAGTTGTCCAGTGACCGTGTGATTGTAGCTCGCCCCTTATCAACAGTAACTACCATCTGATCTAAACCTTGGCGGTGATAGTCATATAGGAGTTGCCTAATGGGCGATGTGGCTTTGTCGGTAAAGGCACTAAGCACGGCACTGCGGTTTTGCGTGTCTTCAAAAGCCTTCCATCCGCTCTCGCCACTGCTTTGTGCTAGCCTGACCACATTTGCGGCTTTTTCATAATATGGGTCTCCACCATTAAGCTCAAATGTGTCGAAATCCATGCCGATGATCATATAAGCCCAAAAATTGAGTATCGCAGTCAGATTGTCTTGCATATCCAGTTCACTAAAAATGAGAGACTGATTCTCCTCGTATGTAAACTCTACTTTTGAGTCTCTGAAATTGATAACGGCAGTAGTATAAGAGCTGTTATACACCGGACGCTGCGATTGTATCTGCAAGTCACCTGACATCTTGCCCGAAGTGTTATCCCAAGAACTGAGAGTAAACAGCATCTTGCAATAGATTTTTTCATTCGTTCCAAACACTGCATTTGTCCACTTGGTGGTGTTCATATAGTCAGTGACAGCCGTTTTCAGAGCGTTAAACACATCTTTGCTAGCATTTGAAATTTTATCAGAATTGACCTCGACCTCGCAATTGAGTTCGGTCGCCTCGTCATCGGCTCGTGTCGTGAATACACACATCGAGCAGACTAGTAGCAACAACAGCAGTTTATTTTTCATTCCTGTTAAGATATTGGTGCAACACATCAATAATGTCGTGAGCGACCTCACGCTTGGTCTTGCAGTTTCCGTTTATGACTTCTCCTTGGTCGGTGAATATCGTGACTTTGTTGGTGTCAACTTGGAAACCGGCATTTTTGTCGCGCAATGAGTTCATGACGATGAAGTTCAGATTTTTGCGTTCCAGTTTGCCTTGTGCATTTGTGGCTTCATTGTCAGTTTCAAGCGCAAAACCTATCGTTATCTGTTCAGGGCGTTTAGCTTGTCCAACGGCACGGGCAATGTCAGGATTTGCTATTAGCCGCAATGTGGGCGATTCATCCTTCTCTCGCTTGATTTTAGCCTCTGCTATATGCTCCACACGATAATCAGCCACGGCGGCGCACAAAATGACTGCATCTGCATCGTTGAGCTGATTCATCACCGCATCGTGCATTTCAACAGCGGTGGTCACATCGATGCGGCTGATTGCAGCATTTGTGGTTTTGAGAGCAACCGGACCTGCCACAAGTGTCACTTGAGCACCTCGGTCGGCACACTCCTCAGCCAAAGCAAATCCCATTTTCCCTGATGAGAAATTGCTGATGTAACGAACGGGGTCTATCTTTTCGACGGTAGGTCCCGCAGTGATTAACACGTGTTTCCCTGCCAAATCTTGTTTTTGACAAAAAAACGCGTCAATCACTTTCACGATGTTCTCTGGTTCCTCCATGCGTCCCTTGCCCACCAGGTGACTGGCAAGCTCGCCCTCGGCTGGCTCTATGATGTGGTTGCCGTATGATTGCAGCAACGCTATATTGCGCTGCGTGCTAGGATGACGCATCATATCAAGATCCATGGCTGGAGCGACAAACACAGGCGCTTTTGCTGACAAATATGTCGTCACCAGCATGTTGTCGGCTACGCCATTCGCCATTTTGCCGATAGTTGACGCTGTTGCGGGAGCAACGATCATGGCATCAGCCCACAATCCCAAATCAACATGACTGTTCCATTGTCCTGTGTTAGCAGTAAAGAACTCGCTAATAACAGGTTTCCCACTTAGGGTTGAAAGCGTTAGCGGCTGAATGAATTGCTTGGCATTCGGGGTCATAATTACCTGAACCTCGGCTCCAGCTTTAACTAGCAGCCGAGTCAGGGTAGCACATTTGTAGGCAGCAATGCCTCCAGTAATGCCCAAAACGATATGTTTGCCTTTTAACATGAGGATAGCATCAATGAATTTTCCGCGAGCGGATATAAATCGACGTAATCACCTGCTTGGTGTTTTCGGCAAAATCGCCTTTCTGCATCCAGTCATAGTAGCTGGGCTCTGCTCTGAACACATCCTCGACCAATTTGCCTTTGTGTTTGCCAAAGTTAAATATCTCTTGGCCTTTTTCATTCAGAATTATGCGTCCTGCCAAATCCACATTGCGGTTGTGACGAGAATAGTTTGCCAGATATTCCACATCGTTCTGCAATGGCTCAGGGTCATTAGCATAGTGGTCAAGCTGGGCTTTCAGCACATCGAGTGTGGTTTGAGCGTCAGCTAGTGACGAGTGATGGTTCTGCATCGGGTGACCGCAGTAGAATCTGCATGCTGCGTCCAAATCACGTTTTTCACGTTTGTGATAGATGGTCTGCACATCGATAAACCGATGCCGCATCGGGTCAAAGTTCACTCCTGCTTTGATGAGCTCTTGCGTTAACAGTGGGATGTCAAAGTTATTGCTGTTAAATCCAGCTATATCACATCCATCGAACACGGCGGCAATGTCGTGCGCACGCTCTTTGAACGATGGTGCATCTTTAACGTCATCGTCGGTGATGCCGTGAATGGCAACCGAGGCTTTCGGAATGGGCTTTCCTGGGTTGAAACGGAAAGTCTTTTGCTCCTCTCGTCCATCAGGATAAACCTTGACGTAGGATAATTCGATGATGCGGTCCTCGGTGATATTGAGCCCAGTGGACTCGATATCAAACACCACTAACGGTCGCTTCAGATTCAGTTTCATGATCGATAATATATCTGATTTGGCATTAAACCATCATAGGCATTTGCAGCACGAGCAATTCTTCACCAGGATTTTGCTCAGCAGGCACAAAGACACCAGCTCTTGCTGGGTCGAGCAGTTTGAGGTTCACCTGGTCGCAGTCGATGTTCCCAACCACATCAATGATGTCTGCACTCTTGAAGCCTATTTTCATCGGTTCGCCATCATATTCACACTTGATGGTTTCCTCAGCCGAAGTTGCCCGTTCAACATCTTGTGCAGTGAGCAGCACATGGTCGGCTGACAAGTCAAGGCGAACCAAACCACCGACGTTAGCAAACACGGCAACGCGCCTCACGGCATTGAGCAGCTCCATTCTGTCAGCAGACATCGTGTAAGGGTTGTTTTCTGGGATAACAGAGTTGTAGTTAGGATATCGACCGTTAATGAAGCGGCATGAGAGTGTGAAATCTTTTCCTTCAAAGGTAGCACTATTGTCATCAACCGTGATGGTGACAGGGTCATCGCTATTGTGATCGACAATGCTGTTAAGGATGGCAGCAGGCTTGGCTGGAAGGATAAAAGAGCGTTCAAAGTTTGGTGTGATGTTTGTTTGCCTATACCGCACAAGCTTATGCGAGTCGCTGGCGACAAACACAATCATATCGGGCTTGATATCCCAATAGATGCCTGTGAACTGAGGATGCATGTCATCGTTTCCAACGGCAAAAATGGTGTGCGAAATGCCCAGTGCGATGTTGCGTGCCGGCAAGTCGAACGTGTGCTGGTCTGATGCATTGGCCGCCTTCTCGGGATACTCGTCGCCGTTAAGCGCCATAGCATCATAAAATCCGTTGAGATAGGTCACATGCACAGCCAGATTCTCGTCATTGATGTCAAATGTGAGTGCCGTGTCAGGCAACTCTTTCAACGAGTTGATGGTCCTCTTGACATCGATGGCAAATTTACCTGCGCCTTCAACGTCTTGCACTTCGATAGAGGTGGTTAACCTAGTTTCCATGTCGCTACCAGTGACAATCAGACGGTCGGGGGTGAGCTCAAACAGAAAGTTGTCAAGGATGGCATAAGCGTTCTTGCTGCTGATGACTTTGCTCACCGCATTGAGCCGGTTAAGCAATAATTTACTTTGAACGTTGAATTTCATATTGTTACGATTTATTTTGTTATAGTTTGTGTCGTTTAACCTACAAATTTAGCAATTTTTTTTCACATTGTATTTAAAAAACGGAAAAAAGCGTCACCGATTTTGTCGATAACGCTTTTTAACCAGGTCGTGTTGACCACTACTGCATCAATCCAGCTTGTGAATAATCAAACCTGAACGCAACTTGGGCTCAAACCAAGTGGCTTTGGGAGGCATGATTTTTCCGCTATCAGCGATGTTGATGATTTGCTTCATAGTTACGGGATACAGAGCGAGCGCAAGTTTCATCTCACCACTGTCAACACGGCGTTTGAGTTCCTCAAGGCCGCGAATGCCGCCTACGAAATCAATGCGTTTATCAGTTCGCAAGTCGGTGATACCCAAGATGTCTCTCAAAATATAGTCACTGCTGATGGTCACATCCAGCACGCCGATGGGATCATTGTCATCGTAAGTGCCAGGACGAGCTGTAAGTGAATACCATTTGCCACCCAGATATAGTGAGAAGTTGTGCAAAGCATTGGGTTTATAAATTTCAGTACCCATGTCCTTCACCTCAAAGTGCTGGTCAAGCTTCTCAAGGAACTCTTGCTCTGTCAGCCCGTTCAAGTCGGTGACCACGCGATTGTAGTCCATGACCTTCAAGTGTGACTGCGGGAAGCAAACAGCCAGCAAGAAGTTATATTCTTCTTTACCAGTGTGGTTGGGGTCAGCCTTGGCCTTTTCTTCACCAACATGAGCAGCAGCTGCGGTGCGATGATGTCCATCGGCAATGTACAAGTAGGGAATCGCAGCAAAAGCCTTGGTAATGGTGTCGATGGTTTCCTTGTCACGAATCACCCACAGAGTGTGGCCGATACCATCCTCGCTGACAAAATCATATTCAGGAGCTGTTTGCGCAGTCCTGTCGATGATGTCTTCAAGCGTCGTGTTATCGGGAAATGCCAGGAACACGGGTTCAATATTGGCATTGTTAATTTGAATGTGACGCATGCGGTCGGTTTCCTTCTCACGGCGAGTCAGCTCATGCTTTTTAATGCGACCCGTTAAGTAGTCTTCAACACTTGCACCCACAACGATGCCGTATTGCGTGCGGCCATCCATTGTCTGGGCGTAAATGTAATAGCAGTCTTGGTCGTCCTGCACCAGCCAACCTTTATCTTGGAATTTCTTGAAATTCTCTACAGCCTTGTCATACACTTTAGGCTCGTGCTCGCCAGTGCCTGCTGGAAAATCAATTTCAGGCTTAATGATGTGATAAAGCGACATTTCGTTGTCACCAGCTTCGGCACGGGCTTCATCGCTCGAAAGCACATCATAGGGTTTAGATGCCACTTTCTGCACATACTCTTTGGGAGGCCTAAGGCCGCGGAACGGTTTTACTTTTGCCATGATAATTAATGTTTTGTTAGAAATAAATGTGGTTTATGAAAATTTTAAATGAAAGTTATTTTGATATTTCTTTTTTGGACTTGCCTGACGATGCTTGCCTTGCTGACGTGCGTTTGCGTTTGCGGGCACATGTGCTGCAAATCCCATACACGTGCAGACTATAGTGGTCAATGTTAAAGGCATTGAATCGCCTGGCATTCATAAATGCTGCAAAATTGTTGTCCCTCACCTCTTTAATCTTGCCACACTGGGTGCATATCAAGTGGGTGTGGGGTTGAGTGACGCGCTCATATTGAGTGGAAAATCCATCAAACGTCTGCCTGCGTACAATGTTGGCATCGATGAGCAATTGCAGGGTGTTATAAACCGTAGCTCGGCTTACCCTGAATCCCGCATCTGACATCTGTTGTGCAAGCTGTTCCACAGTGAAACGCGGAGCAATCGCGAGCACTTGCGAAAGCAACGCCATCCGCTCGGGAGTCGTTCTCATCCCCTTGCTTCGCAGATAGTCGCTAAACTTGCGAACCGTCGGGTTGCTACTATTGATGTTGCTTTCCTGCATACTCTATCTATGAAACTACTGTTCATGAAAAAAACAGCGAGACAAAGGTACGAATAAATTCGATATTGCATCTGTTCAAAGTCATATTTTTTTGAAAAACCTTGTTTTCATGTGGCAACTATGATTATTCACCTCCAAACCGATGAAGTCAAAGCAGGTGGATGAGAGCTAGCCAACCCCATGCAACAAGCCAAAAAAAAACGTTAATGTGAATGGGATTTAAAGAAAATCATTACCTTTGCGGTCAATAAGCAAAACAAAAACTTTAAATGATGGACACGAGTTTAAAGAAAACATTGGAAACCGACGAGAACGGACTTCAAGCCTATGAGTATATTGCAAACAACATTGCCAATGGCTCAAGTCAAATAGATCATGAGATGCCAGCTCTGGTTGACCACATGATTGCTTGTGACCGCACAGGGCAGTTTGTGGTAAGCACAGCTCGCTATCTTCACGCCGTTGACAGCGAGAAATATGCTTCCGCTATTGACATGCTGGTCAAGGCAGCAATCGCCAAAGACCGCGAACGTGTTTATTTGGGCGACCTGGCAGCATCGCTTTGGGGAAGTGACTATCGAGAGCACGCCACCGAGCTAAGCGCTAGCGATGACAACTTCAGACGCATCTACAAGCGCCTCTATCCAGTGGGCATTTAATTCCGTGTTAAAATTTTATTTATTCACCATCAATCAGTAGTAGGGTTATGAAACGCTATTTCGTTTTTATGTTTGCGCTCGTGGGTATCACGCTCATGTCATGCGGTGCTAAAGCAGGCAGCGAGAATTCGTCCACAACCAGCAGCACGACCACAAGTAATAATGATAATCGCACGCAAGTCAAGCTAGAGACATCGCTTGGCGACATCGTGATTGAGCTTTATAACGAAACGCCGCAGCATCGCGACAACTTTGTGAAACTTGTTAACGAAGGTTACTATGACGGCGTACTGTTTCATCGCGTAATCAAAGATTTTATGATTCAAACAGGTGATGGCAACAGCAAGACGGCGAGTGCTACGGCGCAACTTGGTGACGGTGACCCTGGCTATACCATTCCAGCCGAATTTGTATATCCGCGCTATTTCCACAAGCGGGGAGCTGTTGCCGCGGCACGTACAGGCGACCAGGTAAATCCAGAACGGGCAAGCAGCGGCAGCCAGTTCTACATTGTTACCGGAAAAGTGTACAGTTCAGACCAAATGGAACAGATGAGGGCTCGATTAGAAAATGCAGCTAAAGACAATATTGTCAGGCAGCTAGTCAACGAAAACCGCGACCAGGTGCGCAGCATGCGACAGGCGAATGACCAAGCTGGACTTCAGGCTTTGCAGCAACAAATCCTTAATCAGATGGAAGTTGAGTATGCCAAAAATCCCGTCAGATTCACCGATGAGCAAATGAACGCATACACAACAGTCGGTGGCACTCCGCATCTTGACGGTCAGTACACGGTGTTTGGCGAGGTATTGCAAGGCATGGATGTCGTTGATAAGATACAGAACGTTGCCACGGGTCGCAACGACCGTCCCACAACCGACGTGCGCATAGTTAAGGCTAGCATTCTCAAATAAATGGTTATGCCCAATATTATGCGACGAACTCTACTTATATTATTGGGAACATGCTTATGTTTGTGTGCGTTTGCCCAAGAACGTGTTGATACCAAGATACATGTGTTTGACACCAATGTGCGTTCTTTGAAGGTTGCACCTACTAATAACCTATACATGCCGCCCATCATCACGCTAAATGGCGAAGACCGTCTGCTGATAACGTTCGACTATTTAGACTATGATGTTCATTATCTGCGTTACAGTGTGACCCATTGCAATGCTGATTGGCAGCCCTCGCAGCTGGTTGAGAGTGAGTATGTGAGTGGATTTAACTATGGCGATATCTCAGACTACGCTGCTAGCGAAGCTACATATATGCATTATTCTAACTATGCGTTTTTGCTTCCAAACGATGATATGCAGCTGCTGGTCAGTGGCAATTATCTGTTGAGCGTGTATGAGCAGAGCGATCCTGATAAGATTTTATTCCAAACACGGTTTTGTGTAAGCGAGAACACGATTGGAGTCCACCCGTCAGTCACTTCACGCACTGATGTGGAATATAACAACCGCTATCAGCAAGTGAGCTTTGACGTGACTTATCAACCAGGACAAATCAGTGACCCGTACAACGAATTAACCGCCATTGTGACACAAAATTCTAGGCAAGACAATGCGGTGGTTGTGACCCGTCCGCTCATGGTGGGTGTTGACAAAGCAACATTTGACCACAATCGTGACATGATATTTGCTGCCGGAAATGAGTTTCGCCGCTTCGAAACGGTGAACATCCACTCAATGAACATGGGTGTGAAGGCAATACAGTATTATGATCCTTATTACCATGCAATATTGCAAGAGGATATGCCCCGCAACGAGGTCCAATACCTGTATGACCAAACCCAATTTGGTCACTACACCATCAGAAATGCCGAGGCCTATGACGATAGTGCTATTGAGGCAGACTATCTGATTACCCACTTTTCATTAAACACAGCTGGTCCCATCGATGGTGGCAGCGTGTGGTTGTATGGTGAGTTTTTGGAAGGGTATCCCGAGTCGGTAGCTCAAATGAAATATGACGCATCTACAGGATGTTATACGGCAGATGTGTTGCTCAAGCAAGGAGCTTACAATTACCTCTACCTGTGGCTTCCCGATGGTTCTCGCGTGGGAAACACTGCCGTTATCGAGGGTGATCATTTCGAGACTATCAACGAATATCTTGTGCGCGTTTATGACCGACCTAGTGGAGAGCGTTATGACCGTCTGGTTGGTTACGGCATAGTGTACTCAGGCACCTGATTTAATCAAGTAACGATGGGAAAGATTAAATATAGTCTAGAATATGACATGAAGCACAGCTTGCCGTCGATGTTGTGGTATCACATTTCTACGGCAAGTGGTCTGGCAGAATGGTTTGCCGATACTGTTAATGTCGATAAAAAGCAATATGCGTTCCATTGGAATAACGTTTGCCAGACGGCTGCGTTGGTGTCAATGCGGAGCATGGTGTATGTGCGATTCAGATGGGACGATGATCAAAATGCCAGCGGAACGCGGACCTATTTTGAGCTGCGTATGTCTCACAACGAACTGACTGACACGACAATGCTGACAGTGACCGATTTTGCTGACGATGAGGCTGACAAAGAAGAAATGACATCGTTGTGGAATCAGCAAATTGCAGCTTTGCAACATGCTATGGGCGTGTGATTGATGTTATTTGCAAACAGCCAACTGGTTTACGATGAAGAAACTAAATCTAAAGCCCAAGAAGTTATACACGTTCATGCTGCAGACGTTTCTGCCGCTGTTCATGATGACATTCTGCATCTGCCTATTCATTGTGATGATGCAGTTCTTGTGGCGCTACATCGACGAGCTAGTTGGTAAAGGATTGGGCATAGGCGTTGTTGCCGAGCTCTTCTTCTATGCGGCATTGTCAATGGTGCCGATGGCTTTGCCACTAAGCATCTTATTGGCATCACTGATGACATTTGGCAATCTGGGTGAACACGTCGAGTTGACGGCATTAAAGTCATCAGGAATTTCATTGACCACCGTGATGAAGCCGCTTGCGATACTGATTGCGGCGGTATCGGTTGGCGCATTTTTCTTTCAAAACAATGTTTTGCCAAAGTCGCAGGTTAAGATGTGGACCTTGCTGTTCTCTATGCGGCAAAAGTCACCCACACTAGACATACCAGAGGGTACTGTATATAGTCAAATACCTGGCTATAACCTATATGTGAAGCACAAAGCCAAAGACAGTGACATGCTTTATGACATGCTGATCTACGACGTGTCGGCAAGTGTGAGCTATCCACGCATTGTGGCTGCCGACTCAGGGCGGCTTAGCATGACTGAAGACAAACAACATCTGTTGCTTCGGCTATATTCGGGCGAGTGGTACGAGGAGATGAAGGGCGGCAATGGCGTGGCAGGCATGAGTGGAGACCTGTATCGACGTGAATCGTTCCACGACAAGGAAATCATGATACCCTATGATGCCACGTTCACACGACTTGACGACCAATCGATGCGTTCGCAATATGTGGGCAAAAACATTACCGAGCTGCAAGCCACCATTGACTCTGTAACAACCAGGGTTGACTCATCGGCACAGGTTATCGTGCGCAGGTTGCGGATGCAGAATGTGTGTGGCACACCGTCGTTCCGCACCGTTAGAGACGGCAAACAGATATCGCTCAAACCTGTCAAAGAAGTGCAAGTTGACAAGCCGATTGACTTCAACAAAATGGTCAAAGATTTACCCGATCACGAGCAACAACAATTGGTCAATCAAGCCCTCTCAAAAGCACAAAGCGACAAGCAAGACATCGAATTTCAGGGATACGGAATTAGTGATGATAATTTTGTCATTCGACGTCATGAAATTGAATTGCTCAAGAAGTTCACTCTCTCACTAGCATGCTTGATATTCTTTTTCATTGGCGCACCATTGGGAGCAATCATCCGAAAGGGCGGTTTAGGCATGCCCATCGTGATATCAGTGCTACTCTTCATTGTCTATTACATTATTGACAATAGTGGCTATAAACTGGCACGCGACGGACGCTGGCCCGTTTGGCAAGGCATCTGGTTAAGTTCGGCTGTTCTGTTACCGCTGGGCATATTCCTCACCCACAAGGCTGTAAATGATTCGGCGGTGTTTAACCCTGATGTTTGGCTTAACTTCTTGCGTCGCTTGACGGGCTTGCATCAAACACGCAAGCTCTCAGTTAAAGAAGTGGTGATTAATGATGTGGTGACCGATGATGCTATCGCACGCCTCAGCACGCTGCGTGGCCATTGCGAACAGTTCTTGACCAAATATGCCGCACGGCAAAATTACATCCAGTATTGGACATCTGGTTTTGATAAAACACTCATCAAATCATTGTCTGAAGAAGTTGACGAAGTGGTTGACTATTTATCTAACTCACGCGACCAAATGGTGATTAACAAAGCCATGGACTTCCCCGTGATTCGTCAGCTGCTCACCTATTCCCCATCGACTTATAAAACTATTTCAAAAATAATAGCAGTGCTGTTCCCTCTGGGCTTGCCCTTGTGGTTATTGGGTATGAGACACCAGTCAAACCTCAAACGCGACATTGGCATCGCCTCACACACTTGTGACCAACTGATTGCTATATTTAAAGGTGAATATAGCCGCGAGATGGAATATAGCGAGCAGCAAGCGATTACACAATGATTAAAACTTTTAATTTAAACTTAATATGGACGAGATTAAATTGAACAGCATCGACGAAGCCATTGAACAGCTGCGGCGTGGTGAATTTGTGATTGTGGTTGATGATGAAGACCGCGAAAATGAAGGCGACTTTATTATCGCTGCCGAAAAAATCACTGAAGAAAAAGTGAACTTCATGTTACGCGAAGGGCGTGGGGTGCTTTGTGCACCCATCACGGCTGAGCGTTGCCACGAGCTTGAGCTCAATATGCAAGTCGAGGACAACACATCGATGCTGGGCACTCCATTTACCGTAACGGTTGATTTGCTAGAAGGATGCACCACGGGTGTTTCGATGCATGATCGAGCAATGACCATTCGCGCACTGGCAGACCCCAAATCGCGTCCACAAGATTTTGGCAGACCTGGCCATGTGAATCCGTTAAGGGCTGTCGATAAAGGCGTGCTCAAACGTGCCGGACACACCGAGGCATCCATCGACTTGATGAAATTGGCAGGACTGTATCCTGCGGCAGCATTGATTGAAATCATTAATCCCGACGGGACAATGGCTCGTCTGCCGCAACTCAAGCAAGTAGCCGACAAGCATAAGATGCCCATCATCTCCATCAAGGATTTGATTGCATATCGCCTGCGCACCGAGCGTGTGGTTGAAATAGGTGACCAAGTGGATATGCCCACCCAGTATGGCCATTTCCAACTGATACCATTCAGGCAAATCAACAACGGGCTTGAGCACATCGCACTCATCAAGGGTGAGTGGCAACCCGACGAGCCCATATTGGTGCGTGTGCACTCATCATGCGCCACGGGCGACATCTTCGGGTCGATGCGTTGCGAATGTGGCGAGCAGTTGCATTTGGCCATGCAGATGATTGAGCGCGAGGGCAAAGGCGTGCTTGTCTATATGAATCAAGAGGGGCGCGGCATAGGGCTAATGAACAAAATCAAAGCCTACAAGTTGCAAGAAAATGGCTATGACACCGTGGATGCCAACGTCCACTTGGGATTCAAGCCCGATGAACGTGATTATGGTGTAGGAGCTAACATCTTGCGCATACTAGGTGTGACCAAGATGCGGTTGATGACCAACAATCCTGTCAAGCGAGTTGGTCTAGAAAGCTATGGACTGGAAGTGGTTGAAAATGTCCCCATCGAAATTCAACCAAACCCTTACAACAAGTTTTATATGCACACAAAGAAAACCCGCATGGGACACGACCTGCACAAGGTTGACTAACAGAGGCAAATAAAATGGATGACAATCATCGCCTAACCGAGTTAAAAGATTTCATTAAACACCAGATTGTCCCTCAATACGACAACTTTGATGCGGCACATGGCAGAGGTCACGTCGAAGTGGTGATGAAACGAGCCATAGAGCTGTCGCAATACTACCCTGAAGCCGACCCAGCCATTGTGCTAGCAGCTGCTGCCTACCACGATTTGGGACTCTCGCACGGACGTGAACAGCATCACCTGTATGGTGCACAAATTGTGCGCAAGGATGTTCGTCTGAAACAATGGTTTAGCGATGACGAGATAGAGCTAATAGCTGATGCGGTCGAAGACCACCGAGCCAGCAATGCTCACGAGCCACGAACACTATATGGCAAATTGGTTGCTGAAGCCGATCGTTTAATCGATGTTGAAACGATTGTTCGTCGAACAATACAATATGGCTTGAATCACAATCCTGAGCTGAGCCCAGAGGAGCAATATCAGCGTGTCCGCACGCACTTGTTTGGGAAATATGGTCCTGATGGATACCTAAAGTTGTGGATTCCACATGGTGACAATGCTCAGCAATTAGCAGCACTGCACGCTGTTTTGCGTGACGAGCAAGCATTGCGCACGTTGTACGACAAAGAATTTGCCAAACTAGCCGCAACCTAGAGGCTAAAGTCCATCTAGGACTTTATCTTAAGCGATTGTGTCGTTAAGGATGTGCGGCTCCAGCACGGGCACCAGCTTCCGCCACTCCTTGCTATTCAGATACTCTTGGATGATGTGTGCATGCTTAACATTGTGCATATCACTGCCCAGATAATCAATCATCTCATTTTTAGCTAGCCACATGGCGATGTCACGCGCCTCCTCACCAAAGTAACCAGTGAACGACAGTATGTTGACTTGGAACTTCGCACCAGCGTTATGCAGTTGAGTGTATCGTGTGCGACGGCGGCCATAATAGGAATACCTTTCAGGATGGGCAAGAATGGTCTTGTATCCCTTGACTTGCATGTCAAACAGTAACTCATCGAGTTGCATAAGTTCTTGCTGAAAGGAGTTCTCAAGCAACACTCGTTTGCCAGGCATGGGAATCAGGTGCCCTGCTTCATATTCCTTATTAAAGTATTCGTCCATGCGATACTCGGCTGACAAAAATAGTTCCATATCCATGCCAGCATCTTTAACGGCTTGAGTCAGCGTGTTAAAAGCGTCGGTGAGCGATCCTTGTGTGTTCTCAAAAGTTAGGGCGGTCACATGCGATGTGCAAACCACGCGATGTATGCCCATGTTGATTTCTTCTTGCAACATATCAAGTGACTGCTCAACAGATTGTGACCCATGGTCAACACCAGGCAAAATGTGGCAATGCACATCGGTGTGGTAGAACAGTTTCACTTGCTCGTGATTATGTTTGAAAATACTCGTTATTAATCCCATTGTATAAAGTCTTCAATAAGATTCGCAAAATTAAATATTTTTGCTTTCACTTGGCAATGAAAGTTCACTTCCATTGCGCTATCGGAGGCGCAAAATTAGACAAAAAAAATGATTTTGGGGTCTTTCGACAGCAAATAATCACCTGATGGAGAAAAAAAAGCAAAAAGTTTCTTGGTGTATGGAAAACAATTTGTAACTTTGCACGCCATTACAAAAAAGAGGCGTTTTACCACCGCCACCCTGATTGTAAAAGTTTAACAAACAAAAAAACGACAAAACGAGATGAAGAAAGATATCCATCCCAGCAATTACCGCGATGTGGTATTCAAGGACATGTCGAATGATGAGATTTTCATCACTCGCAGCACAGTTAACTCTAAAGAAACGATTGAAGTTGACGGTAAGACCTATCCCCTGGTAAAACTGGAGATCACAAACACGTCTCACCCGTTCTTCACGGGCAAGCAGAAGCTGGTCGATACAGCCGGACGCGTGGACAAGTTCTTGAGCCGTTATGGCGATCGCAAGAAGAAGAAATAAGGACGTTGCTCCGCATATACAGAGCTCCTGAAGGTATAAGCATCGGCATCCTATCCCATAGCGGAATTTGGATGCCGATGCTTTTTCTTGAGATCTGTTCCCTTTTAGGGATATAACTTATCTAATGCATCGCTCAGCTCCAGGAGTTGGGCTTTAATGTTTTTCAGCTGTTCGATTGCCTCAAATCGTTTATCCACGCCGTCACGGTTAAGCCGCAGTTGAGCTTGGGCGGCATCGATCTTTAGCCCTTTTTCCTTAACCAAATAATGGATTTTACGGATAATCTCGATGTCGGCAGGGGTATAATAACGTGTTCCCTTGGCATTGCGGTGGGGCTTCACGATGGTGAATTGTTTCTCCCAGAAACGCAGGGTCGAAATCGGGATGTTAAGGATTTGAGCAACATCACCGATTTTATAGAATTTTTTATCTAGTTCTTGCATCGTGTTTTGCACAAGTTGATTTAATTAATTAACTTTGCAGTTTGGAATCTATACCAACCACATTTGGTTGGCGCAAAGATAAACAAAAACTTTAGATTTCACAACAAAATACTGACAATTATAAAATATTAAGAAATAAATAAAACAAATATGCTGACAGCAAAACAAATCCGAGAATCATTCAAACAGTTCTTCGAGGAGCGTGGGCATCACATTGTGCCTTCTGCCCCCATGGTGATAAAAGATGACCCGACCTTGATGTTTACTAATGCGGGCATGAACCAATTTAAGGACATCATTTTGGGCAACAAGCCCGTCAAATGGAGTCGCGTGGCTGATTCGCAAAAGTGCCTGCGTGTGAGCGGCAAACACAACGACTTGGAAGAGGTTGGACACGATACCTATCATCACACCATGTTTGAGATGCTGGGTAACTGGTCGTTTGGAGATTATTTTAAGCACGAAGCCATCGACTGGGGATGGGAACTGCTGGTGGACAAGCTGGGCATTGATCCAAGCAATTTATATGCAACAGTGTTTGAGGGCTCGCCTGACGAGGGAGTGGAGCGTGATAACGAGGCAGCTGGATATTGGGAAGCGCATCTGCCCAAGGACCACATTCTCAATGGTAACAAACATGACAATTTTTGGGAAATGGGCGAAACAGGCCCTTGCGGTCCTTGCAGCGAGATACACATAGACTTGCGTAGCGAGGAAGAAAAAGCGGCTGTTCCTGGTGCATCACTGGTCAACAAAGACAACCCTCTAGTGATTGAGATTTGGAACCTCGTGTTTATGCAATATAATCGCAAAGCCGATGGCTCGCTAGAGCCACTGCCTTTGCATGTGATTGACACAGGCATGGGATTGGAGCGTCTGTGCATGGTGCTGCAAGGCAAAAAGTCCAATTATGATACTGATGTGTTCCAACCGCTCATTAACAAGCTTGGTGAGTTGTGCGGAAAACGCTATGGTGACGACCACCAAGTAGATATAGCAATGCGTGTTGTGGCTGACCACGTGCGTACCATTGCCTTCTCTATTGCTGATGGCCAATTACCCAGCAACGCAAAGGCTGGTTATGTGATTCGCCGCATCTTGCGACGTGCCGTGCGTTATGGTTACACATTCTTGGGGCTGAAAGAGGCGTTTATGTATCAGCTCATCGATACGCTCATCGAGTCGATGGGTGAAGCTTATCCTGAACTGCCTGCACAAGCCGACCTGATTAAACATGTGACCAAGGAAGAGGAGGAAGCCTTCTTGCGCACACTTGAGACGGGCATGAAGCTCATCGACAAAGTGATTGCCGACGCTAAAGCCGCTAACAAGACACAAGTTGATGGCAAAGAAGCATTTACGTTGTACGATACCTATGGATTCCCGCTTGACTTGACTGAACTGATATTAAAAGAAAACGGTATGACCGTCAACGAAGAGGAGTTCAATGTAGAGATGCAAAAACAAAAACAGCGGGCACGCAATGCTGCTGCTGTCGAAGCCACCGACTGGGTAGAACTGCAAGAAGGCGTAACTCAATTTGTGGGCTATGACCTGACTGAATGTGACACACAAATTTTGCGTTATCGCAAAGTGACACAAAAAAACAAGAGTTTTTATCAACTTGTGCTTTCACACACTCCATTCTATGCCGAAATGGGTGGTCAAGTGGGTGACCATGGCACGTTGACTTGCGGCGATGAGGTGATTGATGTAATCGATACCAAGCGTGAGAACAACCTGCCCGTACACATTACAACAAAGTTGCCTAGCGATGTAACTGCCGAGCTGCATGCTGCCATTAACGTAAAGGAGCGTCGCTCCACCGAGTGTAACCACACAGCCACTCACCTGTTGCACGCTGCCCTGCGTCAAGTGTTGGGCACACATGTGGAGCAAAAAGGTTCGTATGTGGATCCGCACTCGCTCAGATTTGACTTTTCTCACTTCCGCAAAGTGACTCCTGATGAGATTCGTCAAGTTGAGCATCTCGCCAATGCAATGATACGCGAGGCTTTACCGCGCGAAGAGTTCCGAGATGTGCCTATCGACGAGGCTAAGCAAATGGGAGCAATGGCTTTGTTTGGTGAAAAATATGGTGACCGCGTGCGCGTAATCAAATATGGCAACTCGGTTGAGTTGTGTGGCGGTACGCATGTTCCCAACACTGGTAACATTGGCATGGTCCGCATCCTTAGCGAAAGTAGTATTGCCGCAGGCATTCGCCGCATCGAAGCCGTCACTGGCGAAGCGGTTGAACAGGCACTTGATACCTTCCAAGATGTCATGGCTGAAGTGAAATCGTTGCTCAACAACGCACCCGATGCAGTGGCAGCACTCAAAAAATCACTTGCCGAGAATGCCGACTTGCGTAAACAGGCCGAGGAGTTTATGCGCGAACGTGTTGCTGCTATCACCCGTCAGGCAATAAGTGAAGCCGAACACATTGGCGACTTAACCGTTGTCACGCTGCGTGGTTCGCACACGCCCGACATTGTTAAAGGCGTTTCACTGCTAGTAAAGGCACATGCAGCTGGCAAAACCGCATTCCTTGCTGCCACTGAGAACGACAACAAGCCTATGCTAACCGTGTTGCTCACCGAGGAAGTGGTGAAAGAAGGCAAAAATGCCGGTATGATGGTGCGTGAAGCAGCCAAGCACATTCAGGGCGGTGGTGGCGGACAACCGCATTTTGCCCAGGCAGGAGGCCGCAACACAGCAGGTCTGAATGATGCGATGCAAGTGTTGCGTTCGGCACTCGGCATCTAAGAATTATCGTCATATATAAAGATAAAGATATGGAAGATAAAATTGTATTAGTGACTGGCGCAACCAGTGGCATTGGAGAAGCTTGTGCGCGAAAGTTTGCCCAAAATGGCTATCGAGTGATTGTTAATGGGCGCAAGCAAGATAAGCTTGATGCCCTAGCACAAGTGCTGCGTGCCGATGGCGCAACCGATGTGCTGACGCTTGCCTTCGACGTGCGCGACCGTGAACAAGTGAAAGCAAGTCTCGATAGTCTACCTGCTGAGTGGCAAAGCGTGGATGTTTTGGTTAATAACGCTGGATTGGCTCTGGGACTTGACCCAGAATATGACGGTAACTTTGATGATTGGGACACCATGATTGACACCAACATCAAGGGGTTGCTCAACATGACTCGTCTGGTGGTTCCTGGCATGGTCAAGCGTAACCGCGGACACGTGATTAACATCGGTAGTGTTGCCGGTGATGCCGCCTATGCCAATGGCAATGTTTATTGTGCCACTAAGTCGGCTGTTAAAGCTCTATCTGATGGCCTGCGCATCGATGTCGCTCACACAAATGTGCGCGTGACAAACATTAAACCAGGTTTGGTAGAAACAAACTTTAGCGTCACTCGCTTCCATGGCGATGCCGACCGCGCAGACAAGGTCTATGATGGTATTGCTCCGCTCACTGGTGATGATATTGCCGAGAGTGTGTTCTTTGCAGCATCTGCCCCACCCCATGTGCAGATTGCAGAGATGCTCATTTTGGCGACACACCAAGCTAACGGCACAGTTGTGGTCAGACAATAAGACAGTGCACTTAGATAAAACAAATTTAGGGATGAAGTTTCACAAGCCTCATCCCTAAAATTTGTTTAAACCGTTGTCCTGTTGCTTATTAGTTTGAATTATCAGTTGCTCTTATAGCCATAAATATCCACAAGCTTAATGTCAAAAATGAGCATTGAATAGGGTTGGATAGAACTTGACGTGCTGGAGCCATATCCTTGCTGATAAGGGATGATGACCGTGCAGCTGTCACCAACGTGCATGTGGGTCAAGGCTATCATCCATCCCTCAATGACACCGCTATTCAGCCGCACACGATAAATGCTATCAGCTGGCGTGGTGTTGGTATAAGACGAATCAAACGCCGTATCATCGTACAAACGCCCACGATATTTCACATCTACCGTTGACGAAATCAGCGGTTTAAGGTTGCTTTGCGTGCGCATGGTATCGTTGTGCCAACGCATGAGCACCTGTGCCGAAGCATCCCACGAGGGCACCACAGTTGTATAAAGTCCCGAAGACTTTTGCTGCGTGTACCATTCATCGTTAGCCTCTCTCCAATCTTTATATTCGTCCCATGTGTTATTTCCAAGGCACGAACCCAGCATGGTGAGTGTGGCAAAGGCAAAAACGAGATAGAAAAACTTATACATCGCTTAAACTTGTGATTTGTACGTTTCGTTTAAATGAGTTTTCTGAGCACGTTGTTCAGGCTGCACTCCGACCCAATAACGTCAGGCAGTTGGCTGATGGAAACACGCTGCTGCTGCATGGTGTCGCGGTCGCGCAAGGTGACTGTGTCATCCTCAAGCGTCTGGCCATCAACGGTGATACAATAGGGCGTGCCGATGGCATCTTGCCGGCGGTAGCGCTTGCCCACGCTATCCTTATCCTCATAATGGCATGCGAAGTCAAACTTGAGCATATCCATGATTTGATGGGCTTTTTCGGGCAGACCATCTTTTTTGACCAGTGGCAGCACGGCGCATTTGATGGGTGCCAATGCTTTGGGCAAATGCAAAACCACACGCGTGTCACCTCCCTCAAGCTGCTGCTCCTCATAACTGCTGCACATGACGGACAAGAACATACGGTCAACGCCAATTGACGTTTCGATGACGTAAGGCGTGTAGCTCTCGTTGAGTTCTGGGTCGAAATATTGAATCTTTTTACCTGAATATTTGGCATGCTGTGACAAGTCAAAGTCGGTACGGCTATGGATGCCTTCCACCTCCTTAAATCCAAATGGCATTTGGAACTCAATATCGGTTGCGGCATTGGCATAGTGAGCCAACTTCTCGTGATCGTGGAAACGATATTTCTCATCGCCCAGGCCTAGCGCCTTATGCCATTTCAGGCGGGTCTGGCGCCAGAAGTCAAACCACTTGAGTTCCTCGCCTGGTCTTACAAAGAATTGCATCTCCATCTGCTCAAATTCCCTCATACGGAAGATGAACTGACGGGCGACAATCTCGTTACGGAAAGCCTTACCGATTTGGGCAATGCCAAACGGAATGCGCATGCGCCCCGTCTTTTGCACATTCAGGAAGTTAACGAAAATGCCCTGAGCTGTTTCTGGACGCAAATACACGTCCATCGTCGAGTCGGCACTGCTGCCCATTTGCGTCTTGAACATTAAGTTAAACTGGCGAACATCTGTCCAGTTTTTAGTGCCGCTAACTGGGTCAACAATTTCATAATCAAGAATGATTTGCTTGAGCTCCGCCAAGTCGTTATCGTTCATCGCCTTCTCATAGCGGCTATGCAGTGTGTCGCGCTTGGCTTGATGCTCTAGCACGCGGGCATTGGTCTGGCGAAACATCGCTTCATCAAACTTGTCACCCCAGCGTTTTGCCGCTTTTTCAACCTCTTTATTGATTTTCTCCTCAATTTTGGCTATTTCATCCTCGATGAGCACATCGGCACGGTAGCGTTTTTTGCTATCACGATTATCAATCAAGGGGTCGTTAAAAGCATCTACGTGTCCCGATGCTTTCCAGATTGTAGGGTGCATGAAGATAGCGCTGTCGATGCCAACAATGTTCTCATGAAGCATGGTCATCGCCTCCCACCAGTAGCGTTTAATGTTATTTTTCAGCTCAACGCCATTTTGACCATAGTCATACACAGCACCGAGGCCATCATAAATCTCGCTAGAGGGGAACACAAAGCCATATTCCTTGGCATGTGACACTATCTTTTTGAAAACTTCTTCCTGTTTTGCCATAATGTGTTTATATTCTTAAGAGTTTAAATTCCATGTAAATCATGCGTTGCTGAAACGCAAAGTTACGCTTTTTTAATGACTTCTAGAGTTTCCATTTGAGAATGTTAAGTAAAAGTCACTTAATTTAAGGGTTTGAGCTTGTCGATTGCACCGGTGACCAGTGTTGATATTGATTGATCGTCAACATCTTCGTCATCATCGTATTCATCAAACGGAGACTTAGGCTTGATGGAGCAAAGCACCTTGAGCAGCTCTAATGTGGCATTGCCATTTTGCCCCTCGGTGGTGAAATGTCCCTTGCCGTTGTAGATGTCAGTTAATGCGAAGTCAAAATAAGCATGTGTGGTGTCAGTGGTAGCCGACTGCACAAAGACACCTAACAGCGCATTATTAAAACAGTTGCGGGCTGCCGGCAACTCATAGGCATAACCCTCGGTTTGCTCATAATCGAGCATTTTTAAGTACAAGATGCCGTCGGTCATTCCGATGCGAATCATCTTGTTGTCATATTGATAGACATATTCTCCATCATACAACTCTGGAGCCTGCCCCATGCTATTAGCGAAACTACTGATTTGGTTAAGGACACGCTCGGGGTCGCTCGACTGGATAGCAACTACCGCATTCCACTCGCCTTCTAGATGCGGGTCACGGGCAATGCCAATGGTGAACGGACCGTCAACCGTTGCCAGTATGCCAGCCAGGTCAATGCGACCAATGTATGGCAGTTTTCCGAACATTCCCAGCAGTTGCTGCATTTGTTGCAACTTCACAAAGTTGTCACCCTTCACACTCATTGTCAAAATGCAGTCCATCGAGTTAGGTATGGCCTTCAGAGTCTCCCCACTAGGTTTACTCAAGATGCCTGTTAACAATTGGGCATACTCGCTATTGTCTGCGGCACTAATCACCGTTGCCATATCTACCTGAGCATCATTAAGTGCCACATTGCAGGTAATGGCGTCGATGTCGCTCTCGGTGAAGATGTCAATCAGCGGCACTTGTCGCACAATTTCACGATAGGTATCGCTTTTGCTGAGCAAAGCTTTTAGCCCCGCATTCTGCAGCCACACGTTCACCGCCCCATCGCTGTGCAAGACCTCCTTAACAGCTTTGTTGTCCATAATGCTCGTGTGATTGTGCGACAAGATGTTTTGTGCGGCTTTTGCCACCTTAGCCACTTCAAGATTTTTATTGACTGTGCCCGCCAGCAACACATTGCCCTTGATAGCATACAGGTTATCCTTCTTGTAGATGCAATCTAATCCCTCCACATTGGTCCAGTCTCCACCGGTGCGTTGGGCTATGGTCTTTTTAGTCAGTTCTGGTTTGTCAAGACCAACCAGCAGCACAGTTCCAAAAGTTTTAACAGTAAAAAAGGCGTATGCCTTGCTGTCTGTGTTCAAACCGAGCTGGGGCAAGTCGGTGAGCACTATCGACATAGCGGCATGGTCATTGTTGTCGATAGCGTCTTGCAGCTCGCGCGGCAGCACGATTTTGCCACCGTCAAGCAAGCCACCGCTTTTCAAGATTTGAGGCACGTCAATACACACCACGCCTGTGGCATCGGTGGGTATCATTTTCTCAATGTTAGAATTCACATCATTGCATGCCGACATCAGAGCCAATATCGACAACAGCACTGCCCAATGTTTTAACACGTTCATTTCTACATTAAATGTTAGGATGTCGTGAACTTTAATGACAATTCAAGATATCTCACGCCTGTAGCAAGTACCTGCGTTGATGCCGCAAAATTACAATAACTTGTTGACATTACGAAAATTTATGCTTAAGTTTTTACCCACATTTAAAATGTATAATTGATAAAATTTGCTACAATCATTTTTTTTAACGGTTATTAGATATCTAAATTGACAAATTTATCCTATATTTGACATCACAAAAGCGATGTACTACCAATATCGGCAGTGTTAAGCTTTGTTATTAACATTGTCAAAACGAAATAAAACTAAGTCATCATGAACGACATTTCAGAGGTGCTAAGAGAGTTGCTCGACCGATATAGCAACACGCGTGAACTCGACTTGGAATTTGCACGCATGCGCCGTGAGGATGAGGATTTTGAAAGCGCATATCGTCAGTGGTGCGAAGACCAAGGTTACTCCGTTGAAACAGGCTACCGCGAGTTTATAAACGAGATAGTTGAGTCGCAAGACTCTTATTGGGACAGCTATCGCGAATTTGGCAACGACATTTGAGCTAAACAAAATCACAAATTGATGCTAAAAATATCACATCAAGTGGGGATGACAGCTGAGTGGGAGCCTCAGCAGGCCGTGTTGTTGTCGTGGCCGCACGAGGGAACCGACTGGGCTTATATGATTGAAGCCGTCACCAATTGCTATGTTGACCTGGCTTGCGCCATTGCGCAAGACGACGAGCGGCTCATCATCGTAGCCAACGATGCCGATGTTGTGCTAGCGGCGTTGCCAACGGCGTGTCATGAGCGGCTGACCATTGTCGAGCTGCCCATCAACGACACCTGGGTGCGTGACTATGGGCCACTGGCGGTGCGTGATGGTGACGGTAATGCCCGTTTGCTCGATTTCACATTCAACGCCTGGGGCATGAAGTTTGCTGCCGATTGCGACAACATGGTCACACGGCGTCTGGCTGCTTGTGGCCTGCTGCAAATGCCGCTAGCCAATCATCTGGACCTGGTGCTCGAGGGTGGCTCGGTGGAGTGCGACGGGCATGGCAGTGTGCTCACCACCAGCTCTTGCCTATTGCAGGGGAACCGCAATCCGGCGATGAACAAGCAGCAAATTGAGCAAGCATTATGCCAGCGACTAGGTTGCAGCCAGGTGCTATGGCTAGACCATGGCTCACTGGCGGGTGACGACACCGACGGCCACATCGACACGCTGGCGCGGTTTGCCCCTGGCGGTGTGTTGCTTTACACCGGCTGCGACAATGTTGCCGACGAGCATTTTGCCGAGCTGCAGCTTATGGAGCAAGAGCTCAAGGCTCTAACCGATGCCGATGGCAACCACTATCACTTGGTCAAACTGCCGTTTCCCGAGCCCATCTATGACCAAATCTCACGACTGCCGGCAACCTATGCCAACTTTTTGGTCATGAACCACCAGGTGCTGGTGCCCTCTTATGGTCAGCCCGACAGCGATAGCGCAGCTTGCCGGCTTATTGCCGAGGCTTTTCCTGGGCGTGACGTGTTTACGGTCGATTGCCGGGTGCTGCTGTGCCAACATGGCTCGTTGCACTGCGCCACCATGCAGCTTCCTGCCCAGTCGCTCAACCCCAAGTTCACCCAAGGGCTACAAGTGCTAAAGCCTCAAATTTTAGACTAAAGAACTTAAGCCCAATTCCAACCCATAAACAGAAATCTCATGAGAGTAGGTATCATACAACAACATAACGGCGACAGCCCCGAGGCTAACCGCCAGAGCCTCACCGACAAAATCTGCCAGCTCGCACAAGACGGGGCACAACTCATCGTGCTGCAAGAGCTGCATGATTCGTTATATTTTTGCCAAACCGAAGATGTGGCAAACTTTGACCTCGCCAGCCCCATTCCAGGCGATGTCACGGCACACTATGCCCGTGTGGCAGCGCAGTGTGGCGTGGTGCTGGTCACATCGCTGTTCGAGCGGCGTGCGCCAGGCCTTTACCATAACACCGCCGTTGTATTCGACCACGATGGCTCGATTGCGGGTACCTATCGCAAAATGCACATCCCCGACGACCCCGCCTATTACGAGAAATTCTACTTCACCCCTGGCGACTTGGGGTTTAAGCCCATACGCACCTCGCTTGGCAAGCTGGGCGTACTGGTGTGCTGGGACCAGTGGTATCCCGAGGCAGCTCGCCTCATGGCATTGCAGGGCGCAAGCCTGCTCATCTACCCCACAGCTATCGGGTGGGAAAGCAGCGACACTGCCGACGAGCAGCAACGTCAACTCGATGCCTGGGTCACTGTGCAGCGCGGCCATGCCGTTGCCAACGGCTTGCCCGTCATCACCGTCAACCGTGTGGGTCACGAGGCAGACCCGTCAGGACAAACCGGTGGCATCACCTTCTGGGGCAACAGCTTCGTCGCAGGGCCACAAGGCGAGATGCTTTACCAGGCGCCCAACCGTGCCGAGGCTTGCCACGTGGTCGAGGTTGACACAGCCCGCAGCGAGCAAGTGCGCCGCTGGTGGCCATTCCTGCGCGACCGTCGCATCGAGTGCTACGGCGACATCACCAAGCGATACCTCGACGATTAACCCTAACGGCAAGCTCTACCCTTTTTAAGCTCCTATTATCCTGTCGAGTGCGGCTTGCAGGGCATCAACGTCGGTGCTCTGGGTTGCCCAACTGGTGACAAAGCGGCAGCAAACCTGTCCGTTGCCCATGGAATTCCAAACCTCAAAAGCGAACTCCTGCGCCAGTTGCCGTGCCACCTCAACGGGCAAGGCGACAAACTGCTGGTTAGTGGGCGAATCAACCGCCATGCGACAACCGTGGCTGACAAAGGCATCGCGCAGGCGCATCGCCAGCGACACCGCTTGGCGGGCGATGCTGAAATAAAGGCCATCGGTCAGCAGGGCATCAAACTGCACGCCCAGCAGCCGCCCCTTGGCGAGCAATGCGCCATGCTGCTTAACCGTGGTGAAGAAATGTCCAGGGGCTGGCATACCCGAGAACACCACAGCCTCGCCCAACAATGCGCCACACTTGGTGCCGCCCAGATAAAACACATCGCACATCGCAGCCAGCCGAGGCAGCGTGATGTCGCACGACGCAGCCGCCAAGCCATAGGGCAAGCGAGCACCGTCGATGTAGAGCGGCAGGTGGTAGCGGTGGCACATGTCACCTATTTGCCGCAGCTCGTCGTGGCTATAGAGGGTGCCCATCTCGGTCGGGAAAGTGAGGTAAACCATACCTGGCTGCACCATGTGCGGAGCTGTGGGGTCGGCATAAAAAGCTTCGAGCCACAGCTGCAAATCGTGAGCCGACATCTTGCCATCGTGGCTGGGCAGGGTAATCACCTTGTGTCCGCTAGCCTCGATGGCACCCGCCTCATGAACAGCCACATGCCCGCTGTCAACCGCCAGCACACCCTGGTAACGCTCCAGCACCGCGTCGATAACCGTGGCGTTGGTCTGCGTGCCACCGGTCAAGAAAAACACGGGCGTGTCGGTGGGCAAGCCACATGCCTGGCAAATCTTGGCACTTGCTGTCGCACAGTGCTGGTCCAGGCCATAACCGGTGCTTCGCTCATCATTGGTTTGCAGCAGCCGCTGCATCACCACGGGATGACATCCGTTGTCGTAGTCGCTCTCAAACGATATCATGGCTTGATGTTGTTTTCAACCGGATTAGCGTAAATGCCCAAAAAGATGTCGCGCAACACGTCGGGCTCGTCAGCGTCAAAACGCCGCAGCTGCGCCATGTTGTCGATAAACGCCTGCCGTTGTGCCGTGGTATAGCGGTCGGCATAGCGACGCTGCTCATAGCGCAAATCGTGGGCGATGTAGTTGTTGGGCGTGAGCCGATATGCCTCGTGCAGACGCTGGTCGATGAGGCGTGCCACAGCCCGATGATAATCGTTGGCGGTCATGTCGTTAAACTGCATCAGCTCATCCTCGCCTATGGGCTTGCAAAACTCAAAATGCACGTCACCCTTGCGGCTGGTGATGCCCGTCAGGATGCTGTTGAGGTCCTCGCCAGGTTTCTTGATGTAGCGTTGCGACCGCGAGCTATAGAGCTCGATGGCTTTGAGCACGTCGCAGGGTTCCCACTCATAGCTGACGGCGATGGGCAAGATGTGCAGCTCGGCAAGTCCCTTGATTTTGTCGTCGGGGCAGCTCAAGCCAAACATCTTGATGATGCCCTGGTCGGTGGCGTCGTTGCCATCCTTGGTCCTGCCGTTGCGCTGGGCAATCCAAACCGACTGGTGCTGGTCGGTGATCACGTGCCTGATGTAGTCGCTCAAGTGCCGTGAGCTCATGTAGAAGTCCCTCATGCTGCCGCCACGCTCCACGCGGAACATCTTGTTCGACTTGCCCACATCCACCACCGTGGGATGCGTCATCAGGTTGGCGCCAAAGGTGATGTGTGTGGTGTCGCAGCCATTGTCCAGCAAGATGTTTTGCAGCAGGCTGGCATCGAGCATGATGTCGCGGTGGTTGGCGACATACAGGTAGGCGGTGTCCTTGTCCACCTGCTCCACGCCACTGTAGGAGAAGCGGCTAATGCTGCGGGCTATGATCTGCTTGTTCACATGATACATGATGCGCGACTGGAACTCGCTGATGTTTTTACACCCCAGCACCATCGAGCGCACTTCGCCCAGCTCCTTGTCGGGAAACACGTATGATGCCAGCAGAGGAAACGCCTCGCAATCGGCAATGCGTTGCATGGCAGCTGGAATTTCGCTGTCGCGATAGGGGCGGATGTCGTCAAATTGGTTGTTCATCATCATCTATTATTTGTTTGCTGATTTTTTGCCTCTTGCGAAGCCTTGCGGTTGTCGATAAACTTCACAGGCTTGCGGCTTTTGGCGGGGAAGTTAATGGCTTGTATGCTGGCAGCGTCCATAATCTCAACCTTGGGCGAGACACGCAGGTTAGCCCTGAAGCGGTCCTTCAGAGCCTTCACAGCGTCAAATGCCACCGGCTGCTTGAGCCCTACCTTGACAATCACATCGTCGGTGCCTGCCTGGCTGTCCTCAACATATATCACATAGTTTTGCACATAGTCGGTGTTGTCGAGCACATCGTTGATGGCGGGCGGGTACAGGGTGGTGCCCTTCAGCTTGATCATGTTGTTCTTGCGCCCCACCAGTGGTGTCAGCCGGTAGCTCCACCTGCCGCAGGCGCACTGCTCGACGCGCTTGGCGGCGATGTCGCCTGTGCGGAATCTGAGCAGGGGCATGCCCTCGACGCCCAGGGTGGTCACCACCACCTCGCCAGGCTCGCCATCGTCAACAGGCATGTTGTCGTCGCCAATGATTTCAACGATGATGAGTTCGGGGTGCACATGGCCGCCACAGCCATACTCGCACTCCGAGAATGTCGCGCCCATCTCGGTTGACGAGTAGGTGGCAAACAGCCTGACATCCCATTTCTCCTTGATTTTGCGGCCCAGCAGGTTCAGATTAAACTCCTGGTCTCGCAAGCCCTCGCCGATGCCTATGATGCGCTCCACTCTCGAGTGCCGGTAGTCGATGCCATGAGCCTCGGCATACTCTATCAGGCGCAAGATAAACGAGGGCACGCACATGATGGTGTCGGGCTTAATGCGCTGAATGGTGTCCCACTGCAGCTCGGGTATGCCATTGCCCACGCGGATGATGCTGGCTCCCATCTCGCGGATGCCCAAGAAGTAGGCAAGCCCTGCCATGAACCGCTTGTCGATGGTGGTCATGAGCTGCAAGATGTTGCCTGGCCGCAGCCCCGCACACTCAAACGACTTTTTCTCGTTATAAGCCAGACGCTGCAGGTCGAGCTCGGTGCAGCAAAAGGTGACTGGGTCGCCCAGTGTGCCCGACGTGGTGATGTAGTCAACCACCTTGGCACGCGGCACGCACAAGAAGTCGTCGTTATAGAGTTGCAGGTCCTTTTTCTCGGTGAAGGGTATCTTCACCAGGTCCTCCAGGTGGTTAATCTTGGCAATGTTGACACGATAGCTGTCAAACATGCGCTGGTAGTAGGGCGAATGCTCTCGCAGATACCGCAGGGCAGTCCGCATCTTGTCTTCCTGAAAAGCCTTGATGGCTTCAGGCGACTGATATTCGATGTCCGAATGGTCGTGGTTCATATTTTTTTCCATTTTTTCCACTTTTTCCATGTGCGTGTAATATTTTATTTCTTGTGATTTTTTCCCATTTGTCCCATTTGTTTCAAATGCGTGTTTACTCCAGCATCCCCAGCCTGCGCAGCCATGCCAGCAGGTCGTCGAGCCAGATGCTGTCGCTCTTGCCCACGCCAAATCCGTGGCCGCCCGTGGGCAGCTGCACATAGCGGTGCTGCACGCCCGCTGCCGTCAGGGCACTGTCCATCAGCTCGCTGTTGTGGTAGTCCACTATGGGGTCGTCAACACAGTTCAGCAGATAAACGGGGCAGGCGATGCTGGCGGCATGACGCTCCATCGACAGCGAGTCGCGCATCGTGGCACGTCGTGCCTGCGAGTCGCCCAGCAGCCCCCGTCGCGACCTGCCATGGGCGTATGCACCGTTAAGCGTCACCACGGGATAAACGGGAACAATAAAGTCTGGTGCCAGCGACCCGGCTGTGCCGATGCCCAGCGGTGCCAGGCTGTTGGTTTCGTGCAGGGCTGCCGACATCAACGCCAGATGCCCGCCTGCCGAGAAGCCCATCACCCCCACCCTGTGCGGGTCGATGTGCCACACCGCGGCACTGTCACGAGCCAGTTGCAGGCTGCGCTGCACGTCTTGCAGCATCATGGGGTAGTGCTTGCGCGACCAGTGCGTGACAAATGCCATCTTGCCTGCCACCCTGTATTGCAGCACCAGGGCGGCTATGCCGTGGCGGTTGAGCGCACGAGCCACCTCTACGCCCTCGGTCTGTATGTCGTGCCAGTGGTAGCTGCCGCCAGGGCACACCACCATCGCCATGCCGTTACCCTGCTCAGGCAGGTAGGCGGTGAGCTTCACCTTGTCGGTCACTGTGGTGCCGCTCCAGATGTTCATCACACGCTGTGCCGTGCCTGTCAGGCAAGCCAGCAGCGTCAGCAATGCGATGCTCAGCAGTCGTCTCATGGTTGATGATTCAGCTGGTTAATAATCACATTTTCGCCCAGGATGGCTTCGGCTGTGTTGATGGCGGTGAGTGGCACGCCGCACATGCCGTGCAGGTTCACGCATTGCCCCGTGAGCAGCAGATTGCGCACACGGGTCATCACCGACAGCTGCGACAGGGGCAGGTTGCGGCAATCTTTGCGCATGCCATACAGTGCCCCCTCGGGCTCGTTATAATAGTCGCGTATGGTAAGCGGTGACGAGGTGAACACCGCCTGCACCGTGTCGGCAAAGCCTGGGTGCAGCCGTTCCATTCGCTGCATCACCTGCGCCATGCGGTCGCGTTTCCATTGCTCATAGTCTGCCCCCCGATGCCCCGTGGTGGTGTCAGCCCAGCGGCTCACGGCACTGTAGGGCATGATGCAGTTGATGATCATGTTGCTCGCCCACTTGCCCTGGTTGGACTGGGCGCACGTCATGTACATGAACCCCCGCGGCCACGTTGCCTCGTCATAGTCGCCGTGCTGCCACACCAGACCATAGTCGTCCTGGTAATAGCAGGTGTGGTTGATGTAGGGGAATGCCTCTGGCTTAAACACGATGTAGAGCGAGAATGCCGAGTAGCTGTTAGGCACCTCGCGCAGGCGGCTCACATAGGCACGGCTAAACGCCCCGTCGTCGATGATGTCGAGCAGGCGGCATGGGTGTATCGCGCACACATAGCGGTCGCCATGGTACTCCCCGCCGCTCTGCGTGTAAACGGCGGTCACTTGGCGGTCGGTGACGCCCACACGGGTCACCCGCTCACCGGCAAGCACCTGCCCCCCACCCTGCTCAATCACACCAGCCAGTGCCCTTGCCAGCTGTGCGCTGCCGCCGGCAAAGCGGTCGGCTCCGCCCAGATACAGCACGTTAATCAGCGCATGCACATAGGCGGGTGTCACACCGCTCACGCCACCATACATGGGGTTCATGTAGCCCAGCAGGTCGCGCAGCCGCGGGTCCGTCACATGGTGGGCTATCAGCTGGTCGGCAGCCCACACAAAGTCCTCGCTATGCGGGCGGAACAGCGAGTTAGAGCCTGGCCGCAGCCAGAAGATGTCCACCTCGCCTGCCAGCCTATACAGTGCCTCAACATAGCTGTGTATGCCGGCTGCCTCGTGGGGAAACCGCTCCGCCAGGTAGTGTTCAAACGCTTCGCGGCCTTGCGGAATGCGGTAATGGTCGCCCGTTGCCAGATAGGTGATGCTGTCGATGCAGTCGGCATCCAGGTGTTGCAGGGCGATGTCGCCAGCTATGCCCAGCCAGTCGATGATGCGGCCTATGCTGCCGCCCGTGCGCAGGCCACCCATGATGTGCATGCCCGTCTCAAACGTCACGCCGCCGCGCCTGAACTCCTGCAAGCCGCCGCCTATGGCAGCATTCTGTTCCAGCACCGTCACGCGGCAACCCTCGTGTGCGAGCATCGCTCCGGTGAACAAGCCGCCCAAGCCGCCGCCCAGCACCACTATCTGCATCTGCTGTTTGTGATTGTTGCCGCTCATGCCGTGCCCTCCTCCATCAGTTGTCTGAATATCACGCCTGGACCCAGCAACTCGGTGCAGGTCACCATCGTGCCCACCAGCACGCCCAAGATGCCGTGCGAGTTGATGTTTTGTCCTGCCAGCAGCAAGCCTGGCACACGGGTGCGGTGGTGCACACGGCAGGCAGGTCCCAGGGCAATGTCTTTGGCGATGCCATACATCGAGCCGCGCTCGGTGCCCGTGTAGTCACGGTAGGTGAGTGGCGTGGAGGTGTAGGTGGCGGCTATGTGGTTGCGCAGCCCTGGGTGGTCACGCTCCACTAGGCGGAGCAACCGCTCGGCGTGTTCGCGCTTCATCTCCTCATAGTCCGCACCGCGCCTGCCTGGGCGTGTGCCTAGCCAGCGCGACACCTCTTCCCACCGCATGTAGGACAATATCACCCCGCTGCGGGCATAGCGTTGCCCCTCGCCCTCGCTCATGTGCATATACAGGTAGCCCAGCGGCCAGTTGTCGGCGGTGTAACGCTCGCAGTCCCATGGCGTGTCTTGTGCATAGCCATAAAAGTTGTGGTTCATGTAGGGCACCTCGCCTGGCTTGAAGCTCAAGTAGATGGTGAAGCCACCCACCGTTTCAGGCAGCGATTGCACACGCTGCCTGTAGGCTGGACGCAGCAGCGGCGTGTCGGTCAGCTCAACCAGCCGCGCAGGGTGAATGGCGGCAATCACCGTGTCAGCCTCATAGTGGTCGCCATCGGCAGTGGTCACCCCCTTCACGCCACGGTAACCCACATCGATGTGCGTCACCCGCTTGCCCGTCAGCACCTCGCCGCCACGGCGGCGCACGCTCGCCACCAGGGCTTGCGCTATGGCATCGCTACCGCCAGCCACACGCCAGGCACTGCGGTTATAAAAGTCGGTGATAAAGGCATGAGCCGCAAACGGCGTTTTGCCACGTTCGGCAGCCAGCAGGGGTATGTTGCCCGCCAACACGCGCCGCAACCGCTCATCGCCCGTCACCTCGGCAAGCACCTCGTCGATGCTGCGCAGCTGGTATTGTGTGTTCATCGCCGCGTCACTCTCCACATGCCGCAGGCTATGCAGCGACGATGCGCCAGCCACCTGTGCCACCAGCTCGCAATAACGCATCAGGTGGTCACGCTCATGGGGGAAGTCGGCAGCCAGCGTTTCAACAAACGCCTCGCTGCCATTGGCAAAGCGGTAACGCTGCCCCGCTAGCGAAATCACATCATAGCCGTCGGGGTCCAGGCGCGTCAGCGTCAAGTCGTCGCGCACGTCAAGCCAGCGCAACAGCCGGTCGAGCGTCTCACCACGGGCGGCACTGCCCACAAAGTGCATGCCCGTCTCAAACTTCACGCCACCACGGGTGAAACATTGCAGGCAGCCACCCGCCACCGTGCCAGCCTCAAGCACGGTCACGCGCCAGCCGCCAGTGCCTGCCAGTGCCGCAGCACACGACAAGCCGCCTATGCCGCTGCCTATCACCACGCAACGCCTGCCGTTGCCACTATGTTGACCTTTGCTCATTATAAACGCACATAAAACCCACCTTTGCCGCCCACACATCACAGGCACACCTGGCGGTTCACGGCAAGGCTATTTGATTTTTGCTCTTTTTGAGCTTGCAAAGATAGCGCTTTTGCGCCCCAAAAGCAACACTTTTCCCTCAATTTTTCTCCCACCCCACGCAGATGGGGTGATGGGATTTTAGCCTCACGCAGATCAAGCAGATCGAGCAGATATTTCGCCTGGTTGTTTAAATTGGGCATAAGGCTTTGGGGTTAACTAGAATATGCGATGATAGTTCGTGTCAGACGGAGCAGGTACCTCGCAGAGGTGCACCAACGCCAGCCCCTGCATGCAAAGGTGGAATTTTTGTTTCACACACGCATTTGGGAAATTTGGGGAAAACGGGAAAAAGTAAAAATTTTGTCCCACAAGGCAGCGTTATATTAGATTCCAATGATTTCATAGTTGCTTCCTATTGGTACACCTTTCACGAGGTGCCCTCCACCCGACACCGCCCTGCTGGCGAGTTCACATTCAAAATCGACGATAGCGGTCACCCACTAGACGCAAGCGTTGAGCGTGCCACCGCCCTGCGAATGCAGGCGGCAAGGGAGAGAGCCGAAGCAATTGACCAGCTAAGGGAATTCTTTGGTAATTTCAAAAGCATGCACCGCTCGGCACTGGCAAAAGCTATGCAAAGCAAGACTGGTATGCCATCAACAACTTGCTACCGACGCATCAAAGAATTTGAGAGAATTGGTGTTTTGACCTTTAACACTTATAATCGCAATTATGAAATTATCGATTAACACCATTTTTCCCATTTTTCCCATATGCGTGTATTAGAAAACAAAAAAATTCCGCTAATCTTGCCTGCCGCCCATGCTAGCTAGGCTGTTAGGCTTGCACGAGTTGAATTTTCTTTAATAACCACTTTTACAAACTTTTTAAACAACTACCACAATGAAAGATTTATTATCCATCGGGTTTAAAGACCTGCGAGAACTCTGTAACGACATCGAGGAGGAGAGTTTTAACGCACTGGTGCTGGTGGCAACCGCCCATCGTGACGATGCCACTAGCCCACATGGCAAACCCAAAAGCGATGACCCCTACACACACGTCAACGTGATAGGGAACAAGACCTTTAACCCTCTGAATAATTGCCATGAAATGAATATGTTTTCCATTTTTCCCACTTTTCCCAAATGCGTGTGTGAACAAAATTCCATCTTTGCATGCAGGGGCAGGCGTTGGCGCACCTCTGCGTTTCCCCTAAGCCCTAAGCCTTAAGCCTTATACCTTAAGCCCAATTTAAAAAATATCTGCTCGATCTGCTTAATCTGCGTGAGGCTAAAATCCTATCACCCCATCTGCGTGGGGTGGGAGAAAAATTGAGGGGAAAGTGTTGCTTTTGGGGCGCAAAAGCGCTATCTTTGCAACCATAAATTAAAATATAAATATTATGATAAAAATTACTATTACCAGCAGACGCTGGATTTGCTCGCTAGCCGCCCTGTTGCTGATGTGGGTGGCAGGTGCAGCACAGCAGGCACCAGTGCTGCGCGGCACCGTGACCGACGAGCACGGCGAGCCAGTGATTGGCGCCACAGTGAGCGTGGCAGGCGGTAACGCATTAACGGTGACCGATGCCGACGGGGCATTCAGCGTGAGCGGCATCGCCCCAGGCACCACGCTGACGGTGACTTATCTGGGCTATGCCCCTGCAACAGTGACGGTGAACGACAAGGGCGACCTGCTAGCGGTGACGCTCACCCCCGACACCCAGCAGCTGGGCGAGGTGGTGGTGACTGCCCTGGGCATCAAGCGCGAGGCAAAGTCGCTATCGTACAACGTGCAGCAGGTGAGCAGCGACGCGCTGATGACGGTGCAAGACGCCAACTTTGTGAACAGCCTGAACGGCAAGGTGGCTGGCGTGACCATCAACGCCAGTGCCGCAGGCGCAGGTGCCAGCAGCCGCGTGGTGATGCGCGGTGCCAAATCAATCAACGGCAACAACAACGTGCTGTATGTGGTTGACGGCATACCCATGCCCAACCTGTCGAGCGAGCAGCCCGAGGGCATCTTTGCGGGCGCAGGTCAGACGGGCGACGCCACATCGGGCATCAACCCCGACGACATCGAGAGCATCAGCGCCCTGACGGGACCGTCGGCAGCGGCTCTGTATGGCGCCAATGCCGCCAACGGTGTGATTATCATCACCACCAAGCGCGGCCGCGCGGGCAAGGTGGATGTGACCTACAACGGCAGCTTCCAGTTCTCACGCCCGCTAGTGCTGCCCAAGTTCCAAAACCAATATGGGGTGAGCGAGCCTGGCAGCTACTACAGCTGGGGCGAGAAGCTGGCAACGCCCAGCAGCTATGACCCTGCCGACTTTTTTCAGACGGGGACCAACCTGGCGCACTCGGCAAGCATCAGCGTGGGCAACGAGCGCAACCAGACCTACCTGTCGCTGGGAGCGGCTAACAGCGCGGGCATCATCCACAACAACAACTATGACCGCTATAACCTGACCGTGCGCAACACCACCAACTTCTTGAACGACCGCATGACGCTCGACTTGAGCTACATGCTCACCACCGTCAAGGAGCAGAACATGATTAGCCAGGGACAGTATCACAACCCGCTGGTGGCGGTTTACCTGTTTCCTGCCGGTGACGACTTTGACAAGCTAGGCTACTATGAGCGCTATGACACGGGGCGCAACTTCCCCGTGCAATATTGGCCCTACAACTACGACCTGTCGATGGAGAACCCCTACTGGGTGACCGAGCGCGAGAAGTTTATCAACCACAAAGAGCGTCACCAGGTGACCGCCTCGCTCAACTGGCGCATCACACCCTGGCTCGACGTGACCGGCCGTGTGAAGTATGACAAGAGTGCCAACAAGTATGAGGAAAAATTCTTTGCCTCGACCAACACGCTGTTTGCCTCGCAATATGGCCACTATGCCCTGCGGCACGACGACAACCGGCAGCTCTATGCCGAGGCGTTTGCCAAGGTGAACAAATATTTTGACCAGGACCGCTGGAACATCACTGCCGTGCTGGGCACGAGCTTTGACCAGCGCGACAACGACATCGACGGCTTTAGCGGCAACCTGAAGGGCACCGCCAACAAATTCACGCTGGCTAACGTGGAGACCACCAACTCCACCTTCAAACCCACGCAGAGCGGCTACCGCACACAGCTGCAAAGCGTGTATGCCACGGCACAACTGGGATGGCGCGGCATGGCGTATGTGGACCTGACGGCACGCAACGACTGGTCGTCGAAGCTCGAGAGCAGCTACTTCTACTGGTCGGGTGGCGTGTCTGCCATCTGGACCGAGCTGCTGCCCGCCATCAAAAGCAACGGGTGGGGGCTCAACTACCTGAAGACGCGCATCAGCTACAGTGAGGTGGGCAACGAGCCCAACGAGCCATTCCTCACGCGCGAGACCTATGCCATCAACCCCTCGACTGGCATGGCCGAGACCTCGACGCGCCTGCTCACCGACCTCAAGCCCGAGCGCACCAAATCGTGGGAGGTGGGCTTGGACATGGTGGCTCTGAGCAACCGCTTGCGGCTGAATGCCACGCTATATGCCTCGCGCACCTACAACCAGTTCTTCTACCCCACGCTGCCTGCCTCGTCAGGATATACCAGCGCGGTGGTCAATGGCGGCCGCGTGGACAACAAGGGCGTGGAGCTCACCGCACGCTACACACAGCCACTGGGCGACTTCAGGTGGGAGACCTACCTCACATGGACACTCAACCGCAACAAGGTGGTTGAGCTGCTCAAGGACTGGGTGAACCCCGTTGACGGGCAGACCTACGACCTGAGCGAGCTGTACATGGGCGGCACGAGCGGCTACCAAATTCGCCTGACCGAGGGCGGCACACTGGGCGACATCTACGTGTCAACACTCAAGACCGACGAGCATGGCGCCATCTATGTGAACCCCGAGACGCAAGCCGTGGAAGCCAACCCCAACAACAACGACTACTACATCTATGCCGGCAAGGCAGCACCGCGCTACAACCTGTCGTGGGGCAACACGCTGGCATATAAGGGCATCAGCCTGACGGCACTGTTCACCTACCGCAACGGCGGCATCGTGGTGAGCGAGACGCAGGCCATACTCGACTACTATGGAGCCTCGCAAGCCACGCAGGAGGCACGTAACAATGGCGGTGCGGTGGTCAACGGCAAGACCATTCCGGCACAAGCCTATTACCAGACCATCGGCAGCCCCAACGGCACGGTTGACGCCTGCTACACCTACAGTGCCACCAACCTGCGCCTCGCCGAGCTGAGCATTGGCTATGACGTGCCCATAACACGGTGGGTCAAGTGGGTTAAAGGCCTCAACGTGGCACTGGTGGCGCACAACCTGTGCATGCTCTATAACAAGGCACCCTATGACCCCGAGGCGACCTCTAACACGGGCACCTATTACCAGGGCATCGACTACTTTATGCAGCCCAGCCTGCGCACAATGGGTGTGAATGTGAAAGTTAAGTTCTAAAAAAATCAGCCACTTTTATATAAGGAGATCAAACTATGAAAAAGTTAATAGCATGGCGATATGCATGGGTTATTGCTCTGGTTCTGGGGCTGGCAGCCTGCACCGATGGCTTTGAGGACATGAACACCAACCATCACGAGCTCACCGAGGATGAGCTGTCGCAAGACTACCAGAACGTGGGAGCGTTTTTTGCGCAAATGATTTCTAGAGTGGTGTTGTTTGACGATGGCTCAGGCGACTGCCTGTCGTCAGACTACCAAGTGGCACAGGGCTTAAGCGCCGACCCGTTCTCGGGCTACATCGGACTCACGGGCACGTGGCGCAGCGGCATACACAACGGCTCCTACAGCTTTGTGAGCGGCTGGTATGACCAACTGTTCACACGCGCCTTTAGCGAGGTGATGCCCGCCTGGTCGCGCGTCAGGACCATGGCGGCGACCATGGACCAGCCTGCCGTGGCTGCGATGGCTGACATCATCAAGGTTGAGGCCCTGCACCGTGTGACAGACATGTACGGGCCCATACCCTACATCAACTATGGCAACGGTACCATTGGCACAGCCTATGACCGGCAGCAAGACGTGTACAAACGGTTCTTTGTCGAGCTCGACAGTGCCATCAGCGTGCTCACGCCTCTGGCACAAGCTAGCGAGACGCTGCTGCCCGATTATGACAACATCTATGAGGGCGACGTGGCTAGCTGGGTGAGGTTTGCCAACACCCTGCGCCTGCGCCTTGCCCTGCGCGTGGTTTATGCCGATGAGGCACTCGCCAAGGCCGAGGCTGAGAAGTCGGCAGCCAACCCCGTGGGCTTTATCGAGACAACGGCACAGCGTGCCGAGCTGCTGCACAGCCGCGTCACCTACTTCCACCCCAACTATGACATGGCATATAACTTTAACGCGGGCGAGATACGCATGAGCGCCAGCATGGACAGCTACATGAACGGCTATGCCGACCCACGGCGCAGCGCATACTTTGTGGCAGCTAGCGATGGCGGCTACCATGGCGTGCGCCTGGGCGTGCACAACATGAACCCGTCGCGCTATGCGGGCTCTGCCATCTCAAACCTGAACGTGAACACCACCACCACGCCCATCGTGTGGATGACGGCTGCCGAAAGCCACTTCTTGCGTGCCGAGGCTGCCCTGCGCGGCTGGAACATGGGTGGAACGGCCCAGGCATTCTATGAGGCTGGCATCACTGCCTCGTTCAACGAGAACGAGGTGAGCGGTGCCGACACCTATAAAGCTAACAGCACCGCCACGCCGGCACGCTATGTCGATAAGACGGGCGGCGGCAACAGCAAGGATGCCATCAGTACAATCACCATCGCCTGGGACGACGCTGCCGATTTTGAAACCAATCTGGAGCGCATCATCACCCAGAAGTGGTTAGCCATGTACCCCGACGGCTGCGAGGGCTGGGCAGAATTTAGACGCACGGGCTACCCCAAGCTGTTCCCCGTGGTGAACAACGACAGCCAGGGCACCATCGACACCGACGTGCAGGTGCGCCGCTGCCCCTTCCCCGTTTCAGAATATAACACCAACAGCGATGCCGTGAACGCGGCAGTGACCATCTTGGCAACCGAAGCGCTAGGCGGAGGCCAGGACAATGGCGGCACACGCGTGTGGTGGGACCGCAAGGCACACAAATAACACCAACCGAACGAAGAGACAACCATAATCATCACAAGATATGAAACCAACGTTAACAAAACATATCATGCGCCTGGGCACAATGGCAGTGCTGTCGCTAGCGGCTTTGACCAGCTGCGACACCGACCCCGAGGCTCTGCAATTGCAGACGCTCAACCAGTATAGCGACGAGTACTACGCCGCCCTGCGGGACTACAAGGCCACCTATCACGAGCTGTGCTACGTCTATTACGCCGACTGGGCTCCCATCGAGGGCGCAACGGGCTACAAGGACCCCGCCTCGTGGGGCGAGCGCATCGTCGGCTTGCCCGATAGCATCGACATCGTGAACTTGTGGATGGGCATCCCCACCCCCGAAACCCACCCTGTGGCTTACCAGGACATGATTGAGACTCGTGACAAAAAAGGTACTCGGTTTGTTTATCACGCCGATGCCAGTAACTACAACCACCAGTTCACGCTCACCGTGCGCGACGATGGCTATAACGCCACAGGCGAGCGAAAATACTACGACCTGCTGACCGACCGCAGCGAGGAAGCGATACGCGCCTATGCCCGTTGGGTGTGCGACACGGTGGTTAAAACGGGTCTGGATGGCGTGGACTTCGACTACGAGGGTTGGACCGCCCAACAGATACTGTGGGTTGCCGAGGAGTGCAACAAGCTGTTTGGCCCCAACGGCATGTTCCCCGACATGCTGGTGATTATCGACTACTTCAACAGCTCACCACCCACCAGCTGCGACCCCTATGTGGACTACTATGTGAAGCAAGCTTACAGCCAGCAAGGTGCTGGTGTGGGCGCAAGCGGTCATCCTGACGAAAAGGTCATCTACTGCGAGTCGTTTGGCCAGCAGCCCACAGGCGGCAAGATTCTCGAATATGCCGCTTGGGAACCCGATGGCGGCCACAAGGGCGGCTGTGGTGCCTACTATGTGGAGCGCAACTACTATAACACCAGCGACGGTGTGCCCTATGGAGCCATCAGGCAAGCCATCCAAATCATGAACCCCGCAAAACCCTGAAACAATTACTAAAATGATGACGACAAACATGATAAAACGATTTTCAATCATAGCGATGCTGTGTGGAGTGGCTCTGCTGACAACGGCAAGCCTCACGTCGTGCAACAGCGATGGCGACGATTTTGACTACGACAAGGCAGGCTTGCTCATTAGCGGTACCGAGGAGGTGCCAGTGCAATCTTTCACCGTTGATGAGCTGCCATCGGCCTACGCTGTCACGGTTAAAGCCACCCGCAAGTGCAGCGAGAAGGTGACCATACGCCTGGGCATCGACACAAGCCTGGTTAGGCAATATAATGCCACTAACGGCACCAGCTACTACCCCATACCCCTATCGTGCGTGCAGCTCACCGACAGCGAGGTCACCATCGACGAGGGAGCAGCGGTCTCGACTGCCGCGCAGGTCAAGGTGGTCAGCACCGACGACTTTGTGGAGGGTTGTACCTATGTTATTCCTGTCACCATCCAGCAGGTGAGCGGCGAGCAAGAAGAGATTATCGAGAGTTCGCGCACCATCTTTTTGCGCATCACTCGCATCATCACCTTCTACTCGCTTGAGAACAACTATAACGCCTCATCCAACTATATTTTCCCCGACGACAAGCGTGTAGATTTGTCAAAATATACCATCGAGTTCAAATTCTATAGCTACAAATTTGGCAACGTGGGCGACATCAAGCGCGTGCTGGCAATCGAGGGCAAAAACGAAGAGGAGGCCAACATGTTCCGCTTTGGCGAGAACGGCTCGGCTGGTGGCGACATCCTGCAATGGGTATTGCCTGGCGGTCGCGCCTTCTCAACCACACACTTCCAGACCAACCGCTGGTACCTCATCTCATGCACCTACGACGGCAGCACTTTCCGCATGTACGTTGATGGCGTAGAAGATGCCCAAGCCAGCGGCAGCGGCAAGGTGACCCCGTTCCAGCGTTTTGAGCTGGGCATGTCGTGGGGCGGCTACCGTCGTTCACAGTTCTTTGATGGGCGCATAGCCGAGGTTCGCCTATGGAATCGTGCCCTCACTGCCAACGAGATTTCAACAGGCTTGGCAAGCGTCAACGCTCAAAGTAACGGGCTTGTGGCTTACTGGAAAATGAACGAGACCGAGGGGCATATCTTCCACGATGCTACAGGCCACGGCTACGATATGGACTGGACCGACACGTGGCGCGATGACAAAGAAAATGGTGTGATGGTGGCTCACGATTATAGCCAATACATCAAGTTTGTGTGCGACGAGAACAACAAAGCCGAGCAGTAAAAGAGGTCAGGAATATTCCACAGACAACGAGATGACTACGCTGGAAATCGAGTTTTTGGGAACTGGCACCTCCACTGGTGTGCCGCAACTGCGGTGTCACTGTCCCGTTTGCCTGAGCAGCGACCCTCGCGACAAACGCTTGCGCACATCTGCCATCGTGCGATACCAAGGCGCAAGGCTGCTTATCGATTGCGGGCCAGACTTTCGCACCCAGATGCTGCGAGCCAGCGATGACAATCTTGATGCCGTGTTGCTGACGCACATCCACTATGACCATGTGGGAGGCCTCGACGACTTGCGAGCCTACTGCTACGGCAAACCATTCCCCCTTTATGCCCGTCCTGATGTGCTAGAAAATCTCCACAAACGGCTTCCCTACTGCTTTGCTGAGAACCCCTACCCTGGTGTGCCGCATTTTGAGGAGCACCCGATTGGCGATGAGCCATTCCTAGTCGAGGGAGTCCACGTTGAGCCCATCTCGGTGATGCACTACAAGTTGCCCATTGTGGGGTTTCGCATTGGCCCGTTAGCCTATATAACCGATGCCAAAACCATTGCCGACCAACAAGTGGCGAAACTGGCTGGCGTGCCCTTGCTTGTCATTAACGCACTACGTTTCAAGCCCCACTTGTCACATTTGTGTTTGAGCGAAACCCTTGACCTGGTTGAGCGCATTAGCCCTGGGCGCACACTGCTTATCCACATGAGCGACGGCATAGGGTTGCACCAGCAAACCTCTGCAAAGTTGCCACAGGGGGTAGAGTTAGCCTATGATGGGCTAATTGTTAAAGTGTAAGCTTCATTTGACAGCTCGCTGAACCAGAGCTGCGAGCCTATGGTTAAAATCGCTGGCAGCAACCAGCTCCTCAAGCGAGATGGGCAGTCGCTTGTCCTGAGCAAGTGCGGCAAGTCGTGCGGCAAAATCAGATTCTGTCATCAGCCACTCACGCAGGGAAACCAACGACAAGCCCTCGCCCGCATCGCGCAAACGACGCTCGATTTGTTTTTCAAGCGTCCATGGCTCACAAGCGTCAAACGGCTTGCCTAGCAACGGTTCACCACCATCACACAACAGGCTAATGTGAAGCGTCTTGGCAAAATCAACGGCTTTGAGCAACTGCTGCCGCAGATGATATTGCACAAAATAGATAAACTCAGCCTCACGATGATGCCCCTTGAGGAAACGCTCAACCCGCTCGCTATCATAACGTTGATAAACGCCCCAATCAGCAGCATTGTTGCCATTAATTTGTTGGAGAATCTGCTGCGCGGCAAAGGGTTTTAGCCACAACGAGTTTTCTCGCACAAAGTGTCGAAACGCATGCGAACGCACTACTGACGAGCCCATCTGAGCCATCAAATGGCGGGCAGCATCAAGTTTGAGCCGCCTAACCTGCTCCAGCGGTGCTTGCTCCATGGCATTTAGAGCCAGCCCCTCACGTTGATACTGTGCCTTGAGTTTCCTGTCGGCCAGAGTGGCTATCATTGACAATCGCAAATAGGCAGCATCAATGGCATTTTTGGTCACCAGTTGTCTCAAATGTTCAGGCATCCAGCCTTGCACCACGCCAAGCTGGTCACCCAGACCTGTAAGCATAATGGCATCTTGTCCTGCCGCATGAGCCCACTGTAGCAGTTTTCTCAAGTCACCCAAATCACCACATCCCATGTCACGCTCGCTGCGCAACATGGCTAGCGACACCAGTGTTGCCACACGCTTCCACGCCAGTTGCTGATTGCGAAACCGCAGTCCGGCAAGCACCGTCACCTCATCGGCATGAGGCACATGGCGCAACCATCGATTGTCTCCCTGTTCCCATACCACATCGCTGCGACGAGCGGTGGATGTCAGTATAAACTTGAATGGTGTGGGGACATCGCAGGCTGGCATGCTGATGCTGGCACGCCACAGCCCTTCACCCACTGGCTGCAAGGCGATAGCACGTTTCACATTCCAGCCACCTAATGCCTCGGCAGCTCCAACAAGGGCAAGCCGGTGATGGTGGTCACGCAATGGGGCAAGCACCTCCATAACGATTTGACCTGGTTGCAAAGCCACACGACAATCATCATCGGCACATAAAATAACACCGACAGTATTTGCGCAGTTGTCATCCCAACAATCTTCGACATGACAATGGGCTATGCCATCATCTAGGCTCAACACATGACCCGCACACAACTCCTCACGAACGATGCGCCCACCACATTTCACCAGATAGCGGTAATGCAACTGACGTGTGCCTGACTCAAATTGCAGCGTCGTCATCCATACGCAACCAGGCGTGAATGTCATCTTCACCGCACTTGAGCGGTCATTGTTCAACGCCAAATGCAGCTCTTCGCCCCACTGGGTGTTATAGTGAATATAAAAGGTGACCTTGCGCATCTTACCAGGATATTACACAACAATTAGCCACAACGCGAGGTGCCACAATTGGTACAAATGAGGCATCCCTCCTGATAAACCAACGTGGCTTGACCACAATTGGGACACCGCTCACCCGCGGCCTCACTGCCATTAGGCATGTAACGTTTAAGGGCTCGCTCAACACCCATCTTCCATGTGTTGATTGACTTGCTGTCCAGTTCCAGACTGCTCACCAGCTTCAGCACCTGTGGGATGGGCATGCCGTAACGCAGCACGCCCGATATCAATTTGGCATAATTCCAAAATTCAGGGTTAAACTTCTCAGACAACCCCTCGATGGTGGTCTTGAAACCACGTTTGTTAATAAACTGGAAGTCATATCGCTTAACCCCGTCTTCGCCAACGGCCTTAATGATTTTTCCCTTGGTAACCGACTTGGGGCAAAAGATGCCCTCGTCATCATCGGCAATACCCGTGAAAATCTCATACGGGCGGCCATCAATCAAGCCGATAAAGGCAATCCACTTGTCCTTGTTGTTTTGGAAACGCACCACATCTGCCTCCAGCTCCTTGGGACGCTTCAAGATGTGCTCTTCCTCTGCCATATAGCGTGCCTCTATCTTCTTACTCTCTTTTTCTTTTTGCTCTTCCTTCTTTTTGTCTTTGTCACTCAGTGCCACCAGCACTCCAGTGCGTGAGCCGTCACGATAAACGGTGCACCCCTTGCAGCCGCATCGCCATGCCTCAACATACAAGCGATTAACCATCTCCTCGCTGATGTCGTTAGGTAGGTTGATGGTGACGCTGATAGAGTGGTCCACCCATTTTTGCACGGCACCTTGCATCTTCACTTTGTTCACCCAGTCCACGTCATTAGCTGTCGCCTTATAATAGGGCGAGCGTTCCACAATGGCATTCAGCTCCTCTTGTGTGTAGTCGTGACGCACGGGGATGTTGTTCAAGTTCATCCAGGTCACCAATTTGTGATGATAGACGACAAACTCCTCAAACGAGTCACCATTCTCGTCCACCAAGTCCACATGCACGTCTTTGTCGCTTGGATTCACCTTGCGCCTACGCTTGTAAACAGGCATAAACACAGGTTCGATACCCGACGTGGTTTGCGTCAGCAGGCTCGTTGTGCCAGTCGGGGCAATCGTCAGGCAGGCGATGTTGCGTCGTCCCGACTTCACCATGCGCTCATACAATGACGGATCAGCTTCGCGCAATCGGTTAATATAGGGGTTGTCTTTCTCGCGCTCTGGGTCGTAAATTTCAAATGCACCGCGCTCTTCAGCCAGTGTCACCGACGAGCCATAAGCAGCAAGAGCCAATGCCTTATGCACGTTCACCGACATTGCCGTTGCCTCGTCGGTGCCATAGCGCAGCCCCAACGCTGCCAGCATGTCACCTTCGCCAGTGGTGCCCACACCAGTGCGACGCCCCTTGATGGTTTTATTTTTGATCTTGGTCCACAGGTTCATCTCGGTCGTCTTCACTTCCTCCGTCTCAGGATCGTTCTTGACCTTGGCGAGGATGGTCTCTATCTTCTCCATCTCTAGGTCGATGATGTCGTCCATGATGCGCTGTGCGCATGCCACATGCTTAGCCAGCAGTTCAAAGTCAAATTGCGCCTCGGGCGTAAACGGATGCTTCACATAGCTGTATAAGTTAATCGCTACCAGACGACAACTGTCATAGGGGCACAATGGAATCTCGCCACACGGATTGGTCGAGATGGTTTTAAAGCCCAAATCGGCATAACAGTCAGGTATCGACTCGCGCGTGATTGTGTCCCAAAACAGCACACCAGGCTCAGCACTGCGCCATGCATTATGCACGATTTTAGCCCAAAGTTTGGTTGCATTAATCGTCTTTTCATAAGTCGGTGTCTCACTATCAATGGGATAACGCTGCGTGTAGGGCTTACCATCAATGGCTGCCTGCATAAACGCATCATCGATGCGCACCGACACATTGGCTCCTGTCACCTTGCCTTCGGTCATCTTGGCGTCAATAAACGACTCGGCATCAGGGTGCTTGATGCTCACTGTGAGCATGAGCGCACCACGCCTGCCATCTTGTGCCACCTCGCGCGTGCTATTGCTATAGCGTTCCATGAAGGGAACTAACCCCGTTGAGGTCAATGCCGAATTTTTCACAGGTGAGCCCTTGGGTCTGATGTGCGACAAGTCGTGTCCCACACCTCCGCGACGCTTCATCAGCTGCACCTGTTCCTCGTCAATCTTGATGATGCCACCATAGCTATCTGGCTCACCGTCAAGTCCTATCACGAAGCAGTTGCTCAGCGAGCCCACCTGGTAGTCATTGCCGATGCCCGCCATAGGACTGCCCTGAGGCACCACATAGCGAAAGTGATCCAGCAGGTCAAACACCTGCTCCTCATTCATGGGGTTGGGATATTTTGCCTCAATGCGTGCCACCTCGCGAGCGATGCGGCGGTGCATGTCGGCAGGCGTAAGCTCAAACAAGTGACCATAACTGTCCTTTAGAGCATATTTGCTCGCCCAGACACGCGCTGCCAGCTCATCGCCGTCAAAGTAGCGCAGTGTCGCCTCATAGGCTTCCTGATAGGTATAAGTTGTAGTTGTTGGTTTCATATCGTCATGTTGTATGGTTTTTGGTTTCTATAATTGGTTAAAAGTGTGTATTAAGCTAATGGTTTGCGACCATTAGCGACTTTCCACTTGCGGTCACAAGCAGAAAAGCCCTGCAAAGTTACTACATTCCATTTTAACAACAAAACATTATGACAAAATTATCAAGTTGTCCGAAAAAATTATATAATATGCTTGTTTTCAATAGTTTAAAAACTTGGTCTCTTAATGAAATTTTCCAAAAAAGTTAATCCACATTATGCCAAAGTCGCTAAAAACAAACAACTTATATATAATCTACTAAACAAAATTTAAGACGACGACTCATGCTCGTGACCTAGACTTTTTATTTTTCATCTGTGTGAGCAAAGTAAGTCCGCCGCAAGCCTGATTGCAAAAAATTATGTAACTTTGCACCCTTGATATAACTGAATGACATAAACGACAATAAATAGAGAGATAAATTATGCCAAACAATAGCAGAGAAAAGAAACTGGAGGCCTTTGGCCGACTGCTTGACATCATGGACGAATTGCGTGTAAAATGCCCATGGGATCGTGTGCAGACCAACGAGAGTCTGCGACCCAACACAATAGAGGAAACGATGGAGCTGGCAGACGCCATTATGGCTGATAACAACGATGCCATTCGTAAAGAACTGGGTGACGTGTTGCTGCACATCGTGTTTTACGCAAAAATTGGTGATGAGAAGCAAAGCTTTGACATTGCCGATGTGTGCAATGCCCTGTGCGAGAAACTGATTTACCGTCACCCCCATGTGTTTGGCGACGACAAGGCTGAAACTGCGGCACAGGTGTTGCAAAACTGGGAGGTGCTGAAAATGAATGAAAAGGGCGGCAACAAGACCATACTTGCCGGTGTGCCCCGCAGCCTGCCCTCTTTAATCAAAGCCGAGCGTGTGCAAGAAAAGGCTGCCAACGTGGGCTTTGACTGGCAACAGCGCGAAGACGTGTGGGACAAAGTGAAAGAAGAGCTTGCCGAGGTAGAAGCCGAATTGCGTGCCAACGGCAACGATGCCGACCGTGAGGCAGAATTTGGCGACCTGTTTTTCTCGCTAGTAAATGCTGCCAGGCTATATGGTGTGCGCCCCGACAATGCCCTAGAACGCACTAACCGCAAGTTTATAGCCCGATTTAATTATGTAGAAGCAAAAGCTGCCGAACAGGGTAAGCACCTCAACGAAATGACACTTGAACAGATGGACGCCCTGTGGGATGAAGCCAAGGCTCTACACTTGGGCGAGCAACGGTCGGGAGAAGATCAATCATAAAAAGCAAACAGGACAAACACCGGCTGAAACATGGGCATGACAGTGTGTGTAACCGAGAAACCTAGCGTGGCACGAGACCTCGCCCGCATCGTGGGTGCTAAGGATCGACGTGACGGCTATTATGAGGGTAATGGCTACCAAGTGACATGGACTTATGGTCACTTGTGCGAACTCAAAGCCCCTCAAGATTACACCGACCACTGGAAACGGTGGTCACTGAGTGCACTGCCCATGATTCCAGCCCGATTTGGCATTCGCCTTAAGGACGACGAAGGCATCAAAAGGCAGTTCAGCGTTATTAAAACACTGATTGCCAACGCCGAGCAGGTGATCAACTGTGGCGATGCCGGCCAAGAGGGTGAATTGATTCAAAGATGGGTGTACCAAAAAGCAGCCTGCGACAAACCAGTAAAACGATTGTGGATATCCTCATTGACCGACGAAAGCATTAGGCAAGGGTTGCAACAGCTCAAGGCATCTGAAGAGTTTGACAAACTTTACCAAGCAGGGCTGTCGAGGGCTATAGGTGACTGGCTGTTAGGCATGAACGCCACCCGCCTGTACACCCTAAAATATTCTCGCTCGCGCGACGTGTTGTCGGTTGGACGGGTACAGACACCGACGCTAGCCATGATTGTGAACCGCCAGCGCGAAATCGAGAATTTTGAGCCACAAGACTTTTGGGAAGTCAAAACCGTATATCGCGATGTAAACTTCAATAGCACCAAGGGGAGGTTTAACGCCCAGGATGAGGCTGAAGCTGTGGTCGAACGCATAGCAGCCTTGCCTCTTGTAGTGACCAGCGTAGAAAAAAAGACTGGCAAAGAAGCTCCACAACGCTTATTTGACCTCACTAGCCTGCAAGTGGAATGCAACAAGCGGTTTGCTATGTCAGCCGACCAATCGCTAGGCATCATCCAGTCATTATATGAAAAGAAAGCGACAACCTATCCGCGTGTGGACACCACTTACCTGAGTGATGACATTTATCCACAAGTGACTGGCATCTTGCAAGCCATGCAACCCTATGGCAAGTTTACCGCCTCGTTACTAGCGCTGCCCAAACTGCCAAAGAGCAAAAAGGTGTTTGACAACAGCAAGGTCACCGACCACCATGCCATCATTCCCACTAACGTCAATCCCGCAACGGTGGCGATGACACCTGACGAAAAGCGAGTCTATCACTTGATTGCTATGCGCTTTATCGCCGCTTTTTATCCAGACTGCGAGTTTTCGACCACCACAGTCATGGCACAAGTGGGTGAACATCAGTTTAAGGCTACGGGCAAAGAGATTGTCAAACCTGGCTGGCGTGTGCTGCTAGACAAAGCCAGCGAAAAAACTGGCGACGATGAGAAAACCGATGATGAGACCACAGGGGGCATCATGCCACACTTCGAAAAAGGAGAAAGTGGACCACACAAGCCCACCGTGGTCAAGAAGACAACACAGCCACCCAAACCTTACACCGAGGGCACACTGCTGCGTGCCATGGAAACAGCCGGCAAAATGGTAGATGACGAGCAGCTGCGCGAAGCCATGAAGGAGAACGGCATTGGCCGCCCATCGACTCGTGCTGCCATCATCGAGACCTTGTTTAAACGACGTTACATCCGCAAGGAACGCAAAAGTCTGTTTCCCACCACAGCCGGCATGCAGCTTATCGACACCATCCATGAGCCACTGCTCAAGAGTGCCAAGCTCACAGGACTATGGGAAAACAAATTGCGTCGAATTGAGCGAGGTGAGTTCTCGGCAGCTCAATTCATCGATGAAATGAAATCTATGATTAGTGAGATTGTGCTCAACGTGTTGCGCGATAACAGCAGCGGGAGCATCAACATTGAGGCAGAAAAGCCCGTAGCACCCAAAAAGCCCACCAGCGGCAACGGTGAAAAGAAACCCCGAGCCAAGCGCACGACACGCATCGAAGATATTCCCTGCCCCGTGTGCGGCAAGGGACACCTGGTGAAAGGCAAATCTGCTTATGGTTGTAGCGAGTATCGTAACGGTTGCCACACCGTACTACCATTCAGCGACTATCCCGATGACCTCACACCAGGCAAACTCAAGACCTTGATAAAAAAGAACTTCAAACAAAGCAAATCATCATGAGCAACCAGGTGCAATATCTGTTAGCCGGCATTATCGTTGCCGCTGCCATCTTTGCAGTCATACGCACCATCGTGCGCACCGCACGCGGTAAACGGACGGCTATCAACACCTGCGCAAGCTGCAAACTGAAGGACTACTGCACACGACCCGAAAAATTTTCAGCAAAAAAATGTGTCGATAAAGTTGCACAAACCAAAAATTAGACGTAATTTTGTCCCGCAAATCGCAACAAGGTCGCTTGGATGAGTGGTTTAGTCACCGGTCTGCAAAACCGGGTACAGCGGTTCGAATCCGCTAGTGACCTCAATACAACATCGCAATTGGTTGAAAATCAGCTAGTTGCGATTTTTTATTTTGACAATCGCATACCCTATTGTTGTCCTAAAATTTTGATTTGCCATAAAACTCAGTGATTTTGAACAAAACTGCTCTCTGTCACTGATTAATCCGATAAAAATGTGTACCTTTGCGGCACAAAATCACGAATATTCGTTAAGGCTAAAATATATATCTAAATTATGGGAAAAAAAGCATTATTGATGATTCTCGATGGCTGGGGCGAGGGACCCTGCGGCCACAGCAATGCGATTTATAGCACGCCGACACCCTATCTTGACTTCCTGCGCAAAGCATATCCGCACAGTTCACTCAAGGCTTGCGGCGAAGACGTGGGCCTGCCCGATGGTCAAATGGGCAACAGTGAGGTGGGACACCTGAACATTGGCGGTGGTCGTGTCGTCTATCAGGACTTGGTGAAAATCAACAAGAGTATTGCCGATGGCAGCATCAAGCAAAACCCCGAGATTGTTAGTGCATACCGTTACGCTCAACGCACGGGCAAGGGGCTGCACATCATGGGCTTAACCAGCAACGGCGGTGTACACAGTTCGTTGCAGCATTTGTTTGCCCTATGCGACATCGCACACGATTACAAACTTGACAAGGTGTTCATCCATTGCTTTATGGACGGTCGTGACACCGACCCCGAGAGTGGTAAAGGCTTTGTCGCTGATGTCGAGCGTCATTGCGCTGAAACAGCTGGCGTGGTAGCCACTGTCACGGGACGTTATTATGCCATGGACCGTGACAAGCGGTGGGAACGCATCAAGCTGGCCTATGACTTGCTAGTAAACGGTGAGGGCAAGCGTAGCGATGACATGACACGTGCCATCCAGGAGTCATACGACGAGGGTGTGACCGATGAGTTCATCAAACCCATTGTTAATAGCACCGTTGACGGACGCATCAAGGAAGGTGATGTAGTTATCTTCTTTAACTTCCGTAACGACCGCGCCAAGGAAATCACCACCGTGCTTACCCAGCAGGACATGCCCGAGCAGCAGATGCACACCATAGCTCAACTGCAATACTACTGCATGACTCCCTATGATGCCTCATTCACGGGTGTACACGTGCTATTCCCCAAAGAGAATGTGAGTGACACCCTTGCCGAATATCTGTCGAGCCAAGGCAAGAAACAGCTGCATATCGCAGAGACTGAGAAATATGCACACGTCACCTTCTTTTTTAATGGTGGGCGCGAAGAGCCATTTGAGAACGAGGACCGCATCTTGGTGCCTTCACCCAAAGTGGCAACCTATGATCTCAAGCCCGAGATGAGCGCATTTGAAGTGCGTGACAAGCTGGTTGCAGCCATTGGGGGGCAAAAATATGATTTTATCGTGGTAAACTACGCTAACGGTGACATGGTGGGACACACAGGCGTTTACGACGCCATTTGCAAAGCGGTGTCCGCCATCGACCGTTGCGTACACGACACGGTTGAGGCTGCCCGCGCAGCTGGTTATGAGGTCATCATCATTGCTGACCATGGTAATGCCGACCACGCCATCAACAGCGACGGTTCGCCTAACACCGCCCACTCGCTCAACCCTGTGCCTATCATCTACGTGACTGAGAATCCAGAACTGATTATCAACACAGGCAGGCTCGCAGATGTGGCTCCTAGCATCTTGCAAATCATGGGTCTGCCACAACCTGCCGACATGACAGGTCATGGTCTAATCGACACGACGAAATAACGAGAAGTTTTATAGCCTCAGAAAAATTGGGCAGATAAGGCAGATTTCAAAAAATAAGAATCTGCTTTATCTGCCCAATTTGTGAGACTAATGCCTTATGCGACAGAATACCTTTCGGTGGTACTCAATGCATTAAATGGTCCGAATAGAAATTACTCGGGATTAGTATTCACTTCGTAAATGACCTGAGCAGCATTGCAAATGGACTCGATGGGCGAGTCGGCAGGAATATAGCTCTCAGTCGCAGCCATGTCGGGGTTAGTGTACTCATAGATGAGTTTGCCACCTTCACCGTAATAGGCAGCCTGAACAATGTTAAACTTATTCCACTCGTCTGTAAACTTGTAGAGTATCAGACGATAATAAACAGTCTGATCGAACTGGTTGGCACGCGTGTAGTAGTCACGAGCCTCAGGCACATCGAGGGTATAGCGGCACCACACAAGATAGCTCGTGCCATTGTCGGCAGTCTTGATATCGGTTTCGACGGCAGTGGTCTCGCCATTGCTCGATGAGAGATTAAACCACTCAGCATGCACTGCCTGGGGAGCTATAAGGGCGACAAGCGTCACCAGAGTCATCATCAGTCGTTTCATTGGTGTAAAAATTTATATGTTCGGTTAATATGGGGGCAAAGATAAAGAAATTATTTGATACAGACACAATTTTAACTAATAATAAGATAGGCAGAACGTATGCAGCGGTCGATTAAGATTTATGCAAATTTATAGATTAAAATACCATATTTGCTGAAAAACAATTCAAAACTATATACGAATTTAACATCTTTGTCGTTTAAAATAAAAAATAGACGAAAAGTTTCACGGTAAAAAATAAAGGGTTACAGGTTATGAAAACGATGAGGTATGTGATAGCCCTGCTGACAGTGTTGGCTGTGCTATCGTGCAGCAAAGACAATGGTTATGAGCCCATGATGCCTGGCAGCGAGGACATGACTGGTGGCAACGCAGGCGGCAGCACAACAGGTGCCACAGCTTCGATTGGCGACCTAACGTCGTTTGAGATTGTTGTTGACAGCACCACAGCGATCTCTGAGAGCGAGAGCATCAGTACCGACGATGAAGATTACGTGGAGAACAGCACGTTTGACAACGAAATCTACATCTACTACGATGGCAGCAATGCCACTGTGAATGGCAGTGTGAGCGGTGTGAGTGTGACAACCGATGGTGCACATGTGACTGTTAACTCTACTGTCAAAGGCGTGAGCTACACGCTGAGCGGTTCCAGCAGCAACGGCTCGTTCAAGCTGTATGGAGAAAAAAAGTATCAACTGAAACTGAATGGTGTTCACCTGACTAATCCTAACGGATCCGCCATTAACAGCCAGTGCGGCAAGCGTGGGTTCATCGTGCTGGTTGACGGAACAAGCAACTCGCTAACCGATGGCACAACATACAATGTGCCTGATGACGAGGACATGAAAGCAACGTTATTTAGCGAGGGCGAATTGTTGTTTAGCGGCTCTGGTCATTTAAAGGTGTATGCCAACTGCAAGGGCGGCATTACCAGCGACGACTACATCCTTTTCCGTCCAGGTGTCAACATCTATGTCAAGAACACAGCCAGCAATGGCATTAAGGCCAACGACGGCATTTACATGCGGGGCGGCATCGTCAATGTGGAGTGCAGCGGGGCGGCAGCCAAGGGCATGAAATGCGAGGGCGAAATTGTGTTTGACGGCGGGCGGTTCACAGCCATCACTACTGGTGGTGGTGAGTGGGACAGCGATGATAACGACGTGAGCGGCAGTGCGGGTATCAAGTGCGATAGCGTGCTCACTGTGAACGGCGGCGAAATCTATTGCAAGAGTACCGGTCAAGGCGGCAAGGGCATCAGCGGTGATGATGTGATGAACTTCAACGGTGGCACCGTCAAAATCATCACCACAGGCACTGTTTATAGCTATGGTCGCTATAGCACCTCGCCCAAAGGCATTCGCGGTGACAAAAATATCAACCTCGAGGGCAGTAAAATCATGGTGCGCACCACAGGTGGCGAAAACAGCGAGGGCATTGAGAGCAAGGCCACACTGACCATCAGCGACGGACAAGTGGAAGTGTATGCCTATGATGATGCCATCAATGCCTCAACCAACATCACCATTAGCGGCGGCAGTGTGTTTACCTATGGTATCAATAACGACGGCATCGACAGCAACGGCACACTCACCATCACTGGCGGCACCGTAATAGCCTGTGGCACCACTTCACCAGAAGAAGGGTTTGACTGCGACCAAAACACGTTCACCATCACCGGTGGCACCATCATCGGCATAGGCGGCACCACCAGCACCCCCACGAGCAGCAAAACCACTCAACCCGTGGCTATAGTGGGAGGCAGCGGTTTGTCGTCTGGCACCTATTTAGCATTAGCAGGCAACGACGGTAATAACATTTTTGCCTTTAACGTGCCACGCAATTACACCAGCTACACCGTGCTGATAAGCTCCCCTAGCCTCACCAAGGGCGGTAATTGCACATTAACCACCGGCGCGACCGTGAGTGGTGGCAGCAGCTTCGACGGACTGGTGACGGGTGCAACCGTGAGTGGCGGCAACACATTAGCGTCACTGACACTTAGCAACATCGTCACCACCTACAACTTCACCAACACACAACCTGGCGGTGGCGGCGGTGGTGGCAGAGGCTGGTAATATTCCACACCATCAACATCAAACCGAGCGGATGCCATTACAAGCATTCGCCCGGTTTGTTTTGTCGATGTGCGCTAACACGCATGCGTGTTGTCGCACTGGATATCAATTAATCTCTTACTTGATGCCCATCTTTTTGGCAATGTGAGCGGGAATGGCATCTTTGTGCACCAAGATGTTCATCGTCTTGGCACGGAAGAAAGCCTCACTGCAATAGAAGTAGCCTTCATAGAGCTGGTTGGTGTCCCAGCTGTTCTGCACCTTGAAATAGCGGTTACCCTTCTGGTCCACAGCCTTGCCCATGATGACCATGCCGTGATCGTCGGTAGTCTCTTTGTTGTCAAACATGGTTTGGCGTTCCTCTTGGGTCACCCAACGCTCCTCAACCGGACCCTTAATGTCCCATTTTTCTTCTTCACGGTCTTTGTCACTCAACTTAGCCCAGCGAGCCATGTCGCTGCCTTCCATGCTGGTGGGGTCTTTGTCAACGGGCAAAATTGCATAGCCCTTGCGCCACTTGAAGCCAGGTTCGCTCACATCTGCGCCCCAGGCAATGGTGTAACCCTTATCGATGGCGTTGTTGGCAATCTCCATCAACTCATCGATGGGCACATTCTGATAGCTAGACCACAGCCAGTTGTCGGCAACTTCCAAGATAAACGGCTGATAAAATGGATGATGAGTAAACGAGCAAATGGCTACATAGTCATCCAAGTTGATAGGCAAAGACTCTGCAAAGCTCTTCGGAGTATAAGTTTTACCTTCCCAAGTGAAAGTCTCAGGAAGTTTGCCCATATAACCATCGAGGATGCCTTTCACGCCCTCACGCCAAGCAGGAGTGAGCTTTTTGAGCTTGCGATCGTTGACCACACCCACATAGCCTTTCAGCAGGCTGGTGAGCTCACTGGTTTCAAACTTCTTGTCACCATAGGTCAAGCCTGTGTACACCTCATTGGGCACCATGCCATATTTGCCCCAAACATAGGGAACATCGGCAGCAGCGCCACCCTCAGCAAAGTTAATTTCGCCATCCATGCGGACATATTTGTCAGCCTTGTCCTGATAGCAGTGATAAACCACGAAGCCTTCGCTCAGGTGGATTTCTTTGCCTCCTTTACGCAAAATCTCATCCTCAAAAAACGAGTTGGTAGAATAGCACCAGCAAGTGCCTGACTTGTGCTGGTCTTTAACCGGCGTGTGCCTGATGACCTTAGTGTCAGTAAATTTAAACCCGGTGCTGTCGGGATCCACGATTTTATCATCGGCCCAAGCACCAAGGGCAACAACCGTGGCAAGCAGTGTAAATAATGATTTTTTTAACATAATGGTAATAATTATTATTAATGTTATAAGGTTGATTTAGTTGTTTCAGTCATTCTGGTTTGGTGCAAAATAGATATTTTGCTCACGCTCGACAATAAAAACGAGTTCTTATTGTGCCCACTCAACCGCAAAATTAAATATTTTGCTCACGCTCGACAATAAAAACGAGTTCTTATTGTGCTCACTCAACCGCAAAATTAATCATTTTTTCATAATTAAGCCCACTTTCGGTTGAAATTATTGCCAATTGTAACTAAAGTGACCAAAATGCGGCAACGGAATACAAAAAAGAAAAAGCTAGCAATTTCAATACTTGAACAGGCTTTTTTATAGTATTTTCTTGAAAAAAAGGCATCGAATTTTATTTTTTTATCTAAAAATTTTCTTGATTCAAAAAAATGTTATAATTTTGCCAACAATGGAGTGATTTGCTTCTGCAATTGACGACTTTCATCATCACATTCCTGATTGAAGAAAGGACTCAACCGTAGAAGGTAAATGAGATGTATGGATGAATCCGACAGAGGTCTATCAGAATTTTAATCTGATAGTGAATGTGGAACCGTGCGAACGACTACCACATTTGTGAAGTGGATCCGATTTATAGGACACAAGGATCAGGAGATCTGGTCGTTGTGTTTCTTTTTATATCCATTCAATTATATGGCACTAGCCAGGGCTCATATCAATCAGAATTTGGAATACAGGAATGGCTGCACATCGGCAGAAGCAAATTGCAGTACCAGCTGAACAAGAATCACAAACAGCAACAACTTAACAATCCACCATGATGAAATAAACCATTGTTTCGCCCGTTGCCACAACTCAGCAGGCACGAAATGGAAAGCGAACACGAGGGCTAACATCAAGCACCATGTGGAACGCTTCTGCAAAAAAACGGGGAAATAGGCAGTGTCGAACCTCGTAAACACACCTCCTATCACTTGCCATGCTGTATCGAACGAATCGGCTCGGAAGAACACCCACAACAGAGCCACCAGTGAGAACGTCATCAACCACGACACACATTTCACTGCCCAACTGTCTGATATGCGCTTGAGGGTAGGCATACACAGCTTGTGCACACATAGGGCAATGCCGTGTCCGGCACCCCACACCACGAATGTCCAAGCAGCCCCATGCCACAAGCCACCCAGCAACATGGTCACCATCAGATTAAAGTATTGGCGCACCTTTCCCTTGCGGTTACCACCTAGCGGAATATACAAGTAGTCACGCAACCAGAACGACAACGAGATGTGCCACCGACGCCAAAACTCGGTGACATTGAGTGAGCGATAGGGGAAATCAAAATTGATGCCCAAATCAAATCCCATGATAGCACCCAGACCTATTGCGATGTCACTGTAGCCTGAAAAATCACAATAGATTTGCATGGTGTAACCAAGCACAGCCATCAGCAATTCAACTCCCGTATATCCTCCAGGCGTACCAAAAGCGATGTCGTTATACTGGGCAATGTAATCAGCAAAGACTGCTTTTTTGAGTACACCCAGCATGATGAGCCATAGACCGCCATAAATCATCTCGCGTGTGGCAGGACGATTTTCACGCAATTGCGGCATGAAATTGACGGCTCGCACGATGGGACCAGCTACCAAGCATGGGAAAAACGATAAGAAAAACAGATAATCCCAAAAATCCTCTACGGGCTGCATTTTGCCCTTATAGACATCAACCACATAGCTGATGGTACGGAACGTGTAAAACGAAATACCCACCGGCAGCAATAAGTCAAGGGGCTGGAAATTATTGCCCACCAGTGCGCTAAAGTTCCACAAAAAGAAATTGCTATACTTAAAGAACACCAAAGTGCCTAGTGAAAGCACCAGTGAAAGCACTAGCCATGTCCGCCGCTGTCGCCTGCTCTCGGCGGCAACAATTCGCTGGGCTATCCACCAATCAATAAGCGAAGTGGCAACCAGCAATAAAAAGAACCAACCGCTTGATTTATAGAAAAAGAAGAGGCTGAAAGCAATAACAAATGCAACCATCTGCGTGCGCCGAGACTTAAGCAGCGCGTAGATTGGTATAAAAATGATGAACAACACCCAAAACAGCCCACTATTAAACATCATGGGCTCGTCGGGCGTATAGCTCAGCATGGACATCACACGCTGGCAGACGACAACAAAGTCGATTTGGGACAGGTCAGGCATATCAGCGGCTCAATTGACGGGTTGATAAACAACTATTTTGGTAGCCTTAGCCCTCTCTTTCAGCGGAGCATCGAGCCGGAACGGATACATACCTTTGGCAACAATCCACTTGCACACACGGTCGCACCATGCCGAGGCTGCTGCGCGTGTCGGATGCGCTCCGTCTCGGTTACGCTCAAACTGCTCGCCATTGCTCAGGTAAAAGGTTCCTTCGTCTAGCGTGTTTTGCAACATATCATTGATGCCCGTATCTGGCTTCCAGTTGGGCGGGCCTATCCACACAAACGGGATGCTGCCAATCTGTTGCAGCATGGTGTCTAGATAACGCTGGCGATTTTTCTGGATGTCTTTAACAAACAACTCGTTGGCACCCAAACATATAAAGATGTATGTCGGCTTATATTCGTCAATAAGTTGTTTCAACCTTCCTGACGTAGCCCAAATCTCGGTGCTGCTGCTATACCAAATGATGGTATATAGCTGATGACCATTTTGTTCACAATAGGCAGCTAATCGCGGACTTAGCCCCTCAAGCATTGAGTCACCGATGAACAATATCACCTGATTGGTTGTGTCCATAGGTGCTCGCCATCCCTTGGGGTGCCCCGTAGCACCAACCACCACCGTGTCGGCATCGTGGTCGGTGCTATCGTTGTCATGAAAGACCAGCAGGTCGTGAGCAAACGATGGCGTTTTCAAGTTAATGCCCATCACGTTCACCCCATCAGGAGCAAACGAAAGCGCAACAAAGATAGCCAGTGCTGTAACTAGCAGGGCTAGCAGCCCCCAGTAAGCTTTATTCATTAGCATGGAGCATCATGGCGAGCCTAAACAACCCTAGCCTGATGCACGTTTTTTTTTGATTTTTATAGTAATTAACCTTCCTCGACTCGTTTATTTACCCTTCAGCGGCGTAACACCAATGCCTGGTATGTCGTGCAGAGTGATTTTGCCATTCTCCACGGTCATGCCCGAGAAACGGTCGTTAGCAATCAGCAAATTGCCGTCGAGGTCAGCAAAATCAACCACTGGAGCCAAGTTAGCAGCAGCGGTAACAGCACACGAGGTTTCTGTCATGCAACCCACCATCACTTTCATGTCGAGGGCTCGTGCCAGGGTCACCATTTTATGTGCCTCGTGCAGACCTGTACTCTTCATCAGCTTGATGTTAATGCCGTCATACACGCCCTTGAAACGCACGATATCAGGCAGACGCTGAAAAGCCTCATCGGCAATCAGGGGCAGTGGTGAGCGTTCCCGCAACCATGCCGTTTCGTCAATCCAGGTCTTGTCAAATGGCTGTTCAACAAACAGGCAGTTGCGCTCTGCCAACCAATTGCACATTTCTAGGGCATACTCTTTGTTGTTCCATCCCTGGTTGGCATCCACGCAGATGGGCACATCAGGCATCATCTCACGGATAATCTCGATGGTTTCCTGGTCACGGTCCAAACCCATTTTCACCTTAATCAATTTATAGGGACGGGCTTCTTCGACCTTTTGGCGCACCACCTCGGGGGTGTCGATGCCTATCGTGAAACTGGTCACCGGCGTTTTGTCAGGATTATAGCCCCAGATTTTGTACCAGGGTTGGCCCATAATCTTGCCCAGCAGGTCATGCAGGGCGATATCAACGCTTGCCTTAGCAGCGCGATTACCATCGGCTACATGATCGACGTAGTCTAAAATGTCCTCCATCTGGAACGGATCACGGAACTGACCCAAATCCAGCTTGTTCAAGAATGCGGTCACGCTATCAACACTTTCGCCCAGATAGGGAGGCATCGACGCCTCGCCATAACCAACGATGCCGTCATATTCCAGTTTCACCTGCACATCGGGCGTGGTGGTGCGGCTATAACGGGCCAAGTTAAAGGCATGACGCAACTTCAACTCATAGGGGAAAAACGAGAGTTTCAGCGTTCCAGTCTTAGCTACTTGATTGACACGTTGCGGCACACGCTTTTTTGAAGCAGCCTTTTTAGGCTTACGCGCCATGGCGTTCAAGCTTGCCGGTGCTGCAGCTGCAATTGCAGTCAGGCCTAATCCTGTTATGAATTTTCTACGATTCATTATTATTCTCTGTTTATATGTGATTTTTAAATTTGGTTGCTTCTTCAAAAATACCACGGGTGGTTGCGCACGGCGATAATGCCAGCCTCGCCTACCCTACCCTTAATACGGCTTGCGCTTAATGGTGAGTACAGATAGCTACTGCTATTGGCATCTAGGCTATTGATTTTCACTTGGCCTGAGCAATGAATATAGTTGCCGTCACGCAGGTAGATGCCAACGTGGGTCACTTTGCCCGTCTTGCTGTTGCCAAAGAACAACAAGTCACCCGTCTGATACTGATGCCAATCACCGCCCCGCATCACCTGACCATATAATGCCTGTTGCGAGGCATCACGTTGCAAAATGATGCCATTGGAGAAATAGCATACCTTGGTCAGGCCCGAGCAATCAGTCACCTTGGTGCTGGTTCCGCCCCACAGATAACTAGAGCCCATCATGCGCCGTGCCGTTTTTTCAATTTGGGCTGCATCAAAGTTTTGCTGGCTCCATTGTTCAAACTCAGCCACCATTTTTTTCTCCACATAGCCTGTGCGGCCGTCAGGAGTTTCTAGCTTTAGCCAACCGGCTTGCTCACCAGCTAGTTCCAAAATGTTGCCCATCACCAAGTCACTCACCGTCTCATCACCGCCAGGCACAGTCACCAGGCGCGTGTCGTATGCTGTGACTATGTATCGCTTTGCGGCACGCCACTGTGTCAGTTGGTCGCTAGTCTTATATGCCAATGAGCTTTCGGGCACATAAGCAATATAGTCGTCAGGCATCTGCACACGGCACCATTCACCGTCCACTTGCAACACCTTGACGGGCATACCCATAATACCCTGGGTGGCGATTTCAGCACTATGCTTGGGTGCTGTGCGCAAGGTGGCAATGCTCAACTTGATTTGAGCCCAACGCTTGCCGGCTGGCACCTTGTTCTCAAGCACGGTCAGACTGCTCATGGTTGGGGCATAGCCAGCTTTGCGCAGGGCTTGTTCAATAGCATTTGCCTGCTGTTGAGTTCCCACCGTGCCGGTCACACTGCATTTGCTGCCCGACTTTTGGCTAGCTTTCACATCTTGCCATACGGCAGTGCGCCCGTCAGACGCAATTTGTTTTTTCACACTTGCCAGAACCTCAGTTGGGGTTGCGGCTGTTGCCGTTATTGCTGCCAGCACTAATGCCAGCGTCATCATGAATTTGCGCATAATCATGGGTTTATCGGGGTTATTGAGTTCACTTGCAAATGGCTGTCCCATTTGTCATAAAACAAGTTGCCTTTACGCCATTCCACTTCGCCCGCTTGTGCGTCAACCGTCTCGCTGCGGATGAAGGTCTTAGGCGGGTCAAAGCTATCGCCCACACCCTCGTTGGCTGCCAGGCGATACAAGTCGATGCCTGTGGCATAATAGTCATTCATGGGCGTGCCGACGGCACTGCGGCCAAACGATGGGTCGGTGGGAATCCAACCGATGCCCTCAAAATAGGTTTCAGCCCAGTCGTGGTAGTTCTCCTCGCCAGGATGCAACATGAAACCGCTTTCCCAACGTGCCGGAATGCCCAGCGAGCGCACCAATGTGATGTAGAGCAAAGCCACTTGACCACAATCGCCATGACCATTTTCAAGCACATATTGCGGGATGTTGGCAATGGTGCTATATTCACGTGCACCAGCCCATGGCAGTGTCCGCCCTATCCACTCATATATCATCGCTGCTTGCAGCACGGGGTTCTGCTCGTCACCAACAATTTCACGTGCCTTGGCTCTCATTTCTTCTGTGATGATTACATGACGCGGCTCGTCGCTAGTGTAGCGTTTATATAGCTCGCTATCTTTATCATAGGGTTCAAGCATTGCCAGCAAATCTTGCTGTGCGATGTGACGCTCACCCACATCATAGCTAAAGGTATATTCAAAATGTGTCGGCTTGCCTTTCTCGGCAACAGCCTCCATATAGACGGTGTGATGCAGGCTGCCCTTGCTATGTGTCACAGGGCGATTACTGGTTTCAAGACGGATATTGCGCTGCCGCACATTCTCATAGGGGAATGGCATCCACACACGCAACGTCTCGCCGGCTGGCACCGCATCGGCTTCCACATCAAGTGTGAACGTGATGTTTACGTGCCTCCAATCACGCACGCCGTTAACATCGGCGGGCGTGTGCATCGCCTCCAAATAATATTTGCGGCGCACCTGATAGCTCTCGTCACGGTCGGCGGCATTTTGGGCAGCAAACTCGTCGCCTAGCAACCACAGGTTGCGCACACTTTTGCGAAACCACATTTCCTTGCCATCGATAGTCATCACCTCCAATTTGCGTGTCTGCTTCCAGCGTTCCACCTGTTCGGTGGTGACATCAGGCATCTTTTCTTTGATCAACTTCAAGCCCTCGGCTGGCGTGAGCCTGAAGTCGTTGCGGATGCGTTGCATAATCGTTTGCAGGCTGTCGATGCGCACCGCATCGGCTTGCCGAGTGGCGCGAGGCAGTTTACGCATCATCTGCTCTGCACGGTTAAACTCACCATTGGCGATGCATTCATCCACCTGTTGCTGCCACGACGGATTGCCAGCCACAGCACTCCCTGCTAATGCAAGGGCTGCCCATAATGTGTAAATTCGTTTACGACTCATCATATCGTTTTGTCACGATTGGTTCTACAGTGGGGACATAAGCCTCATGATTAAGTCTTAAGACCTTAACCAAATTAATCAGCCCTCACTTATCTGCAAAGTTACGCTTTTTTTTTCAATTTGCAATTGTTGGCAGGTAACTTATTAAATATTTTGCTCACCCTCGGCAAAATAGACTGAGAGGCTAAACCAGCATTTTCACTCACACTGGTCATGAAAATGTAGTAGAGCTGCTTTTTAATCTGCTCGAATTGCGTGAACTAAAAAACCCTAAAGCCCTATTTATCCTATCAGCTACAGCTCTGCAGCTTTAAGTTTCTCGGCATTTTCGGCAACTATCAGATGGTCAATGCAATCTTGTATGTCACCATCCATAAAGGCAGGCAGGTTATAGACGGTGTAACCGATACGATGGTCGGTGATGCGGCCCTGCGGATAGTTATAGGTACGAATCTTGGCAGACCTGTCACCCGTCGAGACCAGGGTTTTGCGGCGCGAGGCGATGTCTGCCATATATTTCTGATGCTCATGGTCATAGATAAAGGTGCGCAACCGCGCCAATGCGCGTTCCTTATTCTTAGGCTGGTCACGCGTCTCGGTACACTCAATCAAGATTTCTTGCTGTTCACCGGTGTTGGGATTGGTCCACATGTAGCGCAGACGCACGCCGCTGTTCACCTTGTTCACGTTTTGTCCACCGGCACCGCCGCTGCGAAATGTGTCCCACTTGATTTCACCCTCGTTGATGTGCACATCAAATGGCTCAGCCTCGGGCAGCACTGCCACACTAGCTGCCGACGTGTGTATGCGGCCCTGCGTCTCAGTAGCCGGCACTCGTTGCACCCGATGCACGCCCGACTCATACTTGAGTGTGCCATACACACCACTGCCTGTGATGCTGAACACCACCTCCTTGAAACCGCCTGCCGAGCCCTCGCTGCAACTTGACATCTGCACGCTCCAGCCCTTGCGCTCACAATAGCGGGTGTACATACGCGCCAGGTCGCCTGCAAACAGGGCAGCCTCGTCGCCACCAGTGCCACCGCGTATCTCCAGCACCACATTTTTACTGTCCTCTGGATCCTCAGGTATGAGCAGCAACTTAATCTCCTCCTCCATCTGTGGCAGTTTGGCTTGATTAGCGTCAATTTCCTCGCGAGCCATTGTCCGCAGTTCCTCGTCGTTCTCAGTGTCGAGCACGGCATGAGCCTGCTCGATGTCCTCAAGCGTCTTGCGATATCGATTGGCGGCATCGAGCAACGTTTCTAAGCTCTTGTATTCACGCGTCAGCTTCACATATCGCCGTTGGTCGGCAATCACATTGGGATCGGTGATTAGCGTGCCTATCTCTTCAAAACGGGCATCGAGCCCCTCAAGGCGTTGCAGCAGTGGTGATTGTGGCATATCTCTGATGTTCCTCCTCCCGTGGGTTTAGTGATTGTTGATGTAGTCAAACACCATGTCATAGGCTGCATTGACTAGCCCCATGCGGTCAATATCGTTGCGGGTGCTGAACAGCAGTAGCAATAGGTCGCGCTCAGGCACCTTGCCGGCATAGATGGTGAATCCACCATTGTCACCCGTGTGATATACCGTGGTGGGACGACCAGGCAAGTCCTGCACAAAAAAGCCATAGCCATAGCCTGTGTGTGGCTGGTAGCCATAGTCGGCATCAGCGGGAATCACAATCCACGGCGTGTAGGCAAGCCGCTTGCTGGCAGCAGTCCACACCACATTGTCGCGCAACGCGCGTTCCCAGCGCACAAAATCGTCAATCGAGCAGTAGAGACCACCATCCGCCTTAGTCGCAAAAAAGCTCTCCTCGCCATAGTCAAACTCGCGCCAGCCACCCTTGCCGTCAGGCTCATAGCCGTGTGCCATATTGGCGATGTCGCGTTGGGGCTCAAAAAATTGCGCCGTCGCCATGCCCGCGGGTGTAAAGATGTGCTCACGCATATAAGTCTCATAAGGGACACCAGTCACACGCTCTACCAGCTGATAAATGAGCTGGAATGTGGGGTTGATATACTCATATTGCGTCCCTGTTGCAAAATTCAGGTGGTCAAGCGTGCGCATATATTGCACACTCGCCACATCGGTGGCATGCAGCACAAAGTTGCGGTCATCACGCGGACGAGCATCGGGGATGCCCGACGTGTGGCTCATGATGTGGTGCAGCGTGATGTCCTTGAAAAAGGGAGCCTTAAACTCAGGGAAAAACTTTGACAACGGGTCAGTAAGTTTCAGTGCCCCCTGCTCAGCCAGTTGCAGCACAGCCACTGCCGACAGCTGCTTGGTTACTGATGCGATGCAAAAGTTGGTGCGCAACGTCACAGGTTGCCGTGTCTCCATGTCAGCCACGCCCCAGCAACGGCTATAGAGCGTATCATTGCCTTGCATCACCAGCATGGCAGCACCTGGAGCATCAGCGTCGCTAAACGTCGCGCCCATCAGCCTATCAAGACTAGACACCAATTGACTCTTATCTCCTGCCAGTGCACCTGCCACGGCTAGCACCGCAGCACTTACCGAAATCAAAATCCTCCGTATCATGCCGCAAAGGTAATGCTTTTTTTTTGACACGATACCTCATTTTTAAATTTTATATGTGACGACGAATGTACAGAAAGTCGAGACAGCAACTATGGTTGAAAAAATTGATGCTAATCTATTTTTGGCAAGGTTGCCAAAATCTCATGCTTAAAATTTCTGGTATTAACTTTGCAAACACAATAACTTTTAAATTACCATTACAATGAATATTTTATCAGGAATTTTATGGGGATTAGCATCACTTGCTGTTCCTCTTGGTTTTGCACTTTTTTGTGCATGGGCAGTTGCAGAAGGGTTTAAACACAAAACATTAGAAGAAGAGCTTTTTCGTAATAAACCCATTGTTTGGGAAGATGTAGATGATGAAGCCCTCTTTGAGCCCTTACCTGAAGAAGAATACAACAAGATGATACTTGATTATGTCGAAGCAGAGATAGAGGCAGAACGTCTTGAAAAACAAACTAATAAATTAACAACCATTTAACTACAGTGTCAGCAAATATCACCTAACTTTGTGGTTGTCAAAAAACTCAGTAGATTAAAAAAAGGGTAGAAAAAATAACACTTGGATTTACTATTGTAATTTTTATTGCAATGATTTTGTTATTAATTGCTTCTGTACCTTACTTTGATTGTGTGTACATTTTACCACCAGATATTTAATTAAAATAGACAAAACGATGAAACAAATATTATCTTTGCACAATTCAATAAAGAGACAATCGAATTATAGAAACCAATTTTTCAAAAAAACAAATTATCAAAGATGAAAAGGAATAAATTTATTTGTTTGACAGCCATTTGTATGCTCGTCATGATGGGGTTCGCATCGTCAAGTTGCCACAAGACTCGCAAGTATCAAGAAGTTATCCAAAACACCCCCAACATCACGAAGGGCAAAGTCAACACAGTGGAGGGCATCATCCTGCACCACACCGCATCCAGCACTGTCCAGCGTGCCATTAGCAAACTACGCGCATCAGACAGCAACGTCAGCAGTCATGTGGTTATCGACACCGACGGAACGCGCTATGTGCTTGCGTCGCCCGACAAAGTGACCTGGCATGCAGGCAAATCCCGCATGAACGGCAGGGAAAACTGCAACGACTTCACCATCGGCATTGAGTTCCAGGGCAACACAAGCGAAATTCCACCGAGCCCAGGGGACTCACTGACACAGGACCAAATCAACAGTGGCATTGAGTATCTGCTGCCCATCATCAAGCAGTATAACATTCCCCTAGAAAACATCGTCACCCACGAGCAGGTGCGCACAGCCTACTTGAACGCACATCCTAACGATACCATCACCCCAACCAAAGAAGATCTTTCTCCCAGGGAGTACGCCCGTTTCATGAAAGCCCTGAAAGCTGCCATGTAAAATCGCTATAAGCGCATGCATTTTAACTAAAATGAAGCCTGATTTTGTAAAAAAACGGTCAAAAAGTTTCGTAATTCAAAAAAAGGTGCTAAATTTGGTGGTTAAATGTTTAACGTCAAGCGCCACGTTGGCGGTTGAAACTAAAAAGAGTAATGATAATGGAACCGCGTGAACAATCTGAATCGATGAACAAAATCGAGAAAGATCAAATCTTGGACAATGTGACTGGACAAGAGGTCCAGCCCGCCGTGAATGAAGAAAAAGTTAACAACGACGATGCAGCCAAGCAGGATGCCCCCGTAGCAGCCGAAGCCGCACCGGCAGAGACAAGTGTAGCCGAAGAGGCCCCAGAGGCAGAGGCTCCCGCCCTCGCCGAGGATGAGGCAGCCACACAGCCCGCCGGCAAACGCAGACTAGACTTGACCGGCAAGAGCAAAGGTGAGCTGGTAGAGGCGATGCGGCAACTGGCATCACAGCCCATCGAGCAAGTGAAAGATGAGGTGCAAGCCATCAAGGCTGCCTTCTTTGCCATTCGTCGTGAAGAGATTGCACGCGAGAAGGAAGAATTTTTGGCAAAAGGCAATGAGGAGAGCGCCTTTGCTGCACAAGACGATGAGGACGAGAACAACTTGAAGGAGTTGCTCAACGTGCTTAAGGAAAAGAAAACAGAATATAATGCAGCACAAGAGGCCAACCGTGAAGCCAACTTGGAAAAGAAACGGAAAATCATCGACCTGATTAACGAAATCGCCAACGACCCCGACAACATCAACCGGCAATATAACCGTGTGAAGCAGCTTCAGCAAGACTTCAAGGAAACTGGCGATGTGCCTGCCAGTGCCGACACCGAGGTGTGGAAGGAATTTCAGCGGGCAACCGAGCGGTTTTATGACGTGCTGAAGATGAACAAAGAGCTGCGCGACTATGATTTTAAAAAGAATCTGGAACTCAAGCAGCAGCTATGCGCCGATGCCGAGGCACTCAACGAGGAAAACGACGTGGTGGCAGCATTCCGCAAGTTGCAAGAGATGCACAACAAGTGGCGTGAGATAGGACCCGTTGCCAAGGAGCTGCGCGAGGAGCTGTGGGCAAGGTTCAAAGCCGCCAGCAGCATCATCAACAAGAAGTACCAGACGTTTTTCGAGGACCGCAAAGCCACCGAGAAAGAGAATGCCGAGGCCAAAGAGGCATTGTGCGAAAAGATTGAGCAAATCAAGACCGATGACCTCAAGACCTATAGCCAGTGGGACGAGGTGACCAAACAAATCATCGCCTTGCAGGACGACTGGAAGAAGCTGGGCTATGCCTCGCGCAAAGCCAATGCAGCACTGTTTGCCCGATTCCGCAAATCATGCGACGACTTCTTTGAAAAGAAGGCAGCATTCTTCAAGAGCATGAAGGAGGAAATGGCAGCCAACCTTGCTAAAAAGACAGAGCTGTGTGAACGTGCCGAGGCACTAATGGACTCGACCGAATGGAAGGAGACCACCGACAAGCTGGTCGAGCTGCAAAAGGAATGGAAGACCATTGGTCCCGTAGTGAAAAAGCACAGCGATGCCGTGTGGAAACGGTTTATCGCAGCATGCGACCACTTCTTTGAGCAGAAAAAACAAAAGACCACCAACATACATGCCGTTGAGCATGACAACCTGAAAGCCAAAAAAGAGCTTATCGCAACGCTCAAAACCACAATTGAAGAGGGTGCCGACGATGCCGCACAGCGCGTTCGCGACCTGATGGACAAGTGGCAAGACATAGGTCATGTGCCCTTTAAGGAGAAAGACAAAATCTTTGCACAATATCGTGAGCTCATCGACCAAGCGTTTGACAAGCTTGACATGCGCGGCACACGCTCAAATGCGTCTGACCGCCCTGCCCGCGGTGAACGCCGCTCAACGGGTGGCGATGCCAACCTGAGCCAACGTGACAAGCTGGTGCGTGCCTATGAGCAACGCGTGAACGACCTCAAGACCTTTGAGAACAACGTGGGATTTTTGAAGGCTCGTTCAAAAAGCGGCAACTCACTTGTGCAAGAGATGGAAAAGCGCATCGAGGGCCTGAAAGAAGAAATTGCCGATCTGGAGAAGCGCATCAAAGAACTTGACGCCAAGTGATAGCGTCATCGCAACTCATGTAAACACCGCACTAGGGGGTGATGTTTGTACCACACCCCCTTAGTGTTTGGTCATTTTTTGACGACTAATCATGACCAACGCACCCAAATGAAAAGCAAAGGCCGCTACGGACAATTCATTAGATTAATTTTCAGCATTATCGATTTGCTGATTATTAACATTGTGTATCTCTCGACACACCTGTGGTGGAATGTTGACACCGCAGGCGGTGAGGGTTTTTACACCCGTGCGGCACTGCTACTGCTGAACATAGCCCAGATGGTGTGCATCTATTTTTATAGCGACATCCATGAGCGGCGTGTGTTCTATGCAGACAAAGTGGTGAGTCGGGCTTTGCAATCGACGTTGCTGCACGCTGCCATTTTTATTGTCCTATACACCTTTTTGGGTCTGCCCGATGTGCCATGGGAGTTGTTGCTAGGATTCTATGTCACCTTATTTATCGCCATATCAGGATGGTGGGTGCTATCGAGGCAACTGCTCAAGTTGTACCGCACACGCGGTTTCAACTTCAAGCGAGTGATTGTGATTGGCGGCGGCACAGTGGGCGTGCGACTCATCGACGAGATGCTGGCAGACCAGGGTTATGGCTATCACATTGTTGGTTTTTTTGACGACAACCCCAGGTCACGCTCGGTCACAGCCTATCAAGGCACGCTTGCCGATGTTGAGCAATTTGTCAAGACACATCTGGTGGACGAAATGTTCTGTGCCGTCCCTGACGATGGCAACCAGCAAGTGGCGACCATGATACGCATTGCCGACAACAACGCTGTTGACTTCTATTATGTGCCCCAATTTGGACGCACCGTCACCCGCCAATTTGAGCTGAGCTCAGTGGGCGACGTTCCCATACTGGCAGTGCACCCCTACCCGCTTAAAAATCCCATCAACCGCTTTGTTAAGCGAGCCTTTGATTTGCTGTTCTCGACCATTGCACTGATTTTGTCGCCCATCGTCGTCATACCCATAGCCATAGGTATCAAGCTCTCATCACCTGGTCCAGTCTTTTTTGTCCAGCAACGTACAGGATATCGAGGACGGGCTTTTAACTGCTATAAATTCAGGACCATGCGTGTCAATGGCGAGAGCGACACGCGCCAAGCCTCAAAAGGTGACCCTCGTGTCACTAGGTTTGGAAATTTCTTGAGGCACACTAGCCTTGACGAGTTGCCACAATTCTATAATGTGTGGCTAGGTGAGATGAGCATTGTTGGCCCACGCCCGCACATGGTGGCACAAACCGAGATGTATAGCGAGCTCATCGACAAATACATGCTGCGGCACACCATCAAGCCTGGCATCACCGGATGGGCTCAAGTGAGAGGCTTCAGAGGGCAAACAGAAGAGTTGTGGCAAATGGAAAAGCGTGTCGAATATGATGTGTGGTATGCCGAAAACTGGAGTCTATTTCTAGATTTAAAAATCATTGTACGCACCATCTGGAACGTGTTTGCAGGAGACAAAAACGCGTTTTAACAGCACCAAGCACCTCGCCCTATGGACAACGAGAAGCTCAAAAACAAGGCATTGGGCATCCTTAAGCAATGCTACGGTTACACCAGTTTTAGGGCAGGTCAATGGGAAATTATTGAAAACACCTGTAAGGGTGGAGACAGCATTGTGCTTATGCCCACCGGCGGTGGCAAATCGCTCTGTTATCAGATGCCCGCTCTCATGAGCGACGAGGGGTGCGCAATAGTGGTGTCGCCACTACTCGCCCTCATGAACGACCAGGTCAACGCTTTGCTGGAGTGCAACATTCCGGCACGTTGTCTCAACAGTGAGCAAAGCGAAGCCTATAACAGAGAAACCATTGATTTGCTGTCGCGGGGCATGGTCAAGCTGCTATACATCTCGCCCGAAAAATTGCTTTCAGAGCTTGACCGCTGGTCGCCTGCCGTCACACAGCGCATCATGCTATTTGCCATCGACGAGGCTCACTGCATATCGCAATGGGGACACGACTTCAGGCCTGAGTACACCCAGCTGGGACTGCTCAAGCAGCGCATGCCACAAGTGCCAATTATGGCACTCACAGCCACTGCCGACCGCATCACACGTGATGACATAGCCAAACAACTGCATATCCCAAACGCAAAATTGTATGTCAGTTCATTTGACCGGCCTAACATTTCACTGAATGTGGTGCAAGGCAGCACTGGCAAACAAAAGACACGCAACATTGTCCAGTTCATCAAGCTGCACCAAGGCGAGAGTGGCATCGTGTACTGCCTGAGCCGCAAAAACACCGAAAAGATGGCAGAAAATTTGCGGCAAGCAGGAATCAGCGCACAAGCTTACCACGCAGGAATGACCACCCAGCAAAGGCGGCAGGTGCAAACGGCATTTCTGTACGATGAGCTGCAAGTGGTGTGCGCCACCGTTGCCTTTGGTATGGGCATCGACAAAAGCAATGTGCGTTTTGTTGTCCATAGCAACATGCCGCGCAACATCGAGAGCTATTATCAAGAGATAGGACGAGCCGGTCGCGACGGCATGCCAGCCGATGCCCTGATGTTCTACAACTATGGCGACATCGTCACACTGCGTGAGTTTGCCATGCAGTCTGGACAATCATCGGTCAACCTGGATAAGTTGCGGCGCATGCAGCAATTTGCCGAAAGCAGCATTTGCCGACGCCGTGTGCTGCTCAACTACTTTAACGAACGCTACGACCACGATTGCCACAATTGTGACATCTGCCACAATCCGCCACAACGCTTCGACGGGACCACCCTTGCCCAAATGGCACTGAGTGCTATGGCAAGAACTAACCAGCAGATAGGTATTTTCACCCTTGCCGACATCTTGCTCGGCTGGCGTAAGGCCGAAATCGTCAGCCACGGCTATGACCAGCTTAAAACCTTCGGTGTAGGCCGTGACCTGACCGTTGCACAATGGAATGCCTATCTGCTGCAAATGCTGCAATTGGGATTGCTCGAAGTGGCTTACGACGAAAACAATCACCTGAAAATCACAGATTACGGTAACGACGTGCTCTACGGCAAGCAGCAAGTGCAGCTCACCAAATTAGCAGAACGGCACTTCAATCAGCCAACACAACGCCCCAGCCAGCCACAAATCCTTCAAATTGATGAGGCAAGTCAGGACACTGAGCCCGCTATCGACCAACCATTATATAACAAATTGCGTGACTTGCGCAAAGCCATTGCAACAGCGAGCAAAATTCCACCCTACATGGTCTTTAGCGATAAGACACTTGCCCAGTTGGCACGTGTTCGTCCAACCGACCAAGCAGACTTTAGCAACATTTATGGTGTTGGAGAAATCAAATGCCAAAAATATTGGCGACCGTTCACCGCACTCATCCGCCAGCACTTGCAACAGACTGGGCAACAGCCATAAACCACCAAATTCAGGCGTTGCGCAGCAACAAGCGTTTAAAGCTAGTGAAACCGTTATTCATGTGTTTCACCATCAGTTTGCTGCCCAATCGGCGAGCCAACTGCGGCGGCAGCGGCACAGGCGTCTCGACAATGCGCTGCATCGTGTCCTGCAATTTTGCCGGATGTGCTGTGGCTAGGGATACCCCAATTTCGCCTGGCTGCAAGTCTTGCTGTAGGGCACGATAGGCCACCGCGCTATGCGGGTCAAGCAAATAGCCCTCGTCGCGATAGGTCTCAGCTATCGTTTCAACGATATCGCTATCGTTATAACTATAAGCATGTATGTGGCGGCACACCTCGTCATGACTGCCAAGCAAAGCCTCAATTCTGCCAAAGTTGGTGGGATTTCCGGCATCTAGCGCCGGTGCAATACTCTTCACCGTTGGCTTTGGCACAAATTTTCCCGTCTTCACATAATTATAGAAGATGTTGTTTTGGTTTTCAACCGAGACAAATCGTTTCACCGGCAAGCCCATGCCTTGCGCCAGTAGCCCCGATGCCAAATTTCCAAGATTAGAACAGGGCACGGCAAACACCAGTTGTGATATATCCTCGCCCAGCTTCACCAGTTGTGCCACAGCCCAATAATAATAAAACACTTGTGGAATCAGCCGAGCCACGTTAATAGACGTTGCGCTGGTCAAACGCATTTGGCTGTTCAGCTCATCGTCCATAAACGCCTTCGCGACCAGCGATTTGCAGTCATCGAATGTGCCGTTCACTTCTATGGCTGTCACATTCTCTCCAAGCGTAGCGAATTGAGCCTGCTGGATGATGTTGACCTCGCCGCGCGGATAAAGGACATAGACGTTTACGCCTGGCATGCCCATGAAGCTGTTGGCAACAGCACTACCCGTGTCTCCACTGGTAGGGACAAGCACGTTGAGCGTTGTCCACTCTGGGTGGCGGCTGCGATAATAATCTAGCAACCGAGCCATAAACCTGGTTCCGACATCCTTAAACGCCATAGTGGGACCATGGAACAGTTCCAGCACATACCTGCCACTAGGCATGCGCACCAGCGGTATATCAAAATCCAGCGTCTGATAAACGATGTCGTGAAGCACATCGGCATCCACATCGCCTTGCAGCGCAAAAGCGGCAATGGCATAGCCCACCTCCTGCAAGGTCATTTGCGACATGTTGCGCAAGAATGCCTGAGGCAACTGTGGCAACGTCTCGGGCATGTACAAGCCACCATCGGGAGCTAATCCCTTAATCACCGCCTGCTCCAGCGTGGCGGTAGTGGTGCGGTTGCTAGTGCTATAATAAGTCATCTATCGTCAGTCAACAATCACAGTGCCAATGGCATCGGGGTTAAAAGTGTTTTTCACCCACACGGGGATGTGCCGGCCTGCCACGGGTGCGATGGTGGGAGCATAAATGACCTTGGCACCGGCATCACACATCTGCTGTGCCTGGGCATAGGTCATGCGCGGAATCACCTTTGCATCAGGGTCTTTTCGGGGGTCAGCAGTCATAAACCCATCCACATCGGTCCAAATCTCCAATGCCTCGGCATCGAGCAACGCTGCCAAGATGGCTGCGGTGTAGTCGCTGCCACCGCGCCCCAGGTTGGTCACCTGATTGGTCGCCGTGTCGCGCGAGATGAACCCTTGCACCACGTGTACCCCACCCGATTGCACATCCTTAAAGTCGTGTTGCACCAGTCGAGCCGTCTCATCCCAATCTAGCACTCGCCCGCCTTGGTCATCGGGTGTGGTGCGCATGAAGTTTAGTGCCAAGTGAGGCACGGCATCGGCAAACATGCCACTGACGATGATTGACGACAGCAGCTCACCATGAGCCACAATCACATCGCACAAAGCCATGCGCTCAGCATCATCAGACAGCTGGCTAGTAGCCAACATCTTGTAGTATTGTGCAAGATGTCCGTCAAAAAATGCGTCAACCCCCTTGTGGCAATTGTCACGCATACTCTCAATCACCACCTCGCTAATGGCATCGTGGTGGCGCTCCTTGGCTTGCCGCAGCACCATCAGATAGCCTTCGTCGTGCTGCTGGGCTTGCTCACACATGGCTAGCAACTGGTTGGTGAAGCCACCCATAGCCGAGACCACGACCACCACAGGGTGCTGCTGGGCCTCTACTACATCTTTCACATTGCGCAGGCTGTCGCCGCTTCCGACCGACGTCCCGCCAAATTTCATCACCTTCATGGCTTGTGATTTTATGGTTCTCAATTTATCATATAACGTGAAAACATCAATTTTATTAGTACTTTTATTCTCCGCCTGCAAGTTTTTTATTATTTTTGCCATCACAATGGACGAGTTGGAACGCGACATATTCAACCTCAACGACACGCAGCCCATGCCCACCAGAGGCTCGCTACTGGTTGCCAAACCCACTGTGGGCGACTTCTTCTTCAAGCGGTCAGTCGTCGCCATCGTTGACCCCGACGAGGGCGATGGTGCTATGGGTGTGGTAGTTAACCACTACACAGGCTACAATCTGCGCGACGTGATGCCCGACGTGGACACGGCAGAGGAGATTCCCCTGTTTCTGGGCGGTCCTGTGGGCACGCAGATGTTGTTTTATATGCACACGCTGGGTCCAGACGCAATCCCCGACTCTACCCTGCTTGCCGATGGCGTTTACTTTGGCGGGCAGTTTGACGCGCTCAAGCACTATTTGGAACTGGGCTTGCCCGTTGCCGGTCGCGTGAAGTTCATCGTGGGCTACAGCGGATGGCACAACGGGCAGCTAGCTAGTGAGCTCAACCAGCACGACTGGGCTGTGATTGATGCCGCTAGCCGCGAACTGCTCATCGACGAGGGTGACGACACCCTGTGGCGGTCGGCTGTCAACCGCTTTGGCGACCGTTACCGCCTGTGGCTCAACATGCCCAGCGACCCATCGGACAACTGACGCGACATCATCCACCAGTGTAAGATTAAAGAGAAGAGCAAAAACAATGGAGCAAACTGACAAAGGCTTAGTGATAGGAATCGACGTGGGTGGCAGTGCTACCAAGATTGTTGGAATCAAGCAGCAGGCGATTTATCGCTCGCCCATGCTCATCACAGCGACCGACCCCGTCTCGTCACTGTTTGGGGCTTTCGGCAAATTTCTCTATGATAACGACATCGATCTCGACCAAGTCGAGCGTGTGATGCTCACGGGCGTGGGCACAGGCAACATTAGCGACATCTATGGCTTGCCAACCACACGCGTCGATGAGTTTACTGCCGACGCGCTGGGTGCCAGCTTCGACAGTGGCTTGCAACGGCTCATCGTCGTCTCGATGGGCACAGGCACCACGCTGGTGCGTCTAGACCAAGGGAAGGTCACCCACCTGGGTGGCATATCCATGGGTGGCGGCACCCTGCAAGGGCTATCGCGCCTGTTGCTGGGCACCACCGACATCAGCCAAGTCGTCGAGCTCGCAGCCCATGGCGACGTGTCAAACGTCAACCTGCAAATCAGCGACATCTCCACTACCGCTATCGAGGGGCTACCACCATACGCCACCGCATCCCTGTTTGCCAAGGCGGCAACCGCCGACGTGAGCAACGCCGACATTGCCAAGGGACTCATCTGCATGGTTCTCGAGACCATCGGCTCGTGCGCCGTGCTCTCACAGGGTGGTGGCGGCATCACCGACTTTGTGCTCATCGGCAGCCTCACACGCCTGCCCGAGTGCCGCGTCATCTTCCCCCTGATGGACGACCTCTATGGTGTGCACTTCCACATCCCCCAGCACGCTCAGTTTTGCACCGCTCTAGGAGCTGCTCTGGCATCGCAGAGTCCCATGCCCGATGGCATAGCTCAAAACAATTAATACACCCCTATCTATATGGCAGGTCACACAGACATCAGCGTTGTCATCGTCAACTATCGCGTAAAGCATTTCCTAGAGCAGACCGTGCGAGCCGTCATGCAAGCTAGCCAGGGTCTGCAGGTGGAAGTCTTCGTAGTCGATAACAACTCCGGAGACGACAGCATCGCCTTTTGTCGCGAACGCTTCCCGCAGGTGACCTACATCGAGAACGCCGACAACGTGGGCTTTGCCCGTGCCAACAACCAAGCCATCATGCAAGCCCAGGGCGACTACACCCTCATCCTCAACCCCGACACCATCGTCACCAGCCAGTGCCTTAGTCAAGGCATCAGCTGGATGCAGCAGCATCCCGACTGTGGTGCCATAGGCGCACGCATGACCGACGGCAACGGCGTGTTCTTGCCCGAAAGCAAGCGTGCGTTTCCCACACCCTGGGTCTCGTTCTGCAAAATCTTTGGACTCTCCAAGCTCTTTCCCCGCTCGCGCTGGTTTGCCAAATACCACTTGCGCTACCTCAGCGACAGCGAGCCACATCAGGTGGACATTCTCTCAGGTGCTTACATGCTGTGCCGCACCACCCTGCTCAAGCAGCTGGGCGGCTTCGACGAGGACTTTTTTATGTATGGCGAGGACATCGACCTCAGCTACCGCATCGTCAAGGCGGGTTATCAAAACTGGTTCCTGCCCACACCCATGATTCACTACAAGGGCGAGAGCACTCACAAGGGCTCGATGCGCTATGTGCGCATCTTCTACAACGCCATGCTCATCTTCTACCGCAAGCACTACCCCCACTATAGCGTCGTGTTCTATCCCGTAGTCAAGGCTGGTGTCGCCTTGCGGGCTGGTCTTGCCATGGCGCGGCGCGGGCTGCAACGCCTTGTGCCACACCACTCTGCCACGGCGCAAGCCCTGCCCTGGATCATTGTCAGTGACGACCCCGCCCAAGTAGCTCGCCAGGCAGGCATCGCCGACTATCTTACCGACCTGCCACAGCAGGGGCAGCGGTGCAACGTGCTGATTGATGACGGCTGCCACACCTACGACCAGGTTGTCGCCCTCATCACCCGCCACGGCGATACAGCTGCGGGGCACGCCTTCCACATCTTTGCCGCCAGGCACGGCATCGTCATCACCCCTGGCATGTCACAACAACAGCCACAGAAACCATGAGCCAACAATTGCTATCCACACCCACGCTCGCCCTGCGGGCCCTTGAACCTACCGACCTCGACACCCTCTACCAGTGGGAAAACGACACCGCTCTGTGGCGCGTCACCGACACCGTCGCACCCCTGTCGCGCGACCTTTTACAGCACTACCTGCGGCACTACACAGCAGACATTTATGTCCAGCGGCAGCTGCGGCTCATCATCGCCCTTACACCGCCACAGCAGCAGCCAGAGCCCATCGGCACCATCGACCTCATGCACTTCGACCCCCTGAACAACCGTGCCGAGCTGGGCATCTACATCACCCCGCAGCACCGCCACTGTGGGTATGGCACACAAGTGCTACACCTCATCACCGCCTACGCCCGCGACCACATCGGCATGCGACAGCTCTATGCCGTGATACCCGTTGACAACGTCGCCTGCCTACGCCTATTTACCGGCGCAGGCTTCCGCACCGTCGGCACCCTTGCCGACTGGGTCAGGCGAGGCAAGACCTATCGCGACGCAACCCTTGTGCAACAACGCCTCTGACACACCATCCTTTCCCAAGCGAAAGCCTCATCGAGAACCTAGTTCAATAGGAAAAAACATCCGCAAGATTGTTGTCCTGCGGATGTTGTGTTATGGGGAGGGAATTAGGTAATCCCCAGTTGTTTGCTTATCACTTCTTGACCCTGATGCGAGCGTCAACAGCTGTGACACTATCGGCAGTGGCAAGCAGGGGGTTAATGTCGAGCTCCTGCACCTCGGGGGCATAGTGCAACATGGTGGAGAGGCGAACGATGACATCGGTGTAGCCGTCCTCGTCAAGCCCTTGCTTGCCGCGGGTGCCCTGGATGATCTTGTAACCACGGAGCGAGTGTATCATGGCTTGCGCCTCTTGCCGCGAGAGCGGTGCAAGGCCGCAGGCAACATCCTTAAGCACCTCAACAAAGATGCCGCCCAATCCGCACAGCACGGTGTGACCAAAGCGAGGCTCAAGTTTGGCTCCGATAAAGAGCTCGGTGCCGCTAATCATCTTCTGAATCATGACCGCGGTGGCATCGGGAATCTGCATCATGCGGGTGAACTCGGCTTGCAGCTGTTCATCGCTCTTTACGTTGAGGGTGACACCGCCCACGTCGCTCTTGTGGAGGGGTCCCACCACCTTGACGACGATGGGATAGCCCATCTGGTGAGCTGCTGCCAGCAGGTCATCGCACTGGTTGCTGACCGCCTCAGGAACGACGGGGATGCCGGCTGCCTGCAACAGCTGACGCACCTGCTCGGGGGCTATATAGCCGTCGCCTGCGGGCAAGGCGTCGATGACGCTGCGCACCGCCTGCTTGTCCACGTCGGGTGACAGGGCATCGGCAGGTGCTGGCTTGGGCGTGTCGATAACGCGAATGAGAGCTTGCGCCAGGTCAACCTCGTCGGCAAAGTTGACGTGTCCCTTAGCGAGGAACTCCTTAACCTCGCGGCCAGCGGTGTTAAGGCAGGGCAGCACGGGGAATATGGGCTTCTTGCAGGTGAGCATTTTCTCGTGCAGCACGGCATATGCCTCGTCGCAGGGCACAAGTCCTGGGGTACCAAAGATGACCACGATGGCATCGGCATTGTCGAAGTGCTGCTCACAGAAGTCGATGGCGATGCCCAGATGCTCGGGGGTGCCAGTGGCTAGAATGTCGATGGGGTTGGCAACCGACGACCCTGGGTAGAGCTGCGCCTTGAGCTGCTCGCCCACTTTGGCATCGAGCATAGGCACGTTGATGTTACCCTTAGACAGGGCATCGGTGAGCATCACACCAGGGCCACCAGCGTGGGTGACGATGGCGACGTTGCGCCCAGTGACCTCGGGCAGGGTGAGCACACAGCCGATGGTGGTGAGCTGCTCGCGTGAATAGCAACGCACGATGCCTGCCTTGCGGAAGAGGGCATCGACGGCGGTATCGCTCGAAGCGATAGCACCGGTGTGCGACGAGGCTGCGCGACTACCACTCTCGCTAGAACCAGCCTTGACAGCGGCGATGCGGCAACCCTTGCTGATGAGCGAACGGGCGTGCTTGAGCATGCGCTGCGGGTGTGAGATGTTCTCGATGTAGAGCAGCTTGACCTTGCTGTCGCGCTCGGGGTCGAAGTTCTCGTCCATGTATTGCAGCACGTCCTCAATGCCAATTTGCTTGCCGTTGCCAATGGACCACACCGAGTTAAATTGCAGTCCCTTGATAACGGCTGACTCTAGGATAAAGACTGCCGTTGCGCCCGAGCCGCTGATAAAGTCAACACCCTTGGGGTCGAGGGCAGGAATGGGCTTGGTGAACACGCTATGGTGATTGCGTGTGAGCACGCCGATGCAGTTGGGGCCAATCAGGGCTGCGCCATAGCGCTCGCAGGTGTCGAGGATGTGCTGCTCAAGCAGCAGTCCCTCGTGGGTCTCCTCGCCAAAGCCGGCAGAGATGATGATGAAGGCACGCACACCCTTGTTGGCAGCCAGGTAGTCCACATAGTCGGGGCAATATTTGGCTGCGACCACCAGAATTGCCAAGTCTGTGTCGGGGATGTCCTTAACATCATGGTGCACCTTGATGCCCTGCACCTCGTCTTCCTTGGGGTTAACCACATGCAGCTCGCCCTGGTAACCGCCGTTCTTAAGGTTACGCACGATAGCACCGCCAGGCTTGTGCTCGTTGTTGCTGCCGCCAATGACGACAATGCTCTTGGGATTCAATAATTGTTCGTTAATCATTGCAATATTAGGTGTTTATTTAATGGAATTAATGGTCAGGTTGCTGAATTGTCAAAATATTTTGGTGCAAAACTACAAAAAAAATTTGTATGCTGAATAATTTTGCGTAACTTTGTCACTCAGTAAATTCTTCTAATACGAGTTAAACCTAAAAAGATGAGAAAATTACTATTAGGTGACGAGGCAATCGCCCAGGGTGCGCTAGACGCAGGCTTGAGCGGTGTTTATGCCTATCCGGGTACTCCGTCAACCGAAATCACGGAGTATATACAGAATTCTCCCTTGGCGGCTGAGCGCAATGTGCATCGCCGCTGGTGTACTAACGAGAAGACCGCCATGGAGGCAGCTCTGGGCATGTCGTTCATGGGCAAGCGCGCGCTGGTGTGCATGAAGCATGTGGGCCTCAACGTGTGCGCCGACCCCTTTGTCAACTCTGGCATGACGGGTGTGAACGGCGGTCTGGTGGTGCTGGTGGCTGACGACCCATCGATGCACTCGTCGCAGGACGAGCAGGACAGCCGCTTCTATGGCAAGTTCGCTATGATTCCCACGCTGGAGCCCAGCAACCAGCAAGAAGCCTACGACATGATGGAGCGTGCCTACGCGCTGTCTGAGGAGGTTTGCCTGCCGGTGCTGATGCGCGTGACCACCCGCATGGCGCACAGCCGTGCCGTGGTCGAGGTCAAGCAGGAGGCCCGCCCCTGCAACGAGCTCAACTACAACGCACAAGCCAGCAACTGGGTGCTGCTGCCCGCCAATGCCCGCAAGCGCAACGTGGTGGTCACCGGCCAGCAAGCCGACCTGGAGCGGCGTGCGTGCGAGAGCGACTATAACAGCTATGCCGACGCTGCCGACCACTCGATGGGCATCATCGCCACGGGCATTGCCTATAACTACCTGATGGAATGCTACCCTGACGGTTGCCCCTACCCCGTGCTCAAGATTAGCCAATATCCCATCCCCAAGGAGCTCATCCGCCGCATGACCGCCGAGTGCGACTCGGTGCTGATTGCCGAGGAGGGGCAGCCCTTTGTCGAGGACCAGGTGCGCGGCGTGATGCCAGGCAACACGGTGATTAAGGGCAGGCTGACGGGCGAACTGCCCCGCACGGGCGAGTTGAGCCCCGATGCCTTGAAGCAGGCACTGGGCATCGCCGTGAGCGAGGGCTATGCTAGCTGCGAGGATGTGGCTCCGCGCCCACCCGCGCTGTGCCAGGGCTGCGGCCACCGCGATGTGTATGCCGCGATGAACGAGGTGCTCAAGGATTATCCCAACGCTCGTGTGTTTGGCGACATCGGCTGCTACACGCTGGGCTTCTTGCCCCCCTACAAGGCCATCCACTCGTGCGTTGACATGGGTGCGAGCATCACCATGGCTAAGGGTGCTGCCGATGCCGGCCAATGGCCCGCACTGGCGGTGATTGGCGACAGCACGTTCACCCACTCGGGCATGACCGGCTTGCTTGACGCCATCAACGAGAACGCCAACATCACAGTCATCATCAGCGACAACCTGACAACCGCCATGACCGGCGGACAAGACTCGGCTGGCACCAACAAGTTTGAGGCCATCTGCCGCGGGCTGGGCTTAAACGAGGAGCACCTGAAGGTGGTGGTCCCCATTCCCAAGAACATGCCAGAGATCACGCAAATCATCCGTGACGAAATCGAGTACCGCGGTGTGAGCGTGATTATCCCGCGCCGCGAGTGTATGCAAACCCTACAACGTCATCTCAAACAAAAGAAAGCACAGGAGGCAAAAAAATGAAGACCGATATCATCTTGTGCGGTGTGGGTGGACAAGGCATCCTCTCCATCGCGACAGTCATAGGCGAGGCGGCTATGCACGAGAACCTCTACATCAAGCAGGCCGAGGTGCACGGCATGTCGCAACGCGGCGGTGACGTGCAGAGCAACCTGCGCATCAGCAGCGACCCCATCAGCAGCGACCTCATCGCCCTGGGTAGCGCCGACGTCATCATCAGCATGGAGCCCATGGAGGCTCTGCGCTATCTGCCCTACCTCAACAAGCAGACGGGCTGGATTATCACCAGCAGCAAGCCCTTTGTCAACATCCCCAACTATCCCGATATGGACACCGTGATGGCAGACCTCAAGACGGTCAAGAACCTGGTGGTGGTTGACATCGAGCAGCTTGCCAAGGACAACGGTGTGCCACGCAGCGCCAACGTCATCTTGCTGGGTGCCGCACAGCACGCTCTGGGCATCGAGTACGACAAGCTCGAGGCTGCCCTGCGCCGCGTGTTTGGCCGCAAGGGCGAGGCAGTGGTCGAGGCCAACATCAAGGCGCTTGCCATCGGAAAGGAGGCACAGCAATGAAACCCACGCCCATCGACAAGCACATCATCGACCGCGCCATTGAGGAGTATGGCATACGCGACTATGCCAACGCCACCATCCGCGAGGTCAAGTCTATAGCCGAGCGTGCCGAGCGCGAGTCGGGCGTGCCCTTCATCAAGATGGAGATGGGCATCCCTGGGCTTCCCGCTGCCAAGGTGGGTGTCGAGGCGCAAATCAACGCCCTCAAGCGGGGCGTGGCTAGCCTTTATCCCGCCATCGCCGGCGAGCCCATGCTCAAGCAAGCCGCATCACGCTTCGTCAAGGCGTTCATCGATGTGGATGTCGCCCCCGAGGGGTGCGTGCCCACCGTGGGCTCCATGCAGGGCACATTTGCCACCCTGCTCACCATCTCGCAGTGCGACAAGAAGAAGGACAAGGTGCTGTTCATCGACCCTGGATTTCCCGTGCAGAAGCTGCAACTGCAAATCCAAGCCGTCCCTTACGAGACCTTCGACATCTATGAGTATCGCGGCGACAAGCTGCGTGCCAAGCTAGAGGAGTATATGAGCAAGGGCGACGTGAGTGCCATCGTCTATAGCAACCCCAACAACCCCGCATGGGTGTGCCTCACCGACCAGGAGCTGCGCGACATCGGCGAGCTGGCGACCAAGTACGATGTGATTGTGCTTGAGGACCTTGCCTACTTTGCCATGGACTTCCGTCTGGACATCTCACAGCCCTTCCGCCCGCCCTTCCAGCCCAGTGTGGCAAAATATACCGACAACTACATCTTGCACATCAGCGGCAGCAAGGCGTTCAGCTATGCCGGCGAGCGCATCGCCGTGGCTTGCATCAGCGACAAGGTCTATAACCGCACCTACCCCGACTTGGCGGCACGCTACGACGGGCTCCCCTTCGGCAAGGTGTTTGTCACCCGCATGCTCTATGCCCTGTCGTCAGGCACCAGCCACAGTGCGCAATATGCCCTCGCAGCCATCATGGAGGCTGCCAGCAACGGCGAGTACCACTTCCGCGACGACGTCATCGAGTACGGCAAGCGGGCACACCGCCTCAAGGAGATCTTCACCCGCCACGGCTTCCGCATCGTCTATGGCATGGACGGCGACAAACCCATCGCCGACGGCTTCTACTTCACCATAGGCTACGGCGACATGACCAGCGGCGAGCTGGCACACGAGCTCATGTACTATGGCGTGAGTGCCATCTGCCTCGCCACCACAGGGTCGTGGCAGCAAGGACTGCGCGTCTGCACCTCGTTTATCAAGGACGACCAATACGACCAGCTGGACCAGCGCATGGCCATCTTTGCCGAGAACCATCCCCTGTGATTCCCCCCAGCTGGGGCTAAAGGCTAAAGGCTTAGGGCTTAAGATTCACACACCATGTGGCTTAAGCCCTAAGTTACTTTTTTTATGCAACAAAATTTATCTGCGTGAGTCTAAAATCCCATCTGCACAAAGCACCGTTGAGCCCTATGCCTTTAAGCCCTATGCCTAAAGCCCATTATGCGCCGATGGCATCGAAGCCGCGCTGCAGGTCGGCGATGAGGTCGTCCACATCCTCGATGCCCACGCTGAGGCGTACCATCAGGTCGTTGATGCCCAGGGTCTCACAATCGTCGGGCGAGCTACCAATGTTGGTCATGAGCGAGGGCACCTCGATGAGCGACTCCACGCCGCCCAGGCTCTCTGCCAGGGCGATGTGCTGCAGGTTCTCGACAAAGCGGCAGGCGGCACGTGGGTCACCGTCGGCAGGGTTGATCACAAAGGTGATCATGCCACCATAGCCGGTGCACTGGCGCTGGGCGAGCTGGTGTTGCGGATGGCTTTCGAGCCCCAGATAAATCACGCGGCTCACGCGGGGGTGCTGCTCTAGCCAGCGGGCGATGGTCATGGCGTTTTGCTGGTGACGCTGCATGCGCACGGCGAGCGTCTTGAGGCCACGCATCAGCATATAGCTGTCCCAGGGCGATAGCACTGCCCCGATGGCGTTTTGGCAAAAGGCGAGGTCGGCACGCAGCTGGTCATCGTTGACCATCACCGCACCGCTAATCACGTCGCTATGGCCGCTCATATACTTGGTGGTGCTGTGCACCACAATGTCGGCTCCCAACTGCAAGGGCCGCATGCAGTAGGGTGACATGAATGTGTTGTCCACGCCCAGCAGCACACCGTGGCGGTGCACCAGCTGTGCCAGTTGGGCGATATCGACCATGCTGAGCAGGGGGTTCGACAAGCCTTCGATCCACACCAGGCGGGTGTTGGGGCGCATGGCGTCCTCAACGGCTTGCAGGAAGTTGCGGTGGTCCACATAGGTGACCTCAACGCCAAAGCGACGCTGCATCACGCCGTCGATGACACGCTTGGTGCCGCAATAAACGTCGTCGAGGGCAATGAGGTGGTCGCCAGCGTGCAAGGTAGCCATCAGCGCCATGCTCACCGCGGCAAAACCGCTGCCGAACGCCAGGGCATAGCGTGCCCCCTCAAGGGCTGCCAACTTGGTCTCGAGTGCCTTGCGCGTGGGGTTGATGGTGCGCGAGTAGTCGTAACCGCCCGTTGGCTTGTCAACCTGCTTGCGGGCAAATGTAGTGGACAGGTGGATGGGTGCCACCACGTTGCCGCAGGTGCGGTAATCGGGCTCCTCGCCGCAGTGGATGGCTGCCGTGTCAAACGCCATGCCGCCCGTCCGAGCGGGCTGCCGGTTGAGGTCGTGGTCTAGATTCGTCATGATGATAAAAAATTGAGATTTAAAAGTTTAAGGGTGTGTAATAAAGTTATTCTTATCTTTTTGTTCATGTCGATTTAAGGAGTGTTTTCATGTAATCCTTAAAAAAACACGCTTTGATGGCGGCAAAGGTAAGGGCAATTTTGCATAGCCACAACTTTTGGCAGGGTTTTCAATTCCGTTAAACGTTGGTTACAACTTTTTAGGCTTTGAACTTAAGGGGGAATTATGGCTTAAGGCTTAAGGCTTATGCAGATGGGATTTTATTCGCACACAGATCGAGCAGATAAATTGGGCTTAAGCCATAAGCCCTATACCCTAAGCCTGAAAAAAATAGGTGATGGTTGGGGCTCGTTTGAGCTAAAATGCTTATATTTGCAGCTTAGATGTCATTAACCAGAAATAATCATTAACCCAATTAAAACATATTGAAAGACTTATGAACATTGTGAAACTGATGGCAGCCACAGCTGCGACCGTGGCATTGCTGACCTCATCGACCTGCCAGGGTGGCGGCGAGCAGGCTCAGCCCCAAAGCCAAACCGCCCAGGCGGAGCAAACCACCAACAACATGGAAAAGAAAGAGTTTACCCCCGAGTTTCTTAATTCGCTGGGGCGCGTGGGAGACCCTCAAGTGTCGCCCGATGGCAAGAAGATTCTGTATGGTGTCACCTATTATGACATCAAGGAGAACAAGGGCAACTGCGACCTGTGGGTGATGGACATCGACGGCAACAATGCCCGCCAAATTACCAACACGCCCAACAGCGAGAGCAACGCCGTGTGGATTGACGGCGGCAACAAGATTGCCTTCGTCTATAAGGAGGACGGCGAGGGTAAAACTCCCCAGTTGTGGATCATGAGTGCCGACGGCGGCAGCCGCACCTGCGTGAGCAACGTGGAGAACGGCATCGAGGGCTTTGTGTTCTCGCCCGACGAGAAGCGCGTGGTGATGATTTCGCAAGTGAAATATGGGCAGACGGTGCAAGACCGCTATCCTGACCTGGACAAGTCAACCGGCAAGCTCATCGACGACATGATGTATAAGCACTGGGACGAGTGGGTGACCACCGTGCCCCACCCCTTTGTGGCTGACTTTGACGGCAGCAAGGTGGGCAACGTGAAGGACGTGCTCGAGGGCGAGCCCTACGAGTCGCCTATGAAGCCCTGGGGCGGTATCGAGTCGCTCGCTTGGACTCCTGACGGCAAGAGTCTGGTGTACGTCTGCCGCAAAAAGACCGGCAAAGACTATGCCTTCTCAACCAACAGCGACCTCTATAAATATGACCTGGAGAGCGGTGCCACCACCAACCTCACCGAGGGCATGATGGGCTATGACACCTATCCCATCATCAACAAGAGCGGCCAAATGGCTTGGCTGTCGATGGAGCATGACGGCTACGAGGCTGACAAGAACCGCATCTTCATGATGGACCAGCAGGGCAATAAGGTGGACCTGACCGCCAACTGGGACTATAGCGTTGATGCCATCGCCTGGTCGCCCGACGAGAAGTACATCTACTTCATCTGCCCCTACCAGGGCACGATGCCCATCTTCCGCATGGAAGTTGCCACACAACGCATCGACACTGTGGCACAGGGCGTGTGCGACTATGCCGCTCTGGCATTTGCCGGCACCGACACCGTGATTACCCTGCAACACAGCTACCAGTTGCCCAACGAGGTCTATAGCGTCAAGGCAGGCGAGCAGCCCAAGCAGCTGAGCCACGTTAACGATGAGGCACTTGCCCAAGTTGACCCCATCACGGTTGAGAAACGCATGGTGCCCACCACCGACGGCAAGCTCATGACCACCTGGGTGTGCTACCCGCCCAACTTTGACCCCAACAAGAAGTATCCCGCCATCTTGTTCTGCGAGGGTGGACCGCAATCGCCCGTCAGCCAATTCTGGAGCTATCGCTGGAACATGCGCATCATGGCTAGCAACGGCTACATCGTCATCTTGCCCAACCGCCGCGGCTTGCCAGGATTTGGCACGGAGTGGAACGCCCAAATTAGCGGCGACTACGGCGGCCAGAACATGCGCGACTATATGAGCGCCGTTGATTACATGAAGAAAGAGCCCTACGTTGACGGCGACCACATCGGAGCAGTTGGTGCCAGCTACGGCGGCTACTCGGTTTACTGGCTTGCCGGTAACCACAACAAACGCTTCGCTTGCTTCTTGGCTCACGCTGGCATCTTCAACCTGGAGGCGCAGTACCTGGAGACCGAGGAAATGTGGTTCGTGCAGTGGGATCTGGGCGGTCCGTTCTGGGACAAGAACAACGCCACCGCACAGCGCAGCTACAGCCAAGCTAACCCCAAGAATTATGTTCAAAACTGGGACACCCCCATCATGGTCACGGCAGGCGAGCTCGACTATCGCATCGTGTTCACCCAAGCCACTCAGGCGTTTAACGCTGCCAAGATTAAGGGTCTGGCCGCACGCATGCTGCTCTTCCCCGACGAGAATCACTGGATTTTGAAGCCACAGAACAGCATCTTGTGGCAGCGCGAATTCTTCCGCTGGCTCGACACTTGGCTCAAGCCCGACAGCCCCGCGGCTAAAGAATATCGTGCCGCAACCGACTCGATAGCAGCAGCTAACCAACCCGTTGCACAAGACACCATCACCAAGTGAGAAATCGCTTGTGAATCATAACATTTGAACAATCCAGCAGGGCACGTCAACAAACTAGGCGTGCCCTGCTCGTTATCTTGCCAACACACGAGTATTCGTTAACAAGGTAAGCAGTAAGTTGTGCCCCGTAAACCGCTAAAAATTGGCGTTTGAAAAAATTGATGCCCAACTGGAGCGTTATTGTTATTCTTTTTATTACTTTTGCAACTTGGAATCATTATTACGGCTAAGAGATTGGGATGCTATCCTCCACTAGCCGCTAGCGATTTCACTTAAAAAAAACGCAAAATATGGAAGCACTTAAACAACAACTGAAAGAGCAAATCATCGAGGCGTTGAACCTAGAGGAGATGACACCAAGCGATATCGACGACAATGCCGCCCTGTTTGGCGACGGCCTGGGGCTCGACTCGATAGACGCGCTGGAACTCATCGTGCTGCTAGAACGGAATTATGGCATTCGTATCAAAGACCCAGCCGAGGGCAAACAGATTTTCCAGTCGGTAAACGTGTTGGCAGATTATGTCAACAGCCATAAGACCAAAGGCTAAGTTCAAAAACGACCATGGCTGAACGCATCGTCATCACAGGGGCGGGCATCGTGAGTGCCATCGGCACGGGCCGCAGCCAGACACTCGACAGCCTAATCAACAGCAAGTCGGGCATAGGCAGTGTGCGCTATCTGCAGACAATGCACACCCACTTCCCCGTTGGCGAGGTGCCGCTGAGCAACGAGGAGCTGCTGCGCCTGACAGGGTTAAGCGAGCCAGCCACACGAACCCAGCTGCTGGGCGTGTTGGCGGTCCGCGAGGCATTGCAACAAGCCGCGTTACAGCCAGACAGCGGTCGCGCGGCGTTGCTATCAGGGACCACAGTGGGTGGAATGGACCGCTTTGAAAACGAATATCCCCGCTTGCTCGACGGTACGGGCGACATTCGCTATTTGTTCGCCCAGGACTGCGGAGCCTGCTCACGTATGATAGCCGCTGCGTTTGATGGTATGTTTGACCTAGTTGACACACCCTCGACGGCATGCTCGTCGGCACTCAACGCCATCATCATAGGCGCACGGCTGCTGATGACCCATCGTGTCGATGCCGTGGTGGCAGGCGGCAGCGAGAGCCTGACGCGTTATCACCTGAACGGCTTTAAGTCACTCATGATTTTAGACGAACAACCCTGCCGCCCGTTCGACAAGACGCGGGCAGGCCTTAACCTTGGTGAGGGAGCCGCATATCTGGTGCTGGAGCGCGAGGGCGATGCCCTGCGACGTGGGGCAAAACCTCTGGCAGTGCTCACAGGCTGTGGCAATGCGTGTGATGCCTATCACCAGACCGCCACGTCGGCCAACGGCGAAGGAGCCTATCTAGCCATGTCACAAGCCTTGGCGACAAGCGAGCTACAAGCTAGCGACATCGACTATGTGAACGCCCACGGCACGGGCACACCCAACAATGATGCCAGCGAGAGCGCCGCCCTGCGGCGTGTGTTTGGCACGGCTATGCCGCCAGTGTCGTCAACCAAGGCACTGACGGGTCACACCACTAGCGCGTCGGGTAGCATCGAGACGGTGATTTGCCTGCTGGCTATGCGAGCCGACCTGATACCGCGCCAAAGCAACTGGCAGCAGCCCGACCCTGACTGCATCACCCCAGTGACCGCCAACCTGCGCCAGCCGTTGCACCACGTGATGTGCAATTCGTTTGGCTTTGGCGGTAACGATTCATGCATCATCATGTCACGCCCATGAACCGCCCAATTTATATCACCGCAGCCTGCCAAATCTCGCCGCAGCAGCCGCTCAGCGAGCAATGGATGCAACAACCCATTGCCATCGAGGGAGGCATAGGCAAGGCGCTGCTGCCTGACTTCAAGCAGTGGCTCAACCCCATGAAGTCGCGCCGATGGGACGCGCTGCTCAAGCGGGCATTAACTACCTCACTCGAAGCCTTGCGCATATCGGCGACAAGCCGCCCCGATGCCATTATCACCGGCACTGGGATGGGCTGTCTGGGCAGTACATCGGCATTCCTATCGGCGTTGACCAGCGAGGGCGAAACAGTGTCGCAGCCCACCCACTTCATGCAATCGACGCATAACACCATAGGCTCGCTCATCGCCATGCAGACAGGGTGCCACGGCTATAACACCACCCACTCGCAGGGAGCCATGTCGGCCGACGTGGCACTGCTCGACGCTTTCACCCTGATTGAGGCAGGCATGGCACAACACGTGTTGGTGGGGGCGCACGACCAGCTGCTCGACGAGTGGGTAGCCATGCTGCGCAAGGCAGGCAATCAGCACACGCTGGGCGAAGTGTCGGTGGCACTAATGCTCACCACGCAACCCGCTGTTACGCCACTGTGCACCATGACTGGCATCAGCGTAGCTAGCAACGACGTGGTGCCCGACGCCGTGCAGCTGTGCGGCGACACGCTGCCCGATGTGGTGATATGCGGTGAGGACACGCCAGACAGCCTGTTGCCCCATGTGCCCCGCGTGCGCTACCATCACCTGTGTGGCGAGAGCCCATCTGCCTCGGCATTTGGCGTTTATATGACTGCCCAATGTCTGCAGCGGGGAGAGTTCCCCAGCCACACCAGATGCGACGGTCACGATTCCCCACTACGTGCTGGCAGTGCCTTAGTAGTTAATCACGAGGGGCAGCAACACTCACTCATCATGCTCACCACCCCATGAAACTGCTCATCATATCACTAGTGCAATGCTTGCTGCTGGCAGGCGGCCAAGTGCTGCTCAAATTCGCGCTCAACGCAATGGGCACATTCTCATGGTCGGTGGCATTTTTTGTGCGCCAGCTTACCAACTGGTGGTTCTTGGGCTGTGGCATCTGCTATGTGGCTGCCACGCTGCTGTGGATGTACATCATCAAGCACTTCCCCTTTAGCATGGCATATCCCATGATTTCGCTGAGCTATGTGTTTGGCATGCTAGCCGCCATCTTCATCTTTCACGAGCAAGTGCCGCTCATGCGGTGGCTAGGCGTTGCCCTCATCATGGGTGGCTGCCTGCTCATAGCCCGATAACCACACACCATTATTTAATCTTCAACAACAAACGCTGATATGAAACTTCGCAATCTGCTTATCGCCATCATATTTGTCGCCACAACCGCCAGTCTGGCTAGCGCACAAACCCTGCAAAAAGCCACCGCTGCCCAGTCGCGGGAAATGATTGCCACTGTCAACAAGGCAGCAGCTACCATTAAGACCATACAATGCGACTTCACGCAAACCAAGACCATGTCGTTCCTCAACGACAAGATGGTTTCAAAGGGCAAGATGCACTACGCTAGCGAAGGTAACCGCCTGCGGTGGGAGTACACCACGCCCTACCGGTACACCTTCGTCATCAGCGGCGGCAAAGTCACCATGCGGTCAAAGTCAGGCACCAGCACAGTGAACCTGGCAAGCAACCGCCTGTTTCAAAACATCGCCAACATCATGGCTGGCAGCGTCACAGGTAAATGCCTAAGCAGCAGCAAGGACTTTAACGTTGAGATGTACGCCACCAAGGGCGGCGGTTGGGTGGCACAACTCACCCCCAAGCGCGGCGAACTGAAAAAGATGTTCAAGCAGGTACGTCTCTACTTTAACGCTTCGCACACCATGGTCAGCAAGGTGCAGATGGTGGAGGCTGGTGGTGACACCACCATCATTGAGCTCACCAACGTCAAAACCAACGCAGCCATTCCAAACGCCACATTCAGCGTCAAGTGAATTGAGGGCTTTAAAGGTGGCAAAGGCCTCATGTGGATTGCACTCGCAACCTGAAGCCTTTTAGTCATAAGCCTAATTTTCCCCTGTTTTTGGCTGATTAAAAATAAAGCACTACCTTTGCACCGCCACAGCGCATGGGCTTAGTACTCAAGCGGTGTGGCTAAAATTAAGGACACCATGCAGCTAGACGAACGATTAATGGCAAGTCGCATCGACCTGCCCATCATCAGACTGGTGGGTGAGGTTGCCGATAGCATGGCACGCGAGTGCTATGTGGTGGGCGGCTATGTGCGTGACACTATGCTCGAACGCCCAAGCAAAGACATCGACTTTGTGACCGTGGGCAGTGGCACACAGGTGGCACAAGCCGTTGCCAAGCGGTTGGGCAAGGGCACGCACCTGTCAGTGTTCAAAACCTATGGCACGGCACAAGTCAAAACGCGCCAATGGGAGCTAGAGTTTGTGGGCGCACGGCGTGAGAGCTACCGCCACGACAGCCGCAACCCCATTGTTGAGGACGGCACGCTTGACGACGACCTGCACCGCCGCGACTTCACCATCAACGCGATGGCAATCTGCGTCAACGGCGAACACTTTGGCACCCTGCTCGACCCATTTGACGGCATCGGCGACCTGAGCCGCCGCATTATACGCACACCTCTTGACCCCGACATCACATTCAGCGACGACCCGCTGCGCATGATGCGGGCAGTGCGTTTTGCCACGCAGTTGCAGTTCGACATCCACCCCACCACGCTGCAAGCCATCAAGCGCAACGCCAGCCGGCTGCGCATCATCACACGCGAGCGTATCGCTGACGAGCTAACTAAAATTATGCGTGCCGACACTCCTTCGCGCGGGTGGATGCTGATGGACCGTTGTGGCTTGCTGCCCATCGTCTGCCCACAGGTGGCTGCACTCAAGGGTGTGGAAACCGTCAACGGCCGTGGGCACAAAGACAACTTCATGCACACCATGCAAGTGCTCGACAACGTGGCTGCCGCTAGTGACAACGTGTGGCTGCGCTGGGCTGCCCTGCTGCACGACATCGGCAAACCACGCACCAAGCGATGGGACGATAATCTGGGATGGACCTTCCACAACCACAACCATGTGGGTGAAAAAATGGTGCCCAAAATCTTCGCCCAGCTACGACTGCCACTCAACGAGCACCTCAAATATGTAAAAAAACTCGTCGGCTTGCACATGCGTCCCATTGCTCTGGTAGAGGACCAGGTCACTGACTCTGCCGTCAGGCGACTGCTATTTGATGCTGGTGACGACATCGACGACCTGATGACCCTGTGCAAGGCTGACATCACCTCAAAAAACCAGCTCAAGGTACAACGATTTCGCGACAACTTCGACCTTGTGAAGCGCAAGCTGGTGGACATCGAACAAAAAGACCGCATACGCAACTTCCAGCCTCCCATCGACGGCGAACACATCATGGCGACCTTTGGCCTCAAACCGTCGCATGAGGTGGGAATTATTAAAGACGCCATCAAGGATGCCATTCTCGATGGTGACATTCCCAACCAATATGCACCCGCCCACGATTACATGCTGCGTCAAGCAGCCGCCATGGGGCTTGTGCCTGTCGATAAGGGTTTGCTATGCTACACCACCATGCCTAGTCCCGTAGGGCAACTCACCCTTGCCGCCGATGCCCAAGGCATATTGCTTATTGCCTGGCAAGACGAAGCAGCCCAACAGTTGCAGCAACTGTCGAGCAAACTCTCGCTCAAGCTTGAGCAGCGCGTCACGCCCCTGCTCACACAAGCCATCACCCAATTGCAGCAATATTTTACCCAGCAACGCACCCAGTTCTCGCTACCCCTGCATTTGGTGGGCACCCCATTCCAGCTCAAGGTGTGGCATCAGCTGCAGGGCATCGCCTACGGCACCACCATCAGCTATAGTGAGGAAGCGGCAGCCATCGGCAATCCTCGTGCAGCACGCGCCGTGGCACAAGCTAATCATGCCAACCGCATCCCCATTGTGATTCCCTGTCACCGCGTGATTGCCGCCGACGGCTCACTAGGCGGCTATGCCCCAGGCGTACACATCAAGCAAGCCCTGCTTAGTCTTGAGCAGCAAACCACCAACCATTCCACAACAGTAACACAAACTAGTGAGCAACTATAAAAGTTAGCTCACTAGTTATCTGAGATTTTGCACCTAATAATATTTGTGCTATTACAGGTGGATAGAGGTGTATGCCTGTTTCCCTTATATGCCCATGCGGATGATGCCACGCTTGCTTGCGCGAACAAATTGCACGATGACATCGCGTTCGGGGCTCGGTGGCAGCTCTGCGTCAACCTTGGCAAGTGCATCGGTGACGTTGAGGCGCGAAAGATAGAGCGTGCGATAAACGTTTTGAATATTGTTAATCTGCTCCTCGGTGAAGCCGCGGCGATGCAGCCCCACGCTATTGACACCCTCATAGCTGATGGGATAACGCCCAGCCATCACGTATGGTGGGATGTCCTTGTTGACCAGGGCACCGCCTTGCAGCATCACATGACAACCGATGCGCGTAAACTGGTGGATAAGTGCGCCGCCACCAATCACTGCCCAGTCGCCAACGACCACTTCACCGGCAAGTTGAGCGCTGTTAGACATAATGACGTGGTCACCCAAAGCACAGTCGTGAGCCACATGGCAATATGCCATGATGAGGCAATTGCTGCCGACCACAGTCTCGCCCTTTGAGGCGGTGCCACGGTGCAAGGTAACAAACTCTCGAATCACAGTGCCGTCGCCCACAATGGCTAGGGTCTCCTCGCCCTTGAACTTGAGGTCTTGTGGCACGTCGCTCACCACTGCGCCACTGTGGATGTGGCAGTTGCGTCCAATGCGGGCACCGCTACGTATCACGGCATTGCTATCGATGATGGTACCGTCACCAATCTCGACGTTGGCATCGATGGTAACAAAGGGGCCAATCTTCACACCCTCGCCTATTTTGGCTTCGGGGCTAACCACTGCATATTGATGGATATCCATGATGAGATAAAAAGGGTTGTTGTAATAATGTCTGAATGTATGTATTGTTGCTGCCCAGCTAGTGGTGCGTCGCGTTTAGCAAGTTCTAGTTCTTAACAATCTGTGCCATAAACTCAGCCTCGGTGACAATTTTTTCGCCAACAAAGGCATAACCCTTCATCACGGCTGTGCCGCGGCGAATGGGTGTCATGAGCGATAGATGGAAAATGAGAGTGTCGCCAGGCACCACCTTGTGGCGGAACTTGACGTTGTCGATTTTGAGGAAGTAGGTTGAATAGTTTTCAGGGTCGTCAACCGTGCTCAGCACCAACATGCCGCCCACTTGTGCCATGGCCTCAACCTGTAGCACACCAGGCATCACAGGCTCGTTGGGGAAATGTCCCTGGAAGAAAGGCTCATTGCCGCTCACATTCTTGATGCCGACAATGTGCTTGCGCCCCTTCTCAATCACCTTATCAACCAGTAGCATGGGATAACGATGAGGCATCATCTTGCGAATCTGGTTGATGTCGTAAAGCGGCTGAGCATTGGGGTCATAGACGGGAGCCTGCACATTTTGATAACGCAATTCTTGGCGAATTTTCTTGGCAAGCTGCGTGTTGATGGTGTGCCCTGGACGTGTGGCGACAATGCGTCCCTTGAGGGGTCTGCCAATGAGCGAGAGGTCGCCCAACACGTCAAGCAGCTTGTGGCGGGCAGGCTCGTTGGTAAACGCTAAGGGTTTGTTGTTAAGGTAGCCCAATTCCGCAGCATGCTTGTGTGGCACGTTCATCGCATCGGCAAGGCTATCGAGGTCGGCTTGGGGCATAGGCTCATCATAAATCACAATAGCATTGTCGAGGTCACCGCCCTTGATAAGTCCTAGCTGCACAAGAGGCTGCACCTCACGCACAAACACAAATGTTCGGCATGCTGCAATCTGACTCTTGAACTGTCTGATGTCGGTGAGCGATGCAAACTGGTTAGGAAGTACAGGCGAGTCGAACTCAATCATGCAGTCGATTGACAAATCGTCGTCGGGCAGGACAATAAGCGATGAACCCGTTTCCTTGTCAACCACCTTGATGCGCTGCTTCACCACATAAAATTCCTTCTCGGCCTCTTGCTCCACAATGCCCACCTTGTCTATCTGGTCACTCCACATCACAGCACTGCCGTCCAAAATGGGCAGTTCGGGAGCATCTACCTCGATTAGGCAATTATCAATGCCTGCGGCATAGAGGGCAGCCATGGCATGCTCAATGGTGCTTACCCGCGCCTGTTTGTTGCTCTTGCTGGCTATCACGGTGCCACGGGTGGTCTCAACCACATGCTCAGCGAGAGCCTCGATGGTGGGTTCTCCCTCCATGTCTATTCGCTTGAACACATAGCCAGTGTTGGCTTCAGCGGGCTTGAAAGTGGCGGTTGACATCAGGCCGGTGTGTAGCCCCTTGCCACACATGGTGAAACTTTTTTTCAGTGTACGCTGTTTCATTTCACATCAGGCTTGTTGATTTGTTGCTTCAAGGTTTGCAGGTCATTGTAGATTTCGCTCAGACGCTTGATATAGACGGTCTGCCGCGCAAACTCCATGGCAGGTTGTGCCGGAGCACCCAGCCACCTGCCTCCACTGCCCAGGCTATTGTCAACGCCTGTTTGGGCTCCAATGCCATTGCCATCGCCTACTGTAATGTGACCGGCAAAGCCCACCTGACCGCCAACCACATTATGTTTTCCAATTTTGGTTGAGCCAGCCACACCCACTTGTGCAGCCATAGCGGTGTGCTCACCAATCTCCACGTTGTGTGCCACCTGAATCAGGTTATCTAGCTTCACGCCGTGCCTAATCACCGTAGCACCCATCGTGGCGCGGTCGATAGTCGTGTTGGCACCTACCTCCACATCGTCTTCAAGCACCACGATGCCCACTTGGGCAATCTTCTCATAAGAGCCGTCGGGCAGAGGTGCGAAGCCAAATCCATCGCCGCCAATCACAGCACCAGCCTGTATCACGCAACGGTTACCGATGCGACAACCATGATAAATCTTCACGCCAGGATAGAGGGTGACATTGTCGCCCAGCGTCACGCCATCGCCCACATAAACTTGAGGATATATCTTGACATTGCTGCCCATAGTGACATTGTTGCCAATGTAGGCAAACGCGCCAACATAGGCATCGGCAGGCACGGTGGTACCCTCGCCCACATGCACAGGTTGCTCCACGCCACGCTTTTGCGGCATCTGGCTTGCCACGTGATTAAGCAACTGCCCCAGTGTGCGATATGGATCCTCCACGCGTATCAGTGTTGCTGCCACAGGCCGCTCAGCCACAAAGTTGTTACAAACCAGCACGGCGGTTGCACCCGTCTCATAAATGCAGTGAGTATATTTGGGGTTTGCCAAAAAAGTCAGGCATCCAGTGGTTGCCTCTTCGATTTTGGCATAGCCGTTAATCACCGCATCACCATTGCCCTCAACTGTGCCACCCACCAGAGTAGCCAGTTCTCGCACAGTCATTTCCATATTGATTGTTGTATCGGTATCGTTAAAAATGCCTGCAAAGTTCGGAAAAAAAACACAACTTAGCAACCGTTTGTTCCTAAAAAAGACAAAAACAGCGCAACTCGGGTCAATGAAAGCCTAAATTAGTGGTTTAGGGCATCTTATTTTTGTCAAAACTATCGTACAAATCATAGAACAAAAATTTCAATCGGTTATTCACATAGCGCTGCCTCATGGTATCCAGACCTAACGCCCCCATCCCCTACCCTATGCCTTTGTGAGAAGCTTCGCTTACAAAAACTTTTTACAGGAAAGTTTAATCTGTTATGCAAAAAAGGCTTAAATTTGCAGTGTTAGGCATCCCATGTGGCTGCGGTTGCCATAACGAAGTGTGAACAACAAACAGAAAAAACAAGGCAAAAAGAGACTGACTATGAAACGATTGAGCGTAAATCTATTAACCAACGTGATGCTGCTGCTAGCTGGCATCTTGCTAATCATCTTTTGCAACGTGCCAAACCTGATGGTGTGGGTGTCACGCATTATTGGTTGCTTGTTTTTGTTGCCCTCGCTGGCATTTCTGTTTGTGGCAACAGTGCCTACTGGCCGCGATATGGGCAACGCCAATCGCTTAGGCATTTTTCCCGCCATTGGAGGTGTCTGCTTTGGCATGGTGATGCTATTACGGCCTGCTATGTTTTGCGATGTGCTGCGCCTGCTGATGGGCATGCTGCTGGTAGTGCTGGGATTGTTTCACATCATCTACTTGCTGATTTCGCACCGCCACCTCAAGGTGCGTTTGTGGCATTTTGTGTTGCCGGCAGTGGTAGCGGCTTGTGGCGTGTTGTCACTGTGTCTGCCTGTGTTGCGCGAACGCGAAACAGTGGTCGTTGCCCTCACAGGTGTTTGCTTGTTGCTGTTTAATTTCACCAGCCTGCATGTGTGGCTCAGCGAGCGGAAATGGCGCCGCGAGCACGCTCAGGCCGATATTGCACTACAGCCAGATGAGTTGCCTGAAAGCACCAGCAGTCACGACGACTATCTGCCTGCCGTCGAGCAAGAAGATTGACTTAGGGCATCAAAGTAACAAAGTACACGACTCATGCCACCCTGTGATTTCTCATGGGGTCTGTAGGGTCTTGCCAAACAACCAGTATCGTTAGACAAAATAGGAAAAGGAAAATCGGCAACACGCTACAAAGCGCATTGCCGACAAACATGAATTTTATAAACGTAATTCTGGGTTAAAATCTTACGCCTAAGGTGAGCGAGATACGATTGTTGTGGTCTTTCACATCTGCGCTCAGGTTTGGTTCGTAGTAGCCATCACTATAGGCCACCGGCGAGAAAGCGTTATAAACGCTCTGGCGATATTTGTGAACATAAGCCAAATCAGCATAGAATGACTTGTGCTTATAACCGGCACCACAAGTGATGTATTGTACGCTGTTGTCGTACTGGTAAGCGGGATTAGTAGATACCGTAGCAACAGTAGTCTCATAGTCGTCGATGACTTTCTCAACTTGAGTGGTCTTGTAGCTGTAGCCAGCCCTCAGACTCCACGCAGGGTTCAAGCGATACTCGCCGCCTAGCCTGATGATATGCGATGGTTTAAAATAGTTCTTGACATTATCGGTAACATCAGGATAAACGTTGCCGCCGTCGTCACCAATTCTCATGGTCTGGTTGGCAACATACTCATAGTCCATGCTGATGATGCCCTTGGTGCCAATCACACCAGCCAGACTGCCCATAAAACGCCATGGAGTGCGAATGGTGTAATCTGATGTGTAGTCATAGCCATCGTTGCTACCTTTCTCGGCATAATAGAGCTCCTCGCCGTTTTCATAACCACTCAGGCATGCGCCTACATAGTAGGTGTCGCGCATGTTGTAATAGGTGGGTGTGTGGAATGCCGCACCTATGCGCAAGGCACTGATGGGGCGCACAATCAAACCAAACTTAAAGTTCACACCTGTACCCGATGAATGCAAATAATTCTCGTAAGCAAAATCGGCATCGGTGTTCTCGTTGATAGTTTTCGACCCATTCTTGATATAGGCATTGGTGAGAGACTCCTCATAGTAATTATAGCTCTTGTAGTCCAGATCGTTGATGCCGAAATCAAATCCCCAATATACCTTGTTTGCGAAATTGCCACCAAAGGCGATATTGTACTCATCGACATGTCCGCGCTCTTCGACCTCGAAGTAAGCAGAGCCAGTGGTACCATTGTCAAACATGCCCCTCATGCCGCCATTTCTCTCATTCACAATGCCAACGCTACCGCCCTGTGAGCCACTTGAATAGCTAGTTGGCATATCATAGGAAACGATACCAATCCAAGGCGCGTAACCTGAGAAATAGGGGTTAAAGGTTGACGTTGACACCAAATCTTCACTCGTGAAGCCCTCATCGTTAAGCCAACCAGCGATGTAGTTGCTCATCGAATTATTGATGTCAGCAAAGCCACCGCTATAATGGCGATTGAACGAGTGTACACGATTGAATGTGAAACCAAAATTAAGGTTTTTGAGAGTAGGACCGTCAAAACGGAAAGCCCCTACATAGCCCACATTGTTAACATTAAACTTGGTTTGATTGATGCTTCCCACGCCAGCATCGCTGCTATTGCAGTCAAGGCTAAATGTGATACCCACATCACTGCTGCGATAGACACCGATGCCGCCAGGGTTCTGTGTGAGGGTAGAAAGATCTCCGCCCAGGGCTCCGAAGGCCCCCGCCATCGACATGAAGCGCGAGGTGCCTCGGAGTTCGTTTTGTGACATCTGCAGGACATCAAAAGCGTCCTGGGCGTTTGCCGTTGTGCAAACAAATCCGCACAACAACATAGCTATCATTTTTATCTTGTTCATTTCTTGCTGCTAAGAAAATAAGTTGAACGTGTGTATGTGTTTTTTTAAACCTAAAGGGTTAGTTTTTGTGTGGTGTGGAGGATGCCATTTAACGACGTCCACCACCGCCACCGCCACTGCGATGACCACCACCGCCTGAGCTATGGCCGCCACCACCGCCGAAACCGCGGCTGCCGCCTGAGCTGTGGCTACCAGAGCTATAGCTACGGCTGCCACCAGAGCTATAACTGCGGCTTGAACTTGAGCTGCGACTGCCTGCGCCGTAGCTGCGTGAGCCACTACCGTGGTTGCTGCTAATGCCAGTGCGTCCGCTAGATGATGGTGCAGAGCCGTGGAAAGTGCGTCCGCCAGCTGCTGAACGGCTGGTCACGCCGCCATTGCCACGCTTGTTCATATTGCCACCACCACGAGTGCCTGCGGTGAATCCGCCACCGCGGCGCGAACTCGAGCCCATTCGATCGTTACCGCCACGCGAGCCATTACCACCCACGTTGAAGCCACCATGCCTGTTGTTGCGCGAAGCTATGCCTCGGCCATCGTGTCTGTTGCCACCGCCTGGACGACCGCCACGGCCAAAGTCGTGCCGATGTCCACCAGCGTCGTGGAAATGACCTCCGGGGCGAGGATTCCAACCATAATGGCCACCCCAGTGATGAGGTCTGGGATGTCCCCAGTTCCACCAGCCAGCATGCCATCCAGCATAGCCCCAATAGATGGGATCATACCAGTCATAGCCCCAAGTCCAGTTCCAGCCATAATACCATGGGCTGTACCAACGGGTGTACCAAGGACGATACCATCCCGTGTACCAGGGATAATAAGTCGTCGCCCAAGTGTCAGCCCAACCATAATAGCCACCCCAATCGCTGCCGATAACCAGATTAATGGTTGGAGACTCGTCATAGTAGAGCTCAACCAAATCATCGTCATCGCTCAGAATCACGATGTCGGGGTTGTAAAAACGCTCGATGCGACGAGTGTTGGCAAACGACTCCTCGTAAACAGTGTCGCTAGTGCTGTAGGCATAATCATCGTCATGTCCCCAGCGACGATTGTACTCGTCAACATCGCGGTAGGTCTTGTAATTCTTTTTCACCGCCACCTTATAGGTCTCAGGCACCTCGCTGTAAACAACGGTTGTGGTGCGAGCCTCAGAGCGAGGAGTAACGGTGGTTGTGGTTGTGGCACTGCTCGACGAGCCATCATAGTAGATGTCGTCATAATCTTGTGCCATGGCCAACGATCCGGCGCTGAGCGCCAGAACGCCAAACAATGCTAATACACGGTACTTCATAGTTAATCAAATTACGTTTAAAAAATTCTTAGATAGTTAATATTTGTTTGTCTCTTAGACTTTGTATTGTCACAAAAGTTTAATTCAGCCCCAGTCAGAGCCGCAGTTGTGCCAAAAAGCGTTGCAAGTTATAAACGAATTGTTTAAATGTCTTCATTTTTTGAGTGAAAAAATGCAAAAAGTGGTGAATTTTAACGGTTGTGCGATATCTGCACAGTCGCTTTGAGACTTAACATTGCAAGTTTTGTGCCAACATAGCCCCCATATACCAATCAGGGCGGATGCCCTTTTCTAGATTGGCATCCGCCCGTCATGCGGTATTTGTTGTGATTAAAGGCGTTGCTTAACGCATGCCCTCAACATACTTGCGCAACTGCTCGTTGTCGGGATCATGCTCCAGCCACTTCTCATAGTAGCCCTTGGCAGCTGCCTTGTCACCCTTGTTGAAGTAATAGGTAGCCATGTAGTTGTAGGCATACTTATAGTAGCGATTATAGTCAGCCTTGTTCTCCTTAGCATCCAAGATGCCCAGCAGCTCGTTGTAAGCGTCAAGTGCGGCACCGGTGTTCTTGTCACCCTCGCGGAACTTGGCAATCTTAGCCTTCTGGTTCACAATCTGCACGTTGCCAGGAACCAGCTTGTCCACCTCATTGACATACTTCTCGCTCTTGCGCAGAGCGTCAGCCTTCTCAGCCTCGTCGGTGGTGTTGCTAGCTACACCCAGGTAGTAGTTAGAAAGGGTGAACAGGTCGTTCGACTTTTGGTTGCCGTCGTCAACCAGACGCTGATAGTATTCGGCTGCCTTAACAAAGTTGCCAGCATCGGCATAGCTGTCGCCCATGTTGCGAATCAGGTCGGTGTTCTTGGGGTTCATGTCGATAGCCTTATTATAGGCTGCGATGGCTTCCTCAGGATAACCGGCATTTTGCAGAGCCTGACCGTAGTCAGTGTAGTCACGCACCTCATAGGTCGAACCACTGGGGATGGTCATGCCAAAGAATGCCTTACCAGCATCAACAGCCTCCTGCCATTTTTCAAGCTGTACCAGGTTGTAGAGCTGCATGCGGCGCATATAGAACACCTTGTCGTCGGTGGGAGGGAGCGTGTTGACCAGCTTGGTGGCAAGGTCGTAAGACTCCTGATACTTCTCGCCGAAGAACAACAGCTGCACATAGCGAACCTCGTCCTGAGCAAAGTGGTTGGGGTTCTTGATATATTTGCCATATTGTTCGGCAGCCTTGCTACCCAAGTTGTCGCTGTAGTACTTCTCGGCAAGTTCGCGCTGAACCAGTGCACTGTTAGGCACCTTGCCCTGCAGTTCCTCCAGGCGTTCGATAGCCATGGCGGGGTTCACGTTGAAGTAGGTGTTGGCATATTTCACATAGGCCTCAATGTTATTGGGGTCACGCTCAAAGGCGAGCTCATAGATACCAGCAGCATTGCCCCAGTCCTTCTTGTCGGCCTTGGTGTCAGCCTCAAAGATGTAGCTGTCGGGGTGGTTAGCGTCCCACTTGCGGGCATTCTTGATGCATTTCTCAATCTCCTTGGCATAGGTGGTGGGGTTGGCATCATAGTATGCACGAGCAATTTCCATCTCAAGCTTAGGATCCTTCTTGCTCAGCTTGCGAGCCTCTTCGAGCAGCTTTTTAGCTTCACCTCCGTTCTTCAACGCAATGGCAGCCTGTCCCACATAGTTGTAGGGGTTAGATGCGTTAGCCGACAAGCCCTGGTCGAAGTAGGACTTAGCCTCACTAACTTTACCCTGATGCAGGGCGATTTGGCCCAGATAATAGTAGGCCTCGGCTTTATCAGTTGCCGCTGAGTTAAGATTGCGCTCCAGCAGTTCCTTTGCGTTATCGAGCTTGTCCACCTTGTAGTACTCGATTCCGTCTTTGTAGCCTTGTGCATTGGCTACTAACGATGCACCCATAACAATGAGTGATGCGAAAAAGAATTTAGTTTTCATTGCTGTAAGATTTATTTATAAATATTCTAATAGTGTTTCATTTTTATTAGTTCACTTGCAATAAGCGTGCCAAGTGATATCAGTTAACAATCTCGACTTGCCTAACAGGCTCTGCAGCAGGCAGAATCCCCGTTTGAAGAATGATTTTTTGACCAATCACTCCAGTCAAGAATGTATAAAATCCGTGATCAAGTGTTCCATTATAGCTTGCATCAATTGCCCAAATGGGTCGAACAAGCGGATACTCTCCACTATAGATGTAGGCTTGATAAGGCTTCACACCATGCACCTGGTCATCGCCTCTGACGGGCATCACCTTGATGCGGTCGGTGAAGTCAATCTTGCTCACCTCGTTCTTAGTCTTGAGCTCCTCATATTTTTCAGCGATTGGTTTTTCAACCGACTTCAAGTCATCAGTAATCCAGCTTACACCAATCAAACCAATGACATTTTTGTTGGTCTCGACCATGTCGAACACTTCGGTGCTGCTTTGCTTGGCATAGACATTTTTACCAAACGAGCCACCCTTAAGAAATTTGTCCTTGATATAATGCACCACACCTGTGCCCGAACCATCAAATAGCACACGGATGCTATCATTCTTAAGCTTGGTGGGAAACACCTCACCCCATCGTTTCACCTTGCCCGTGAAAATGTCGCGCAGGTCATCCATCGACAACTCATCAATGTCGTTTTGCTTGTTGACGATGATGGCAATGGCGTCCACCGCAATCATGCGGGAGCGATATCCGCGACCTAGTTTTTTAAGGCTTTGACGCTGTTCATCGGTGAGGTCGCGCGAAGTGATAATCAAGTCGCATTTGCCCCTCATCAACGAATCGAGTGCAGCCGCCTCATTAATGTAGTCGGGCATGATGCTCGCCTCGGGATAGGAATACTCAAACACAGCTATTTCCTGTTCCAAAACGCTCTGGAACGACTCGTCGCACAATATCTTAGCTATGCCACGGGTGCTGGTGCTCTTAGGACGCTGGTCACCACATGCCGCCATAACGACCAATGCCATGGCACATAGCGATATCAGCTTGAAAATTTGTTTATAGTTTCGTTTCATTGTCCTCCTTCATTTTTTTAAGTTGCTCGGCATAGGTAGTGTAGGACTCTTGCTCATCATTATCGGCAGGACGGCGACCATAAAAGTCTTGCCCCGTCACCAAACGATAACCACGATAGAGCCCATACAGTCCGAACAAAGCCGCAAACAGCCATTGCAACCATTTACTGAAAGCAAAACCAAAAAAATTGGTGGCCAATAGCACGGCTACAGCCAAATAAAACAGCACCATGAAGATACCAAAGAAGTATCTCACGCCCCTCATCATGCCAGTATCGTTAGTGCTCATTTCGTTAACAGTTTTGTCCATTAGACTGCCGTGGCAGCCCAGGGTTTATAATTACTGAATGACAAAATTAACACTTTATCTGCAATTGTGATGTTAAAATTAATCAAAATTTTGCTGCTGGGCATCAATATGTTGTTTTACATGCTGTTTTTGATGCCCATGTGCCTTGGGCAGGTCGGGTGTCTTGATGACAATCAGCATCACAGCAGCTATAATCACCACAAATCCCACCGACGCCCACATGTCGGGCTGGTCACCCAGGAACAGAACGCCCAGAATCATCGCCGTCACGGGCTCCATCGTGCTTAGGATTGACGACAGCGTGCTGCCTATGATTTTCACACTCATGTTGAGCGTGATCGTTGCAAACGCACTGGGTAGGAGGCTCAGGATGATAATCTTAATGATGATCTCAGCACTGTAGTTACCCAGCCACTCGATGCCACCCTGGCACAGTGCAAACAACACGGTGATAATAAAGCCAAATGCGTAAACATAGAATGTCAATTTGCTGCTATTCATGCGCTTATCATCGAAGTTGCAGTTGGGAATCAGCACCAGATAGATGGCAAACAGCAATCCCGACCCTAACTCTAATAGCACGCCCCACATGATGTGCTCGTGCGTCTGGCTGGGCTCGCTCAACACGCCTGACAGACATATACAACCAAATATCGCCAGCACAATCGCAACAGCCACACGCACCGTCAGTTTCTCCTTATACATGAAGTAGGTGAGAATCGGGGCAAAGATGGGGTAACTGTACTGCAACGCCGTGGCAGCGCCCGTGTCCATGTACTTGAATCCCAGGAACTGCGTCACCGACGTGCCCACAAACACCGTTCCCAGTCCAAACAGCTTCAAGAAGTCCTTGAACGTCAGTTTCAGGCTCGTGTGGGTGTAGATGACGGGAATCAGTAACACCAGGCTGGCAAACGCATAGCGATAGACCAGTAGCGAGCTCACAGTCATGCCCGCACGCTGGGCTGGCACTGCAAAAAATGGCACCATGCCAAATGTGGCTGACGAAATGAGTGCGATGATAAACGCGCGATTGCGTGTTGCGGTAGAAATAGCTTGTGGTTGCTGCATCATGTCGGGATGGTTAATTTTAAGATTGTTTGGTTCGTGTATGGCTTGCCGCCGGTTAACTGAACACACAAGCGGCAAAAATTCGGCTGCAAAAGTACGTATTTTATTCTGTTTGCGCAAATTTTTTGTTATCGAACCAACTCGCCGATTTGAATTGACACACTGCAATTGTATAGTCTGTCATAGTCATGACCACGAAGTCATAATGTGATGCATTGTTGAGCAAGTTGGGCAACAGTTTTTCTTCTAACATAGCCCCGTGCAATTTGAGCAGGCCCTCCTTCATGGTCCAGTAACGCGTGAATGCGATGTCGGGCCGACTAGATTGGTTAACGCAATGTTGCTCCCAGTCATTCAAAACGACTGGGACGAGGGCGGGGTCATAATTGTCATGCGCCTCCACATCAATGCCAACCGGCTGTTCACTAATAGCGCAAGCCACAGCATGCGGACAGTGTGAAAGGTTAAAATGAATGTCAGGATGACCTTGCAGAACAGGTTTTCCGCCTGGTGTGTCCGTCACAAGCACGGGAGCATCGGTCAAGTGATATTCACGCTGCAAACCTTGGTCAAGCAAGTGGTAGGCTATCAAGCTCTGACGGCGGTCAATATCACGGTGATAGGCTAACGCCTTGTCCCGCCGGTCAGGCGGAACAAGGCGCAACATATCGTTCACCTCTTGGGTGGTTAAACCATCAAAGTCGTCAAACAGATAAATCACAAGTCATCAAATGTCAAAAAAGCCTAACCCAATAAGGGCTTTGAGGAACTTGCGCATATAGGTAGATGAGGTGTCAGGCCAACGGAATCCCATGCGGTAAAGCACACTCATCGTGTACTCGTTGGTGGCAGACACTTCCTTTTTGTCAATATGCTGGTCATAAGCAAGTATGCTACGCATCACCTCGGCCTTGGCACTGTCTTCCTTGGCGCGTTCAAATGCCTTGTCGTAGTCCTCTTTCTCGACAAACTTGACCCTGAGCCCCATACGGTTCATCTCATCGATGAAGTCGCCCATCAACTGCTGGTGGTTGTTGTATGGATGGAATATGGTACACTCAGGCGGCGTTTGCGCAAGCAGCAAGATTGCTCGTGCCGTGTAATCGATGGGCGACATCTCAAAGAGGTTGTCATATCGATCATAAGGATAAGCTCCAATGGCTACACTTGCCTTGGCACGTCCCATAAAGGAGTTTGTGTTGAAATTGGCTTGGAACTCACCATCGCTGTTGCGTGGTCCCAAATTGCCCACCCTCATGATTTTACCCGTCATGGTGCCACTTTGCACCTCATGCAGCAACGCCCGCTCAGCAAGGAACTTTGAGTAGGTGTACTTAGATGCCTGCACTTGACCGATATAGAGATTTTGTTCGGTAAAATCAGGCACTTGCTCGGCATCAACAAACCCGGTGACACTAACGGTAGATACCTGAATGAGTTGGCAATGTTCGTGCTTGCAGAAGTCGATGGCATTGAGCACACCGCCATAGTTAACATCCTCGATGTCGGTTCCCTCAGAGAAATGTTTGACATTTGCCGCGGCATTAACCACCGTGTTGACACCCAAGCCATAAGCCTGCTCCCAATCTTTTTTCTCGGTCAGGTTGCCGCAAATGATGTTAATGCGACCAGGATATGCCTCGGTGAGCTTTTTCTCGAAATAGAAGAAGAAGAGCGAGTTGATGCGCTGCTTGGCATCTTCAACGCTCTTGCCCCTCAGCAGCAGGTGGATAGTACCGCGATAGTGAGTCAACAGTTCGCGCAGCAGGTGGATGCCCAGGTAGCCCGAGGCTCCTGTGAGCAGCACATTGCCCAGTCGCTGGTGCGGTTGCTGCTTGAACGTATCAATATTGTTGTGCAGCAGCAGTTCATCAATGCCCGTGTAATCATAATCAGCCACATCGCTAAAAGCAGCCGTGTCATCCTTATCACCACCCTCGATAAACTGAGCCAGTTGCGCTGGCGTGGGGTGTGCAAACAGGTCGCTGAACGTAAAGGTCACGCCCTGGTTCTTGGCCTTAATAACCACTTGAATAGCGTTGATGGAGGTGCCGCCAATGTGGAAGAAGTTGGCTGTGCGCCCCACTTTTTCCTGCCCTAGCACTTCAGCATAAACCTCGCATAGGGCACGCTCCACATCATTAATGGGAGCAACATATTCACCAGCATTTGATATGCTTGGTTCAGGCATCTGCTTACGGTTAATTTTTCCATTGGGCAGATGTGGCATGGCATCGAGTTGCATATACACGTCGGGCACCATGTATTCTGGCAGACGTGACTGTTGCAGGCTGCTGCGGATGTCGTCGTCACGCCCAGTTTCGTCACTGATGTAGTAGAGGCACAGATGTGGGGTGTCCTTGATGTTGCGCACCTGGGCTACCACCTCTTTTATATAAGGGAGTTCAGCCGCTACGCTCTCGATTTCGCCATACTCGATGCGATAGCCGCGCAGTTTGACCTGATTGTCGATGCGACCAATGATGGTGACATTGCCATCGGCATCCCAGCGGCACAGGTCACCCGTGTGATACATGCGTTGCCCCTTGACAAACGGACAGTCACAAAAGCTCTGGGCTGTGCGCTCAGGCAGTTGCCAATAGCCACGACCCACACTAGGGCCAGCAATGCACAACTCGCCTGGCACACCTGGGGGCAACAATTGTCCATTTTTGTCCAAAATAAAGCTCCAAGTGTTGGGGATAGGCCGTCCGATGGGTATTTCGTTACATTTAACACCACGCTTGAGCACAAACACATGGCTGTCGTTGGTACACTCGGTGGGGCCATACTCGTTGTAGATGTCAAACACGTCGCTATACACGTTCTTGAGCTTCTCGCCACCAGCACTAATGAAACGCATGGGCAGGTCGGGGAAGTTGTTGATGAGCATCATGCTGATGCTGGTGGTAAAGCCCGCGCCCGTGATGCCGTGGTCGCAGATGAACTGGTACATGAGAGCCAAATCCTTGCGTATCTCGCTGGGCATGATGTGCATGCTCGCGCCTACCGACAACGGTGCGAACACGTCGGCAATGTGGGCGTCGAAGCTGAAGCTGCGGTGCGCTGCGATGCGGTCGCTAGCCGACAAGCCAAACAGGTCGCGGTAAGCAAAGATGAAGTTGGTGAGTGCACCGTGGTGAATCATCGCGCCCTTGGGCTTGCCCGTGGAGCCCGACGTGTAAATCATATACGCCAGGTCACCCTTACGCCACGTGGGTTTTTCGGGGTCGGGCTGCAAGGGGTTGTCGGGGTCAAGCAGCAGGGTCTGCTCGGCGTGGATGTTAGGCTTGGTGTCCAGCACTCGCTGGGTGGTCACGAGCACGCGAGCCTGACTGTCCTCCAGATAATAGGTAAGGCGCTCGTCAGGATAGTCGATGTCCAGCGGGGTGAAGGCGCAACCAGCTTTGTGGATGCCCGTGACGGCTGCCACATACTCCTTGCGGCGGTCTATCATCACGGCGACAAAGGTGTTGGGCTCGGTGCCCATGTCGATGAGCCGTTGTGCAATGGCATCGGATGCCTCGTCGAGCTGCTTGTAGGTGTATTGCGTGTTGCGAGCCTCGCCGTTGTCGTCATATACTGTATCGACCACCGCCAGCGCGTCAGGGTGCTTGAGCGCACGCTCGTGCAGCAACTGCGGGAAGGTCTTGTCGGGCACAGGCAGGCGTTTGCCCTGGCTCAACGCCATGAGTTGCGGCATCTTGTCTTGCGGCACGATGGGCAGCAAGTCGATGCGGTGCTGCTCGTCAGCAACGCCAGCCATGATGAGCGTGGCTATAGCGTCCATCAGCTGCTCCACTTCGCGCTTGCAGTAGATGGAGTCGTCGTAGCTGACGTGCATGGTGTAGTAGTCGCCCTCCAAATACATGGTAATCGACAGCGGTGCCTTAACGGTGTCCAGTTCGAGCGAGGTGAGCTGGAGGTCGTTTTCCTCGTTGTCACCATCAAAAATTCCGCCCTCGTAGGCAAACAGGATGTTGGGCTTCACGCCATGGCGTTCCACCATGTGGGTGAAGGGGTAGAAGTCGCGGCTCACGGTGTCCATGAGCTGCTGGTGGGTTGCCAACACGGCATCGCGGAACGAGAGTTCGCCCTTGCGAGCTACCACAGGCAGCGTCTTGACAAACATGCCCATGATGTGGGTCATGCGAGCGTCGTCACGGCCATTGCTCACGGTGCAGAAGTTGAGCGCATCGTCGCGGCAGGCTCGCAGCAACACATTTGACAGTGCCGCGTGGAACAGGCTGTTGGGCGTGACATTGTTGCGATGGCAGAACTCGTCCACTGCCCCACGTTGCAGCAGGGTGTCGTTATAGACCGTGCGGCTGTGGCCGTCGCCCTCAGGAGTGCCACAGGCGGGATAATTGGCAGACTCGTTGCCTTCTAGCAACTGGTCAAAGTAGGTCTGAGCCTCGCTATAGCGGTCGCTCTGGAGCAGCTGCTGTTCGTCGATGGCGCGATCCTGCGCGGTATAGGTCTCGGGTTCCAGCGGCGCACCCTGCAACGCTTGTTTCAGGTCGTTGATAAACACACCCATCGACACGCCGTCGAACACGATGTGGTGGATGTCCATAAACAGATAAACCGCTGTGGGAGTCTGGTAAATTTCGATGCGGTACAGGCAATCGTTAAACAGGTCAAACGGCAGCACGCGGCTCTGCAAGAACTCGGTGGTGGGCTCCATGTTCATGTCGTGCCTGATGACTGCCCCTCTGGGCCCCATCACTTGCACCACGTCGTCGCCATGGGTTGCCAAACGGGTGTTCAGGTAGAGGTGTGCGGCGAGCACCTTGTTGACTGCCGCTTCCACCTCGTCGCCCGTGGTGTTCTCCAGCTTGATGACGTTGGGCAAATTATATTGCAAGCCATCGCGGTGACGTTCCCAGTCGATGTAAACGCCGCGCTGGTTCTCGGTGAGCGGATAATAATCGCGGTGGGCGTGCGCCGCTGCCTCTTGTGCGGGAGCTTCCTGAGCCAGTTGTGCCAGCTCTCGAACCGTGGGATGCTTGAGGATGTCACGCACCAGCACGACGAGCCCCGTGCGCTTGCGGATTTCGGCAGTGGTGCGCATGGCGACAATCGAGGTCATGCCCAGCGAGTAGAGGTTGTTTGTGACACCAAAGTCCATGCCCAGCCGCTCCTTAAAGATGTCAAGCAGTTGAGCTTCGCGCTCGTTGGCTGGTGCTATCACCTCATTTAGCTCCACTTGGGGCTCGGGCAGCTGTGCCCTGTCGATTTTACCGCTCATGTTGCGCGGCATCTCGGCTAGGCGAATGCACAGCTGGGGCACCATATATTCTGGCAACGACGAGTGCGCGAGTGCGTCATGCAACTGCTGCTCGTCAACGTCGCCCGTGTAGTATAGCACCAGGCCAGGAATGCCGTTAATGGGTTTTAGCATAGCAGCCACAGCCCCGACGCCCTGCGTGAGGGCGGCGACATGCTCAACCTCGCCAAGCTCCACACGATAGCCACGCAGCTTCACCTGATGGTCCTTACGGCCATGGAACTCCAGCAACCCGTCCTCGTTCCACCTAGCCAAATCGCCCGTGTGGTACATCCTCAGCCCTGGTACAAACGGGCAGCTGGTGAACACCTTGGCGTTGAGCTCGGGGCGGTTGATGTACCCCTTGCCCACGTGTGGTCCTGCCACGCACAGCTCGCCTATGGTGCCCTGCGGCACCGCCCCGCCCCGCTCATCAACGATAAAAATATAGTTGTTAACCGACGGCCGACCTAGCGGCACGCTATCGTAGTGCCGATTTTTTTCCAGCACATAGTGGACTGTCGAGCCGCCACACTCCGATTGCCCGTAACCACTAATTATCCTCACGTTGCCCGTGTCAATATTCTCAATTTTTTCACCGGCTAGCATCATGTAGTGGAGGTTCAGGTCATAGGATTCCAGCAGCAGTTTGCCCATCGCTGGGGCAAACAACCCACCCGTGATAGCATGGTCGCGCAAAAATGCCACCGTCGCATCTGCGTCTTTGCGCACGTCGGCGGGCACGATGTGCACACTGGCTCCCACTGCCAGTATGGCAAACACGGCATCAGTGTGAGCCACAAAGCCAAAGCTTGCGATGAGGCACTCGCGGTCGTTGGGCGTCAAGTTTTTGCAATAGATGGTTTCCTGAATGTGGTTGGCTATCGCACGGTGGGTGCTGATGACCCCCTTGGGCTTGCCCGTCGAACCCGACGTGTATATCACCAACGCATCGCTGTCGAGCCGCGACTGGTCAACATCGCCACGGGCTTGAACGTCACCACCTTCAACCACGTGCTGCGTCTGGCGGTCACCGGCGGGCGATATCACCAACTTGTCGCCCGTGGCTGTCACCACCAGCCGTGCGTTGCTGTCCTCCAGCATCATGGTGATGCGCTCGTCAGGATACTCCGTGTCCATGGGCAGATAGGCACAGCCAGCTTTGAGCACGCCCAGCAGTGCCACGACAAACTCCTTGCGCCTGTCGATGAGCAATGCCACGATGTCGTTTTGGCGCACGCCGTGCTCCAGCAAGTGTGCCGCCAGCGCGTTCGACCGTTCGTTAAGCTCCCTATAGGTGAGCTGTCCCTCGCCGTCGGCAACCGCCAGCTCGTCGGGCCAGCGATGGGCTTGGTTCAAGAACAGCTGCACAAATGTTTTCTCCTCAATAGCCATTTGCTTGCCTTGCGACAACCTCAATAATTGTTTGTCCATCATCTTGTAAAACTTGAATTTTTTATCTTGTTTTTATCTTGTTAATTTTCTTCTTAAGCGTCAGCACGTTCCTCCCCTGCTCACGGCGATAGCGCAGCTCATCCACCATGTGCCGCACGATGTGGATGCCCAAGCCACCAACGGGTCGGCTTGCCGCGTCGAGCGTCACATCGGCTTCCGCCACCTGCGTGGGGGCAAATGCCATGCCCGTGTCAACCACCGTGAACACCACGCTGTCATCGCTGCCGCAGGTGGCTGTTAACTCGGTGCTGCCCACCTCGGCTTGCGGATAGGCATAATTGATGATGTTGACAAACACCTCCTCAAGCACCAGGTTCAGCTGTGCCGCCACATGGGCATCGGCATGCAACGTGCCGCACACCTCCGTCACAAACTGGCGCAGGCGGTCAAGTTGTGATAACTCACACGGCAGCACTATGGTTTTGCGGGCTGTGCACATCACTTTTTCATTGTGCAAAGTTAAACTTTTTTTAATCACATCACCATTTTTCAAATATAATTTTTACTTTTGCAGTAAAAATAACGACAAAATCATTCATTTACATTCCTGCTCGACCACATCTATCAGGATGTAATCATGCTTTTTTTTTGACAACAGAATGAAAACAGCCGTCACCCAATCATTTTCAAAACGCCTCAGCCTCTACATCAGCCTGCTGGCTGGCGTGCTGTTTGCCGTGCTGATTGTGCTGGGCAAATACATTGGCGACAAGTGGGAACGGCAAGATGCTGTGATGCACGCGCAAGAGCAAGTGCTAGATGTGAACCAGGAAATCAATTACACACTAGCAGCCATCGAAACCTCGCTTATGAACATGCAATGGGCTGTGGAGCTGTTTAAGAACCAACCCGACAGCATGCGTGCCATCACCCACCGTCTGATTGAAACTAATTCCTATATCCAAAATGCCGTCATCGCTTTCGAGCCCAATTTTTATCCACAGAAAGGGCGTTATTTTGCCGTTTGCAGCTTCCGCGACGGTGGCGAAGTGCGCGACAAACCCCTAGGCGGAGCCAATTACGATTATTTTCATTTGCCTTGGTACCAAGAGCCGTTGAAACGAAACGATGATGTGTGGATTGGCCCATATCTGGATACAGACAGCAAGGACGATATGCTCACGTCCTATTCGCTGCCGTTGCGTGACAGCAGCGGCCACATATACGCCGTCTTCAGTGCCGACGTGTCGCTGCAGTGGCTCACCCAGCTCGTGAACAATGTGAAACTGTATGACCATGCCTACTGCATGGTGCTGGGTCCTGCGGGTGAATTTATTGTGCACCCCGATTCGTCACAAGTTTTTCATGAAACATTCTTCACAGCGCCACACATTGTCGACAATGCCGAGATGCAAGCTGTGGGTCGTGAAATGATAGCACAACACAGCGGTTACTCACTGCTGCATTATCAGGGTGAAGACTGTTTCGTCTTCTATGATCCCATCCCAGCCTCAGGATGGTCAACGGCGATTGTCTGTCCTAAAGATGCTGCCATGCATCACTCCACCACCATAGCCCTGTGGCTAGTGCTTGCATTGCTGCTGGGACTGGTGACGCTGGTCACCCTGTGCTACTGGCTGCTGCGGCGGCTCACCCGCCCACTGGTTGCCTTTTCACAAGCTGCACAGCAAATTGCCAGCGGCGATTTCAACACACCGCTCCCCGTCATTCAGTCAAATGATGAGATGAAGACGTTGCACGACTCTTTTGACCACATGCAACACTCACTCGTCAGCTATATCGAAGACTTGAAAGATGCCACCATCAAGCAAGAGCGTATGCAAGGCGAGCTGCGTGTTGCCCACGACATCCAGATGGGCATGGTGCCCAAGGCATTCCCGCAGCGTGCCGATGTTGACATCTATGCAGCCATGACCCCAGCCCGCGAGGTGGGTGGAGACTTGTATGACTTTTTGATTCACGATGAAAAATTGTTCTTCATTATCGGCGATGTGGCTGGCAATGGCGTGCCTGCCGCCCTGGTCATGACCGTGGTCAAGACCCTGTTCCACACCCTTGCCGACAAAATAGATGATGTCGCCCTCATCGTCACCGACCTCAACCATGCCCTGATGCAAGACCACACCGATATGTTTGTCACCCTGCTGGTGGGTATCGTCGATTTGCAGTCGGGGCAGGTCAGCTATTGCAACGCGGGGCATTGCCCGCCCCTGGTCATTGGCGACGGCGCAGCCATCTGGCTACCCGTGGTGCCCAACCTGCCCATTGGCATCGTCGCCGACTATGCCTATCAGGCTCAAACCGCCACCTTATCACTTCATAGCACATTGCTGCTTTACACCGACGGCATCACCGAGGCACAAAACCAGCGGGGCGAATTTTATGGGGAACAACGCCTTATCGACACCGCTGCCCAGCTGGCAGACGACAAGTCGGCACGGCAGATCGTCGATGCCGTCACCGCATCGGCACAGTGCTTCATGCAAGGCTCTGCGCAGCAGCATGATGACCTCACCCTGCTTGCCATCAAGCGGTAGCAGTGAATTGAACACAGCGCGACCGTCACCAGCCAACGATGACGACCTCACGCCGTGGCTCTAGCGGATCTCAAACAGTTGGAAAAATCCCGTGATGTTAAACACATTGCGCACATCGTCATTAATGTGCTCCATAACCACCTTGCCTCCCCTGTCCAGTGCCTGCTTGCGCAGCGTCAACAGGGCGCGAAGGCCGCTACTCGACACATATTCCAGCCCCGTGCAATCAAGCACGATTTCGCCGTCGGCACCATCCATCAGCGGCTGCATATCACGCACAAACCCACTGGCAGCAGCACTGTCCAACCTGCCAGTCAGCACACCCGTCAACACACCGTCGCGCTCGATAATTTTCAATTCCATAGCTTAAAACCCTTTTGATTAGTTTTGCGCAAAGATAATGATTATTTCATTAAGCTCACCGACATAAGCAGCTTTTTTTTAACAACAAACAAAAATTTTAGCTGAGCGAGAAAGAGATAAACACCAGTCGCAGGCGCATAATAGCTGCCCCGCCACACAGGAGGAGAGGGGCGAGTGTTAAGGGACACGCGCCCGCCAGAATCACAACGCGCCCATACCGGCTGGGCAATGTACCCCTACCCCAACCTTGAAAAACACAAGCATTGCTCATAATTTTAAAATACCGAGTGGCCAACAGGTATATTGTACCCAAATTTTTCTTACCTTTGCACCCGTTTTTTGAAACAGTTCTTAAAACTGAAAATTACATTCTATATTAAAATAATCATCTAAATGCAAGACATTCAAACAGAAAATCAATCCGCGGTTGAATCTGTACAACAAGAGTCATCGTTCGACCGCAAACGCCATGTGTTTGGCGCATTCTTTGGACCGCTTCTCGCGATTGTAGTATGGTTTTTGCCTATTTCAGGTTTGACACCCGAGGGGCACAAACTGTTGTCTATTATGGCACTCGTTGCGACATGGTGGATTTGCGAGCCAGTGCCCATTCCTGTAACCTCAATTCTTGGTCCTACGCTCTGCGTTCTGCTTGGCGTGGCATCAGTTAAGCCTGCTTTTGCAGCATTTGCTAACCCCACAATCTTCCTCTTTATGGGTGGTTTCATCATCGCAAAGGCTCTGATGGTGAATGGTATAGATAAGCGCATTGCCTACGGCATCATTTCAATGAAATGGGTTGGTGACAATCCCAAACGCATCATTCTGGCTATAGGTCTTGCCTGTGCACTTTGCTCAGGTTGGATCAGCAATACAGCAACCGCAGCCATGATGTTCCCAATCGCTCTCGGCTTGCTCGAATCAATCAAAGAGATGCTGGCAGCCAACGGAAAAGAAATCAATCTGAAAACCTACAAATATGCAACAGGCTTGATGCTAATGACAGCTTATGCCTGCTCGATAGGTGGCGTGCTCACCCCGATTGGAACTCCCCCAAACATTATGATGATGGGCTTTCTGGGCGAACAAAACTATCACATTTCGTTCTTCCAATGGATGGTTTGGGGTTTTGTGGCGATGGTTTGCTACTTCATCATCGCTTATATTGTTCTCACCGTGTTATTCCCAGCCGACGTTAAGCACATCCAGGGCGCTCAAGCGTTCATCGCACAGCGCAAGAGAGAGCTTGGCAAGTGGACTGTTGCACAAAAGAATACCCTTTTCTGCTTCCTCGTAGCAGTAGTACTTTGGGTTACACCTGGTATTCTTAGCATTTTTTACGGAAGTGACAGCGAAATCCTGAAATCTTACAACAAAATCATCCCCGAGAGCATTGCTGCACTGGTAGGTGCACTGTTGCTCTTCCTTATCCCGACTGACAAATCTTTTAAGAAGATGACCCTGAGCTGGAAAGACGGTCTGGAAGGCATCGAATGGGGCACGCTGCTGCTCTTTGGTGGCGGATTGGCAATGGGCGGAATGATGTATTCGAGTGGCCTGTCTGAATGGATTGGCAAGGGCATCATCTCGGGAATGGGTGGACATCCCTCGCA